>JAESGS010000389.1_pt1 | contig 37279 bp, 35 predicted proteins | sample 9269761 | NCBI WGS metagenome assembly JAESGS01 (sample SAMN15741799, study PRJNA653493) | algae metagenome | isolation source: Cyanosarcina radialis HA8281-LM2 and co-occurring heterotrophs from damp... | place: USA: Makauwahi cave, Hawaii | collected 2011-01-06 | reverse complement strand
GTCGACCGGCGCGCATTCTACACGCCAGATTCAGCTTTGCAACCCCTCTTTTAAACCCAACCTATTGATTAACAAGAGGTTTTAGAAGAGCTTCAGCACTGAAGTGGCGCGCATTCTACCGCCTGAGGAAAACGCGTCAAGCTTTTATTGGGCTCCTGCGCAAAGTGCTGCGTAGCCACTGCCCCAAGCCCTGCCAAGCCGCAGATACCGGCGGGACACGCAGCAGCAAGAGGAAGGCGCCGATCAAAGCATATAGCAGCCACTCGCCCAGATCGGCGCGCACGACCCAGAGCATATGCAGCAGCGCCAGCAGCAGAATCGGATAAACCAGCCGGTGCAGCGCCTTCCAGCGCTTGCCGAGCCGGCGAATGCTGAACCTATTGGAGGTCAGAGCCAGCATCAGCAAACCGATAAAGGTCAGCATGCCGACGATGATATAGGGCCGCTTACGCAGATCGACCAGCAACTGCTCGACATCCAGCCCCACCAGGAACACCGCATAGGCCGACAGATGCAGCACGACATAGGTAAAGCACCAGAGGCCAAGCTGCCGACGCACGGCGATCCAACCACCCCATCCGCTGAGACGCTGCAGCGGTGTCATAGACAGGGTGAGCAACAGCAGGACCAGGGCGCCCAGCCCCAGATAATCGACCAGCGTCTTGCCTGGGTCGGCGCCCAGGGCAAAGATCCAGGCCTGGTAAAGCCAGTAGAGCGGCACCGCCAAGGCCGCCATGAATACCGCGCTCCGCCACCCGACATAACGCATCAGTAGTACTTCCTAAGATCGAGGTCGCTATAGAGTCCGGCGACTTCGTCGTAGCCGTTGAACAGCCGGGTCTTCATCACATTGGGGCTGAACAGGCTGCTCGGCAGACGCCGCTCCTGCGCCTGCGACCAGCGCGGATGATCCACCTGCGGGTTGACGTTGGCGTAGAAGCCATACTCATTGGGTGCCAGCGCCTGCCAGGTATTGACCGGCTCGTCCCGCACCAGGCTGATGCGCACGATGGACTTGATGCTCTTGAAACCGTATTTCCAGGGCACCACCAGGCGCAACGGCGCGCCGTTCTGCGCCGGCAGCGTGCGCCCATACATGCCCACCGCCATGAAGGCCAGCGGATGCATGGCCTCGTCCAGACGCAGGCCTTCGACGTAGGGCCAATCGATCAGGGAAAACCCGGAGCGTTGGCCGACCATGCGCTCGGCGTCGACCAGGGTCTCGAAACGCACGTACCTGGCCTGACTGGTGGGTTCGGCCTGGCTGAGCAGATCCGCCAGGGGAAAACCCAGCCAGGGAATGACCATCGACCAAGCCTCGACGCAGCGCAGCCGATAGATGCGCTCCTCCAACTGCTGCGGTTCGGCCAGCGCCGCCATGTCGTAGCGCCCGGGCTTGCCGACCTCGCCATCGATAAGCACCGTCCAGGGCTCGACCTTGAACTGCGCGGCATGCCGCACCGGGTCGCCCTTATTGGGGCCGAACTCGTAGAAGTTGTTGTAGCGCGAAGCATCCTTGTACGGCGTGATGGCTTCGTCGCCGGCGGTAACCGCCTGCCAGCGCACGCTGTCGAGCTTGGCCTTGAACCAGGCCGGCTCGTCGACCACCTCCACGTCGGCGTAACGACCGCCGTCGGCGAAGGATAGCGCGGGCAAGGCGGCGAGCGAGGCCAGGCCGAGACTGCCGCCCATGAACCGGCGCCGGGAGAGGTAAACGGCTTCTGGGGTGACCTCGGACTCGGAAGCGGCAGAAGCGGGAGGAATTCGAATCAGCATGATGGCTCCGCGGCAAAGGCAGGTGACGGGCCAATAGACCGCGGAGCCGAGGTTTTATTACATCAGTCCACAGTCTTGCGGCGGCGCAGTTGCAACAAATATTGAATGGGGCCGGAGGCCGCATAGGCGAGGAAGATGATCAGCAGGATACGCGGCGGGTCGCTGAACACCACGGCGAACACCAGCACCACCGCGAGGATGGCGACGAAGGGAACGCGCCCCTTCAGATCGAGATCCTTGAAACTGTAGTACTTGATGTTGCTGACCATCAGCATGCCGGCCGCCGCCACCAGCACCGCCACGGCGAAGGCCATGTTCGAGCCCTTGATGCCGAAGTCGCTGAAGGCCCACACCGTACCGGCCACCACGCCGGCTGCGGCCGGGCTGGCCAGGCCGATGAAGTAGCGCTTGTCGACGCTGCCGATCTGCGTGTTGAAGCGCGCCAGGCGCAGCGCCGCGCCGGCGACATAGATGAAGGCGACCATCCAGCCGACCTTGCCCATGCTGCCCAGCGCCCACTCGAAGGCCAGCAGGGCCGGGGCGACGCCGAAGGCGACCATGTCGGACAGCGAGTCGTACTCGGCGCCGAAGGCGCTCTGCGTGTTGGTCAGGCGAGCGACGCGACCGTCCAGGCTGTCGAGCACCATGGCGACGAACACCGCCGCCGCAGCGACGTAGAAGTTGCCGTTCATCGCATTGATGATGGCGTAGAAACCGGCGAACAGGTTGGCCGTGGTGAACAGGTTGGGCAGCAGGTAGATGCCGCGATGACGCACCTTGCGCCCCTCGGCGTCCTGGCCCTCCTCCACATGCTCATCGATCGGCAGCAGGCTTTCGACTTCGTCGGCGCCCCGCTTCGGCTCTTCGTGACCTTCACTCATGAACAACACCTTGCAACTGATTTGAAGAATGGCGCAGCGCGCGCCCCTCGCGGGCAGCGCTCAACGCCCAGGCTTTATACCAGAAGCCTTGCCGCAGAATGAAAAAACGCGGCATCGAGCCGCGTTCTTTCGCACATCGCAGACCTTAGTTCTTGGTCTTGTCGACGATCTTGTTGGCGGAGATCCACGGCATCATCGCGCGCAGCTTCTCGCCGACCACTTCGATGCCGTGCGCGGCATTGTTGCGGCGGTAGGCGGTCATCGACGGGTAGTTGGTGGCGCCTTCGCTGATGAACATCTTGGCGTACTCGCCGTTCTGGATGCGCTTGAGCGCGTTGCGCATGGCTTCGCGCGACTGCTCGTTGATCACTTCCGGACCGGTGACGTACTCGCCGTACTCGGCGTTGTTGGAGATCGAGTAGTTCATGTTGGCGATGCCGCCTTCGAACATCAGGTCGACGATCAGCTTCAGCTCGTGCAGGCACTCGAAGTAGGCCATTTCCGGCGCGTAACCGGCTTCGACCAGGGTATCGAAACCGGCCTTGACCAGCTCGACGCAACCGCCGCAGAGCACGGCCTGCTCACCGAACAGGTCGGTTTCGGTCTCGTCCTTGAAGGTGGTTTCGATGATGCCGGTACGGCCGCCGCCGACGCCGCAGGCGTAGGACAGGGCGACGTTCTTGGCGTTGCCGGAAGCGTCCTGGTAGATGGCGATCAGATCAGGGATGCCGCCACCCTTGACGAACTCGGAGCGCACGGTGTGGCCCGGGGCCTTCGGCGCGATCATGATCACGTCGAGGTCGGCACGCGGTACGACCTGGTTGTAGTGGATCGAGAAACCGTGGGAGAAGGCCAGGGTGGCGCCCTTCTTGATGTTCGGCTCGATCTCGTCCTTGTACAGGCGGCCCTGGAACTCGTCCGGGGTGAGGATCATGACCAGGTCGGCATTGGCAACGGCGCTGGCCACGTCGGTCACTTTCAGGCCATGGGCTTCGGCCTTGGCAACGGTAGCGGAGCCTTTGCGCAGGCCGATGGTGACGTCGACACCGGAGTCCTTCAGGTTGCATGCCTGGGCGTGGCCCTGGGAGCCGTAGCCGATGACGGCGACCTTCTTGCCCTGGATGATCGAGAGGTCGCAATCTTTGTCGTAATAAACTTTCATGGTCTTGGCTCTTTAAATCGAAAGGGATGGGGGTGCAAGCACCGCGACAGAGGCACCTTAAGTGATCCGACCCATTGCGTAAAATGATATATTTGCAATACAACATGCCGATGTATGAAACAGTTATGGATAGCCACGCACTCAGGCTCTTTCTATCCCTGGCCGACAACCTGCACTTCGGCAAAACCAGCCGTGAGCAGCACGTCAGCCCTTCCGCGCTCAGTCGCAGCATCAAGCAACTCGAAGACGAACTCGGCGCAACGCTGTTCCTGCGCGACAACCGCTCGGTCCGCCTGACCCGCGAGGGGCAACAGTTTCGCGAATATGCCAGCGAGGTCATCAACGGCTGGCAGGCCATTCGCCAGAGGTTCAAGCAGGATCAGCTGATCCTGCACGGCGAACTGTCCCTGTACTGCTCGGTAACGGCCAGCTACAGCTTCCTCTACGACATCCTCAGCAGCTTCCGCCAGGACTACCCGCGCATCGAAATGAAGCTGCACACCGGCGACCCGGCAACCGCCGTCGAACGCGTGCAGCAAGGGCTGGAGGATCTCGCCATCGGCGCCCGCCCCGACCAGCTGCCGGCCGGCATCGAGTTCCAGCCGATCACTCGCTCCGCGCTGCGCTTTATCGGCCCGCAGTCGCCCCAGTTATTGAACGAAGAACAGCTTAGGCAGCCTAGCGCGGAGAGCTGGAAGGACGTGCCGATGATTCTCTCGGAGGAAGGCCTGGCCCGTACCCGCACCGACCGCTGGCTGAAAAGCCACAACATCAAACCGCGGATCTATGCCCAGGTGAGCGGCAACGAAGCCATCGTCAGCATGGTCAGCCTGGGCTTCGGTATCGGCGTGGTGCCGCAGATCGTCCTCGACAACAGCCCCCTGACCGCGCGCATCCGCATCTACGATATCCAGCCGCCATTGACCGCCTACGACATTGGCCTGTTCGCCCTGGAAAAACGCCTCAAGGACCCGCTGATCGCGGCCTTCTGGAACCGCCAGCAGTAAATCCAGGCAATAAAAAGCCCCGCACCAGGCGGGGCTTTTCTCAACGCGGTAATCAGATACTCAGTACCTTGTCGCCGCGGGCGATACCGGTGACGCCACTGCGCACAGTCTCCAGGATCGACGCGGTGCCAATGGCCTGGATGAAGCTGTCCAGCTTGTCGCTGGTGCCGGCCAACTGCACGGTGTAGACGCTGCTGGTCACGTCGACGATCTGCCCACGGAAGATGTCGGTGGTGCGCTTGACCTCGGCGCGCTGGGCGCCGGTGGCCTTGATCTTGACCAGCATCAGCTCGCGCTCGATATGGGCGCTCTCCGACAGGTTGACCAGCTTGACCACCTCGACCAGCTTGTTGAGGTTCTTGGTGATCTGCTCGATCACCTCGTCATGACCGATGGTGGTCAGCGTCAGACGCGACAGGGTCGGGTCCTCGGTCGGCGCCACGGTCAGGCTTTCGATGTTGTAGTTGCGCTGGGAGAACAGACCGACCACGCGGGACAGTGCGCCCGGCTCGTTTTCCATCAGCAGGGAGATGATGTGTCGCATCTTAGGTCCGCTCCGTCTTGCTCAGCCACATGTCGCGCATGGCACCGTCTCTGATCTGCATCGGATAGACGTGCTCGCTGTCATCCACCGCGATGTCGAGGAACACCAGGCGGTTCTTCAGGGCGAAGGCTTCTTCCAGCTTGGGCTTGAGGTCCTTGAGCTGGGTGATGCGCATGCCCACGTGGCCATAGGCCTCGGCCAGCTTGACGAAGTCCGGCAGCGACTCCATGTAGGAATGCGAGTAGCGGCTGTTGTACTGCATGTCCTGCCACTGGCGGACCATGCCCAACGCACCGTTGTTGAGGTTGACGATCTTCACCGGCAGGTCGTACTGCAGGCAGGTCGACAGCTCCTGGATGTTCATCTGGATGCTGCCCTCGCCGGTGACGCAGGCCACATCGGCCTCCGGGAAGTTCAGCTTGACGCCCATGGCGGCCGGGAAGCCGAAGCCCATGGTGCCCAGGCCGCCGGAGTTGATCCAGCGATTGGGCTTGTTGAAGCGGTAGTACTGCGCCGCGAACATCTGGTGCTGGCCGACGTCGGAGGTGACGAAGGCATCGCCGCGGGTCACTTCGCACAGGGTTTCGATCACGGTCTGCGGCTTGATGATCGAGCCGTCGCCCTCGCTGTAGGGGAACAGCCGACCGCTGCCGCGCCACTCGTCGATCTGCTTCCACCAACTGGCGACGGTGTCCTTGTTCGGGGTTTCGCCGATTTCCTTGAGAATGGCGACCATCTCGGTCAGCACGCTGTCCACCGGACCGACGATCGGGATGTCGGCCTTGATGGTCTTGGAGATCGAGGCCGGGTCGATGTCGATGTGGATGATCTTGGCGTTCGGGCAGAACTTCGCCGGGCCGTTGATCACCCGGTCGTCGAAACGCGCGCCGACGGCGAGGATCACGTCGGCATGGTGCATCGCCAGGTTGGCGGTGTAGCTGCCGTGCATGCCGAGCATGCCGAGGAACTGGCGGTCGGTGCCCGGATAGCCGCCCAGGCCCATCAGGGTGTTGGTCACCGGCAGGTTGAGCATCTGCGCCAGCTCGGTCAACGGCGCCGCGGCGCCGCCCATGATCACCCCACCCCCGGAGTACATCACCGGACGCTTGGCGGCCAGGAGCATCTCGGCGGCCTTGCGGATCTGCCCGGAATGACCGCGCACGGCCGGGCTGTAGGAGCGCAGCTTGACCTTCTTCGGATAGACATACTCGAACTTCTCGGCCGGGTTGGTCATGTCCTTGGGAATGTCCACCACCACCGGGCCGGGACGGCCGGATTCGGCGAGATAGAAGGCCTTCTTCATCACTTCGGGAATTTCCGAAGGGTGCTTGATCATGAAGCTGTGTTTCACGATGGGCCGGGAGATACCGATCATGTCGGTTTCCTGGAAGGCATCGGTGCCGACCATGGCGCTCGGCACCTGGCCGGAGATCACCACCATCGGGATGGAGTCCATGTAGGCGGTGGCGATGCCGGTGATGGCATTGGTCGCACCGGGGCCGGAGGTCACCAGCACTACGCCGGCCTTGCCGGTGGCGCGGGCATAGCCGTCGGCCATATGGGTCGCTGCCTGTTCGTGACGAACCAGGATGTGGGTCACTTCCGGTTCTTTGAACAGGGCATCGTAGATATGCAGGAGAGCACCACCAGGGTACCCGTAGATGTGCTTAACGCCTTCGTCACGCAGGAAGCGGACGACCATTTCAGCGCCGGATAAAAGCTCCACGTTGTTCACCTCTTGAACGCCAGTATGCCACCCGACAACGGGTAGCCCTAAGTAGGTCTTACTGTCAGCGGACATGCACGACGGTGATCGTGGATTCGGAACATCAGCTTGACGAGTAACGGAGCAGCCCATGGTCTTGCGGGGCTGACCCTCCCAGCGCGAGGTAACGCGTTGCGGGTGTCACGGTTCGGCGCGGGTAGCGCCTCTTTGCCCCGAGCTGGAGGACGCTTGCGGCGGACTCCACTGCGGGGAAGGCTGGATTGTTCGGGTTCGGCGGGGGCAAGTCAAGCGATGTGTAACCGATTATTCGAGCCACCGCTGTGACGCAGCGCAGGATGAAGATTGTCGGCTTTTGGTTATAGTAACCGGCAGCACCGCAGCTTTTGAGAAAGGAAACCGCATGCGCCACATGATTCTAACTGGCAGTTTGATGCTTGCTCTGAGCGCAACCGCCATGGCCAGCCAGGTCTACAAGTGGGTGGATGCGCAGGGCGTGACCCACTTCAGCGCGCAGCCGCCGCAGGGCCAGCCCGCCACCGCGATCAACACCTCCGCTCCGCCGCCGCGCCAGGCACCGGCCGAGCCCGCGCCCAGCGTCGAGGAACTGCTCGACCCGGAACAGGCGGCTATCGACAAGAAGGTCAAGGAACAGGTGGCCGCCCAGGAGGCCGAGCGCAAGCAATACTGCGCAAGCGCCCGCACCAACCTGGCGCAACTGGAGAACAATCCGCGCCTGCGCATCGAGGACGAAGGCGAAGTGCGTCGCATCGACGAGAACGAGCGTCAGGAACGTATCACCGAGCTGAAGAAGTCCATCGCGGAAAACTGCAACTGACCCTTTCTGAGTGCGCCCGTCAGGGCGCAGCTGTCAGCAGGCGATCGAACTCGCCCAACAACTCCAGCAGCCGGCGCGCAACGCCCGGCTGTTCGCGATAGACCATCTCGGCCATGACCTGAATCCCCGACACCGACGGCAGCGCGGCGTCGGCCTCGAGCAGCTGCTTCATGCGCGGCAGGAAGATCCACTGCAGCCACTGCTCGAAGGTCAGGCTATCGACGCAGAACGGCTCCTGGCTGGCCAGGGCTTCGGCGCTGGGCGCCTGCTCATCCCACCAGCCGAGCAGACGCAACTCGCGCTCGATCAGCAACAATTGCTCGGCCAACAACGCGACGCGGGCCTCCATCAGAGACTCACCCGCGCCCGTTCGCGCGCCTGCGCGGCGCCGGCCGGGTCACCCTGACGCTCCCGCGCCTGGGCGATCAGGTTCCACAGGCTGGCCTGCAAGGCCGGACGACCACTGGCGTAGGTCAGGCCGCGGCGGGCGAACTGCTCGGCCTGCGCCGCATCGCCCTGGGCCAGACGCACCTCGGCCAGGCGATAGAGCACCTGCGGCTCGCGCGGGGCGATGCGCTGGGCACGCTCCAGACTGGAGGACGCGCCGTTGAGGTCGCCACTGCCCTGCTGCTGCTGGGCCGTGGTCAACAGCGCCAGCACCGGGCCGTCGAGCTGTTCGTCTGCAGCCAAGCCGCCGCCGCTGGGAATACCGCTGGGCATGCTCGGTGCGGGCGCGCTGAAACCGCCCTGGGCCGGCACCGCCGGCTGGCTGACCGGCGGCGGGTCGAAGGTCAGCCCGCCACTGGAGGTAATGGGCTGCGGGCTGGTCTGCAGCGGGGCCGAGACGACGCCCTGCGGGACCATGACCACCACTCCGGAATCCTCTTCGATACGCTGCGGCGCGGCCGCCGGGCTACCCGCAGGGGATGCGCCGCCGACGCTGCCGGACGACAGCGGAGCACCGGCGTCAATGACCGGAATCGAGCCCTGCGGCACCGTACTGCAACCGCCCAGCACCGTCGTTGCCAGCATCGCGGCAAGCCACTTGTTGTTCACATGCAATCCTCTTCAGAAAACGCCGGATCTGTCCGACCCTCAGTTCAGCCAGCCGCGCACCCAGTCCATCACCGACTCGACCGGCGCCTGGATGCCGCAGGCAGGCCCGGGGGCCGGCTCGCTGCCGCGAATATAAGGCATCTGCACCGCATTCGGGCAGCCCGAAGCCGAACCCTGGCCGCTGTAGCCGTCGACCCAGGCCTGGGTGACGTTGTCCGGCATCGGCATGTCCAGCGGCAGCGGGTCGGCCTTGCGCATGAAGCCGGCCCACACCTGCAGGGCGCCGGTGGCGCCGGTCAGCGGAGTCGGGCCGTTGTCGTCACGCCCCAGCCAGACCACCGCCAGCAGGTCCTGGCTGAAGCCGGCGAACCAGCTGTCGCGCGAATCGTTACTGGTGCCGGTCTTGCCGGCCAGGGTCAGCGAGCGGGGCAGCTGGCTGTACACCGAACGCCCGGTGCCTTCGCTCATGGTGCGCTGCATGGCGTTCTGCACCAGGTAGATGGCGCCCGGATCGAAACGCTGCTGGATCTGGAAGGGGTAGCGGCCGAGCGGCTCGCCGTCGGCGGTGAGCACGCTGCGAATGCCGCGCAACGGCGTGTTGAAGCCGCCGTTGGCCAGGGTCTGGTACATATTCGCCACTTCCATCGGGGTCAGCGCGCCGGCGCCCAGCAGCATCGACGGATAGGCCGGCCACTGGCGCTCGACGCCCAGTCGCTCGAGGGTCTTGAGCACGTTGGGCACGCCGATTTCCAGGCCGAGCTTGGCCGTGGACAGGTTGTAGGACTGCGCCAGCCCCTGGTACAGGTAGATGGTGCCGTGGGCCTTGCGGTCATAGTTCTGCGGCTTCCACACCTGGCCGTCCTGGCCCTTGATGGAGAACGGCTCGTCCCGCAGCCAGCTGGTCAGGGTGTACTGGCTGGGTCGCTCCAGCGCCGACAGATAGATCGCCGGCTTAATTAGCGAGCCGATCGGCCGCAGCGCATCGAGGGCGCGGTTGAAGCCGGCGAAGCGCGGCTGGCGGCTGCCGATCAGGGCCTGTACCTCGCCGGTTTCCGGGTTGGTCACCACCATGCCGGCCTGCACCTCGTCCACCCCCTTGCGCCCGGCCAGGCGCTTGAGGGTCTCGGCCAGCGCCTCCTCGGCCTTGAGCTGGAGGATGGGGTCGAAACTGGTGAAGATGCGCAGACCCTCTTCGGTCAGGTCCTGCTCGCGGTAGTCCTCGCGCAGCTGGCGCTTGACCAGGTCAAGGAAGGCCGGGAAGGTGCTGTCGGCCATGCTGCCGCGCGCGGTCACGCCCAGGGGTTTCTGCTTGGCGGCGGCGGCTTCCTCGACGGTGATCGACCCTTGCTCGGCGAGCAGGTCGAGCACCAGGTTGCGTCGTTCCAGCGCGCGCTCGGGGTTGCGCCGCGGGTTGTAGAAGGTCGGTCCCTTGACCATGCCGACCAGCAGCGCGACCTGCTCCAGCTTCAGCTCGGCGACCGGCTGGCTGAAGAAGTACTGGCTGGCCAGGCCGAAGCCGTGCACCGCGCGCTGGCCGTCCTGACCGAGGAACACCTCGTTCATGTAGGCTTCGAGGATCTCGCGCTTGTCGTAGTGCAGCTCCAGCAGCACCGCCATCATCGCTTCGGTGGCCTTGCGCACCAGGGTGCGTTCGTTGGTCAGGTAGAAGTTCTTCACCAGTTGCTGGGTCAGAGTACTGCCGCCCTGCACCAGACGCCCCGAGGTGGCGTTGATCCACATCGCGCGGGCGATGCCCTTGGGCGAGACGCCGAAGTGATCGAAATAGTCGCGGTCCTCGACCGCCACCAGCGCATCGATCAGGTAGGCCGGCACCTGGTCCAGCTTGATCAGGATGCGGTCTTCCTGATGCGCCGGGTACAGCCCGCCGATCAGCAGCGGCTCCAGCCGCGCCACCGCCAGGTTGCTGCCATCGGCCTGGGTCAGGCCCGCAACATAGTCGCCGGAGAAGCGCACGCGCACCCGTTGCGAGGGTTCGACGCCCTCGTAGAACTGGAAGCCGCGGCTGTGCAGCTCGATGCTGTTGCCGGCCACCGACACCGCGCCCGGGCCGTTGGCCAAGCTCTCGCGGCGGTAACCCAGGGCGTCGAGCTCGCGCAGGAAGTCGTCCTTGCCCAGCTTCTGGCCGACGAACAGCTCCAGCGGCCGCGCGTAGACCTTGGCCGGCACCGTCCAACGCTTGCCGGAGAATTTCTCCTGCACCACGGCATCGAGGTAAACGGCGAAACCGGCGAGGATCACCAGGCCGACCAGACCGAGCTTGAGCCCCCAGGCGAGCCAGGGACGCAGACCGGTGGAACGGGATTTCTTGCTTGAGCGGGGGGAGCGTTTTCGAGTCATGGCGGGATTATACGCACTTTACATAGGGGCCAGCAGCGCCGCCCGGACGGTTTGCAGAGCAGCTCACAGCGGCCATAATGCCGACCTCGAACAGCGTCTATAACAAGGATCGAACGTGAGCCAAGCCCTGATTGCCGCATTGCAGAACCCGGCCCTGTATCCGCATCCTGTGGAGGGGTTTCAACTGATTGAGACCCACATTTCCTGGGTTTTGCTCACTGGTCCTTATGCCTACAAGATCAAAAAACCGGTCAACTTCGGTTTCCTCGATTTCACCGCCCTCGCCGCGCGCAAGCACTTCTGCGAGGAGGAACTGCGCCTGAACCAACGCCTGACCGACGACCTGTACCTGGAGGTCCTGGCCATCGGCGGCAGCGCCGAGGCGCCGGTGCTGGGTGGCGAAACGCCGGCCATCGAATACGCGCTGAAGATGCGCCAGTTTCCCCAGGAGCAGCTGCTCAGCGCCGTGCAGGCGCGCGGCGAGCTGGGTGATGCGCATATCGACGCGCTCGCCGAGCAGATCGCCGCCTTCCACCTGAGCGCGCCGCGGGTGCCGCAGGACCACCCGCTGGGCACGGCCGAGGCGGTGATGGCACCGGTGCAGCAGAACTTCGAGCAGATCCGTCCGCTGCTCGCCGACAAGGCCGACCTGCAGCAGCTCGATGCCCTCGAAGCCTGGGCGCAGTCCAGCTACGCGCGGCTGCAGCCGCTTCTGACCGAGCGTAAGGCGCAGGGTTTCATTCGCGAGTGTCACGGCGACATCCACCTGGGCAACGTCGCGCAGATCGACGGCCGCGTGGTGCTGTTCGACTGCATCGAGTTCAACGAGCCGTTCCGCCTGATCGACGTCACCGCGGACGCTGCCTTCCTCGCCATGGACCTGGAGGACCGCGGCCTCAAGTGCCTGTCGCGGCGCTTCGTCAGCGCCTGGCTGGAGCGCACCGGCGACTATGCCGCGCTGCAGTTGCTGAATTTCTACAAGGCCTACCGCGCCATGGTGCGCGGCAAGGTCGCGCTGTTCCGCCTCGGCCAGGAGCAGGACCCGGTGCAGCGTGCGGTGATCCTGCGCCAATACCGCGCCTACGCCGCCCTGGCGGAAAGCTACAGCGCCATTCCCTCGCCCTTTCTGGCCATCACCCACGGCGTCTCGGCCGTCGGCAAGAGCCACGTGGCGCTGCGCCTGGTCGAGGCCCTGGGCACCATCCGCCTGCGCTCCGACGTCGAGCGCAAGCGCCTGTTCGGCGAGCAGGACGCCACCCACCAGGGCCAGCTGGCGGACGGCATCTACAGCGCCGACGCCAGCGCCGCCACCTACGCGCGCCTGCACCAGCTGGCGCGCCAGACGCTGCAGGCCGGCTTCCCGGTAGTGATCGACGCCACCTACCTCAAGGCCGAGCAGCGCCGGGCCGCCAGCGAAGTCGCCGAGCAGACCGGCGCGCCCTTCCTGATCCTCGACTGCCAGGCGCCCGAGGCGGTGATCGCCGGCTGGCTGGCGCAGCGCCAGAGCGAGGGCCGCGACCCCTCCGACGCCACCCTCGAGGTGATCCAGGCGCAGCAGGCCACGCGCGAGGCGCTCGACGACGACGAGCTGGCCCACAGCAAGCGCGTCGACACCCACGACAGCGCCAGCCTGGACAGCCTGGTGGAACGTATTCGCCAGCGTCTGCCGGGGCTCTGAGTCCCGCCCACCACAAGTTGGCACGCCGCGCCGGGCAAAGCGCGGCGCGGCTTCTATACTGCCGGTGAACTCGCCACCGGTAACCCCCATGAGCCAGCCACGCCAGCTCGACCACCCGCTCTATCGCCTGCTGCGCAACGACGACATCGCCGCCTTCAACGCCCAGAAACCCACAGACGTCGCCGTCGACCTGTCCGGCGGCGACTTTCGCGGGCTCGACCTGCGCAGCCTGGACGCCGCCGGGGTGATCTTCACCGACGCCTACTTCCGCGGCGCCGACCTGCGCGGCCTGGATTTGCGCCACGCCCAGCTGGAGGGCGCCAGCCTGGCCCACGCGCAGATTTCCGGCGCCTACTTTCCGGTCGAACTGAGCGCGGACGAAATTCTCATGTCGGTGAATTTCGGCACCCGCCTGCGCTATCGCAGCAAGTGACATGAGCGACGTCGCCCAACTGTTCGGCGCGCGCGCCGACGCCTACGCCAGCTTCCGCCCAGCCTACCCGGACGCCCTGTTCGACTGGCTGGCCGCACACAGCCCGGGCCGGCGCCTGGCGCTGGATATCGCCTGCGGCAACGGCCAGGCCAGCCTTCCCCTGCTGCGCCACTTCGAACGGGTGCTGGCCTGCGACGCCAGCGCCGCCCAGCTGGCGCAAACGCCCCCGGCCGCCGGCCTGCACCTGCTGGCAGCCGATGCGCGCAGGCAGCCGCTGGCCGACGCCAGCATCGACCTGATCGTCGTCGCCCAGGCCCTGCACTGGTTCGCCGACGCCGCGTTCTTCGCCGAAGTCGCCCGTCTGCTGCGCCCTGGCGGGCTGTTCTGCGCCTGGTGTTACAGCCTGATGAGCATCGATGCGCGGATCGATCCGCTGATCGAGCACTTCTACGCCAGCACCCTGGCCGGCTGCTGGCCGACGGGCCGCGGCAGCGTCGATGCCGGCTACCGCGATATCCAGGCGCCGCTGCAGCCCCTGCCAGTGCCGCCCTTCGCCCTCTCGGCGCACTGGGACCTGGCACAACTGCTCGGCTACCTGCGCACCTGGTCGGCGGTGCAACGCTGGGAACAGCGTCACGGCCGGGACCCGGTGGCCGAACTGACGCCGGCGCTGCGCGCCGCCTGGGGCGACGAAGGCGAGCGGCGCACTGTCAATTGGCCGCTACACTTCTTGGCAGGCACGCCTACGTGAACCTCTTCCTCACGCCACGCATGGAGGCCCGATGAACGACGAGCTGCAACACCTGAAAAACCTGGGCAAGACCTCGGCGCAATGGCTGCACGCCGTCGGCATCCACAGCGCCAACGACCTGCGCCGCTACGGCGCGGTCGGCGCCTATCGTGCGGTGCGCGCCCGCGGTTTTCGCGCCTCCAAGGTGCTGCTCTACGCCATCGAGGGGGCCCTGCTCGACGTGCACTGGAACGAGCTGCCGCCGGCGCACAAGGCCGAACTCAACGGCCGCCTCGACGAAGCCCAAGGCTACAACAAGAGCTAGCTCACAACCCCAGCGCGAGAGGATTTACGCGCAAGGCGCCGCAGCCTATTGTTTCAGGGACCTTCGTGTGGTCAGCCAGCCCAGCCAGTTCAAGGAATTACGGTTATGTATTTACTCGGGGAGCAACCGGCCTACGCCGATCAGCTGATCAACCGCCTGCAGAGCATCCCCACGCAGTTGCTGGAAGGGCTACAGGCCGTCGGTGCGCCGCTGCGTCTGGAACGGGTCGAGGACCTGGCCCAGGTGCTGCCGGGCAACCAGTTGTTCATCATCGAGAATGGCCTGCTCCACGCGGTAGTCGACGAACGGCCGCTGTTCTACCTGCAGGAAGGCGACCTGGTTGGCCTGCGCCAGGGCATCGACCTGCCCAGCTGCCGCTACAGCAGCGAGGAGCCGATCAGCCTGATTCCCTACTCGCGCAGCGAAGTGTTCCAGCATATCTACGCCAGCGAGCAGCGCCAGGAACAGTTCATCCACTACCTGATCGGCCACACCGCCCTGCTCTCCGACGCCCTGGCGCGCCTGAAGCAGCCGGAGATTCGCCCGGCCACCGGTTTCCAGCACTTCGCCGCCGGCGAGGAGCTGATCCATCAGGGCGACGAAGCCGATCACGTGTTCATCATCATCGAGGGCCACGCCGAGGCCTACGTCGATGGGCAGAAGGTCGGCGACGTGCAGAAGGACGAGATCTTCGGCGCCATGGCCGTGTTCACCCGCGAGAAGCGCAGCGCCACGGTGGTGGCCAGCGAGCCCTGCACGGTGATGGTGATTCCCAAGGAGCAATTCCTCAGCCTGATGCAGAGCAACCCGCGCATCGCCCACAGCCTGATCGAGAGCATGGCGCGGCGCATCGACCTGCTCAACAAGGAAGTCACCCAGCTGCGCCAGCCGGCTGCGTCCTGAGTCCGCGCGGCACACCAACCCCGGCCAGGCGCCGGGGTTTTGCCTCTCTGGGCACAGGGAAAGGCGCTGAGAAAAATTCTCAAAAAGCCGTTGACTATGAAATGAGAATTGTTATTATTACCTCAACTGATCGCGAGATCAGCCGATAAGCTAAAGAGACCATTCAGTCGGACTCTTCAGACTATCTCCTCATCAGGCTAATCACGGTTATTGACCCGGCTCTTGCCGGGTCTTTTTTTGCCTGCGCGAAAGCCTGTAGGGCGGGCTCGGGAACGCCGGCGAACAGTCCGTCATTGGCCGTCGGCGTACTGCCTGCGGCGAGTGCGTGCTGGCCAGGTGACTCGGCGACAGGTCCTAGGGTCGCAGTTTGGCGCAGTGATCCTGCTGCGGCTGCGCCGCGGTGAACCAGGCGTAGTCGGCCTGCGCGGCGCTGACCGGCGTGCCGACCTCGGCGAGGATCAGCACCGCCTGCCCCGCGCCGGCGCCGAGGTCGGCCAGGTGCAGCGGCACGCCCAGATCCTTGCGCACATGGAAGGCGCCGGCCAGCAGCAGGCTGGGCCGCGGCGCCGCCAGCAGCGCCTCGGCCATGCGTCGGTCGCGCTGCTGCTGCACGGCGAGCATGGCCGGCAGCTGACTGTCCGGCAGCAGCTGGCAATGCGACTCGCGGATATCCTCCAGCAGCCTGGCCTGCACCTGCGCCGCCGCGGAGCGCTCGCCCTGCAGGGCCGGCCGCTGCCGGTAGATCTGCAGAGTCTCGGCGCGCTGCAGATTGGCCGCCAGCAACGGGTAGGGCTGGCGCAGCTGGTGCAACACCAGCGGCCCGTACAACGACCAGTCCCAGCCCGGCTGCCAGCTCAGCGCGCCAAAGGGGTCGCCGGGCAGTCGACCGGCGCGGGCGGCGGCCTGGGCGGCGGCGACCTTGTCCTGCTGATCGGGCGTGAGCATTTCCAGCAGCACGCTGCCCTGCGGGCGCCGTTTTGCCAGCTCGCGTGACAGCCACAGCTGCAGCGCATGGTGATCTGGATTGTCATGCTGCTCGCCGACCAGCACCCGCTCGGCCCGTGCCAGCCGTTCGACCAGCTGCTGCGGGCTGATCGAGCGACCGCTGGCTAGCTCGAGGATACGGCCGAGGTCGGCGTGCTCGCGCCCCAGCGGCGCGATGGGCGCAGGCGGCGGCAGCACCTCGCGGGACTGACAGGCTGCGACCAGAACCAGACAGCAGAGCAGAAGGATGCGCATGGATCCCCTGAATCGTCAGCGCGCCACGATCAACGGATGACCGCGCTCGGGATGAGTCTGCACCAGCACCTCCAGACCGAACACCGCCTGCAGCGGCTCGGCGCGCAGCACTTCGGCCGGCGTGCCGAAGGCATGCGCCCTGCCCGGCTCCAGCAATAGCAGGCGGTCGCAATAGCGGGCGGCCAGGTTGAGGTCGTGGAGGATCACCAGCACCGCGGCGCCGGCCTCGGCCAGACGCCGGGTGGCCTGCAGGCAGGTGTGCTGGTGCAGCGGGTCGAGCATCGAGGTCGGCTCGTCGAGCAGCAGGATCTGCCCCGCCCCGCCCGGCCACAGCTGCGCCAGCACCCGCGCCAGGTGCACGCGCTGGCGCTCGCCGCCGGACAGCGCCAGGTAGCTGCGCCCGGCCAGGTGCGCGGCATCCGCCGCACGCAGCGCTTCCTGGACGATCTGCGCATCGCGCGCACGGCCGCTGGCATGGGGCAGACGGCCCATGGCGACGACCTCCTCGACGCGAAAGGCGAAATTCAGGCTCGAGCTCTGCGGCAGCACCGCCAGGCGCCTGGCGCGCTCCGCCCCCGGCCAGTCGCCGAGCGGACGCCGATCCAGGCTCACCCCCCCGGCGCTGGGCGGCAGCTCGCCGGCCAGGGCGGCGAGCAGGGTGCTCTTGCCGGCGCCGTTGGGCCCGAGCACGCCGAGCACCTCGCCCGCCTGCAGCTGCAGGTCGATGCCGCTGAGCACGGCGCACTGGCCGCGGCGGACTTCCAGTTGTTCGGCCCGCAGCATCAGCTCCGCCCCCGCACCAGCAGATAAAGGAAGAACGGCGCGCCGATCAGCGCGGTGACGATGCCGATCGGCAGCTCGGCCGGCGCCAGCACCAGGCGCGCGGCGAGGTCGGCCAACAACAGCAGGCTGGCGCCGGCCAGCGCCGAGGCCGGCAGCAGCAGACGATGGTCGGGGCCGACCAGCAGGCGCATCAGGTGCGGTACCACCAGGCCGATAAAGCCGATCAGGCCGGCCGCCGCCACCGCGGCGCCGACGCCCAGCGCGGTGCAGAACACCAGTTCGCGCTTGAGCCGCTCCACCTCGAAGCCCAGGTGGCGCGCCTCGGATTCGCCCAGCAGCAGCGCGTTCAAGGCACGCGCGCGACGCGGCAACCACAGCGCCACCGCCGCGGTGGCCAGCAGCAGCGGCCAGAGCCGGGCGTAGCTGGCGCCGTTGAGGCTGCCCAGGTTCCAGAAAGTCAGGGTGCGCAGGGTGGCGTCGTCGGCCAGGTAGGTGAACAGGCCGATGGCCGCCCCCGCCAGGGCGGTGAGGGCGATGCCGGCCAGCAGCATGGTGGCGACGCTGGTCTGCCCGTCGCGCCGCCCCAGGCGGTAAACCAGGGCGGTGACCAGCAGGCCGCCGACGAAGGCGCAAGCGGACAGCAGATAGGGGGCGAAGGCCTCCGGCAGGCCGCCGAACGCGGCGCCGCCGACTATCGCGAGCGCCGCCCCCAGCGCCGCGCCGCTGGACACGCCGACCAGGCCGGGATCGGCCAGCGGGTTGCGGAACAGGCCCTGCATGGCCACCCCGCACAAGGCCAGGACCATGCCCACCGCCAGCCCGAGCAGGGTACGCGGCATGCGGATCTGCGCCAGGATCAGCTCGGCCTGCTCGACCGCCGCGTCGCCGGCCAGGGGCAGACCGAGCAGGCGCAAGGCCGCCCGCAGGGTATCGCCCAGCGCCAGGCTGACCGGCCCCAGGGCCAGCGACAGCCAGAGTGCGAGCGCGAGCAACAGGCCCAGGGCGATGAACAATGGGCGTGCTTGAAGGGTGGGAGTCATGGCTGGCGCTGGGCTTCGGCGGTCTGAGGTTGGCTGGCAGGATAAAAGCCCGCGGCCAGCATCGCCAGCCCATCCGGCACGCGCGAGCCGAGGCCGCCGACCTGCAGGGTCGGGTCTAGCGCCAGCAGCGCCTCGCTGGACAGCGCCTGCTAGCTGCTGCAGCAGCTGCAGGGCGGCCACCGCCTGGGCCTGACCGCCGAGCGCTTCGAGCGCGAAGAGGGCATCGACAGCCGCATCAACCAGGGCACGGCCACCTGCCCCGCTCACACGACGCCCGCGAAAGCAACGAGCGCCAGCGCCTGTCGTTCGACCATCGCTACCAGGCCGAGGACGCCAGCGGCGCGCTCGACTGGACGGAAAGCATCGTCTACCGGCAACCGGCGGCCACTACTACAGCGAGCCCGAGCGCAGCTTACGCGCCCCGGCGTCCTGGCAGTTCTGCGGTTCTGCTTGGCGCAGGGATGCGCCCCCTTTCTTCCTGCGGGATAATCGCGCCACCTGAAACGGAGACCGCGATGATCCGCCTATGCGCCCCGAGCGAGCTGGCCGAAGGCCAGAGCCGGGGCTTTCTGCTCGACCAGTTGAACCTGCTCGCCGTGCGCAAGGACGGCCGCGTGCATGCCTACCTCAATCGCTGCCCGCACCGCGGCGTGCCGCTGGAGTGGCAGGCAGACCGCTTTCTCGACGACAGCGGCAGCCTGATCCAGTGCGCCACCCACGGCGCGCTGTTTCTGATCGACACCGGCGAATGCGTCGCCGGGCCCTGCGCCGGGCAGGCGCTGCAGGCCATCGAATGCTGCGAGGACGCCGAAGGTATCTGGATAGAGGCCTAGGGTGGACATGCCACAGGCTCGTCCACCGTCGCCACAATCCCGTGCCGGACAAGGCTGCACCATGTCCGGCCTACGCCAACACCTCCAGCCTGCGCATCAGGGCGATACCTGCGGGGCTGATCTCGGCGCCGTAGGCCAGCACTTCCACGCCGGCCGCCCTGGCCTCGCGCAGGCCGGCGGCGTAGGCCGGGTCGATCTCCTCGGCGGCGCGCACAGCACGAATACCGGACAGGTTCACGCAGTACAGCTGCACCGTGCGCACCCCGGCACGCGCCAGCGCGGCCAGCTCGCGCAGGTGCTTGGCGCCGCGCGCGGTCACCGCATCGGGAAAGGCCGCCACGTCCGTGCCGGGGAAACCCAGGGTCACGCTCTTGACCTCGACATAGGCCGGGCCGTCGGCGTAATCCAGGCGAAAATCGGCGCGGCTGTTCTCCACCCCGTAGGGCACCTCGCGCTTGAGCGCAACGAAACCGGCCAGCTCGGCGATCAGCCCGGCGCGCAGCGCCTCCTCCACCAGCGCATTGGCCCGCGCGGTATTGATGCAGGCCAGGCGCCCCTGTGGCGTTTCGCTCAGCTCCCAGCTACCCGGTAGCTTGCGTTTGGGGTCGTCGCTACGGCTGAACCACACCCGGCAGCCCGCGCTCATGCAGTTGAGCATCGAGCCGGTGTTGGCGCAGTGGATGGTCAGCGCCTCGCCGCTGGCGCTCTCGATATCGGCGAGAAAGCGCTTGTAGCGGCGCAGCAGCCGCCCCTCCTCCAGTGGCGGATCAAAGCGCATCGGGGTTCCAGCTGCTCAGGCCGCGGGCGATGCGCTCGACCGCCTGCTCCAGGCGCTCGAGGTTCTGCGTATAGGCGAAACGCACATGATGGCCGGCCTGATGGCGGCCGAAATCCAGCCCCGGGGTGAAGGCCACGTACTCGGTCTCGATGAAGTGGCGACAGAAGGCGAAGGCGTCGCCGCCGAAGGCCGAGATGTCCGCGTATAGATAGAAAGCGCCTTCAGGCTCCACGGCGATACCGAAGCCCAGCTCGCGCAGCGCCGGCAGCAGGTAGTCGCGGCGGCGCTGGAACTCGTGGCGGCGCTCTTCGAGAATCGCCAGGGTGGCCGGCTGGAAACAGGCCAGCGCGGCATGCTGAGCCATGGACGGCGCACTGATGTAGAGGTTCTGCGCCAGTTTCTCCAACTCGGGCACCGCGTTTTCCGGCGCCACCAGCCAGCCGAGGCGCCAGCCGGTCATGCCGAAATATTTGGAGAAACTGTTGAGCACGAAGGCCTCGTCGTCCACTTCCAGCACGCTGGCAGCATCACAGCCGTAGGTCAGGCCGTGGTAGATCTCGTCCACCACCAGATGACCGCCGCGCTGCTTGAGGCAGGCGGCCAGCGCCGCCAGCTCGCCCTTGTGCAGCAGGGTGCCGGTGGGGTTGGCCGGCGAGGCGACCAGCGCGCCGACGCTGTCCGAATCCCAATGCCGCTCCACCAGTTGCGGGGTCAGCTGGTAACGCACCTCGGGGCCGACCGGCACCAGTTGCGCGGCACCTTCCACCAGGCGCAGGAAATGGCGGTTGCAGGGATAACCGGGGTCGGCCAGCAGCCAGTGCTTGCCCGGGTCGACCAGCAGGCTCGCGGCCAACAACAGCGCGCCGGAGCCACCGGGGGTAATGAGGATGCGTTCAGGGTCTATGCTTAGCCGATGTCGCGCACCGTAGAAGTCGGCGATGGCCTGGCGCAGGGCCGGCACACCGCGCGCCGCGGTGTAGCGGGTGTGGCCGGCGGCCAGCGCCGCCTGCCCGGCCTCGACTATGGGCGCGGCAGTGGTGAAATCCGGCTCGCCGATTTCCAGGTGGATGACATCGTGGCCGGCGGCCTGCAGTTCGTTGGCTCGCGCCAGCAAGGCCATGACGTGAAAGGGTTCGATGGCGCGACTGCGCGCACTGTAGAGCTGAGCCATGGGCCTGCCTTGCGAGGTTTCGAGGCGCGGATTCTAGCAGGGCTCGACAAAACCACGGATGGGCTTCGAGCTTTTGTGTACGAGGGCGGCAAACCATGGACAACCGGGAGTAGCGCACCCCGATTCGATCTGGTAAGTTCGCCCGCTTGCAGCCGCAGGGCCGAGTTCGGATCGGCAATGGACATAACCTGCGCAGTGGATTCGAGAGAGTGAGAGGCGGTCATCCATGCCCACCAAAGAAAAAGCAAAGAGCACTAGCCAGCTGGTTCGCGGTTTCCAGCCCTACGAAGAGAAGAAGGGCGAGGAATACATGAGCGAGCCGATGCGCGCTCACTTCACCGGCATCCTCAACAAGTGGAAGCTGGAGCTGATGCAGGAAGTCGACCGTACCGTGCACCATATGCAGGACGAAGCGGCCAACTTCCCCGACCCGGCCGACCGCGCCAGCCAGGAAGAAGAGTTCAGCCTGGAACTGCGCGCCCGCGACCGCGAGCGCAAGCTGATCAAGAAGATCGACGAGACCCTGCAGCTGATCGAAGACAACGACTACGGCTGGTGCGACTCCTGCGGCGTGGAAATCGGCATCCGCCGCCTCGAAGCCCGCCCCACCGCCACCCTGTGCATCGACTGCAAGACCCTGGCGGAAATCAAGGAAAAGCAGATCGGTTCCTGAACCGACGACGGGGCGCCTAGGCGCCCCGCTCTGTTTCTGCCCTTCACGCTGCGCCAGCGATGAACGACTCCTATATCGGGCGCTTCGCCCCCACCCCCAGCGGCTACCTGCACTTCGGCTCGCTGGTCGCCGCCCTCGCTTCCTACCTCGACGCCCGCGCCGCCGGCGGTCGCTGGCTGCTGCGCATGGAAGACCTCGACCCGCCGCGGGAAGTGCCCGGCGCCCAGGACGCCATCCTGCGCACCCTGGAAACCTACGGTTTCGCCTGGGACGGCGAGCTGGTGTACCAGCGCGATCGACATGCCGAGTACGCCGCGGTGATCGAGCGGCTGCTGGCTCAGGGCCTGGCCTATGCCTGCACCTGCTCGCGCAAGCAGTTGGCCGGGTACGGCGGCATCTACCCCGGCACCTGCCGCGATGCCGGCCACGCCGAGCATGGCGCCGCCATCCGCCTGCGCGTGCCGCAGCTCACGTACCGCTTCGTCGACCGCGTGCAGGGCGAGTTCGGCCAGCAGCTGGGACGCGAGGTGGGCGATTTCGTCATTCGCCGCCGCGACGGCCTGTTCGCCTACCAGCTCGCCGTGGTGCTGGACGACGCCTGGCAGGGGGTGACCGACGTGGTACGCGGCGCCGACCTGCTCGACTCCACGCCACGCCAGCTCTACCTGCAGGAACTGCTCGGGCTGCCGCAGCCGCGCTACCTGCACGTGCCGCTGATCATCCAGCCCGACGGCCACAAGCTGGGCAAGAGCTACCGCTCGCCGCCGCTGCCCGCCGAACAGGCCGGTCCCCTGCTGCTGCGCGCCTTGCGCGCCCTGGGCCAGCAAGCGCCCACCGAGTTGCAGGACGCCGCGCCCGCCGAGCTGCTGGCCTGGGGCATCGCCCACTGGGACGCCAGCCGCATTCCGCGCAGCCGCACCCTGGCCGAGGCGCAGCTGCGCTGACAACCCCGTAGGCTGCGCTACGCGCACCGAGGCCGTATGCCCGGTCTTCATAGAAGGTGCGCGCGGCGCAGCCTACATACGGCCTCAAGTTTGTGGCTTGCAACGCGCGCCTTCCTTTACCATCGCCGCATCCCCCGACGAGATGCCGCATGTATATCTACCGATTGGTTCTGATCCTGGTGGTGGGGATCTACCTGTTCTCCCCGGCCATCATGGACTGGTGGATCGACCCCAATGGCGCCTGGTACCGGCCCTACCTGCTGTGGCTGATCCTGATCGTCGTCACCTTCATCCTGCAGAGCCAACGCGATGCCGATGAACTCTGACTCGAACCGGCGCCCCTCGAGCGCTCCCCCCTATTCCCATTCGCAGAGCCAACGCGATGCTGACGAGCTTTAGCCTGAGCGAGCTGATCCTGATCAGCGCCGGCTACCTGTTGATCCTGTTCGGCGTCGCCTGGGTCAGCGAACACGGCCTGATTCCGCGTTGGATCATCCGCCATCCGCTGACCTACACCCTGTCACTGGGCGTCTACGCCAGCGCCTGGGCCTTCTACGGCACGGTGGGCCTGGCCTACCAGTACGGCTACGGCTTCCTCGCCAGCTACCTGGGGGTGTCCGGCGCCTTTCTGCTGGCACCGGTGCTGCTCTACCCGATCCTGCGCATCACCCGCACCTACCAGCTGTCGTCGCTGGCCGACCTCTTCGCCTTCCGCTTTCGCAGCACCTGGGCCGGGGTGCTGACCACCCTGTTCATGCTGATCGGCGTGCTGCCGCTGCTGGCCCTGCAGATCCAGGCGGTGGCCGACTCCATCGGCATCCTCAGCCGCGAGCCGCTGCAGGAGAAGGTCGCGCTGAGCTACTGCGGGCTGATCATCCTGTTCACCATCCTGTTCGGCGCCCGCCATATCGCCACCCGCGAGAAGCACGAAGGCCTGGTGTTCGCCATCGCCTTCGAGTCGCTGGTCAAGCTGGTGGCCCTCGGCGTGATCGGCTGGTACGCGCTGTACCAGGTGTTCGGCGGCCCGCGCGAGCTGGAGATGTGGCTGGTGCAGAACCAGGCCGCGCTGGCGACCCTGCACACGCCACTGCAGGAAGGCCCCTGGCGCACCCTGCTGCTGGTGTTCTTCGCCTCGGCCATCGTCATGCCGCACATGTACCACATGACCTTCACCGAAAACCTCAACCCGCGCGCCATGGTCAGCGCCAGCTGGGGCCTGCCGCTGTTTTTGCTGCTGATGAGCCTGGCGGTGCCGCTGATCCTCTGGGCCGGACTCAAGCTCGGCGCCACCACCAACCCGGAATACTTCACCCTGGGGCTGGGCATCGCGGTGAACAGCGAGGCGCTGGCGCTGCTGGCCTACGTCGGCGGCCTGTCGGCCTCCAGCGGGCTGATCATCGTCAGCACCCTGGCGCTGTCGGGCATGGCGCTGAACCACCTGGTGCTGCCGCTGTACCAACCGCCGGCCGAGGGCAATATCTACCGCTGGCTGAAATGGACGCGGCGCGCGCTGATCGCCTTCATCATCATGGCCGGCTACGGCTTCTACCTGCTGCTCGGCGCCCAGCAGGACCTGGCCAACCTGGGCATAGTCGCCTTCGTCGCCACCCTGCAGTTCCTCCCCGGCGTGCTCTCGGTGCTGTACTGGCCGACCGCCAACCGCCGCGGCTTTCTCGCCGGGCTGCTGGCCGGCATCGGCGTCTGGGCGCTCACCATGCTGCTGCCGCTGCTGGGCAACCTGGAAGGCTTCTACCTGCCGCTGTTCAACGTCATCTACGTGCTCGACGATGCCAGCTGGCACCTGGCGGCCATCGCCTCGCTGGCGGCCAACGTGCTGGTGTTCACCCTGGTGTCGCTGTTCACCGAGGCCAGCCCCGAGGAAAAGAGCGCCGCCGAGGCCTGCGCGGTGGACAACGTGCGCCGCCCGCAACGCCGCGAGCTGGTGGCGGTGTCGCCGCAGGAGTTCGCCGCCCAGCTGGCCAAGCCGCTCGGCGCCAAGACCGCCCAGCGCGAGGTGGAACAAGCCCTGCGCGACCTGCACCTGCCGTTCGACGAGAGCCGCCCCTATGCCCTGCGCCGCCTGCGCGACCGCATCGAGGCCAACCTCTCCGGCCTGATGGGCCCCAGCGTGGCGCAGGACATAGTCGAGACCTTCCTGCCCTACAAATCCGGCAGCGAGGGCTATGTCACCGAGGATATCCACTTCATCGAGAGCCGCCTGGAGGACTACCAGTCGCGCCTCACCGGCCTGGCCGCCGAGCTCGACGCGCTGCGCCGCTACCACCGCCAGACCCTGCAGGAACTGCCGATGGGCGTCTGCTCGCTGGCCAAGGATCAGGAGATCCTGATGTGGAACCGGGCCATGGAGGAACTCACCGAGATTCCCGCGCAGCGCATCGTCGGCTCGCGCCTGTCGGCGCTGGCCGAGCCCTGGCAGGGCCTGCTGCAGACCTTCATCGAACTACCCGACCAGCACCTGCACAAGCAGCACCTGGCCGTCGACGGCCAGATCCGCTGGCTCAACCTGCACAAGGCGGCCATCGACGAGCCGCTGGCGCCGGGCAACAGCGGCCTGGTGCTGCTGGTCGAGGACCTCACCGAAACCCAGCTGCTGGAAGACAAGCTGGTGCACTCCGAGCGCCTGGCCAGCATCGGCCGCCTGGCCGCCGGGGTGGCCCACGAGATCGGCAACCCGATCACCGGCATCGCCTGCCTGGCGCAGAACCTGCGCGAGGAGCGCGAAAGCGACCCCGAGCTGATCGAGATCAGCGGGCAGATCCTCGAGCAGACCAAGCGCGTGTCGCGCATCGTCCAGTCGCTGATGAGCTTCGCCCACTCCGGCAGCCACCAGCGCAGCGAGGAGCCGGTGTGCCTGGCCGACGTGGCGCAGGACGCCATCGGCCTGCTGTCGCTGAACAAGCGCAACTTCGACATCCAGTTCTACAACCTCTGCGACCCGCAGCACTGGGCCGAGGGCGATCCGCAGCGCCTGGCCCAGGTGCTGATCAACCTGCTGTCCAATGCCCGCGACGCCTCGCCGCCCGGCGGCGCCATCCGCGTGCGCAGCGAGGCCAGCGAACACACCGTCGACCTGATCGTCGAGGACGAAGGCAGCGGCATTCCCAAGGCGATCATCGACCGCCTGTTCGAGCCGTTCTTCACCACCAAGGACCCCGGCGAGGGCACCGGGCTGGGCCTCGCGCTGGTCTATTCGATCGTGGAAGAGCATTATGGGCAGATAACAATCGACAGCCCGGCCGACCCCGAGCGCCAACTCGGCACTCGTATTCGGGTCACCCTACCGCGGCATGTCGAGGCGACGTCCGTAGCGATGTAACTAGCGACCAGAGACCGTCGAGAGACCGAATTGATGCCACATATTCTTATCGTCGAAGACGAAACCATTATCCGCTCTGCCTTGCGCCGCCTGCTCGAGCGCAACCAGTACCAGGTCAGCGAAGCCGGCTCGGTACAGGAAGCCCAGGAACGCTACGGCATTCCCGGCTTCGACCTGATCGTCAGCGACCTGCGCCTGCCCGGCGCGCCCGGCACCGAGTTGATCAAACTGGCCGAGGGCACCCCGGTGCTGATCATGACCAGCTACGCCAGCCTGCGCTCGGCAGTGGACTCGATGAAGATGGGCGCGGTCGACTATATCGCCAAGCCCTTCGACCACGACGAGATGCTCCAGGCCGTGGCGCGCATCCTGCGCGATCGCCAGGAAGCCAAGAGCGCGCCAGCCGCGGTCAGCGCCGCCAGCCCACGTAACGGTGGCAGCGAAAAGGTCGTGGACAACGCCAACGGCGAAATCGGCATCATCGGTTCCTGCGCCGCCATGCAGGAGCTCTACGGCAAGATCCGCAAGGTCGCTCCCACCGACTCCAACGTGCTGGTGCAGGGCGAGTCCGGCACCGGCAAGGAGCTGGTCGCCCGCGCCCTGCACAACCTGTCCAAGCGCGCCAAGGCGCCGCTGATCTCGGTCAACTGCGCGGCGATTCCGGAAACCCTGATCGAATCCGAGCTGTTCGGCCACGAAAAGGGCGCCTTCACCGGTGCCAGCGCCGGTCGCGCCGGCCTGGTTGAGGCGGCCGATGGCGGCACGCTGTTCCTCGACGAGATCGGCGAACTGCCGCTGGAGGCTCAGGCGCGCCTGCTGCGTGTGCTGCAGGAAGGCGAGATTCGCCGGGTCGGCTCGGTGCAGTCGCAGAAGGTCGACGTGCGCCTGATCGCCGCCACCCACCGCGACCTCAAGACCCTGGCCAAGACCGGCCAGTTCCGCGAAGACCTCTACTACCGCCTGCACGTCATCGCCCTCAAGCTGCCCGCCCTGCGCGAGCGCGGCAGCGACGTCAGCGAAATCGCCCAGGCCTTCCTCGCACGCCAGTGCACGCGCATGGGCCGCGAGCCGCTGCGCTTCGCCCAGGATGCCGAGCAGGCCATCCGTCACTACCCCTGGCCGGGCAACGTGCGCGAGCTGGAGAACGCCATCGAGCGTGCGGTGATCCTCTGCGAGGGCGCGGAAATCTCCGCCGACCTGCTGGGCATCGATATCGAGCTGGACGACCTGGACGACGACTTCGGCCTGCCAGCGGCTGCCGGGCAGAGCAGCAGCAACAGCCACGAGCCCACCGAAGACCTGTCGCTGGAGGACTATTTCCAGCACTTCGTGCTCGAGCACCAGGACCACATGACCGAGACCGAACTGGCGCGCAAGCTCGGCATCAGCCGCAAGTGCCTGTGGGAACGCCGCCAGCGCCTGGGCATCCCCCGGCGCAAATCCGGCGTGACCAGCGGCCCTTGACCGCGCGCGCCGGGTGACAACCGACCTGCGCGCAGGTTCCGCGGGTTGTTACCGAATCAATATCTCGTAACAAAAGCCGGGTCTAATGGTAACGAAAACCCGGCTTTTTTCTCCCTTCCGATCGACCTACACCTGCCGCAAACCCTTGATTTACAAGGAATCGCAAAAACTGGCACGGCATCTGCTTTATCTCTGGCACAACAACAATAACAAGCAAAGCCCCACACAATAAGAACAAGACGTAACGACTCCAAAACAACAAGAACAACAAGATGGAGGCGCAGCTAACTGATTCTTTTGGAGAGGAGTTGCCCTTGGGGTTCGCCCCACGACCAGGCCGAGAACAATAAAACTGCCCCGAGGCAGCACCCGTACTGGTTGGATCACGCAAGTGTCATGGCAGCATCAGCGTCCAAAGAAATCCGTTTGCTATTGGCTCCCGCTTTCAGGGAGCACCCAACCGACCACGGTCGTTTGGGAAGGGCGAAACAACAAAAACAACGCGCCCTCAATAACAATAAAAACGAAGCACGCACCAACTTGGGGGGGAGCTTAGGCTCCCCCAGTAGCTTCCGCTCCCCGGATCCCCGCCTGCCGCTCTACACACCTTCTCCCGACACGATGCTAGAATCCGCAGCAATCATGCGGTCATCGTTTCGTCTGGCCGGTCATTTCTCCACACAGTGCATCCCATGCTGAAGAAGCTGTTCAAGTCTTTCCGCTCGCCCCTGCGCCGCGCGCAGCGCCCGCGCAGCACCCCCGAGGTGCTGAGCAGCCGGCAACACCCGATCAACCGCAACGAAATCAGCCGCCATGCCATCAGCGTGGTCGAACGCCTGCAGAAGGCCGGCTACCAGGCCTACCTGGTCGGCGGTTGCGTGCGCGACCTGCTGCTGGACATCGAGCCCAAGGATTTCGACGTGGCCACCAGCGCCACCCCCGAGCAGGTGCGCGCGGAATTCCGCAACGCCCGGGTGATCGGCCGCCGCTTCAAGCTGGTCCACGTGCATTTCGGCCGCGAGATCATCGAAGTCGCCACCTTCCGCGCCAACCACCCGCAGGGCGACGACGAAGAAAACAGCAACCTGGCGGCGCGTCACGAGAGCGGGCGCATCCTGCGCGACAACGTCTACGGCAGCCTGGAGGACGACGCCCAGCGCCGCGACTTCACCATCAACGCGCTGTACTACGACCCGTCCCAGGAACACATTCTCGACTACGCGCGCGGCATGCACGATGTGCGCAACCACCAGGTGCGGCTGATCGGCGACCCCGAGCAGCGCTACCTGGAAGACCCGGTGCGCATGCTCCGCGCGGTGCGCTTCGCCGCCAAGCTGGACTTCGACATCGAGAAGCACAGCGCCGCGCCGATCCGCCGCCTGGCGCCGATGCTGCGCGACATCCCCGCCGCGCGCCTGTTCGACGAGGTACTCAAGCTGCTGCTCGCCGGCTACGCCGAGTACACCTTCGACCTGCTGCTCGAGCACGACCTGTTCGCCCAGCTGTTCCCGGCCAGCGGCGAGGCGCTCAAGCGCAACCCCGAGTACACCGAGCGGCTGATCCGCCAGGCGCTGATCAACACCGACGAGCGCATCGCCCAGGGCAAGTCGGTGACCCCGGCCTTCCTCTTCGCCGCGCTGCTCTGGCCGGCCCTGCCGGCCCGCGTGCTGCAACTGCAGGACAAGGGCATGCCGCCGATCCCGGCAATGCAGGAAGCCGCCCACGAGCTGATCGCCGAGCAGTGCCAGCGCATCGCCGTGCCCAAACGCTTCACCATCCCGATCCGCGAGATCTGGGACATGCAGGAACGCCTGCCGCGGCGCAGCGGCAAGCGCGCCGACCTGCTGCTGGACAACCCACGCTTTCGCGCCGGCTACGACTTCCTGCTGCTGCGCGAGCATGCAGGCGAGGACACCGGCGGCCTCGGCGACTGGTGGACCGACTACCAGGACGCCAGCGACAGCCAGCGCCGGCAGATGATCCGCGACCTCGCCGGCAAGCCCGAAGCAGCCGGCAACGCGCCGCGCAAACGCCGGCGCAGCAGCGGTCGGCGCAAGCGCGACGACGCGGGCAGCGTCGGCGAGGAATGATGGAGCGGGTCTATATCGGCCTCGGCAGCAACCTGGCCGAGCCGCTGCAGCAGCTGCGCGACGCCCTCGCCGCGCTCGCCCAGTTGCCGGATACCAGGCTGCTGGCCCACTCCTCCTTCTATGCCAGCGACCCGCTCGGCCCACCCGACCAGCCGCGCTACGTCAATGCCGTGGCGGCGCTGGACACGGCGCTGCAACCCTGGACGCTGCTCGACGCCCTGCAGCGTATCGAGCAGGAACAGGGCCGCGTGCGCAAGGCCGAACGCTGGGGGCCGCGCACCCTGGACCTGGATATCCTGCTGTTCGGCGAACGCTCGATCGCCGACGAACGCCTGACGGTGCCGCACTACCATATGCACGCGCGGCCCTTCGTGCTCTACCCCCTGGCCGAACTCGCCGCCGAGCTGCAGCTGCCCGACGGCCGCCGTCTGAGCGAACTGCTGGCCGCCTGCCCCTTCACCGGCCTGGAACGCCTGGCCGAGTAGCGCGGATGACATCCGGGGATTTCCCCGATTGCATCCGCAGCGGCTCTGCAGCCATGCATCATGGATTTCCTCCAGGCACTCCCCCTGACCCTGGGCGCAAGCCCGCGTCCGCTCTAGCGTCCGCCTCGCTCGCGTGCATTGGCGGTAACGCCAGTAACAGCCGGGTAACACCTGCAATTGACTTCGCCTGCCCCCATCGGGACTATAGGCGTCCCGTCGCCCGCCGCCGGGCGCACCTTTACGCCAATCCAGGCCGGATTGCCGCCGCTTAGAAGCCGCGACCGAGCCTGAGCGAGGACCCTTGAAATGCCTGACGTTACCCTGACCACCCTGCAGAGCCTCAAGCACAGCGGTGCCAAGATCGCCATGCTGACCTGCTACGACGCCACCTTCGCCCAGGCCGCCTGCCAGGCCGGGGTCGACGTGCTGCTGGTCGGCGATTCCCTGGGCATGGTGCTGCAGGGCCACGACAGCACCCTGCCGGTCAGCGTCGAGGAGATGGCCTACCACACCGCCTGCGTCAAACGCGGTAACCAGGGCGCGCTGATCATCACCGACCTGCCCTTTATGGCCTACGCCACCACCGAGCAGGCGCTGGCCAACAGCGCCCGGCTGATGCAGGCCGGCGCCCATATGGTCAAGCTGGAGGGCGCCGGCTGGTTGGCCGAACCGATCCGTCTGCTGGCCGAGCGCGGCGTGCCGGTGTGCGCGCACCTGGGCCTGACCCCGCAGGCGGTGAACATCCTCGGTGGCTACAAGGTGCAGGGCCGCCAGGAGGCCCAGGCGCGGCAGATGCGCGCCGACGCCATGGCCCTGGAACAGGCCGGCGCCGCCATGCTGCTGCTCGAATGCGTGCCCAGCGAACTGGCCGCGGAAATCAGCCAGGCGGTGAAGATTCCGGTGATCGGCATTGGCGCAGGCCCTGCCACCGACGGCCAGGTGCTGGTGCAGCACGACATGCTCGGCCTGTCGCTGTCCGGCCGCGCGCCGAAGTTCGTGCGCAACTTCATGGACGGCCAGAGCAGCATCCAGGGCGCCCTCGCCGCCTATGTCCAGGCGGTCAAGGACGGCAGCTTCCCCGCCGCCGAACACGGGTTCTCGGCATGAACACGGTCAAGACCCTGCGCGACCTGCGCGCCGCCGTCGCCCAGGCCCGCGCCGAGGGCAAGCAGATCGGTTTCGTGCCGACCATGGGCAACCTGCACGCCGGCCACGTCTCCCTGGTGGAGACCGCCGTCCAGCGCGCCGACTTCGTGGTCGCCAGCATCTTCGTCAACCCCTTGCAGTTCGGCGCCGGCGAGGACCTGGCCAGCTACCCGCGGACTCTCGCCGCCGACCAGGAAAAACTCCTGGCCGCCGGCTGCCACCTGCTGTTCCACCCGGATGTGGCGGAAATCTACCCGCACGGCATGGCCGACCAGACCCGGGTGATAGTGCCCGGCGTCTCCGAAGGCCTGTGCGGCGCCAGCCGCCCCGGCCACTTCGAGGGCGTGGCCACGGTGGTGACCAAGCTGTTCAACATGGTGCAACCGGATCTGGCCGTGTTCGGCGAGAAGGACTACCAGCAACTGGCGGTGATTCGCGCCCTGGTGCACGACCTCAACATGCCGATCCAGATCATCGGCGCGCCGACCCAGCGCGCCGAGGACGGCCTGGCGCTGTCCTCGCGCAACGGCTACCTCGACGCCGCGCAGCGCGCCGCCGCCCCGGCGCTGTACCGCAGCCTGCAGGGCATCGCCCGCGAGCTGCAGCGCGGCGCCCGCGACTATCCGCGACTGATCGAGACGGCCCAGCGCCAGCAGCGCGACGCCGGCTTCGCCCCGGACTACCTGGAAATCCGCAACGCCCTCAGCCTGCGTCCGGCCCAGCTCGACGACCGCCAGCTGGTGGTGCTCACCGCCGCCCACCTGGGCAGCACCCGGCTGATCGACAATCTGCTGGTGGAACTGCCCGCCCAGTAGCTGCGCCGCGAGACCGCCGGTTACACTCGCCAGGCCCGGATAACTCCGGGCCTTTCGCTTTTCCGGATCAGGAGTCCCGATGGCCTACTACCAGCAGCCGCACGACGTCACCCGCCTGCCCGCCTGGCACGCCCTGCAGCAACACCGCGCCGAGATGGCCGGGTTCAGCATGCGCGAGGCCTTCGCCACGGACGCCCGACGCTTCCAGCGCTTCTCGCTGAACAGCTGCGGCCTGCTGCTGGACTACTCGAAGAACCTGATCGACGAACGCAGCCTCGAGCTGCTGATCCAGCTGGCCGAGCAGGCCGACCTGCAAGGCGCCATCGACGCCCTGTACAACGGCGAGCAGGTCAACGCCTCGGAAGGCCGCGCGGCCCTGCACACCGCCCTGCGCAGCCCGATCGGCCGGCGCCTGGTGGTGGACGGCGCGGACATCATCCCCCAGGTGCACCGCGTGCTGAACCAGATGACCGAGCTGGTCAGCCGCATCCACAGCGGCCTGTGGCGCGGCTACAGCGAGAAGCCGATCACCGAGGTGGTCAATATCGGCATCGGCGGCTCCTTCCTCGGCCCGCAGCTGGTCTCCGAGGCGCTGCGCCCCTTCACCCAGCGCGGCGTGCGCTGCCATTACCTGGCCAATATCGACGGCAGCGAGTTCCGCGAGCTGACCGCCCGGCTCAACCCGCAAACCACCCTGTTCATCGTCTCCAGCAAGTCCTTCGGCACCCTGGAGACGCTGAAGAACACCCTGGCCGCGCGCGACTGGTATCTGGCCATGGGCGGCCCGGAGGCGGAGCTGCACCGCCACTTCATCGCCGTGACCAGCAACCGCGAGGCGGCCATCGAGTTCGGCATCCGCGAAGAGAACATCTTCCCCATGTGGGACTGGGTCGGCGGCCGCTACTCGCTGTGGTCGGCCATCGGCCTGCCGATCGCGCTGGCCATCGGCGTGTCCAACTTCAAGGAACTGCTGGCCGGCGCCTACGCCATGGATCAGCACTTCACCCAGGCCCCCCTGGCGGAAAACATGCCGGTGCTGATGGCCCTGCTGGGCATCTGGTACACCAACTTCTGGGGCGCGCAGAGCCACGCGATCCTGCCCTACGACCACTACCTGCGTAACTTCACCAAGCACCTGCAGCAGCTGGACATGGAGTCCAACGGCAAGAGCGTGCGCCAGGACGGCAGCGCCCTGGACATCGCCACCGGCCCGGTGATCTGGGGCGGCGTCGGCTGCAACGGCCAGCACGCCTACCACCAGTTGCTGCACCAGGGCCGCCTGCTGGTGCCGGCGGATTTCATCGTCCCGGTCAACAGCTACAACCCGCTGTCCGATCACCACCAGTGGCTGTTCGCCAACTGCCTGTCGCAGGCCCAGGCGCTGATGCAGGGCAAGAGCCGCGCCGAGGCCGAGACCGAGCTGCGCGCCAAGGGCCTGAGCGAGGACGAGGTGCAGCGCCTGGCGCCGCACAAGGAGATTCCCGGCAACCGGCCGAGCAATATCCTGGTGATGAACCGCATCGCGCCGTTCAACCTCGGCGCCCTGGTGGCGCTGTACGAGCACAAGGTGTTCGTGCAGAGCGCCATCTGGGGCATCAACGCCTTCGACCAGTGGGGCGTGGAGCTGGGCAAGGAAATGGGCAAGGAGGTCTACCAGCGCCTGGTCGGCCAGGTCGACAGCGCCGCCGCCGACGCCTCGACCCAGGGCCTGATCGAGCACTTCCGCGAGCACCACCGCGGCTGAATCGCACAATCCATTAGCCTGGGTTGGGCGCAGCGATACCCAGGAACCCGGACGCGGGCATGACCGGTCTCGCGGCGCTCAGGCAATCGACGGACTTGAACCGAGCGCCTGCTTGGGTGCACCCTTGGGAACGTTGCGGACAGACAACAACAAGGACCCCGCCATGTTCGAGATCACCCGCCACCCCGTGGCCGACGCGGTGCGCCAGCGCGCGCACCTGGACAACGACGCCTACCTGCGCCTGTACCGGCAGTCCGTCGAGCAGCCCGAGACCTTCTGGGCCGAGCAGGCCAAGGCCTTCCTCGACTGGTTCCAGCCCTGGGATAGGGTGCACGCCAGCGACCTCAGGCAGGGCCACGCCGAATGGTTCAAGGGCGGCCAGCTCAACGTCGCCTACAACTGCATCGACCGCCACTTGGAACAGCGCGGCGAACAGATCGCCATCATCTGGGAAGGCGATAATCCCGCCGAGTCGGCGCATATCACCTACAACAAGCTGCACCACAACGTCAGCCGCCTGGCCAACGTGCTGAAAAGCCGTGGCGTGCACAAAGGCGACCGGGTGTGCATCTACATGCCGATGATCCCCGAGGCGGCCTACGCCATGCTCGCCTGCGCGCGCATCGGCGCCGTGCATTCGGTGGTGTTCGGCGGCTTCTCTCCGGATGCCCTGCGCGACCGCATCCTCGACGCCGACTGCCGCACCGTGATCACCGCCGACGAAGGCGTGCGCGGCGGCAAGTACATTCCGTTGAAGAACAACGTCGACCAGGCCCTGCAGAGCTGCCCGAACGTCAGCACCGTGGTGGTGGTCGAGCGCACCCAGGGCGACGTGGCCTGGGTGGAAGGCCGCGACCTCTGGTACCACCAGGCGCTCAAGGAGGTCGATACCGACTGCCCGGCCGAGCCGATGGACGCCGAGGATCCGCTGTTTATCCTCTATACCTCGGGCTCCACGGGTAAGCCGAAAGGCGTGCTGCATACCACCGGTGGCTACCTGCTCGGCGCGGCCATGACCCACAAGTACGTGTTCGACTACCACGAGGGCGACATCTACTGGTGCACCGCCGATGTCGGCTGGGTCACCGGGCACAGCTACATCGTCTACGGCCCGCTGGCCAACGCCGCCACCACCCTGATGTTCGAGGGCGTGCCCAACTACCCGGACGCCTCGCGCTTCTGGCAGGTGATCGACAAGCACCGGGTGAACATCTTCTACACCGCCCCCACCGCCCTGCGCGCACTGATGCGCGAGGGCGAAGGACCGGTCAAGGCCACCTCGCGTTCGAGCCTGCGCCTGCTCGGCTCGGTGGGCGAGCCGATCAACCCCGAGGCCTGGGAGTGGTACTACCACGTGGTCGGCGACACGCGCTGCCCCATAGTCGATACCTGGTGGCAGACCGAGACCGGCTCGATCCTGATCACCCCGCTGCCCGGCGCCACCGAGCTCAAGCCCGGCTCGGCCACCCGCCCCTTCTTCGGCGTGCAGCCGGTGCTGCTCGACGAGCAGGGCAAGGAGATCGAGGGCCCGGGCGCCGGCGTGCTGGCGATCAAGGCCAGTTGGCCGAGCCAGATCCGCAGCGTCTACGGCGACCACCAGCGCATGATCGACACCTACTTCAAGCCCTACCCCGGCTACTACTTCACCGGCGACGGCGCGCGCCGCGACGAGGACGGTTACTACTGGATCACCGGCCGCGTCGACGACGTGATCAACGTCTCCGGCCACCGCATCGGCACCGCCGAGGTGGAAAGCGCCCTGGTGCTGCACGATGCGGTGGCCGAGGCGGCGGTGGTCGGCTACCCGCACGACGTCAAGGGCCAGGGCATCTACGCCTACGTCACCCTGATGAAGGGCAGCGAGCCCAGCGACGCGCTGAAGAAGGAGTTGCTGAGCCTGGTCGGCAAGGAAATCGGCAGCTTCGCCAAGCCGGAGCTGATCCAGTGGGCGCCGGGCCTGCCCAAGACCCGCTCGGGCAAGATCATGCGGCGCATCCTGCGCAAGATCGCCTGCAACGAGCTGGACAACATGGGCGACACCTCGACCCTGGCCGACCCCAGCGTGGTCGACAGCCTGATCGGCCAGCGCCTCAACCGCTGATCCAGCAGGCCCTTGTCCCGCGCATGCGGGACAAGGGCCGCCTTGTCTTGCAGCGACCAAGCGCCGAAACTGCGCGCCATGGAAAGCCTACGTCGTCAGATCGAAAAACAGGTGCACAGCCTCACCGGCGCCTCGCTCGGTGTGCTCGACCTCGACCAGCCGCGCGGTGATGCCGGCCTGTTCGGCCCCGAGTCGATGGTGTGGAAAGTGCACGCCGACTTCACCGCGATGATGGTCGGCGGCATTTCCGCCCTGCTCCTGCAGATGCTCCACCCGCTGGCGCTGGCCGGCGTGTGGGATCACTCCAGCTTTCGCCAGGACATGCTCGGTCGCCTGCGCCGTACCAGCCTGTTCATCGCCGGCACCACCTACGGCGGCCTGCACGATGCCGAGCAGCTGATCGACAAGGTGCGCACTATTCATCTGCAGGTGGTCGGCAGCGCGCCGGACGGTCGCCCTTACAGCGCCAGCGATCCCGAGCTGCTGACCTGGGTGCACGTCTCCGAGGTCAGCCAGTTTCTCGCCGGCTACCTGCGTTACGTCGACCCGCGGCTGCCGGTGGCCGAGCAGGATCGCTACTACCGCGAAGTGGCGCTGATCGCCGAGCGCCTCGGTGCGCAGGACGTGCCCAAATCGCAGCGGGCCATCGCCGACTATCTGCAGCGCCTGCGCCCGCACCTGCTCTGCGATGAGCGCACCCGCGAAGTGGTGCGACTGCTCTACGCTGCACCGATGCCCAGCATCCTGGCCAAACCTTTCGGCAGCCTGATGCTGCAGGCCGGTGTCGACCTGCTGCCGGACTGGGCCAGCGACCTGCTCGGCGAACGCCAGGCGGCCTGGCGCCGCCCCTTGATCCGCGCCAGCGTGCAGCGCACCGCCAACGTGCTGCGCTGGGCCGTGCGCAACAGCGCCGCACAGCGCGCCCGCCGTCGCCTGGCGCCTTAGCAGGCGTGGCTGGCCGGTCACAGCCAGCCATGCGACCATCAGCGTCTTTCCGGTCATTGTCTGAACCGAATCGAGGACCAGCACATGCAAGACGTCGTCATAGTCGCCGCCACCCGCACCGCCATCGGCAGCTTCCAGGGCAGCCTGGCCGAGATTCCCGCGCCCGAGCTCGGCGCCATCGTGATCAAACGCCTGCTGCAGCAGACCGGCCTCGATGCCGCCCAGGTCGATGAAGTCATTCTCGGCCAGGTGCTCACCGCAGGCTCCGGGCAGAACC
>JAESGS010000388.1_pt1 | contig 37324 bp, 36 predicted proteins | sample 9269761 | NCBI WGS metagenome assembly JAESGS01 (sample SAMN15741799, study PRJNA653493) | algae metagenome | isolation source: Cyanosarcina radialis HA8281-LM2 and co-occurring heterotrophs from damp... | place: USA: Makauwahi cave, Hawaii | collected 2011-01-06 | reverse complement strand
CTGCAATGCGCTCGAATGGATCAAGTCGTCAGGCGGCGGTCAGATCATCGAGCCCGACGGCACGATCTCGATCAACAACGAGAAGGCGGCTGCGGCCATCGATCGCATCAAGGGCTTTATCGGCACGATCTCGCCGCAAGGCGTGCTGGCCTATCAGGAGGAGGAATCGCGCGGCGTCTGGCAGACCGGCAATTCCGTCTTCATGCGCAACTGGCCCTATGCCTATGCGCTCGGCAATGGCGATGACAGCGCGGTGAAGGGCAAGTTCGCGGTCGCACCGCTGCCGACGGCGACGGATGGCGACCAGCCGTCCTCGACGCTCGGCGGCTGGAACGTCGCCGTTTCCAAATATTCCGACGACCAGGACGCGGCGATTGCGCTTGCCAAGTTCCTCTCGTCAGCCGAGGTGCAGAAGCGCCGGGCGATCGAGCTTTCGAACCTGCCGACGGTTGCAGCACTCTATGACGATGCGGATGTCGCCAAGGCCCAGCCGTTCATGCCGGCCTGGAAGCCGATCTTTGAAAGCGCCGTGCCGCGCCCGTCGGCCGTCACCAAGGTTAAGTACAACGAGGTTTCGGCCAAGTTCTGGGGTGCGGTTCACAACTCGCTTTCCGGCAACGGCACGGCAGCCGAAAACCTCGAGCTACTCGAAATCGAACTCACCGAGATGAAGGGCGACAACTGGTGATCCTCCCGGGGGCGAGGGGAGTGCTTGTCAAGCCTCCCTTCGCTCCACCGAGCACCGCCATTCCTCTCCGATCAACCGCTCGGCCGCGTGCCGAATGGCAAGGGTGAGTATAGACATGACCGACCTTTCCCTCGCAGACCCGCCTTCCGCCCTCGGGCAGCAGACCCGGATCCGCTCCGACCTCAACGCCGAGCGTGTCCGCTCTGCCTGGATCTTTCTCGCACCGACCCTTCTGGTGCTGGCACTCGTCGCCGGCTGGCCGCTGATCCGTACCGTCTATTTCAGCTTCACCAATGCGTCGTTGACCAACCTCGAAGGCGCCGAATTCGTCGGCTTCAAGAATTACCTTTCCTGGATCACGTTGAAGAGCGGGCGCACCGTCTATAACGGCCTGCTTGCCGATCCGGCCTGGTGGAACGCCGTCTGGAACACGCTGAAGTTCTCCGCGGTCTCGGTCACCATCGAGACGGTGCTTGGTCTCGCCGTAGCGCTGGTGCTGAACGCAAATTTCCCGGGCCGTGGGCTGGTGCGGGCCGCAATCCTGATCCCCTGGGCGATCCCGACGATCGTGTCCGCCAAGATGTGGGCCTGGATGCTCAACGACCAGTTCGGCATCCTGAACGATATTCTGCTCGGCCTCGGCCTCATCAGCCAGAAGGTCGCCTGGACGGCCAATCCGGAGACCGCGATGGTTGCCGTTTTGATCGTCGACGTCTGGAAGACGACGCCGTTCATGGCGCTCCTGATGTTGGCCGGGCTGCAGATGGTGCCGTCGGATATCTACGAGGCGGCCAAGATCGATGGCGTGCATCCGCTCAAGGTCTTCTGGCGGTTGACGCTGCCCTTGATTCGCCCGGCGCTGATGGTTGCAGTGATCTTCCGCATGCTCGACGCACTGCGCATCTTCGACCTGATCTACGTGCTGACGCCCAACAACGCCCAGACGAAGACCATGTCGGTGCTGGCGCGCGAGAACCTGTTCGACTTCGACAAGTTTGCCTACGGGGCTGCCGCTTCGACCATGCTGTTCCTGATCATCGCGGCGATCACGGTCGCCTATATGTGGTTCGGCCGCGTCAATCTCGAAGGAGAGCGCTGATGGTTGCCACCCTTGCCAAGCGCACGGCGTTCTACGCCCTCGTTGCCGCCATCATCATCATGGCCGTCTTCCCGTTCTACTATGCGGTGCTGACGAGCTTCAAATCCGGCACGGCGCTGTTCCGGGTCGACTATTGGCCGACCGAGATCTCCTTCGACAACTATGCGGGCATCGTCACCAGCAGCGGCTTCCTGCGCAATCTTGCCAACTCGCTGATGGTCGCAACCATTGTCGTTGCCGTGTCGCTGCTGCTTGCCGTCACCGCGGCCTATGCGCTGGCGCGGGTGCGGTTTCGCGGCCGCGGACTGCTGCTTCTGACGATCCTGTCAGTGTCGATGTTTCCGCAGATCGCGGTGCTTGCCGGCCTGTTCGAACTCATCCGCGCGGTCGGTATCTTCAACACGCCCCTGGCGCTGATCTTTTCCTACATGATCTTCACCTTGCCGTTCACGGTCTGGGTGCTCACCACCTTCATGCGCGACCTGCCGGTCGAGATCGAGGAAGCGGCGATCGTCGATGGCGCCACGCCCTGGGTGATCATCACCCGCGTGTTCATGCCGCTGATGTGGCCGGCGCTGGTGACAACGGGGCTGCTCGCCTTCATCGCCGCCTGGAACGAGTTCCTGTTCGCGCTGACCTTCACGTCATCCGACAGCCAGCGCACGGTGCCGGTCGCGATCGCGCTACTCTCGGGCAACAGCCAGTACGAAATTCCGTGGGGCAACATCATGGCCGCATCGATCATCGTCACCGTGCCACTGGTTGTTCTCGTCCTGATCTTTCAGCGACGGATCATCTCCGGGCTCACCGCCGGCGGCGTCAAAGGATAGGGGAGAAAAACATGACTGAGCTTCAATTGCGCAACATCCGCAAGTCCTTCGGCGCCTTCGAGGTCATCAAGGGCGTCAGCATGGATATCCGGGCCGGCGAGTTCATGGTCTTCGTCGGGCCCTCCGGCTGCGGCAAGTCCACGTTGCTGCGGCTGATCGCCGGGCTCGAAGACATCTCATCCGGCACACTTTCCTTCGACGGTCAGGTGGTCAACCAGCTGACACCGTCGAAGCGCGGCATCGCGATGGTGTTCCAGTCCTATGCGCTTTACCCGCATATGACTGTGTTCGAGAACATGTCCTTCGGCATGCAACTCTCGGGCAAGGACAAGGAACAGTGCAGAAAGCGCGTCGAGGCGGCAGCCGAGATGCTGCAGCTGACGCCCTATCTGCAGCGGCTGCCGCGGCAGCTCTCCGGCGGCCAGCGCCAGCGCGTGGCGATCGGCCGGGCGATCGTGCGCGATCCCAAGGTCTTTCTCTTCGATGAGCCGCTCTCCAATCTCGATGCGGCGCTGCGCGTTGCGACCCGCATCGAGATCGCCAAGCTGCATCGCAGCATGCACAAGACGACGATGATCTATGTCACCCACGACCAGGTCGAGGCGATGACATTGGCGGATCGCATTTGCGTGCTACGGGATGGCCGGGTCGAACAGATCGGCACACCGCTCGAACTCTATGAAAGCCCGAACTCCGTCTTCGTCGCCGGTTTCATCGGTTCGCCGAAGATGAACTTTCTGTCCGGCGCACTGGCTGCGCCGTACGATGCCCATACGATCGGCATCCGAGCGGAGCATCTGGAGATCAAGGTGAGTGGGGGTCAATGGTCTGGAACGGTCGTGCATTCCGAAATGCTGGGGTCCGACAGCTACATCTATCTCGACATCGGCGCTGGCGAACCGGTCATCGTCCGGGAAGGCGGCACCTCGCATCACCGGCCGGGCGAGACAATTCACATCTCGCCGCTCGGCGGCAACATCCACCGCTTCGATGCATCGGGGCAGGCACTCGGCCGCGCACCCATGAAAGGGGCTGCCTGACGAGGACCCGATCAAGCTCGAAGACACCCAGAGCTTCGGGGTCGCCAATTCCTGGCGGCCCCATCTATCGTAAGACGACATGCCCACAACGGGCGAACACGCAAGGAGAATGACCGTGCCTATCAGAACAGTCGTTTGGGGCGAGAATATTCACGAGCAGACCAACGAAATCGTCCGCAGCATCTATCCAAACGGGATGCACAACACGATCGCGGCGGCGCTGAATACGGAAGCTGCGATCGAGGCGACGACGGCGACGCTGCAGGAGCCGGAACATGGCCTGAGCGTCGAGCGCCTTGCCAATACCGACGTGCTTTTGTGGTGGGGCCACAAGGACCACGGCGCCGTCAGCGACGAGATCGTCGAGCGGGTTGCCAAGCGCGTCTGGGAAGGCATGGGCCTGATCGTGCTGCATTCCGGCCATTTCTCCAAGATCTTCAAGCGGCTGATGGGCACGCCTTGCGCGCTGAAGTGGCGCGAGGCCGGCGAGCGCGAGCGCGTCTGGGCGATCAATCCGCGTCACCCGATTGCCGAAGGTCTCGACGAAAACTTCGTGCTTGAAAACGAAGAGATGTACGGCGAGCAGTTCTCGGTGCCGGAGCCGCTCGAAACCGTGTTCATCTCGTGGTTTGCCGGCGGCGAAGTGTTCCGCTCGGGGCTGACCTGGCGCCGCGGTGCCGGCAACATCTTCTATTTCCGTCCCGGCCATGAAACCTACCCGACCTATCACGACGCCAATGTCCAGAAGGTGCTGCGCAATTCGGTGAAGTGGGCTTACAACGCCGACAACCGCTACACCGCGATCCACGATGCACCGAACGTGCCGGTCGAAAAGGCGCTGGAGCCGATCATCGAGCGCGGCCCCAGGCTGCATCAGGCTGGCGAGGCAGGATACAGGTGAGCATCATGCGTCTTCTCATTGTAGGAACCGGCGGCATGGCAAACAGCCATGCCCAGGCCTTCGCCAAGATCGAAGGCGTCGAGATGGTCGGCGCTGTCGATGTCGATCCCGTGCGGGCCAAGGCCTTTGCCGACAAGCACGGCATCGCGCACACCTTCACCTCGCTCGACGAGGCGATCGCCTGGGGCAAGTTCGATGCGGCGACGAACGTGACGCCCGACAAGGCGCACCATCCGACGACGCTGGCGCTCATCGCCGCCGGCAAGCATGTGCTGTGCGAAAAGCCGCTCGCCGAGAATTATGCCAAGGCGGCAGAGATGGCAGAAGCGGCCGAGCGCTCTGGCCTTGTGACCATGGTCAACCTCACCTACCGCAACGTCGCGCCGCTGCAGAAGGCACGCACAATGGTGCTTGCCGGGGAGGTTGGCACGCTGCGTCACCTCGAAGCGTCCTATCTGCAGAGCTGGCTCGTTTCCAAAGCCTGGGGTGACTGGGCAACGGAATCGCAATGGCTGTGGCGGCTCTCGACCAAGCACGGCTCGAACGGCGTGCTCGGTGATGTCGGCATCCACATCCTCGACTTTGCGGGCTATGGCGCGGGCACGGACGCCGCCCGCATCTTCGCGCGGCTGAAGACCTTCGACAAGGCGCCTGATAACCGCATCGGCGAGTATGATCTCGACGCCAATGACAGCTTCGTCATGACGGCCGAGTTCGGTAACGGCGCCATGGGCGTCGTCCATGCCAGCCGCTGGGCGACCGGGCACCTCAACGAACTGCGGCTCAGGCTGCACGGCGACAAGGGCGCGCTCGAAGTGGTGCACACGCCCGATGGTTCGACGCTACGCGCCTGCCTCGGCGCAGACGTTGAAAAGGCGATCTGGCGTGACGTCGACGCGGGCACCGTCGCGACGAACTACGAGCGCTTCGTAGCCGCCGTCCGCAAGGGCAAGACCGAAGAGCCCGGGTTTCGCCATGCAGCGAACCTGCAGAAGGTTCTCGACCTGGCCATGGAGACGGAGGCCGGGCGGCGCGAGCTTTCCGTCTAAAGCGTCTTTTGTGCGTTCGTATGAACGCACGGCGCTCTAGCGAGAGTGACGGTCGGGGGTGGTGCTTTTCGCAGCTCCCCCACTTTGCGGCGGTGTCCAAGGCGTTACCGCCGAGCCGACCGTGTTTTCCACCGATTGTCCCAGGCGGCGCACCTGCGCGTCGTAGTTCCTGCGGGTGTTGGGGTCAAAGATCATGATCGGCGTCGAAACCGCCAGGCTCGCGGCATTGCCGACCGTCTGCGTGGCGCCGAGCGTGACGGCGCCGAGCCGCTCGCCGAGTCCGACATCGGAATCGGTCACAGTCTGGCCGGCGATCAGGCGGTTGCCAAGCAGGCGCACGACTTCGGGGCTTTCGGCAAATTTGCCGTGGTTCAGCTTGTCGCCACCCTTGAGCGCCGTCAGGTCGATGACGCTGATGCCGGCCTGTTCCAGCTGCGTGCGGTAGGGCTCGGCGGTCGGATCGATCTGGCCAAGGCGGTCGACATTGCCGGAAATGCGCCGCGACAAGGTCAGCGCCCGGTCGTCGCGCGACACGAACAGCGTGAACTTCGGGCGTTTTTCGCCCATGGCGCGGATCTGCTGGCCGAAGACGTCGACGTCGAGATCGGGCGACGCCAGGATGACGTCGGTGATCTTGGGCGCGATGCGTCCGTCGCGGATCGCCATCTGGCGCAGTGCCTCGACCGTCACCCACGACCCCATGGAATGGGCCATGACGGTGATTTCGCCGACAGCAGGATTGCTTGAGGCACGCCGCAGCAGTTCCTCCAGCGCGTCGCGCGAATAATTGGTGCTTTCCTTGTCGTAATTGTAGTCGAAGATGCTGGCGCGCGAGGGCCAGGTGAAGATAACGGGGGCGACATCGGTGCCGCTGTCGTGCACGATCTGGGCAAAACGATAAACGGCGTCTTCGTAGCGGTTGTTGAAGCCGTGAACGAAGATCAGCACGCGCCGGGTTTTCGGCAGATGACCTTTCACCCAGTTCTGCACGTCGTTGCCCTGATTGAGCGGCGTGACGCTGACGGTGGAGAAATCCCGCTCCGGATTGGCGGGAAGCTTCGTCGGCCATTGCACCTGGCCGACCTTGCGGTTCTTTTCCGGCGGAATGGAGACGGCTATTTCCGTCAGAGAAAGCTCGGCTGAGCGTTCGCCGCTAAAAAGCACGCCCGGTTCGGTGGAGGGAGCACGGGTGGTTGCGACCAGCAGATCGACCTTGGAGGCGCCACCCGTCGTACCCGAAGGGACGAGTACGCCCACGGGGCGTCCAGCGCAGGCCGCAAGGGTGGCCGCCAGGAGAAGCGTCGCAGCGATGCGGCCCCAGGGCCTCTTCGAGCCCGCAAGAGAAAACGAACGCACCACCAACCTCCATGTGCCGCATCATGCAGCATGTCGGCCCGATCCGTGGGCCCAAGCCATTCTCCTTGCATGAGAAACGCTGAGTTTTCATCCCTTGGCTGGGGTTCGAAGCCTTGCAGCACCGTGTTTGCCAGCGGCTATGCGGCAATCATGCAACATTTCGCTACAGGCAGGGCTGGGTAAAACCCCCTGATATTCATTGAAAAGGCTTTGGGCTTTCACTAGCATCGCTTCGACTTTCCCCTGGACGCGACCCGAACGGCCCGTCCGATCTCCCTGAAATGATAAGGAAATTCAGGAATGCAGGCGGTTTTCGATGGCCATAACGACGTGCTTCTGCGTCTGTGGCAGAACGCCCGGAAGGGCCAGGACCCGGTACGCGAATTCGTCGACGGCATCGACCAGGGCCATATCGATGCGCCGCGCGCGAAGGCGGGCGGTCTCGTCGGTGGCCTCTCGGCAATCTACGTGCCCTCGGGCGATCTCATTCTGCAGCCGCCGAACGAGAACGGCCACTACGAAACGCCGCTTTCGGCACCGCTCGAGCACCTGCCGTCGCTGGCGATCGCCATGGAACTCGCCGATATCGCCGTCCGCCTCGACCGGGCAGGGGCGTGGAAGCTCTGCCGGTCGACCGCCGAAATCCGTAGGGCGGTCGAAGCCGGCGTCTTCGCCTCGGTCCTGCACATGGAAGGCTGCGAAGCCATCGGTGCCGATCTTTCTGCGCTCGAAACGTTCTATGCCGCGGGCCTGCGTTCGCTCGGGCCGGTCTGGAGCCGCCACAACGTCTTCGGTCATGGCGTACCGTTCTCCTATCCGATGTCTCCGGACACCGCACCCGGACTGACGGATGCGGGCTTCGAGCTCGTGCGGGCCTGCAACCGTCTGGGCATTCTGATCGATCTTGCACACATCACCGAGAAGGGCTTCTGGGACGTGGCGAAGACCACCGACCAGCCTCTGGTCGCCAGCCATTCGAATGCGCATGCGCTGACCCCGGTTGCGCGCAACCTGACCGACAAGCAGCTCGACGCCGTCCGCGAACGCAAGGGTCTCGTGGGGCTCAATTACGCGACGACGATGCTGCGCGCCGACGGCCAGGAAAATGCCGCAACGCCGCTTTCCGACATGGTGCGCCATGTCGACTATCTCATCGAGCGCATGGGCATCGACTGCGTCGCACTCGGGTCAGACTTCGACGGGGCAACGATCCCCGAGGAGATTGCTGATGCGGCCGGTAGTCAGGCGCTCGTTGCGGCGCTCAGAAGCGCTGGATATGGTGATGCCGAACTGGCAAAGATATGCCGGGAGAACTGGTGGAGAGTTCTGGGGCAGGCTTGGCACGAGGCCGCCTGAACCCATGAAGAAGGGGCCCAAAAGGGCGCAAACGAGGGAACTGCAAACATGATGCACAAGCTCAATGGACGTCTTCGTCTTCTGACGGCTTCTGCGGCGCTGGCCATGGTGATGGCTGCAACCGCACCGGCCTTTGCGGAAACGCCGAAGGACACGCTGGTCGAAGCCTTTGCGATCGACGACGTCATTACCATGGATCCGGGCGAAGCCTTCGAGCTGACCGCGGCCGAAATCACCGGCAACACCTACAGCATGCTGGTGCGCCTCGACATCAACGACACGACCAAGGTCGTCGGCGACCTCGCCGACAGCTGGACCGTGTCCGACGACGGCCTGACCTATACGTTCAAGCTGAAGCCCGGCCTGAAGTTCGCTTCCGGCAACCCGGTGATGGCTGAAGACGTCGCCTGGTCGTTCGAGCGTGCCGTCAAGCTCGACAAGAGCCCTGCCTTCATCCTCACCCAGTTCGGCCTTACCGGCGACAACGTGACGGAAAAGGCCAAGGCAACGGACGAACAGACCTTCGTCTTCACCGTGGATCAGCCCTACGCGCCGAGCTTCGTCTTGAACTGCCTGACGGCAACCGTGGGCGCCGTGCTCGACAAGAAGCTCGTACTCGAAAACGTCAAGCCGGTTACCCCGACCGACGAATACAAGTACGACAACGACTTCGGCAATGAATGGCTGAAGACCGGGTATGCCGGCTCGGGTCCGTTCAAGCTGCGCGAATGGCGCGCCAACGAAGTCATCGTGCTCGAGCGCAACGACAACTACTACGGCGAACAGGCCAAGCTCACCCGCGTCATCTATCGCCACATGAAGGAAAGCTCAGGCCAGCGCCTCGCGCTGGAAGCCGGCGATATCGACGTCGCGCGTAACCTGGAGCCGGGCGATTACGACGCCGTTTCGAAGAATGCCGACCTCGCCACCACGAACGCGCCGAAGGGCACGGTCTACTACATCAGCCTCAACCAGAAGAACGCCAACCTCGCAAAGCCTGAAGTACGCGAAGCGTTCAAGTATCTGGTCGACTACGATGCCATCGGCTCGACCCTCATCAAGGGCATCGGCGAGATCCACCAGAGCTTCCTGCCGAAGGGCGTTCTGGGTGCGCTCGACGAGAACCCCTACAAGCTCGACGTCGCCAAGGCGAAGGAACTGCTGACCAAGGCTGGTCTCGCTGACGGCTTCACCGTCACCATGGACGTTCGCAACGGCCAGCCGGTCACCGGCATTGCCGAATCCTTCCAGCAGACGCTCGGCCAAGCCGGCGTGAAGCTCGAAATCATCCCCGGCGACGGCAAGCAGACGCTGACGAAGTATCGTGCCCGAAACCACGACATGTATATCGGTCAGTGGGGCATGGACTATTTCGACCCGAACTCGAACGCCGAAACCTTCACCAGCAACCCTGACAACTCCGACGAAGGCAAGAACAAGACCCTTGCCTGGCGCAATGCCTGGGACGTTCCGGAGCTGACGAAGAAGACCAAGGACGCTCTGCTCGAGCGCGATAGCGCCAAGCGTGCGGAGACCTACAAGGAACTGCAGAAGACGGTGTTGGGCGAGAGCCCGTTCGTCATCATCTTCCAGCAGACCGAAGTCGCCGGCTACCGCGGCAACGTCAAGGGCCTGAAGCTCGGTCCGAGCTTCGACACCAACTTCGTCGCCGGCATCACCAAAGAATAAGCCGTCTCGAAGGAATAAACCGAAAGGATCGTTCCCTTGAGCATGAGCGGAACAGGGACAGTGGGCGGGCGCAAACGCGCCCGTCCCGGTAAGATCGTGGCAGCCGTGCTGCGCTTTCTTGTCGTTGTCGTCACCACCTATCTCGGCCTTCTGGCCGTCACCTTTTTCATCGGCCGGGTGATCCCGATCGACCCGGTTCTGGCCGTTCTCGGCGACCGGGCGCCGACGCATGTCGTCGAAAGGACGCGCGAGGCGATGGGGCTCAATCTGCCCCTCTACCAACAATTCTTCATCTATGTCCGCCAGGCGCTGACCGGTGACTTCGGCGTTTCGGTGCTGACGACCAATCCGGTCATGACCGACATCCGCCGCGTCTTTCCGGCGACCATGGAGCTCGCGACGCTCGGCACGCTCATCGGCGCCCTGTTCGGCGTTCCGCTCGGCGTACTTGCGGCCGTCAAGCGCGGCAGCATTGCCGACCAGATCGTGCGCGTCATCGGCCTTGTCGGCTATTCCGTGCCGATCTTCTGGCTGGCGCTCCTGTCGCTCCTGGTGTTCTACGCGCGGCTGAAGTGGGTCGCCTATCCCGGCCGTATCGATATCGTGTTCGAGTACACGTTTACGCCGATCACAGGTTTCTACCTGTTCGACGCGCTCTGGCAGCGGCAGTGGGATGTGCTCTGGGATGTGTTCCGCCACATCATCCTGCCGGCCTCGCTGCTCGGCTACTTCTCGCTCGCCTATATCAGCCGCATGACGCGCAGCTTCATGCTCAACGAGCTGCAGCAGGAGTATATCGTCGCGGCACGCGCCAAGGGCCTGTCCGAAACGCGGATCATCTGGGGCCATGCGCTGCGGAACGCGGCCGTGCCGCTCGTGACGGTGATTGCGCTCTCCTATGCCGGCCTGCTCGAGGGCTCGGTCTTGACGGAAACCGTCTTCGCCTGGCCAGGTCTTGGTCTTTACATCACCAACTCGCTGCAGAATGCCGACATGAACGCCGTGCTTGGTGGCACCATCATTATCGGTTCGGTCTTCATCGGCATCAATCTCCTGTCCGACCTTCTCTACCGGACGCTCGACCCGAGGACGCGCCAGCGATGAGTACCGTTACCCAGACACGTCCGATGACGCGCCGCGAATGGCTGCTGTCCGATCGCCCGCAGTCGCGCACCCAGGCCAGGCTTGGCCGTGCCTATATGACGTGGCAGCGTTTTGCCGCCAACAAGCTCGCTGTTCTCGGCCTGCTCATCCTGCTGGCGTTGGTCTTCGTTGCCGCCTTCGCCGATTTCCTGGCGCCGCATTCGCCCTATATCGGCGATCTCGCCAACGCCCGTCTGCTGCCGCCGGGAACTCCGGGCTACCTGCTCGGCACCGACGATCTCGGCCGCGATATTCTCTCGCGGCTGATCCATGGTTCGCGGCTGACGCTTGCCGTCGTGCTTCTCGTTGCGATCATCGCAGCACCTGTCGGGCTCATCGTCGGCGCTGTCGCCGGCTATGCCGGCGGCTGGGTCGATGCAGTGCTGATGCGCATCACCGATATCTTCCTGGCTTTCCCGAAACTGGTCCTGGCGCTCGCCTTCGTCGCAGCGCTCGGACCGGGCATCGAGAATGCCGTTATCGCGATCGCCATCACCTCCTGGCCGCCCTATGCGCGTATCGCCCGCGCCGAGACGCTGACGGTGCGCAACTCCGACTACATCGCCGCCGTGCAGCTCATGGGCGCATCGCCGATCCGTATCGTCTTCCGCCATGTGATGCCGATGTGCATGTCGTCGCTGATCGTGCGTGTCACGCTCGACATGGCCGGCATCATCCTGACGGCTGCCGGCCTCGGCTTCCTCGGCCTCGGCGCTCAACCGCCGCTGCCGGAATGGGGCGCGATGATCGCCTCGGGCCGCCGCTTCATCCTCGACCAGTGGTGGGTGGCAACGATGCCCGGCATCGCGATCCTGATCGTCAGCCTCGGTTTCAACCTGCTCGGCGACGGCCTGCGTGATGCGCTCGATCCGCGGGAGAGCGGCCAATGAGTACGCTTCTGACCGTTGAAGACCTCAAGGTCTCGTTTCCGACCCGCACCGGTCTCGTCGAGGCCGTGCGCGGCGTCTCCTTCACGCTCGGCCGCGAACGCCTCGGCATCGTCGGCGAGAGTGGTTCCGGCAAGTCGCAGACCGGCCGGGCGATCATGGGGCTGACGCCTGGTCACGCGCAGGTGACGGCAAAGCAACTGAACTTTGACGGCATCGACCTGCTCGCCGCATCGCCGAAGGTCCGTCGGGATCTCAGGGGCAAGCGGATCGCGATGATCCTGCAGGATCCGAAGTATTCGTTGAACCCGGTGATGAGCATCGGCCGGCAGATCGTCGAGACGCTAAGGCAGCACGAGAATGTCAGCCGCGGCGAAGCCCGGGAGAGGGCGCTCGACATGCTGGCGGCGGTGCAGATCCGCGATCCGAAGCGCGTCTACGATCTCTATCCGCACGAAGTTTCGGGCGGCATGGGGCAGCGCGCGATGATCGCGATGATGCTGGTTGCCGGGCCGGAACTATTGATCGCCGACGAGCCGACCTCAGCGCTCGACGTGACGGTACAGCTCGAAGTGCTTGGTATCCTCGACAAGCTCGTTGCCGAGCGCGGGATGGGTCTGATCTTCGTCTCGCACGACCTGCGGCTCGTGTCGTCCTTCTGCGACCGCGTGATCGTCATGTATGCCGGCCGGATCGTCGAGGAGCTTGCAGCCTCCGAGCTTGCCAACGCCAAGCATCCCTATACCCAAGGTTTGCTGAACTGCATGCCGGCGATCGGATCCGATCGTCATCCTCTGCCGGTTCTCGACCGCAAGCCGGAGTGGGCCCAATGACCTCAGCCGTTTCCGTTTCGAACCTTTCCGTCACCTATGACGAGTTCAAGGCGCTGAACGATGTCAGCGTTGAGATTGCACCGGGCGAATCCTTCGGGCTCGTCGGCGAGTCCGGATCGGGCAAGTCGACCTTGCTTCGGGCGATCGCCGGTCTCGCGCCCGTCACCGGCGGCGCCATTCGCGTGCATGATCGTGTTCTGCAGGGGGCAAAGCGCGACAAGGCCTTCTACCGCGCCGTGCAGATGGTGTTTCAAGATCCTTATGGCTCGCTGCACCCGCGCCAGACGATCGACCGGCAATTGCTGGAACCGTTGGCGATCCACGGCGTGGCCGACGGCGAGCGCCGTATCCTCAAGGCGCTTGACGAGGTCGGTCTCGGATCGGGTTTCCGCTTCCGCTATCCGCACCAGCTGTCGGGCGGTCAGCGCCAGCGCGTTGCGATCGCCCGGGCGCTGATCCTCGAGCCCTCGATCCTGCTGCTCGACGAGCCGACTTCGGCGCTCGACGCCTCGGTCCAGGCGGAAGTCCTGAATCTCCTGGAACAGGTCCGGCGCGACCATAAGCTGACCTTCATCATGGTCAGCCACGATCTCGGTGTCGTCACCCATATGTGCGATCGGTTGGCGGTGATGCAGGGCGGACGTGTCGTCGAACGCCTGTCCTCGGCGGACCTCGTCGCCGGGCGTATCGGTGAGGATTACACGCGCAGCCTTATGGTTGCGAGCAAGGGCTTTCAGCGCAAGGACGCTGCCGTGACTGCGTGACGGTACCGATACAAGCGGGGCCATCGTCCCGCTTGTATCGCTTCGTTTCGAAGCATCCGGCCTAGGCCCGTGCGCTTACGCGCTTTGCCGCCAGACCGAGGTCGAGTCGGTGATTACCTTCTGGATGCGCCGCTGCTCGCGCCATTCCCGGCCCATATCCTTGATGACCGGCTGCGCCTCGGGCGAGAAGATATAGTTGCGGCGACTGGCGACATAGGCCTCCATTGCCGGGTTGACGCCCGAATAGAACTGCTTTTCCGGATCACGCGAGAGGTCCATCAGGCCGGCGCATTGCCGCGCGAAGTCGCCGCGAAGGATCGACGGCGACGTCGTGAATTTCGGGAACGTGCGAAACAGCGGGATCTTGATCCCGAACAGATACGCGTATTCGTTGCGCCGATGGAAATGGCCTTTTCGGCGGATATCCCAGTTCTGGTCCGCCGTGTGGAACGAGACCTGGCTGATCGCCGGATCCGCGAAGGGCGCCAGAAGTTCCTTACCCATGTCCCGCAGCGAGATCCAGTCGTCCTCCAGGTGGAAGACGTAGTCGGCGCTGGTGGCCGACCAGAGTTTCGCGACAGCGGCGCAAAAGCCCGGGCTCTCAGGCTGGAACACGGTTCCGTCGGGAAAATGGTTGCGGAATATCTCGACGCAGGCGCGATGATCCTCCTCCGATCCGAAAACCGGATCGAGATTGAGATAGGCGCCGCGCAGGTCGAGCCTGGAAAAGATTTTGTCCCGGAAGCTCGCCAGCGTATGGGCAAGCAGGTCCGGGCGCCGGGTGGCGACAAGGCATAGGTCAATCGTGGACATAGCACCTCCTTGGGTGCATTTTTTTCAACCGTCAATACCCACGCCAACCCTGACGTTCACTTAGATCGTGCCGAATTTACGGCAAAGTCACCGAATTTACGGCAAAGCGACCTAAGGCGATCAATAAAGTCGATTTTGGGCGGCTCAACGCGGTCTGGTTGAGGACTGTCCACACTTCCCGATGTCTAGGATTAGAAGACGCTCAGCTTCGGAATGGCGACGACGAAGCGGCCGCCCCAGTCGCGAATTGTCTCGTTGTCGGCGACGATCTCGGTCTTCAGGTTCCAGGGGAGGATGACGAGATAATCGGGCTTTGCATCCTCGATGACGGCCGGCGCGTGCACCGGAATATGGGTGCCGGGCAAGAGCTTGCCCTGCTTCAGGTCATTGCGGTCGACGGCAAAGGCGATTTCGCTGGGCGACAGCCCGCAGACATTGAGGAACGTGTTGCCTTTCGCGGCGGCGCCATAGGCGGCAACGGTTTTTCCCTCGGCCTTGGCGTTCGCCAGGAAGTTCTGAAAATCCTTGCAGACGGCGGCGATGCGGTCGTCGAATGCCGTGTAGGTCTCCATGCGCATCAGCCCGGCAAGCGCCTCAGTCGCTCGCAACCGCTCGAGTTCCAGCGTGGTCTCGCGCACGCCGGACCTCAGCTGCGCATAGACGCGCAGCGAACCGCCATGGGTCGGCAGTTCCTCGACGTCGAAGACCTTGAGACCGGAGCTTTCGAAGATGCGTTCGACGGCCGCCAGCGACAGATAGGAATAGTGCTCGTGGTAGATCGTGTCGAATTGCACGCCTTCCATCAGACGCAGCAGATGGGGGAACTCGAACGTCGCAACGCCATCGGGCTTCAGCAGGATGGCGAAGCCGCCGACGAAGTCGGCGATATCGGGCACATGGGCGAGCACGTTGTTGGCCGCCGTGAGGTCGGCGCGAATGCCGCGCTTGACGAGTTCGGTTGCCGTCTCCCGTCCGAAGAAGGCGACCTCGGTCGGGACCTGCCGTTCCTCGGCCAGTCGCGCGGCATTGGCGGCCGGTTCGATGCCGAGCGCCGGGATGCCCTTGGCGACGAAATACTGCAGCAGATAGCCGTCGTTCGAGGCGATCTCGACTACTTGCGAATTGTCATCGAGCGCGAAGCGTTCGGTCATGCTCTCGGCATAGCGGCGTGCGTGTTCGAGCCAGCTTGTGGAGAAGGAAGAGAGGTACGCGTAGCCGTCGGTGAAGATTTCATCGGCCGGCACGTTTTCCGTCGTCTGCACCAGCAGGCACTCGGAGCAGACCATCGCCTTCAGCGGAAACGATCGCTCGCGGGCGATGGCTTCCTTCGTCGGTTCGAGAAAGGAATTTGACCAGGGCGTGGAGCCCAGGTCGGCAACGACGGTCTTGAGCGGTGTCGAGCAGAAACGGCAGTTGTGGGACATCGAAGTCGTTAGCCTCTCATGAATGCGTCGATTTGGCTGAGTGTCAGGTCACGGGCGCCAGCGCCGCGGCGCCAGCCGTCATACCAGTGCGCGGTCCAGGCGATCGCCTCGTCCTGCGATAGACGGGTTGCCCATGACAACGTCCGTCCGGCAAGCGCCGGATCGAGGCCGAGCGTCTTCATTTCGTGCGGCTGGTCCTCGGATGACGCGTCACGCCACTGCGTGGGCAAGCCCATTGCGGTCTGGATGGCGGCGGCAACATCCCGAACCGGGATCTGTCGCTCGTCGGGAGCCGGGCCGAAATTCAGCGCCGCCACATCGGTCTGGCCGTTATGAAGCGCTTCGACAAAGACGAAATATCCGTTGAGGCAGTCGAGCACGTGCTGCCAGGGCCGTGTCGCCATCGGGCTGCGGATGTCCAGCGTCTCGCCCGAAAGGGCAGCGCGAACGATATCCGGAACCAGCCGGTCCGCGGAAAAATCCCCGCCACCGAGCACGTTGCCGCCGCGGGCGGTTGCCACTCTTATGCCGCGTTCACGCAGATAGGAATCTCGCCAGGTAGAAACGACCAGCTCGCAGGCGGCCTTCGAACCGGAATAGGGGTCGTGGCCGCCGAGAATAGCGTCTTCCGGAAAATGCCGGCCGCTTTCGTCGTTGCGGTAGACCTTGTCGGTGGTGACGACGAGAACTGTCTTGAGGGCAGGGGCTGTGCGTACCGCCTCAAGCAGGCGCGCCGTGCCCATGACGTTGACATCGAAGGTTTCGACCGGCGTCCGGTAGCTTTCGCGAACCAGCGGCTGGGCCGCCATGTGAAGGACGATTTGCGGGTCGCAAGCGCGAACGGCGGATGCGAGCGTCTCGCTGTCGCGGATGTCGGCGAAATGTTCGTTGGTGGCCGTTTCCGATCCGAGCAGTGCGTGCAGCGAGGGGGTGGCCGCCGGCGACAGACCATAGCCGGTGACCTCAGCGCCCATCTGCGTCAGCCACAGGCGGGCCCAGCTTCCCTTGAAGCCGGAGTGACCCGTCAGCATCACCCGTTTTCCGGCCCAGAAGGACGGGTCTGCAAGCCTGCTCATGCCCAGACTTTCCAGGGGGCCGCTCCGCTCTGCCAGAGGTCTTCGAGCTGGTTCTTGTCGCGCAACGTATCCATCGGGCGCCAGAAACCGGCGTGTTCGAAGGCCATCAACTGGCCGTCTGCCGCGAGACCTTCCAGAGGCTCCGCTTCGAACGGCGTCTGGTCGCCTTCGATGCGATCGAGCACCGAGCGGTTGAGGACGAAGAAACCACCATTGATATGACCGTTGTCGCCTGCCGGCTTTTCGATGAAGCTCCTGACCCGTCCGTCGCTGACCGCAAGCGCGCCGTAGCGGCCGGGCGGGACCACGCTCGTGACCGTCGCCTGGCGGCCGTGATGGCGGTGGAAATCGGTCAGCGCCTTGATGTCGATATCGGCAACGCCGTCACCATAGGTGAGGCAGAACGTATCGCCGAGATGGTCGGCCACGCGCTTCAGGCGTCCGCCGGTCATGGAGTCCGTTCCGGTATCGACGAGCGTCACACGCCAGGGCTCGGCCTTGTTCGAATGGAACAGGGTTTCACCCGTCGCCATGCAATAGGTGACGTCGGAGGAATGCAGCACGTAGTTGGCGAAGTATTCCTTGATCATGTAGCCGCGATAGCCGAGGCAGATGACGAAATCCGAAAAGCCATAGTGGCTGTAGATCTTCATGATGTGCCAGAGAATCGGCCGCCCGCCGATTTCGATCATCGGTTTTGGCCGGAGATGGCTCTCCTCCGAGATCCGCGTGCCGTAGCCACCGGCGAGAATGACGATTTTCATGCGACCGCCCCGTATTTGCGCCGGCCACTCGGCATGGCGCATTGCAAAGTCCTAATATCCTGGCGACCTTGCGCGGAGGTGGTCTTCGCGCGCCTGCTCTCAGGCGGCGAGGCAGCCCCGCAGGACCTCGACCACGCGGCCGATCTCTTCGGATGTCATGTCGTGATAGCTCGGCAGGTTGATCGCGCGGCCGGGCAGGTCGTAGGCCACGGTGTTTGTCGGCACCTCGTCAAAGGGCGGCAACGAACTCAGCGGCCAGAAAAAGACGCGGGCGTCGATGTTTTCAGCCGCAAAGGCGCCCTGAAGAGCCTCCCGGGTGACGCCGGCTTCCGGCGCAAAGACGACGGTCGGCATCCAGAAGCCGTTCTTCGTTCCCTCCGGCTCCGGGTTCATGGCAATGGCGTTCACGCCGGCAAGCTGCTCGCGATAGGCGTAGAAAATCTCGCGCTTGCGATCGACCAGCTCGCCGACGCGCTCGATCTGCGCCAGGCCGACGGCGGCCTGCAGGTTCGACATCTTGTATTTGAAGCCGATCTCGTCCGGCCAGAACTGCTTTTTCTGCCCCCGCGCGCGGCCGTGATTGGAGAGAGTCAGCACCTTTTCATAGAGCATCGCGTCGCTGGTGACGAACATGCCGCCTTCGCCCGTCGTCACAGTCTTGGTGCCGTGGAAGGAGAAGGCGCCGAAGGCACCGAGCGATCCGGCCTTGCGTCCATGCCACTCGGATCCGAGCGCCTCTGCAGCGTCCTCGACAACCGGGATGTTGTGCCGGGCGCCGATCTCAAGCAGGCGGTCCATGTCGCAGAGATTGCCGTAGATGTGAACCGCAAGGATCGCCTTGGTTCTTGGCGTGATCGCTGCCTCCGCCTTTTCCGGGTCGATGCACCAGCTATCGGCAAGCACGTCGACGAAGACCGGTCTTGCGCCGAGGTGAACGATCGGCGCGGCAGATGCCGTCCAGTTGGTGTCCGCAAGGATCACTTCGTCGCCGGGTCCGACGCCGAGTGCCGCAAGGCCCATGTGTAGCGCGCCGGTGCAGCTCGATGCAGAGATCGCGTGCGTCGTGCCGAGATGCGCAGCAAAGGCCGCCTCGAAACGGTTGATGTAGTCGTAGCAGCGCTCGCCCCAGCCATTGGCCGCCGCATCGGTCGCATATGTCACTTCACGGTCGGTGATCGAAGGTTTGGTGTAAAGGATGCGGGGTTTCATGGGGAGCGCTTGGTGAGAACCGGGAGTTCGAAAGGGACGTGGATGCCGGGCGGGATTTTGTCGAGTTCTGGTCCCGCTCCGGCTTCTTGCTAGTGCTCTTGTCAGAGCCAGACGTGGTCGAGCCCAGACCGCTGCAGCCAGGGTTGCGCGTCAATCGCAGCGCGGGCCTTCAGCGGGTTGAGACCGATGAACAGTGCTTCGGCTTCCGTCGGCAGTTCCTCGGGGGGGAGGACCGGGATCCCGAAATGGGTGGCGCCCTTCATGTTCTCGTTGCGGTCGAGGAATGCCACGACATCGACGGCCTGGCCGATCCGGCAGTAAATCCAGCTTCCGTAGAAACCGGCACCGTAGATCGCGACCTTGCGCTTGGCGTAGCGTTCCACTCCACCCTCAAGTGTTACCGACGCGCGATCCCAGAAGGCGCAGATCTCGCGTGCCTCTGTCGCGGCTTCTTCGGCCGATTTTGAGGTGCGGGCCGCTTCGACCGCTGTTTCCGCGCGCCTTGCCACAACGAAGAAGGCGCCAGGGAAGGAGGTCGAGTCGATCGTCTGCAATTCGAACCCGACGCTTGCCAAGGCATGGGCGAGCGATGCTTCACTGAAATGGTTGACGTGATCGGCGACGGCCATGTCGCCCGGGTTGCCGGCAACATCGGGCATGGAAAACAGGAAGCTGCCGCCCGGCCGCAGGAGGTTGCGCACGTCGCGCATGAAGCCAATGGGATCGGCCACGTGTTCGATGACGAAGTGGCTCATGACGGCGTCGAACTTGTTCTGCCAGCCGTCGGGCGCCGCGTAGGTGGCTTGGGCCGCTTCCGGCACCCAGCCCTGCCAGGCGGCTGCATAATCGGCACTGACGTCGAAGACGTGCGGACGCAAGTCGCTGCGGGTCGCAATGATCTTTCGCAGTGTCACTGCCTTTGCTGCACCATAGTCGAGGATCGAGGCGCCCTCGGGCAGGTCGAGCAACCGCAGCGCCAGTGCGGCCTGGTGATCGGTGCGATAGGTGATCGTGCCATCGGTTGCGACCGCGAAGATCTGATCATGGTTTTCGCTGGTCAGCGAGATCCGGTAGCCGGTGTCGTAGAAGGCTTGGATATCGGGAATATCGTCGCTTTGGGCATGTCCACAAGCGCCGCAGACGAAAACGCGTGTCGGTACGTCGAGCAGCGTCATGATGGAGGTCAGCGCCGGCGCGGGCACATCGTAGGTCGGCGCGCCAATGTGGCCGCCGCACACACGGCAGTTCGTCATGCCAATTCTCCCTGCGGTGCAACCAGCTCCGGCAGAACCTCGGCGAACTTTACGCCTGCGGCGAACGAGCCCTTCCAGCCGATGCGGATGCCGAGCGGCTCGGCGTAGTTGAAATAGCGGAACTGGATGCTCCACCGCGGCGTCTGCGAAACGTTGTGACCCGACTGATGCAAGGTCAGGAAGTCCATCAGGATCAGATCGCCGGGCTTGCTCAAGGGGGCGACGTGTTTGTAGCGGGCAAGCCGCTCTTCACCCTTGTGAAGATGCAACGCATAGGCGCCGGTTTTGCCAGCGCCGGCGTCGTCTTCATAGACTGGAACAAGACCTTCGGCCTGCGACCCCTCGGCGATCTGCACCGGGCCCATGTCTTCGGTGACCGGCAAAAGCGGCGTCCAGAAAACGATACCGTCGACACTGCGCAGTTGCGAGGGGAATTCTTGATGCCACTGCGCGCGGAACTTTTCTTCGCCGGGATTGTCGATGCGCATGCCGTAGCCGCCAGCCGCGATGCCCGGGATGCTGCCGGGCCGAAGTGCCTTAAACACCTCGTCGTTGGCAGCCGAGCTAACGAGCCGCATAAAGGCAGGAATCTGCTTTATCGCATCATAGACTTCACCGCCCCAAGAGCGATTGACCGCAATGAGCTTGCGATAGGCGATCGTCATCGCCTCGTGCGCCGTGTCGGTCGGGGCGTCGACGCCGTACTTGTTGCAGATCAGTTCGAGGGTCTGGCGGATGCCTTCGTGGATCGGGGCAATCTCTGACTGAATGTCGTAGAAGCCGGGTACGACGTGATAACCGTTGGTCTCGAATTCCTGGCGCGCGCTTTCGGAAATGATGGTGCCGTTCTTCATGATACGCTTGCTTCCTCCTTCAGGAATTCCCGCCACGAAATGGTTTTTGGTAACAAATGCTTGCGCGCGTCGGGCCCAGTGCGCGCAATGAGGTCCAGGACGGAAACATAAGGCGTGAAGGTTTCGCGGGGCTGGGGCCACGGCGTGCAGCTGTAATTCATGTATTCGACGTAAACGCCGGCAGCTTCGAAGGCCTGATGATCGAGATAGTTGGCAGCGCCGTGTCCGGTCAGATAGCGCGTTCCATTCGCCTCAAGCACCAGGTCGAGCACACGCTGCCAGGACGTTCCATTCGAAGCCATGTCGCGGGAGCGCCGGATGATGCGTTCGGAGCCGATACCGAGATAGCGGGCCGGGACCTCGGTGCTCGCAATCAGAAGATCACACAGGCTGTCGTTGGCGTAGACCTCGTCTAAGATTGCCAGCGCGTCATCGATGTAGGGCGCGCCATCCAGCGACTGGCGCAGCAATGAGCGATGGCTGGCGCGCCAGTTGTCGGCAGTCGCCGAAAGGTTCTCTATCTTCTGAAAGCTTCCTTTTCCCGCAAGTGGTATCGTCATCCAGCAGCGGTCGTTGCCTTTAAGAAGTTGGATGCGATTGGTGAAGCTGCCTTTCGAGAATTGCGCATCGTCGAGGTAGATGTAACCGTCGGCAAGCGCCAGTTGTTCGAAAAAGCCCGGCCAGGGAAAAAGCATCGGCTGGGAGATGACGACGGCGGTCATATGTGGGGCTCGTCCGGCGCGAAGATGTTGTCGAGGTCTCCATCCGTGTCGTGGCAAGGACCCTCGAACAGCGCGCTTGGGATATCTCCGGTTCCTAGTTGCGCACGCACTTCAGATAGCCTCCGGGGGAGCTCGAAAGCACAAGCTTGCCGTTGAGAACCGGGTCCGTTTCGAAGCGATCCGTTTCCTTGAGGTAGGCGTTGAGCGCGGCGTAGGGCTCATCGCCCGGATGCCAGATTTTCGAGCGCTTCGTAGGTGTCTGCGACGCGTCGCCATAGCCAAGCAGCGTGTCGGCGACCACGAGATATTGCCCTTCGGTCACCAGAGGTCCGTAGTTCCGTAATTCGTCCAGCACGTGATCGCGGCTGTGGTCGCTGTCGAGCACCACCATGACCGAAGCACCCTCTGGGATTTCGGCCGCGACCCTTGCCAGCGTTTCGGCCGTCGTCGACGGCCCCTCGATAAGGGTGATGCGCGAGGACATCGGGTGGTTTTCGATCGAGTCACGATTGTGGGCGCGGATATCGATATCGACGCCGATGACCTTGCCTTTGCCGATCAGTTGCAGCATTGCGGCCATGAAGATCATCGAGCCGCCGCGGGCAACGCCGGTTTCGATGATGACGTCCGGCCTGGTGTTCCAGATGACCTCCTGGGTTGCCATGACATCGGCCGGCATCTGGATGATCGGCACGCCCATGAACGACCAGAGATAGGAGTAGTCGTATTTGTCGAGCGCTACCACGGTGTCGTGTGCCTGCTGGAAAGCGCCTTGATCCTTGCCGAGCGCAAGGGCCATTTCCGTCTTGTGGGCTTCGAATGCGAGACGATCGTCTTCCACTGCCATTGCTGTCTGATGCCCTTCTTCGGATACAACCTATGGATACGCTCTCGACCGCGAATCGCGATCCATGGCGCTTTCACCGATTCGTAACGCTTTCCTGTGAACGCTTTCATGTCGGCAATTGCAAATAGGGTCAAGGGCGGTTTCTTAAGGGCGAAAAGACGGGTAATGCTTGGTTCGGACGGAAGGAACCATGTCGCGATTCGAACGAATTTCTACACCCATAGCGGGTCTCATCGTCGTCGAGCGGCAACGCAGGGGCGATGATCGCGGTTTCTTTTCGCGCTTCTTCTGTCGCGAGGCGCTGACCGATTTCGGCGGCGATGGAAAGATCGCGCAGATCAACCACACCCTGACGCAGGCAGCAGGCACGATCCGCGGCCTGCACTTCCAGCATGCGCCGTACGACGAGGCGAAATTTGTCTCTTGCCTATCCGGCGCTGTCTTCGATGTGGCGGTCGACCTGCGGCCGAATTCTGCGACCTATCTGCAATGGCACGGCGAGGTGCTGAGTGCGGACAATGGCCGCTCGATGATGATCCCTGGCGGTTTTGCCCACGGGTTCCAGACGCTGACAGAGGATTGCGAGCTGATCTATCTGCACGACAAGCCCTACGCGCCCGAGGCCGAGGGCGGGCTCAACCCGCTCGATCCGGGGCTCGCGATTGCCTGGCCGTTGCCGGTCTCGCAAATGTCGCCGCGCGATCAGGCGCTGCCTTTGCTGCCGAACAGGATCGCCGCCGCCCGTCGTTGACTTCGTGAGGGATGGGAGGACAATGATCTTTCAGCGCCACCACGAGAGAGAAGGGGTGTCGACGATGACGATCGCCAGAAAACTTCAGGACTATATCGACGGTTCGGGTGTCGCCTACGACACCGTTGACCATCACCGCACCGCGACCACCAGCCAGACGGCGCGGGCGGCGCATGTGCCGGGCAGCCGGCTTGCCAAGTCCGTCGTCGTTCACCACGAGATGGGCTATGTGCTCGCCGTCGTGCCGAGCACGCACCGGGTCGAACTCTCGACCCTGCAGGACGTAATGGACCGCCGCCTCGGCCTTGCCTCGGAAGAGGAGGTCTGCAATCTCTTTGCCGATTGCGACATCGGCGCTGTGCCGCCGGTCGGTTCGGCCTATGACGTGCCGGTGCTGCTAGACGAAAGCCTCGGCGATGTGAGTGACGTCTATTTCGAAGGCGGCGATCACCGGACGCTGGTGCATATGAGCGGCGCGAATTTCCGCAACCTGATGCGGGGCGCGCAGATCGCCCGCTTCAGCCATCCGGCGTGACCGGCCGTTCAGGACGATCTTGTTTGCGCTGGCGTGCCGCCGCCGCCTGTGCCTTGGCGCCATCCGTGTGAAGCGGTAAGCAGCGGCCAACCGCTGGTCGAGATTTGCTGCGCCTGAATCTGGCCAGTCGGGCTTGTCAAAGCGCACGCTTGGCGGCACCATCGCGCTCGACGGACACCTTTATCTAACTGGGTTGGGGGATCGATGGTGCGCATACGCTCTGCGAATATGTCCAAGTCTCTGGCAGTACTGCTGGTTGCGACCAGCGTTCAGGCCTTCGGTTCGCCGGCACGTTCCGAAGGCGTCGTGTTCGATCAATTTCCGTTTGCCGTCGCCTGCGAATACAAGGGCACCCAGCACGCCTTCTATCTGTCCAAGGTGACGGCGGATGGAACCGCAACCTATCAGGCGTCTGACAACTTCGCCGGTACGATCACGCTGGACGGCGCGGCCAAGGCGGTTGGCTCCGATGCCGGCGGGAGCTGCCTTGGAAAGACGCTCGCGGAGCTCAGGGCGTCAGGTCAGGCGCGCGATATCAAGTAGTTCGCCGCATATTGCCGGTAAACGCAGCTGAAGCTCGCCCGGCGCTTGCGCCGCGGCCGGCGCCGCGCAGCATTGCAACGGCGAGGCGGGCGAAGGCACGTCCGCGGTGGGCTGGTGATGTCTGCCGCCTGTTCGTTTTGCGATGAACGCCGAGAAGATCCAATCTATTGTCCGGCCGTCGCGAAAGATTCGATGCTTGAGAATTTTCTGTTGTAGCAGTTCAAAAATCTGATTTACTGCAGCCTCGCTAATTGGCTTTCGGGGGATATTGCCGATGGTGTGGACCCGTAGGGAGACTATGCTTGGTGGTTTGGCGCTGCTTGGAGCCAATGCGCTTCAGAGCCCGGCACTGGCAAAGGCGACAGCCTATTTTTCCGGCCCAGCCGTGGATAACGGCGTGACATACCGGAGCACCAATTTCGCCAACATCGACAGGAAATGGCAGCGCCAGGTCGTCAAATATTTCAGCAGCGAGCCGATCGGCACCGTCGTCGTCGATACCAGGCACCACTTTCTCTACCTGATCATGGAGAACAAGACGGCCATCCGCTACGGCGTCGGCGTTGGGAAAGAGGGCTTCAAATGGTACGGCCGGGCGACGATCGACCGGAAATCGCTGTGGCCGCGCTGGACGCCGCCGCCGGAGATGCGCGAGCGCCATCCCGAACTGCCTGAGTTCGTCGAGGGCGGTTCGCCGAAAAATCCGCTCGGCCCGCGCGCCATGTACCTCCTGCGCGACGGCGTTGATACCGGCTACCGCTTCCATGGCACGCTGGAGCCGGGCAGCATCGGCAAGGATGCCTCCAGCGGCTGCATCCGCATGTTCAACGAGGATGCGATCGACCTTTACCAGCGTTGCCCGATCGGCACGGCGGTGCAGGTGCTGCCGCATATCGCCGAAAAGGCCCCCGAGGTCAGCCAAGCAACCCCGGTCGCAACTCCGGTCGAATGAGGAATATCACCCGATGCCCGCTATGACCGGATTGACGAGGCTGCTTTCCGCGGCGGCCATTCTCTTGACGCTTGCTTCCTGCAACACCACCGAGATTGCCGCAGTCGAAGAGCCCGCAGCCGTGCCGATGACCGGAAAAACCGACGACCCGGCACCCGGCTTCGAGACCGTATCAGTCGGCACCGAAGAGGACTTTATCCTGAATGTCGGCCGCCGGACTTACTTCACCCAGGATTCCTCCGCACTCGACAGCGTCGCCAAGGCGACACTCGACAAGCAGGCGATCTGGCTCAACAGCAATCCCCGCTGGTTGGTCAAGCTACAGGGCTTCTCCGACGACAGCGGCTCTGCTTCCAAGATGGAAACGCTGTCGCAGAAACGCGCCGATGCGGTAATGGCCTATCTGGTGTCCAAGGGTGTGGATCCCAATCGCCTGTGGGCCAAAGGCTACGGCAACGACCGCGAGGTGCGCGACTGCACCGAGCGCTCCTGCAAGGTCCAGAACCGCCGCGTCGTCTCCAATCTCAGGACGGAACGCGACGCGACTTGAGCGGGCGGCGGCCGCCAACGACCGTAGGTCGGTCGCTTCCGCCAACGCGGAATGGACTACATATGTTGGCTATCAGCGCGTCGTTCAGCAGAGAGGACCAGGGCGTATAGCCAGGGGGGCGTGGACATGCGCAGCCCGCTGCTTTTCTCGTTGACCCATCGGCCGACGAATATGTTGCCCTGTGTTTCGCCGAGCGAAAACCCGGCGGAGCACGGCGGCTGCTGCATCAATCGGTTGAAGCGCAAGTGCCATAGTCTTCTCAAAGCCGGGGGTGATCTGATACTTCCACCTGCCTACCTCTGCGTCATGCGTCCTTCATGGCATCCACACGGACGGAAAGTGGGGCAGTTCGAAGACCTGCAGTGCTTTCAGCGTCTCACCAGACGTGCGACGCAGTAGCTGCGCCTGTCGGGGTAGTCCTTGGGGCGGTAAAATTTGTATGGAGCGCAAGACATGAAACTCGCCGTCCTTGTATCTTCTGGTGGGGCAGCGTTTGAGCAGGTGGCTCGCATTGTTCGACACGACGGGGTCGATTTCACGGTGATCACGGATAGAGGGTGTGGGGCGGAGGCGGTTGCCGGCCGCGTCAACGCGAAGCACATCCGCATCGAAGAGCGAGATAGGAAGCTGTTCTCCGCCAAGGTGGCCGCAGCCCTTCAAGACTTGCGCGTCAACAATATACTGCTGTTCTTTGACCGTCTGGTTTCGAGCGAACTGTTTGATAGCGTCGATACGTTCAACATCCACCCGGCAGCCTTGCCGGCGTTCAAGGGGCTGAGAGGCGTGGAGGACGCCTATGAAGCGAAGGCTCGCCTGCTCGGCTGTTCGCTTCATCGCGTCGATCAGAGCGTGGACGGTGGGGAACTGGTGTCGCAGATCGCTTGCGGTGCCGATCCACAGTGGCCGCTTTCGCGCTGGCAGAAGCGGGCATATCTCATGAAGGTCTATTGCGGATTGGTCTGGGTTAACCAAGCGATCCATATCGAAGCGCCCGACACGCCGGTGAACGCGTCACACGGCCTTCCCGAGGAGTGGATGGCTTCCTTCAGGGAATTGCAGGCACTCGAGGGGGAAACGGTAGTCTAGGGAAATCGGAAGGGCTCGGACAAGTGCGGATGGCCTGACATCAACAGCGCTTCTCGCATCTTGAAGGACGGCAAGTTATCAATCAACAATTTCAAGAAGTAAAATGGCGCACCCGACAGGATTCGAACCTGTGACCTTTGGAATCGGAATCCAACACTCTATCCAGCTGAGCTACGGGTGCATCCGTTTGGCGGCAGGGCCGCCGAAGCAGGCTGTGAGCGGTTCTTAGCCTAGCTTGCGCGTCGCTTCAATGGTCATTGCAAGAGATTGTGGTAGAAACCGCGATCCTGTGCTTGCGTTGTGGTCGCGGCGCATCGCTTCGGGCAATGGCGCCGGGCGTTGGCCTGACGGGATCACCCACCCGATGTAGCTAGAATTGGTCAGGCGAACGTCCTTGCGACGAAAGGCGGCGCGTTATAAATTCTGCATTAAAGATAATTCTAAATTAAAGTGCCCAGTGCTCACGTAGGCAAGCGTTCCAGTAACCAAGTGCTTCAGTACCCAGTGCTCGCGTAATTGTTTCAGGCGAGGGGGCAAGTTTTGGTCAACCGATATCTCACGACCGGCGAACCGGCGTTGGAGAGGCTGCGCTCCGATCCCGCATTGATGTTTCTTGTTGCTCTCGCGGCCGTGCTTTTCGTGCTGAACACCTGGAACGGTATCGGCATCCTTCCGGATTCGACGCGTTATATGCAGATCGTCAGCACGCCTTATGACGCGCCGCTTTACGCGTGGATGCTGGGTGCCGGGGGGTCTCTTGGGTTTGCGCTCGAGCATGTCGCGCTCGGCATCGCCTTTCTGCTTTATCTTCTCAATACCTGGCTCGTCTTTTCGCTGTTCAGGACGGCGCTGCCGGATCAACCGTTCTTCGTGACCGTCGGAACGCTTTTGATCATCGTCAATCCCACTTTCCTCTGGACGAGCACGATCGCGATGTCGGAGGCGCTGTTCCTTGCGCTGACATTTCTCTCCATCCGTTTCTTCATTCGCTATATGCGCGGTGAGGGGCGGAGCCCCTTGCTTGCCTCGTCCGCCTGCGTCGGGCTTGCCATGCTCGCTCGCTTCGTGGCGCCTCCGGTCGGGGCGGCATTTGCCACCATCGCGCTCTTTTACAATTCGGCGCGATCCCTTCGCCAAAGGCTCCTCGACGTTGTCCTTCTGTTCGTCGGCAGCGCCGGTATCTTTCTCGCCTGGGTGATCGTCAGCAAGCTGCTTGTCGGCCGGTCGGTCGGCCGCGCGCTCTGGTTCTATGGCAATGCCGATGCCGATCGCTGGCTAGGCGGGCTGTCGCTTCTGGCGAGCTTTCTCCTGCCGAGCCAGGTGCCGCAGGTGATCCGCATCCCGGTGCTGCTTCTCGCGCTTGTCGCGGCGACGGTTGTTCTGGTGCAGACGCTGAAGCGAAACTGGCCCGAACGCCGGCCGGACGACCACGATCTGATGATCCTCATCTTCGGCCTGTTTGGGTACTTCTATCTGCTGTTCGTCGTGCTCGCCGTGCATGTGGAGGCGAACCTGCAGCTTAATTCGCGCTACTCGCTTCCCTTCTATGTCGCCATCATCTTCGTTCTGGTAATTGCGGCGGCGGACTATTGCGGTCGCGTCGATGCAGCACCTGTCGTCCGGCGTTCGCTTGCGCTGATCCTGCTCTGCCTTCTTGCCATCCATGGACTGCGTAGCACCGCCCAGACGGCGGAGGCCTTCCGTGATGGGGTGGGGTTTCAGAGCACGGCCTGGAAGTCGTCGCCGATCGTGCGCGCCGTCGGGGCGTTGCCGGCAAATGCGGTCATCTTCACCAATGCCTGCGACCCGCTCAACTTCCTGACGCGCCGCTCGACGGACTGGATCCCCTCCTATAGCGAAAGGCGCACAGGTCTTGAAAGCGATGCGGGTTCGCTCGACGTACAGTTCGAGCGGTTTCGCGAGAATATGGCGCAGAAGAATGCCTATGTCGTCTTCGTCGATGCGGTCGACTGGCGGTTCTACCTGGTCACGGAGAAAGAGCTCGTCAAAGTCGCCAAGCTGAAGCTCGTGCGCTCCGAGCGGGACGGCCGCATCTACCAGACGGCAAGTACCGGCGCGCCGTAGGCGTCCCGACACAGGCGCGTGGTCTCTAGACAAGGAGAGGGACATGCCAGCAAACCCGGAAGAGACGACGCGTATCGAGGCGTTGGGGGCCCAGCCGCAGGGGAGGGCGAGCGACTACCTGTCGCTGGCCCGGTTCGACCATGTCACCAAGCATGTCTTCATCCTGCCCGGGCTGATCCTCGCCTGCGCCCTCAGCGCGCCTGACCCGGCGGCTCTCGTCGTCAACATTCCCGTGGGGCTTCTGAGTGCCGTCGCGATTGCATCGGCCAACTATGTCATCAACGAGTGGCTCGACCGGGAGCGCGACGCGGCCCATCCGACCAAGTCGAAGCGACGCGCCGTCGTCGTCGAGATGCAGCCGAGCATCGTCTATGGCGAATATCTGTTGCTTGCCATCGTCGGGCTGCTGCTCGCGACGGTGATCGGCAAGCTGTTCTTCGCCACGTCGCTGCTCTTCCTGCTATCCGGCATCATCTACAACGTCGAACCGATCCGGGCGAAGGACAAGCCCTATCTCGATGTGCTGACGGAATGCCTCAACAATCCGATCCGTTTCCTGCTCGGCTGGGCGATTGTCGATCAGGTGACCTTGCCACCGGTCAGCGTGCTTGCGGCCTACTGGATGGCCGGCGCCTTCCTGATGGCGGCCAAGCGGCTCGGGGAATATCGCGACATCGCCGCGAATGCGGGGGTCGCCGTGCTGAAGAAATACAGGCGGTCGTTTGAATACTACACCGAGGAGAGCCTCACCGTTTCCTGCTTCGTCTACGCGATGATGACCGCCTTTCTGCTCGGCGTCTTCCTGGTGAAGTACCGGGTGGAATACATCCTCGTCTTTCCGTTCATCAGCGGCCTCTTCGCCGTCTATCTCTGGCTTGCCACGCGCCCCGGATCGGTGGTGCAACGGCCGGAAAGGCTGTTTCACTCCCGGCGGCTGGACGTCATGCTGGCCTTGACCGTCGTCGTCTTCCTGTTCGCGAGCTTCGTCAACGTGCCGATGCTGGACTTCATGGCCGCTTCGTTCCTCGTGCCGATATCGTCGCTGCAATGACTGGTTCGACGCTAACCTTGCCAAATGGACCGGTGGATTGGGATCGGGTGCGCCTCGTGGTGTTCGATCTCGACGGCACGCTTTACGACCAGCGGCGGCTGCGCGCGCGGATGCTGCTGCGGCTTGTTGCGGATGCGGCGCGCAGACGCGACCTTGGCACCATCCGTATCCTGCGCACCTTTCGCGATTGCCGCGAGGAATTGGGCGATGGGTTGGCGACCGATGTGGCAGCCCGCCAATACGAACTGACCGCCGAGCGGTGCGGGCAGTCGCCGGAGATCGTCCGGAAAACGGTCGAAGAATGGATCGAACGGCGTCCGCTCGATCTCCTTCCGGCTTGCCGGTGCCGCGGTGTCGAGCGGGTGTTTGCCGGCCTTGCGGCGCAGGGAAAGACGATTGCGGTTTTGTCCGACTATCCGGCGTCGGAGAAACTGAAGGCGCTTGGTCTTGGCGCCAGCATCGTCGTCTCCGCCATGGATCCCGAAGTCGGCGTTCTGAAGCCGCATCCGGCCGGTCTTGCCCATGTGCTCAATCGTGCGCAGGTGCCGGCGGAGCAGGCGATCATGATCGGCGACCGGGTGGAGCGCGACTGGGCGGTGGCGCAGAGCCACGGCATGCGCGCCCTGATCCGCAGCGCAAGCTCAATTGCCGGCGTCGATACGTTCCGCGGCTATGACGACGAGATCTTTTGGCCGGTGACGGAGCCGCAGCCGATGGGCGCGCCGGCTCCCGCGCCGCCCCGCTCGCTCACGATATCATCTTGAGCAGCCAAAGCGCGCCCTGCTTGAGCGGGGCGCGGTGCGGGCTCTTTGCGGTGACAGCGGACGCGAGCTTCGCGCTTTGGCGATACCAGTCGTAGCTCTCCTGCAGCATGGCTTCGTTGGAGTATTTCGGCCGCCAGCCCATGGCAAGCAGGGGCTCGACGTCGAAGTAGCATTCCTTGTGGTAGGTGAGGTAGTGCCAGGGCACCAGCGGCGAGACCCTCAGCCAATGCAGCGCCCGCAGCGTGTTGATGGTTGGCGCGGTCGGCAGGCTCCGGACTTTCGATGTGCTGCCGGCATAGCGGATCAGGGCCTCCAGGTCATGGCGCAGCGTGCCGAAGCTGTCGGTGCCGACATTGTAGGTGCCGCTCCGACCGGCCTTGAGCGCCAGCATGTAGAAATCCATGAGATCATGGGCGTGGACGAACTGGAACTTGATGTTGCCGGATCCGATGACATAGACGGCGCGGTTTTCGCTTATCCACTCGAAGAGGATCTGGAAGATGCCGAGCCGGCCGCCGCCAAGGGTGGCGCGAGGCCGGATGGTGATCAGGGTCATATCGGCGGCCGTGCAGATGGCCTCGGCCACTTCTTCGCCGGCGCGCTTCGACTTTCCATAGGGCTCCACCGGGCGAAGCGGGGTTGTCGCCGTGATCGGGCCGGAGGGCGGGATGCCGTAGGCCGCGGTCGAACTGACATGGATCAGCGACCGGACGCCCGCTCTTGCGGCTTCCTCGCAGACGATACGGGTCCCCTCGACATTGACGTTCCAGTAGTCGCGCCCCGCATCCGTCTGCGCCACCAGCGCCGCATTGTGGTGGACGACGTCGACGTCGCGCATGGCGGCGCGCACGCCGTCGCGGTCTAGCACGGAGCAATTGACGAACTCGATATCCGCCGGGCGGGAGCGATCCTCCCAGAGGTCGAGCACCCGCACCTCGTCGCCGTGTTCGCGCAACCGTCGAGCTGCGAGGTTGCCGATGAAGCCCGATCCGCCGGTAATGAGATGTCGCATTTGTCCCTCCAGCCGCTGCCCGCGGGAATTGTCCGATCAGATCGCCCGATCCTCGAGCGCGCGTGTGATATTGCGATGCGCGACGGCCATCACTGTCCCTTGCGGATTGACGACCGTCGGCCCGCACAGAAGCGAAGCGTCGGCGATGTAGAGATTGCTGGCGCCATGCACGCGCCCGAACGAACTCGCAGCGCATTTTTCGGCATCCTCGCCCATCGGGCAGGAGGAGAAGAGGTGAAGCGCGGTGGCGTTTGCCTGCTTGGGAGGAAGCGTTTCGGGAAGCTTGGCGATATCGGCCAGCGATTTCAGCACGGGATAGCCCGGAATGCTTGGATAGACCGCAAGGGCACCGGCGGCAAAGAGCACTTCGGCGAGGCGCGCAAGGCCGACGGCCAGTTCCTTCAGGTCCAACGGTTGAAGGCCGACCCGAACCAGGGGATCGCGAAAGCCGGGCAGGGATCTTACCTTGCCGGATCCACCGGTGCTCTGCACGTAGTAGATCGCCATGCGCCGCCAGTCCCGGTCGACCGCGTCGATCATCTCCGGATGCGCCGCCATGGCCAGCGCCAGCGCCGGCCGCTTGCTCATCGAGCAGCCCATGCTGAAGCGTGGGTCGAATTCCTTGATCTGGTGGACGGGTTCGAGTTCGCCAGGGGTGTTGAGTTCGTCGGGGAAGACTGCCACCACCTTCAGCATCGGATGGAAGCGCAGGCTGTCGCCGACATGGCGGGTGATGCCGGAGCGGCGCAGCAGCCACGGGGTCTGCACCGCGCCGCCGGCAACGAAGACCGTTTTTGCCTTCAGTTCGATCTGGCGCGTGCCCGCCGGTCCCTTGCTGCGCGCATGCACCGTCCACTGCCCATTCGCATGGGTAAGCTTGGTCGCGCAGGTATCGGCCAGCAGCATGCCGCCGGCGTCGAGGAAGCGCGGCACGAAGGTTGCCGACATCGATTGCTTGCGGCCCGGAGATCCGCCGGCCCCGGCGGCGGCGTAGGCGTAGAGGCGCGGCACTTCGAGCGAGGACCATCCGAGCCGCTGCGCACCCTCATCGAGCCGTGTCGACAGCTGCGGCGCGGGGCCGGGAAGGTATTCGACCCGGGCTACTGCCTCGCAGGCGTCGAAATGCGGGGTCAGTTCCTCGAGCGTCAGGGCATCGACCCGATAGTCGCGGTTCCAGCGGTCGAGCACCGCTTGCGGCGTGCGGTGGTAGAGGCCGCGGTTGATCTCGCTGCCGCCACCGACGCAGCAGCCCTCGACATAGGCGATCTTCGTCGCGCCGAAGCCGATGTTGATGCCGGCGTTGCGGTACTTCTGAAGGATCTCCTCGCGGGAGAAATGCGGCGCAGATTCGAGCGCCAGATGCGGACCTTCCTCGATCATCAGCACGGACTTGCCCGCTTCCGCGCAGCGGGTGGCGGTCACCGCACCGCCCGGGCCGGAGCCGATCACGATGATGTCCGGGGCAAGCCTCTCAGGGGCTAGCCGGTGCTCCGGTTGCAGGTTCATGCTGGTAATCCTGGCCGTAAAGGTCTGAGTAAATACAGAATAATGCCAATGACATATGGAACTCGACGAAGCGCCGCCGGAACTCGAGGCGGGATTGCCGCCATTTGTCGAGTTCGGCCAGTCGGTCGTCGAGCGAAAGCTGATGAAAGAACTTGCCTCTGCGCAGCAGCGGCCAGGCATTGAAAAGAAGCACGAGACTATGGAAGGGTGGGCGCAGATAGTCGGGCATCTGACGATGAACTTTCAGCAGAAATTCTGCCGCACGGACGCCCAGCGCGCCCCGGCTGTGATCGGCAGCGCCGCGTTCATGGGCAATCGTTTCGCCGAGCGCCAGGATGGCCTGTTGAAAGTGATGCGACATGCCCGAGCCCCGTTATCAAGCAGGCCCCTCGAAAGGCGCCTGATGCTGTTTTGATGAATACGGTTGTCTGCTCTTTACTGCCTGTATTTCTAGCTGCTCTTATAAGCAAAAGCTACTAAAACGTTGTTTCCACCAGGCGGCGACCATCTATGCGCCAGTCGCTGGATGTCGCTCGACGCGAAAGGCACCGGATGAGACGCCTTCTGGATATGAGCTTTGTTCGCTATTTCGCCTGCGGCTGCATCGCGGCGAGCCTGCAGGTGGCCACGCTCGCCGCCCTGGTCGAGACGGCGCGGCTCGAACCGGTCTATGCGTCCACCATCGCCTTCTACTTTGCCGTCGTCGTCAACTACCTCCTGCAGCGGCGTTTTACCTTCCGATCCGACGCACCGCACCTGAAGGCGTTGCCGAAGTTTTTGGCGGTGTCGACCTTCGGCGCCGGAATAAACGCGGTCGCCTTCACGCTGCTATCGGCCGTCATGCACTATGCCGTTGCCCAGGCGCTGGCGCTGCTCCTGGTCTTTTCGGTGAACTATGCGCTGAGCCGGGCGCTGATCTTTCGCGCCGGCAGTGCGGGAGAAGGGCGCGGCACGGAGCCGGCCCGTGCTGCGGGGCGAGCCCCATCGGGCAAATAGAAACGCCGCGCCCGGGGGGCGCGGCGTCGTTGAGAGGGTGGTCTTGCGCGATGAAGCCGAGCGCTCGGCTTACGCCACCTGCATGGCGCCGGGGCCGGGGATCGCCTTTGGCGGCACCTTGCCCATGATGATCATGCCGAGCACTTCGTCCTTGGTCACGTCCTCGGTGCGGGCCTGGCCGACGACCTGGCCGTTCTTCATGACCGACACGCGGTCTGCGAGGTCGAAGACGTCGTGGATGTCGTGGCTGATCAGGAAGATGCCGATGCCTTCGCGTTTCAGCTGCTTGATCAGATCGCCGACCTGGGCGGTTTCCTGCGGCCCAAGGGCTGCCGTCGGCTCGTCCATGATCAGGATGCGGGCGTCGAAGAGGATCGCACGTGCGATCGCCACCGATTGCCGCTGGCCGCCCGAAAGCGCCTTCACCGGTTCCTTGAAACGCTGGAAGTTGGGATTGAGGCGCCCCATGACTTCGCGGGCCTTGGCCTCCATCGCCACGTCGTCGAGCGTGCCCCAGGGGGTGCGCAGCTCACGGCCGAGATAGAGGTTGGCGGCGGCGTCGACATTGTCGGCGACGGCGAGCGTCTGGTAGATCGTCTCGATGCCGTATTTCTTGGCGTCGCGCGGGTTGTTGATGTCGGCGGCCTCGCCATTGATCAGGATCTCGCCGGCATCGCGCTTGTAGGCGCCCGAGAGGATCTTGATCAGCGTCGACTTGCCGGCGCCGTTGTGGCCGAGCAGCGCCACGACCTCGCCGGGGTAGAGGTCGACGGAGGCGTTGTCCACGGCGTGGATGCCGCCGAAGGAGATGGAAATGTTCTTCATTTCCACAAGCGGAGTGCGTTGGTCTTTCATGGATCGTACTCCTTACTTGGCGCGGGCGCGGTAGACGGTGTCGAGCCAGACAGCGACGACGAGGACCACGCCGACGACGATGCGCTGGAACGGACTGTCTATCCCCAAGAGCACCATGCCCGACTGTAGGGATTGCATGACGAGAGCGCCGATCATGGCGCCGGCGATCGTGCCGACGCCGCCTGCAAGCGAGGTTCCGCCGATGACGGCTGCAGCAATCGTGTAGAGCTCGTCGAGTTCGCCTTGCGCGTTGGTTGCCGCATTGAGGCGGGCGGTCGAGATCGCCGCGGCGATGGCGCAGAGGATGCCCATCAGCGTGAAGATCTTGACGGTAACCCAGCGGGTCTTGATGCCGGCGAGTTCGGCCGCTTCCGGGTTGCCGCCGAGCGCAAAGACGTAGCGACCGAAACGCAGGCGCGTGGCGATGAAGGTCATGACGATGCCGACAACGATCGCCATCAGCACCGGAATGGCAATGCCGTGCGAGATCATGAGGCCGCCGTCCGGCCAGGCGATGCCGTTGGCGTCGGCATATTTACGGGCGATGTTGGTCGGCCAGTAGTAGCTGTTGGCAACGGTGATCGCGCCGAGAACCAGGATACAGCCGAGGATCGCCAGGAAGTACTCCGCCCAGATCGGACGGAGCGGGAAGCGGAAGCGCTTGCGCTGCTTGCGCGAATTGAGGATGGCGGCGATGATGGCGATGCAGGCAAGGATGCCGACGATCCAGCTTGCCGTTGCGCCGATCGAGCCTTCGGTGCCGCCACCCATCAGGCGGAAGGTGGCGTTCATCGGCGCGACCGTCTGGCCGCTGGTGACGAACCAGGTGGCGCCCCGCCAGACGAGCAGGCCGCCCAGCGTGACGATGAAGGCGGGCACGTTGAGGAAGGCGACGATCGAGCCCTGCAGCGCGCCGATGACGGCACCGACGGCGATGCCGCTCAGAAGGGTGATGATCCAGATGGCCGGGTGTTCGAGACCGAGATATTGCGGCAGGAACTTCGCCTGCATGACCCCCATGACCATGCCGCAGAAGCCGAGCACGGAGCCGACGGAGAGGTCGATGTTGCGGGTGACGATGATCAGCACCATGCCGGTCGCCATCACGGCGACGGAGGAGGTCTGTACCGTCAGGTTCCACAGGTTGCGCGGCGTCAGGAACAGCCCGCCGGTCATGATCTGGAAGCCGACCCAGATGATGACGAGCGCGCCGACCATGCCGAGCAGCCGGGTGTCGATCTCGGTGGCGCGGAAGAAACGTTTTACCGGGTTCTCGTCCGCTGTACGGGCGCGATTTGTCTGTGCGCCCTTTGTGTTGCCTTGTGTGATGTCGGCCATGGACGTGCCTTCCCCCCACTTATGTTGTTGATGTCATCGCGTCAGTGGCACCAAGAGCCCCAAGTGGACGCGACAAGTCCGATGCGACGGCAGAAACCGAGCCTTCGTGCTGATTGTTGCGGTCGCGGAAGCGGTATTGTCCGCCGCGTCCGCACCTTGCGCAAGCGCCGCAACGGGTTGCGTTGCGGCGCTTGTCTTTTGTCAGCGCTCAGTTCTGCTGGTGCGGCCTATTTGCAGGCCGCGACGTCGCCCTTGACGCCCTGGCAGGCTTCAGCCTTGGAGATCCAGCCCGCGTCGATGACGACGTTCAGGTTGTCCTTGGTGATCGGCAGGGGTGCCAGGAAGACCGACTGCATGGCTACTCCCTTCGGGCCGCCGTTGAAGGCGGTAACGCCGGAGACTTCTTCCATCTTCTTGCCGCCGGCAAGTTCGACGGCGACTTCTGCTGCGCGCTTGCCGAGTTCACGGCTGTCTTTCCAGACCGAAACGGTCTGCGTGCCGAGAGCAACACGGTTCAGGGCCGCCTTGTCGGCGTCCTGGCCGGAGACCGGAACGGAGCCGGCGAGGCCCTGGGCATCGAGGGCTGCGACTGCACCGCCGGCGGTGCCGTCGTTGGAGGCGACGACCGCATCGACCTTGTTGTCGTTGGCGGTCAGGAACTGCTCCATGTTCTTCTGCGCGTTTTCAGGCTTCCAGCCGTCGG
>JAESGS010000387.1_pt1 | contig 37387 bp, 30 predicted proteins | sample 9269761 | NCBI WGS metagenome assembly JAESGS01 (sample SAMN15741799, study PRJNA653493) | algae metagenome | isolation source: Cyanosarcina radialis HA8281-LM2 and co-occurring heterotrophs from damp... | place: USA: Makauwahi cave, Hawaii | collected 2011-01-06 | reverse complement strand
CTTCGAGGCCCACCGGAACGGCCGGCTCCCGCACGGTGGGCCTCGAAGACTCGGCACCACCCTACAGGCATTCACGGTGACATGATAGTCGCGCCGGATCGTGTTAGTCCCGCGCCACCGGGACGGGCCGGACGACGGCGTGCAGCTCGTCCTGCCCCGCGATCTGGTCGGCGAACCGCGGCGTCCCGTTGCGGTCGTCGAACCGCTTCGCCGCCCGCCGGCTCTCCGCGTCCAGCCACGCCCGCAGCGCCGGCACGTCGGAGGTCGTCTTCCGACTGCCCGTCACCAGTTCCGGCGGCACGCGGACGCCGCGCGACCACTCGCTTCTCATCAGCCGGTCGCACAGGAACCGGCCGGCCAGCAGGAAGTCGAACCGCGGCCGCGGCTCGTACCCGTGGGCCGCGGCCGGCAGGAACCGCTCGAACAACCGCACCGCCGCCGACAGGTTGTCCGTGACCGCCAAAAAGTAGACGTGCTTCGTCAGGTTGCCGAGGTCGCCGGACCGGGCGCTCAGCCGGAGGCCGTTGCGGTGCGTCACGACGGCCCGCTCGTCGTCGCCGAGGCGGAACAGTGAGTCCAGCAGCGTCGCGTAGGTCGATTCCGGGACGAGCCGGCAGGACAGGCGGCCGTTCACCACGTTCTTCGCCGCGTCCACGGCCCGCTCGTGCTCGCCCCGCCAGTTGTGGTAATCGACGATCGTGTCCGCCTCGCACGCAGGGCAGTTGCTCAAGCTGTCGCGGGGTTGGCGGAGGAATTCGTCGAACGACTCGGCCGCCGCGGCCGTGTCGCCGACGTGCATCGCCAGCGACAGGCGGTACTTCGCCAGCACCCGCTCGCCGGCCCCGAACCGGCGGAACCGGGTCGTCATTTCGTCGAACAGGCCGTGGATTTGGGGAAGGGTGATTTCCGGGAACGCGATGGCCCGCCAGATGACCCACTTGAACCGCCAGAGGAGCTGGAACTCGTCGAACCGGGCCGGGTCGCGGTCGAACTGGGCCAGGCACCACGGGTAGTGGGCGACGAGCAGGTCGCCGCGGCCGCCCATGACGGCGGCGTCGAGCAACTCCATCCGGGCGTCGTACCCGGCCGGTACGTCGGCGTGACGGTCGGCGTGGCGGACGGCCTCTTCCAGCACGGCCACCCGGCCGGGGCCGTAGGGCAGGCCGCGGGACTGGGCGATCAACTCGGCGACGGTCGCGCGTGCGGCTTCGGACATCACTTGCATCGTTGCGGATGAACGCGGCCGGGACAAGGTGAGCGGGTGTACCCCGACCGCATTCGGTCCCGCCGAAAGAATCGCACGGCGGCGCGAACGCGCTCCCACCCGCGTTCCGCAATCGAAACACGGCCGGCCGCGCCCGGAGAATGCCGACAGTGCTAATCGGAAAGTTGGCCGAGTTCGAGCGCGGAAAATCGGGACGTGAGCTACAGTTTTGCGCCCCGGTGTCCGAAGCGCGGACACCCCGGCGAGTCAGGGAACGGATTCGATGCTCGCGCCACCGCTCACGCCGATCCGCGACCGCGCCGCCCTCCTGGCCGCGGTCCAGCGCGCGGGCCTGCTGTCCGCCAAGCAGTTCGACCGCGGCGTCGCCGGCCTGTCGGCCGACGCGGACGCCGAGGCCGCGGCGGAGCACTTCGTCCAACTCGGCCTGCTCACCCGGTTCCAGGCCAAGCGGGTGCTCGGCGGCAAGACCGACGGGTTCTTCCTCGGCCCGTACCTGATCCTCGAGCCGATCGGCGAGGGGAAGGGCGGCAAGGTCTACAAGGCCCGGCACAAGACGATGAACCGGGTCGTCGCGGTCAAGCTCCTGATGCCGGAGCGGACGCGGTCGGCCGAGATGCGGACCGCCTTCCAGCAGGCGACGCGGCAGGCGGTGCAGCTGCTCCACCCGAACGTCGTCACCGCGTTCGACGCGAACGAAGTCTCCGGCCGCATTTACATCGTCCTGGAGTACGTCAACGGGGCGGACCTGGACGGCCTCGTCCGGCGGAACGGCCCGTACCCGATCGAGAAGGCGTGCGAGTTCGCCCGGCAGGCGGCCGTCGCGCTGGCTCATGCCCACGACCGCGGCATGGTCCACGGCCGACTCAACCCGGCGAACCTGCTCCTCGGCCGCCCCGGCGGGACGACGACGCGGGCGGCCGACGAGTCGAGCGAGCCGCTGACGGTGAAGGTGCTGAACTTCGGGTTCGGCCGGCTGGCGGAGCTGTACGCGAACGACCCGACGAAGCAGCTGAACAGCGCCCTGTCGGCGACCGACTACTACGCCCCGGAGCAACTGGACGCCCGCGCGACGCCGACGGCGGCGGCCGACCTGTACTCGCTCGGGTGCGTGCTGCACTACCTGCTGACCGGCCGCCCGCCGGCCGGGGACGGTCCGATCCACCAGTTCTCCAACGCCGTGCCGATCCAGCACTGGCGGCGGGACATCCCGGCGGCGCTCGCGAAACTCGTCCACGCCCTTCTGGAGCGGAACCCGGCGTACCGGCCGGCGTCCGCGGCCGTCGTGGCCGGGAAGCTGGAGGCGTTCGCCCGCGACATCGGGAGCGTGGACTTCGTTCTCAAGGAAGAAGTTGCGGCGTCCGAGTCGCACTCGCTGCTCACCGGCCTGCCGGCGGACGACCCGGACTCGCCGTTCGCCGACCTGGGCGACGCCGACGATTCGCTCCACGACACGGTGACGGCGGCCGAGGGCCGGACGCCGGTGGCGACGGACACCCGCCGCCGCAAGCCGCCGGACAAGAAGCGGGGCGGGGCGGTGTGGGCCGCCCTGCTGCTCGCGGCCGGGGTCATCCTGGTGACCGGGTGGGCGATCGGGTTGGTAATTAAGTCGGCGATGCGGTAACCCCGTCGGGCGTCGGTTCGAGCGGGCGTCGGTCGGTGACAGGTCGAAACGGCGGAACTCTCCCAGCGTCGGATTGAAATTCGTGTGCCCGGTGGCGTGCCGGGTCGTGGTTGTTGTCGAGTCGAGCACGTCGCGCTGTTCGCCCGAAACAGACGTGGTTGGAACATTTTCCTTGGGGCCGTCATGACGAATTTGGAGCACCCGGACTCCGGGGTGATCGAGTTCCAGTACCGGGCCGACACGCCCTTGTCCGAGTCCGGGGACACCGGCAGCACGCCGTTCACCCTGGCCGGGCAGGTCGGCGTCCCGCACCTGCCGGGGTACGAGCTGATCGAACAGATCGGCGCGGGCGGCATGGGCGTCGTGTACAAGGCCCGGCAGCTGGCGCTCAACCGGCTCGTCGCCATCAAGGTGCTGCCGAACGCCGAGAAGGCCGGGCAGAACACGGTCGCCCGGTTCTTCGCCGAGGCGCAGTCCGTGGCCGACGTGCGGCACCCGAACGTCGTCGAGGTGTACGACTTCGGCGAGGTGCAGATGCGGAGCACCGTCACCGGGCCGGACAAGCCGGAGTTCGTGAAGGTCCCGTTCCTGGTCATGGAACTGCTCGACGGCGGCTACCTCGGCGACCACCTGATGAAGCCGGGCAACCAGGACCCGCGGGCGATTGCGATCATCCTGGCGAAGGTCGCCCGCGGGATCGCGGCGGCGCACCGCGCCCGGATCGTCCACCGGGACCTGAAGCCGACGAACATCCTGTTCACCCGCGGCGGGGAGCCGAAGGTGGTGGACTTCGGCCTGGCGAAGCGGGCGATGTCGAACCTGACGCAGTCGGTGGCGGTGATGGGGACGCCGTACTACATGTCGCCGGAGCAGGCGAAGGGGAAGAGCAAGTCCGTCGGCCCGCCGACGGACGTGTGGGCGATCGGCGTCATCCTGTACGAGAGCCTGACCGGCTGCCTGCCGTTCGACGCGGACAACCACTACTCGCTGCTGCACCAAATCATTACGGAGGAGCCGGAGCGGCCGCGGATCCACAACGCGGACCTGCCGGCGGAGTTGGAGCGGATCATCATGAAGTGCCTGGCGAAGCGGCCGGAGCACCGCTACCCGACGGCGACGAAACTGGCGGAGGCGCTGGAGCAGTTCCACCTGGACACGTCGGTGATGGTCCCGATGCTGCCGAAGAAGGCCCAGCCGCGGCGGCCGGCCGGCACGAGCCTGGGCGTGACGGTGCTGATCCTGCTGCTGGTGGGCATCGCGCTGACGTGCGTGTGGCTGTGGCGGAAGGCGGAGACGGAGAAGCGGGAGCTGCACGAGAAGACGATGCAACTGCTCAACGGCGCGAAGCCGGAGGCGAAGAAGACGGAGTGACCCGCGGTCCCTATCGCTTGTCAACCCGATCGCGGACCGGTCGAGGAGTTGATTTCGGCCAGTCGGTTGTATTCATCGAACTTCGCGGTCAGGGAATCGCGGCCGTAGACGGCACGGACTTCACCGGGCGAGTCGAGTTCGAGTTTTAGTTGATTGTCCGTCACGTAACCGATAAGCGCCGCGCGGTGGTCGTGGATCGGCAACGCGCCAATCGCACCCGCAAACCGGTTTGATATGCGGATGAGCGGGTAGGGGTCGTTTTCGAGCAACCGCTCGTCGCGGATCACGGCGGCCGCCCGGCCCCCTTCGTAGGGGATCGTGTAATAAGCGTGAAATCCGAGACCCCGCGAGACGATGGCCGCGAAAACGTGCGCGGCCGACGACGAGAGTTCTTCCCCCATCACCTCGCTGCAATCAATCCCGCCGGTCGCGGTGAGTGACGCACACCCGTGGCGTTCGCCGAGTTCACGGACGGTCACGGACAGACCCCGGTTCTCGTCCGAGAGGTTGATGTGTGGGTTGTCCCAGGCCCAGAGCCAGGAGTTGTCGTGATCGGAATGAGAACCGATGACCAGGGCAGTGAAGTCGAGGTGTCCGAGAGTCAAGCGGGCGGTCGGCACGTTGTAGTTCCAATTCCCTGAGCAATTTTGCGAGTCCAAATAATTGCTCAGGTGTATCTGGCGGTCATACGCCATCGCGATGTGCCGGAGGTACAGGTCGATGAGTTCTTGGTCCATGATTACTTCTTCTCCCGCTTCAGTTCCGCCGTCTGCACGGCGGTCAGCTCGAACGCCTCGACCTCGACCTTGCTGTCGGTCGGGGCCGTCTTCAGGCTGTCCTTCCCGGTGAAGCTCGTGATCTCGAACCGAATCACGTCATCCTTTCGTGTGTACTTCGATTGCAGGTACTGGTCGTCCACGCGGAACAGGGACACGAGCGTCGTCCCGTCGGCCGTGAGCTTGGCGGTGATGCGGATGCCGTTCTTCTCGTCGATCTCGAACCGCCCCGCCTTCCCGGCCGTCGGCACGATCTCGTACTTCCGGGTGCTCGCCCTCTCGTCGCCCGGCTTGCCGTACTGAATCGTCCACGTCGCCTTCCCGCCGTCGAGCGGCTGGACGGCGAGGGTCATCGGGACTTCCTGCGCCTTCGGCCCGCTGCCGAGGGCGAGCGTGCCGGCCCACGTCCCGTGCCACTCCTTCGGCAGCGGCGTCGTGTCGGCGGCCGGGGCGAGCATCAGCGAGACGAGCAGCGTCGGGAGCATGGATGAACCTCAGCCCGGTTGGGGGGACAAGACCCGTGCCTTCAGGATCGCGGGGAGCACGTCCCACGACGCCCGGTAGCTGTCTTCGAGCGGCACGTTCACGTACCGGCCGGGGGCGAGGAACAGCGGCATCGTCGGGACCGGGTCGCCGACGGCGAACGGCTCGACGTAGGCGGCCGGCGCGACGTCGGCGTCGAACGCCATCGCCGTCAGCGGCTCGTCGGCCGGCCGCTCCGGGAACGGCTCGCTGCCCATCTCTTCCCAGATCAGGCGGTGCAGCCCGCCGGGGTCGCGGGGCGTCGGCGGGAAGGGGTCCACGATCAACAGGTGGATGCCGTGGGTGAGGAACTCGACGGCCTTGTCGACGAACGCCCGGACGGCGTGGCGGTTGTCCTTGTTCCCCGGCGAGACGAGTTCGACGACGGCGACGACGCGGTCGTCGTTGCCGTAGACCCGCAACCGATTCGCCTTGCGGGCGTAGCCGGACAGTTCGACCTTCGCCTGAAGCCGGGCCTTCGGGGGGGCGTCGAGGACGGCCAACCCGCCCGCCGTCGGTGTCCCGTTGCCAGGGGTGAAGGTAGCCACGTCCGGTTCCGGCCCGCGCACCCGCTGGTCGGCCATCGCGTAGAAGCCGGCGGGTAAGACGCGTTGATTCAAGTCGTCGCGGAGCCGGATCGTCCATCCCTCGTGGAAGTCGTGGTACGTCCCCGAACTCACGCGGGTCCAGTCGTGCATCGGCATGGCGTCGCCTCCCTCGGTCCCATCATTTCACACGGCTGCTGCCCGGACAAGAGAGCAGCCCGCGGTGCGAGCAAGGGCACTCGCGCCACGGGCTGGGGTCCATTCCGCACGGTCGTCACACGTTGTACGTCGTGCTCGCGGTGGTGCCGCCGCGGCCGGTCCAGTTCGTGTGGAAGAACTGGCCCCGCGGCTTGTCCGTCCGCTCGTAGGTGTGCGCGCCGAAGTAGTCCCGCTGCGCCTGCAGCAGGTTCGCCGGCAGGCTCGCCGTCCGGTAGCCGTCGAAGTAGCTCAGGGCCGACGACATCGTCGGCAGCGGGATGCCGTTCATCACGCCGGCGGCCACGGCCGTCCGCCACCCGTCCTGCGCGGCTTGAACTTCCTTCGCGAAGAACGGGTCCACCAGCAGGTTCACGAGCTTCGGGTTCCGGTCGAACGCCTCCTTGATGTTCCCCAGGAACCGACTGCGGATGATGCACCCGCCCCGCCACATCAGCGCGATCCCGCCGTTGTTCAGCTCCCACCCCAGCGCCTTCGCCTGGGCCGCCATCAGGTCGTACCCCTGCGCGTAGCTGACGAGCTTGCTCGCGTACAGCGCGTTCTCCACGGCCGCGACGAACGCCGCCTTGTCCGCCACGACCTTCGGCGTCGGGCCGCTGATGACCTTCGCCGCCTCGACCCGCTGGTCCTTCTGCGCCGACAGGCAGCGGGCGAAGACCGCCTCCGAGATCAGCGTCAGCGGGATGCCGTTGTCGGTCGCGGAATCGACCGTCCACTTGCCCGTCCCCTTCTGCCCGGCCTTGTCGAGGATGAAATCGACTAAGTGCTTGCCGGTGTCCGGGTCCTTGTACTTGAAGATGTCCGCGGTGATCTCGATCAGGAAGCTGTCGAGCTTCCCCTTGTTCCACTCGGCGAACACGTCGCCGAGTTCGTCGTTGGTCAGCCCGGCGACGCCCTTCAGGAGGTGGTACGCCTCGCAGATCAGCTGCATGTCGCCGTACTCGATGCCGTTGTGGACCATCTTGACGAAGTGCCCGGCCCCCTCCGGCCCGACCCAGTCGCAGCACGGGACGCCGTCGTCCACCTTCGCGGCGATGGCCTGGAAGATCGGCTTGACGGCCGGCCACGCCTCGGCCGCCCCGCCGGGCATGATGCTCGGCCCCTTCAATGCGCCTTCTTCCCCGCCGCTCACGCCGCTGCCGACGAACAGGATGCCCTTCTCCTTGAGCGCCTTCATCCGCCGGCTGGTGTCCGGGAAGTGGGTGTTGCCGCCGTCGATGAGGATGTCGCCGGGTTCGAGGTACGGCAGGACTGACGCGATGGTGTCATCGACGGCCTGCCCGGCCTTGACCATCATCATGACCTTCCGCGGCCGCTTGAGGCTGGCGGCGAAGTCCTTGAGCGTGTGCGCGCCGACGAACTTCTTCCCCTTGCCGCGGCCGTTGACGAACGCGTCCACCTTGTCGGTGGTGCGGTTGAACACGGCGCAGGTGTACCCGCGGCTTTCCATGTTGAGGACGAGGTTTTCGCCCATGACGGCGAGGCCGATGAGGCCGATGTCGGCGGTAGCGGACATGATTGCACTGCCTTGTGAAGGGTGTGGGAATCGCGACTGAGGGGCATCTTACGAGGTGGCGGGAACGGGAGGAGGCGGCGGGACGGCCCAGTTTTCGACGCTCAGCCCCGGCACGGCGGAGAGGTCAGAGTCCGTCGTCACGACCGTCGCGCCGAGGACGAGGGCGACGGCTGCGAGTTGGATGTCCACCTGTTGTATGGGACGCCCACGCCGGTCGAGTTCGGCCGCGATCCGCCCGTACTCTCGGGCGGCAGCGGAGTCAAAAGGCCACTGCCGCAACTTGCGCAAGCTGGACTTCAACAACTTCAGGTTTCGGTCGCGGGTCGAACTCGCCTCCGCCCCGTAGTAGAGTTCCCCCACGATGGGCAGGGCAGTGCCGAGTACGGCCCCGGTCTTTGAGACCCGAATGGCCTGCAGGTCAACACCGCGGCGTTTGTTGAACAGGTCGCTGACCGCGTTCGTGTCCAAGAGGTACTTCCGACTCATGGGAATAGCCCTCGGATTTTCTGTTGGTACTTCTCCCAGTTCGCTAGCTGCCATTGCTTTCGCTCTTCGAGGATGCGCTGAAACTCGGCGTACTCCTCGTCGTTCATCTGGTACTCCTTGATCGACTCGAAGAATTCCGCCCACTTCTCGTCCGTGTCGAGAACGTCGTTCGAGGCGACTCGATCGTCGCCCGTCAGCCGCGTTTCCACTTCCGCCCCTTCCGACCAGTCGGCCGGTAATGGGTTGTCGAACTCGACCTTCCCGTTCCGTAACTTCCCGCGAACGCTGCTCATGACTTCCTCCGAATGTGGTCGTGCCATCCGCTAGGGGAACAGTCCCCGGATCCTCTCTTGGTACTTCTCCCAGTTCGCCAGTTCCCAGTGCTTATATTCTTCAAGAACGCGGTTGAACTCCGCGTAATCCTCGTCCGACATTTGAAACTGTTTCAAGCTATCGAAGTAGGCTTCCCACCGGGCCACCGACTCCGGGTCGGTCCCGGTCAACGACGGGTCTTCGGCCGGAACCTCCTCGGCCGTCTCGCTCAGCCGCGTCTCGACTTCCGCCCCCTCCGGCCAGTCGGCCGGTGGCGTGCCTTCCAGTTCGACCTTCCCGTTCCGCCATCGGCCGCGAACGCTGCTCATGGTTTCGCCCTCCGCGCGTCTGCCACGCATCATACCAGATCGCCGCGGCGTGTAACTCGTTCGTTCCCGCCGTCGGGGCTGCCCTGTATACTCCACTCGGCTTCATCAGGAGAGCAGTCATGGCCCGGTTTCTCGTGGCGGCAGCGTTGCTAACGGGCTTCGCGGGGAACGCGCTCGCGCAGACGGCGGACGCCGTCACCGCGACGCTCGCCAAGTTCAAGGAGGAACGGGCCGAGGCCGTCAAGCTCGGCGAGCCGGCCGACCGGATGACCGCCGCCGACCAGTTCGCGGAGAAGGCGAACGCCGCCCTCAAGGCCGAGAAGCTGCCGCTCGCGGCGAAGCTGGCCCGCGAGGCGCGCTGGGCGCTGCCGGCCCGGCCGCTCGGCCTGCCGGAGAACGTCGAGCGGGTCATCGGGTACGTCCGCCTGCGGCACGCCGATCGCGTCAACGCCATGACGTACACGCCGGACGGCGAGAAGCTGATCTCCGCGTCGCGGGACGGCACGGTCCGCGTCTGGGACCTCGGCAACGGCCGCGAGGTGTTCACGTACCGCGGCCACGTCACCCCGCCGGGCGACGACAAGGCCACCGTCGATGACCGGTCGATCTTCAAGGTCCCGGCCGTCGCCGTGTCCGCGGACGGCACGCTCGTCGCGTCCACCGGCAGCGGCGAGATTCACGTCTGGGACTTGAAGACCGGGAAGCTCAAGAAGAAGATTCCCGGTCACAACCAGCTCCTCATCCGCGGCCTCGCGTTCCTGCCGGACGGCAAGCACCTCGCCACCGGCGGCGACGACAAGATCGTCCGCGTCTGGACCATCGAGACGGCGAAGGAAGCGGTCGCGTTCCCGGCCCAGAACGCGCGGATCGAGGCGGTGGCCGTCAGCCCGAACGGGAAGCTCGTCGCGGCCACGGACGCGAACGGCCTGCTCGCCGTGTACAAGGCCGACGGGTCGGACAAGAAGCCGGTCATGGCCGTCCAGGCGAGCGACGCCAACGCCGCGAACCTCGGCGTGCTGTTCACCAGCGACGGGGCGAAAATCTTCACCGCCGGCGGCGACCAGAAGCCGCGGCTGACGACCGGCCCCGGCCCGGACGGCGGGTCCGCGGCGGGCATGGCGACGACGGCCCTGCGGTTCGAGGGGCACGCCGGCCGCATCCACGCCGTCGCCGCGACGAAGGACGGGAAGCTGTTCGCCACGGCCAGCGACGACAAGACGGTCCGCGTCTGGGATTCCGCCACCGGCAAGACGGTCCGCCACTTCCAGGGACTGCTCGGCCCGGCCACGGCCGTCGCGGTCCGCCCGGACGGGAAGCAACTCGCCGCCGGGACGGACGACGGCACGATCCGCCTCTGGGACCTGAGCGCGACCGACGAACACCGCGCGTCCACCGAGGCGACGGATTCCGTCTGGACGGCCGCGTTCGGCCAAGACGGCACGAAGTACGCCACCGGCGGCGCGGACCGGACGGTGCGGGTCTACGAAACGGCCACCGGCAAGCTCGAACACAAGCTGACTGGCCACGCCGGCGCGGTGACGAGCCTGACGTTCCTGCCGGGCGGCCGGCTGGCGTCGGCGGGCGGCGACAAGGTCGTGAAGCTGTGGGACGCGAAGGGCGGGAAGTTCCTTCGCGACCTGACCGGCCACGGGTCGGCGGTGCTGGCGGTCGCGGCCGACGGGCCGACCGTCGTGTCCGGCGGCATCGACAAGGCGGTGAAGGGCTGGGACGTGGAGGCCGGGAAGGCGGCGTGGACGTGGCCCGGCCGGTCGGCCGTCGCCGCACTCGCCGTCCGCAAGGGCGGCAAGCAGGTCGCCGTCGGCACGGCCGACGGGTGGCTGACGATTTTGAACGTCACGGCGTCTGAAGCGAAGCCGGTCGGCACGGGGCAGCAGGCGCATGTCGCCGGGGTCGCGGCCATCGCGTACAGCGCCGACGGCGGGAAGCTCGCCACCGTCGGCGGCGACGGCAAGTTCGCCCTCTGGTCCGTCTCCGACGACGGCACGCTTTCGCAGTTGAACAAGGACGACACGACGAAGCGCCCCACCGCGACCGGCGTGACGGCGGCGCTGTCGGCGGTGGCGTTCGGCCCGGACGGGAAACTCGCGGCGTCCGCCGGGGCGGACATGGCGATCCACGTCTGGGACACGGCCACCGGCGCGGAGGTCCGCACCCTCCGCGGCCACACGGACTGGGTGACGGCCGTGGCGTTCGCCCCGGACGGGGAACACATCCTGTCCGTCGGCGTGGACAAGGTCGCGCGAGTGTTCGAGCTGAGCAAGGCCGAGGCGTCCGCCCGGATCGGCCACGCGATGGCGGCGAAGGCCGTCGCCGTGCGGAAGGACGGCAAGCTCATCGCCTCCGGGTCCGACGACAAGACGATCAAAATCTGGGAGCTGGCGACCGGGAAGGAAGTCGCCACGTTGGCCGGCTCGACGGAGGTGGTGTTCGCGGTTTGCTTCGTCGGGCTGGAAAAGGTCGCTTCCGGGGGCGACGATTCGCGGCTTCGCGTCTGGTCCGTCGCGGGGGCGAAGCAGGACAAGAGCCAGTCCACGGGCAAAATTTACGTCCTGCAACCGTCCGCGGACGGCACGCGGGTCGGCGTCTGGTCGCGGGGCACGAAGGACGTTTACGAAATCGTCCCACTTGGCGACGGCAAGGCCCCGGAGCCGATTACCGAGAAGGAGCGGACGCCGAGTTGCGCCACGTTCTCGGCCGATCTGTCGTGGGTCGTTTCCGGGGCGGACGACGGCACCCTCCGAATCTGGGACACGGCCAAGCGGGAATCCGTCGGCGGCGACTTGCCGATTCACGTCAAGCGGGTGGCGGACGTGGGGCTGACGGCGGACAAGGCGAAACTGGTGGCCGTGGACGAGGACGGCGTGGCGAGGGTCGTGGACACGGCAAAGCGGGAGGTGCTGCAAACGATCAAGACCGGCGTGGCCGGGGTGATGGGCGTGATGGTCGTCCCGACCGGGGACAAGTTCGCGGTGATCGGCGCGGAGGGCGAGGTGAAGGCGTTCGACCTGGCCGGCAAGGAGTTGCGGGCGTGGGCGATGCCGACGGCCGTGAACGGCGTGGCGTTCACGCCGGACGGCAAGAAGCTCATCAGCGCCAACGCCGACGGCACGCTGGCGGTGCTGGTGCTGCCGTGAGCTGACTTCCGAAGTCCGGCTTCGACTTCGGAAGTGGAGCGGGATGAGGGGCTTCCGCGGGTCTTGTGGACGCTCCTCCCGGGATCGACTTCCGAAGTCGAAGCCGGACTTCGGAAGTCGGGCGTTCCGCCCCGTTGACACTTTCTTCCCCCGCCGCCACTCTTCCGGCCGGGCGTGAGCTACACTTCCCCCATGACCGCCGCCGTCTTCGAGAACGTCCGCAAGGACTACGCCACCGACCCGCTCCGCCGCCGGACCATCCCGGCCGTCCGCGGTGTCAGCCTCACCGTTCCCGCCGGGAAGGTGTTCGCTCTGCTCGGGCCGAACCGGGCCGGGAAGACCACGCTCGTCAAACTGCTGCTGTCGCTCGCGAGGCCGACCGGCGGCACGATCACCCGGCTCGGCGGGCCGCTGTCCGACCGCGCCACCCTCGGCCGCGTCGGGTACATGCACGAGAACCACGCCTTCCCCCGCTACCTGTCCGCCGCCGAAGTGCTGCACTTCTACGGCGGCCTCTCCGGCCTGCCGACGGAAGAGCTGCCCGCGAAGGTGGACCGGCTGCTCGACCGCGTCGGCCTCGCCGACCGCCGGCACGACACGATCAGCCGGTTCAGCAAGGGCATGGTCCAGCGGCTCGGCCTCGCGCAAGCGATCATCAACGACCCGGACCTGCTCATCCTCGACGAGCCGACGGAGGGGCTGGACCTGACCGGCCGGAAGTTGCTCCGCGAGGTCGTCCGCGAGACGAAGGCGGCCGGGAAGACGGTGCTGCTGATCTCGCACGTCCTTCCCGAGGTGGAGGAACTGGCCGACGAGGCGGCCGTCATCGTGGCGGGGAAGCTGGCGTTCACCGGAACCATTAAAGACCTATCGAACGGTCGGCCCCTGGAGGCGGCGTTGCAAGACGTGTACGACAAGGGGGCCGCGGCATGAACCTGTCGATCGCGATTCGCACGGTCCGGTGGATGGTCCGCGACACGTTCCGCCAGTCGGTCGCCACGAAGCTCGTGTGGGTGATGCTCGCCGTCACCTCCGTCTGCGCCCTGTTCTGCCTCAGCCTGACCGTCACTGCGCCGAGCGCCGCGACCGGCGACCAGTACGACGCGAGCGGGTTCATCACCCCGGAACAGGCGAAGCGGATCGGCGAGGAGAAGGTCAAGAAGGACGGGCTGAAGGTCGTCAGCGGCGAGGTGTCGCTCGGGTTCGGGATGATGAAAGTCCCCGTCGCCCGCCACCGGGAGGACGCCGTGCGGTACGTGCAGATCTGGCTCGCCGCCGTCCTCGCGGACACGGCCGGGGTGCTGCTCGCGCTGCTCTGGACGGCCGGGTTCCTGCCGACGTTCCTCGAACCGCAGTCCGCGACGGTGCTGCTCGCGAAGCCCGCCCCGCGGTGGGCGGTGCTGCTCGGGAAGTACCTCGGCGTCGTGCTGTTCGTCGCGATCCAGGCGTTCGTGTTCGTCGCCGCGACGTGGCTGGCCCTCGGCGCGAAGACCGGCGTGTGGGACGGCACGTACTGGCTGGCCGTGCCGATGCTCGTGCTAAACTTCGCGATCTTCTACGCCGTGTCCGCGTTCCTGGCCGTCGTCAGCCGCAGCACGGTCGTGTGTGTGTTCGGCACGCTGCTCTTCTGGCTGCTCTGCTGGACGATCAACTACACGCATCTGCGGGTGCTGGTGTCGCCGCCGGAGGGGTTCGCCGGGTCGTTCTTCCTGGACGTGGCGTACTGGGTGCTGCCGAAGCCGCTCGACCTGGGCGGCGTGTTCTACGACGCGATGCGGGCGACCGGGTTCGTCTCGCCTGTCCCGGAGCTGGACGCGGTGCAGCAGCGCGGCCTATCGCGGCCGGAGCTGTCCGTGCTGTCGAGCGCGGCGTTCGCGGTCGTGGCGCTGGCGCTGTCCGTGTACGAGTTCAAATCGACCGATTACTGACCGAACGACCGCGCCACCCGGCGGGACCGCTACAGTTTCACGCGCTTTCCCGACCGTTTTCCGCGGGGTAGTTTTTACAAACCGCCGATCCGTCCCAGATTGTGGTGTGTTCGGCGGCGGCCGGCACTCGTTCCCCCTCGCGGCCGCCGCCGGACACTCGCCCTCGGTTCAATTCGGTCGGGCTATAGAATACCCTTCCACCCACCCGGACCTTCCGCCATGCGAATCGCGTTCTTGTTGCTCCTCGTCTCGCCGTGCGTCGCGGCCGACCCCGTTACGTCCGGCGTGCCGGTCGGCAAGCGGCCGGGGCCATACAGCTTCCTCGTCGCGACCGGGCCGCAGCGCGGGCAGCAGACCTGTTACATTTGCGAACAGGCCGAGAAGCCGACGGCCGTGGTGTTCGCCCGCACGCTGTCCGAGCCGCTGGGGAAGTTGCTCGTGAAGTTCGACGCCGAGGCGGTGGCGAAGAAGGACGCCGGGTTCAAGGCGTGGATGACGCACCTGACCGAGACGGCCGACCTCGACGCCCTCGGCAAGTGGGGCCAGAAGCAGGGACTGAAGAGCCTGCCGGTCGGCGCGTTCGAGGACGTGGACGGCCCGCCCGCGTACAAGCTGCACAAGGACGCCGACGTGACCGTGCTGCTGTTCGTGAAGGAGAAGGTCGTCGCGAACTTCGCGTTCCGCAAGGGCGAGTTAACAGAGAAGGCCGTCGCCGACGTGACGAAGGCGCTGCCGAAGTTACTCGCGGCGAAGTGATTCGCGCCGCGGCGGTTCCCGTCGGATCGCGCGCTTCCGCCCGAATCGACCCGGCCGCACGATCCCACCGTCCGGCAAATTTTCGCCCGCTCCCGTAACTTTCCCCTTCCGCCCCGTCGCGGGCCGCCTAAGCTGGATGGAAACCGAGGCCCCGCGCCAGCTTTCGTGGCCGGGGTCGGAGTCGGCTCCGCGGCCGTGCTTGCGACCCAACGCTCGTCTCAGACCGCGAAATGGCAAACCCGCCGCGAGGCGGGGACGCAAAGTCATGGGCCTTCGGTCGGTGCCCCCCACCGATGACCGAACGGTCGCCAGGCTGCCGAACGGATGGGTTGGCGAAGTGCCCGTCCGTCCCCGGACGACGCCCGCGTCGTCCGCCGTCGCAAGGGTCGGTCCACTCTCGTGGATCGACTGCCCGGAGCCGACTTCCGGTTTTTCTCCCACCTTTCACGCCCCGCGTCTTGCATTTCGTCGGCGGGTCGGGTTGAATGGCCCGCACTTTCCCGATCCAACCGTTGCGAGGACGTTGCGTGAACAACTACTTGAAGGCCGCCGGCGGCGGGCTGGCCGCCGGGCTGATCGGGGCCGCGATCTGGGGCGGCATCACCTACGCGACGCACCGGGAGATCGGCTGGATCGCGTGGGGCGTCGGGCTGCTCGTCGGCCTCGGCGTGCGGCTGGTCGCCCGCGAGAACGACGGCGTGAACTACGGCATGATCGCCGTCGCCCTCGCGTTCCTGTCCATCGTCCTCGGCAAGTACCTGGCCGTCGCGCTGATCGTGGACGACGTGCAGAAGGAGCTCGGCAAGATTCAGATCGTCGTCACGGACGAAGACATGATCGCCGAGAAGGCGGACGAGGTCGCGGCCGAGTGGCGGGCGAAAGGGAAGGCGGTCGTCGCGAACAACAACCTGTCGGACGCGGCCAAGAAGAACTACCTGCCGGCGGTGACGGCCGAGGCCAAGAAGCGGTGGCTGGCCGTCCCCGCCGCCGACCGCCAGCGAAAGATCGCGGAGGAGCAGGCGGAGTTCAACGCGCTGATGGCCGACCTCGGCGGGCAGGCCCGGTCGCGGGGGTTCGCCGACAGCTTCCGGCCGATCGACGCCCTCTGGTTCATTCTCGCGGGCATCACCGCGTTCAAACTCGGGTCCGGCCTCGCGAGCGAGTGACCCGGATCGTCCCCCCGATGGCCGGTCTTGTGGAACCCGGAGCGGTAGCGACGGGGTGTGGAACCCGGAGCGGTAGCGACGGGGTGTGGGGGCTAACGCCACACCCCGTCGCTCCCGCTCCGGGTTCCACGTTGGAATACCCTCCGCCTGCTTGTTTCGGCCGCCGATTCCGGGTATCACTTTACCCACACACCCTCCCGGACACTTCCCATGACCGCACTCTTGCTCGCGCTCGCGCTCGCGGCGTCGGCCGACCCGGCCGCCGGCGTCCTCCCCGTCGGGGCCGACGGCAAGCCGCTCAACCTCGACTTCGAGGCCGGCACGCTCAAGGACTGGACGGTCGACGGCCATGCGTTCGACGGCCAGCCGATCAAGGGCGACACGGTGAAGCCTCGCCGCGGCGACATGACAAGCAAGCACCAGGGACAATTCTGGATCGGCGGGTTCGAGAAGCTCGGCGACAAGGCGACCGGCACGCTGACGAGTGCGGCGTTCAAGGTGACGCACCCGTGGGCCAGCTTCCTCGTCGCCGGCGGGCCGCACCCGAAGGCCACGTTCGTCGAGCTGATCGACGCGGCCACGAAGAAGCCGTTCTTCAGCGCCTGCAGCACAGACGAGACGGAGACGCTCCAACGGGTGGCCGTGGACCTGGCGACGGTGCAGGGGAAGGAGATTCAGGTCCGCCTCGTGGACACGCACACCGGGCACTGGGGGCATCTCAACTTCGACGACTTCCGGTTCCACGCGGAAAAGCCGACGGTCGCGGCCCGGCCCGCGCCGCTCGTGCAGGACGACTACCGGTTCGCCGGGCAGAAGCCGGACGACGCGGCGAAGAACATGACCGTACCGCCGGGGTTCAAGGTCGGCCTGTTCGCCGGGGAGCCGGACGTTCACCAGCCGATCGCGTTCTGCTTCGACGACCGCGGCCGGCTGTGGGTCGTCGAGGCGTTCGTCTACCCGAAGCGGAAGCCGTTCGACGGCCCGATGCTGCCGGAGAACCAACGGAAGAACGGCGACAAGGTTCTGATCTTCGAGGACACCGACGGCGACGGCAAGTTCGACAAGCGGACCGTCTTCCTGGAGGGGCTGAACCTCGTCAGCGGGATCGAGTACGGGTTCGGCGGCCTCTGGATCGGGGCCGCGCCGTACTTCCTGTTCATCCCGATTCTCGACGGCGACAAGGCGGGTGAGCCGAAGGTCCTGCTCGACGGCTGGGGCTACGAAGACACGCACGAGACGCTGAACAGCTTCGTGTGGGGGCCGGACGGCTGGTTGTACGGCTGTCACGGCGTCTTCACGCACAGCAAGGTCGGCAAGCCCGGCACGCCCGAGAAGGACCGGCAGAAGATCAACGCCGGCGTGTGGCGGTATCACCCGACGAAGCACGCCTTCGAGGTGTTCGCGCACGGCACGTCGAACCCGTGGGGGCTGGACTACAACCCGCACGGCGACTTCTTCGTGGAGGCGTGCGTCATCCCGCACCTGTGGCACATCGTCCAGGGCGGCCGCTACCAGCGGCAAGCCGGGTCGCACTTCAACCCGCACACCTACGACGACATCAAGACGATCGCCAAGCACCGGCACTACGTCGGCGCGACGCCGCACGGCGGGAACAACAAGTCCGACAGCGCCGGCGGCGGGCACGCGCACAGCGGCCTCGTCTGCTACCAGGGCGGCACGTGGCCGAAGGAGTACCACGGCAAGCTGCTCATGGGCAACATCCACGGCCATCGGATCAACGTGGACCAGGTCACGCCGAAGGGCAGCGGGTACGAGGGGGACCGCAACCCGGACTTCCTTCTGTCGAACGACCGGTACTGCATCATCGTGGCGATGCGGACCGGGCCGGACGGCAACCTGTTCTTCACCGACTGGTCGGACAAGCAGGTCTGCCACCGCAACGAGCCGGAAATCTGGGACCGCACGAACGGCCGCATCTTCAAGGTGAGCCACGAGGCAACGAAGCCGGTCGCGGGCCTCGACCTGCAGAAGTGCAGCGACGAGGAGCTGGTGAACTATCTGCTGCACGAGAACGAGTGGTACGCGCGGCACGCCCGGCGGATTTTGCAGGAGCGGGCGGCGGCGAAGAATTATGAGGCCGGTTGGGTCGCCGGGATGCGACAAAATCTGCTCAACATCGTGACGACGAATCACGACCCTCGGTCCCGCCTTCGGGGGCTGTGGGCCGGGTACGCGGCGTCAATCTTTGACCCGCAGGCGTTGCAAACCGTCGTCGGCTCTACGACCGACGAACGGGTTCGGGCGTGGGGGATGCGGTTGCTTGCCGCCGCGTGGAATGCGGGTTCATCCCATGACCCGGAAGAAACGACCGCAGACCAAAAGAAAGGTATTGCGACGTTCCTCCAGTTCCTCAACGGCGATGCCCTAAGGCGCGGCAACCTATACGGGCCGCACGAGCAACTCGCGCTCGCCGCCGTCGCCCAACGTCTACCCGCCAAGGACGCCGTCCGGGTGCTTCGGCATGTGATGGCTAGCCCGTTGTCGGAATCCGATCCGAACCTCTCGCACTTGCTTTGGTACGCACTGGAACCCGTTTGTGCGGCCAATCCGGCGGACGGCTTGGAACTCGTGAAGTCGTCCAAGCCCTCTCAATTCTTGCCCTTCGCCGCCCGGCGCATCGCGTCGCTCGGTACGCCGGAGGCGACGGCCGCGCTCGTGAAATTGCTCGGCGAGGCCGCCGCGACGGAGCCGCAACTCGCCATCCTCCGCGGCCTCGCGGACGGGCTGAAGGGCCGCAAGGACGCCGCCGCGCCGAAGGAGTGGGCCGACGTGTTCGCGAAGCTCGTCCAGAGCGCGTCGGCCGACGTGCGGTCGGCCGCGTTCGCCGTCGGCGTCGCGTTCCGCGACCCGGCCGCGGCGAACGCGCTGCTCGAAATCGTCGGCGACGCGAAGGCGGCTGCCACAATTCGCCAGAACGCCCTCTCCGCGCTGTTGGACGTTGGCCACAACCGGCTCGGCGGCGTGCTGAAGGACTTGCTGACCGACCCGGCGATGCGGACGGCCGCGATCCGCGGCATGGGCCGCGTTGCGGACGACGGCGTGCCGGCGGCGCTCGTCGCCGCGTACCCGAAGCTCACCGCCGCCGACAAGCGGGACGCCATCGCCACGCTCGCCAGCCGCGCGAAGTTCGGCATGGCCCTGCTCGACGCGATCGACAAAAAGGCCGTCCCCGCGACCGACGTGCCGGCCGAGACGGTCCGCCAGCTCCGCAACCTGAACGACGAGGCGCTGAACAAGCAAATCGCCGCCGTCTGGGGGACGGTCCGCGACACGCCGGACGACCGCAAGAAGCTCATCCAGGAGTGGCGGCGGCGGTTGGCCAACCCGCAGCCGGAGGACTTGGCCCACGGCCGGGCCATGTTCAACAAGGTGTGCGCCCAGTGCCACACGCTCTACGGGACCGGCGGCAAGGTCGGACCGGACATCACCGGGTCGAACCGAGCCGACGCCGCGTACCTGCTGGAGAACATGTTCGACCCGTCGGCCGTCATCCCGAAGGAGTACGCGGCGACGAAGCTCGACCTCGCCGACGGCCGCGTCGTCACCGGCATCGTCAAGGAGGAGACGAAGACGGCGCTAACCGTCGTGACCGACCGCGAGACGCTGACGATCCCGCTGGCGGACGTCGCCGGCCGGAAGGCGTCGGCCGAGTCGATGATGCCGAACGACCTGACGAAGCAACTCAACGACCGCGAAATCCGCGACCTGATCGCGTACCTCCGCCACCCGCAGCAGGTGACGGCCCTCGCGACCGCCGAGACGGCGAAGGACTTCTTCAACGGCAAGGACCTGGCCGGCTGGGACGGCGACATGAGCGTGTGGTCCGTCGAGAACGGCGAGATCTTCGGCAAGACGAAGACCGGCCTCAAGCGGAACACGTTCCTCAAGGGGCCGCTCGAAGTCCGCGACTTCAAGCTGACGCTCAAGGTGAAACTGACGCCGAACTCCGAGAACAGCGGCATCCAGTTCCGCAGCGTCCCGATCGAAGGGGGTGAGATGCGCGGCCCGCAAGCGGACGTGGGCAAGGGGTGGTGGGGCAAGCTCTACGAGGAGAGCGGCCGCGGCCTGCTCGCGAAGGAGGGCGGCGAGAAGTTCGTGAAGGAAGGCGAGTGGAACGACTACGTCGTCGAGGCCGTCGGGCCGACGGTGAAGCTGTGGATCAACGGCGAGAAGGTGGCCGACCTGTCGGACGAGAAGCTGGCGAAGCGCGGCCTGATCGCGTTCCAGGTCCACAGCGGTGGCCCGATGGAAGTGCGGTTCAAGGACATCAAGTTGGAGGTAGTGGGAGGGAAGTGACGCCGAAGGGGTTCGGCACTCCTGGGACCGCGGGCGTCCCGCCCGCCCACCTTCCTGCCTCGGGGACCTGGCTTCGCCGGCTGGGGCCGTGGCGGGCGGGACGCCCGCGGTCCCAGGCCCGACTGCCACCGACGTTGGAAACGAGTTTCGTAGCGATGCGAGCCACCTTCGTCCTTCTGCTCACCGCTTTTCCCCTCGTCGCGGCCGACCTGCCCGGCTTCCGCAAGTCGGCGTGGTTTGACGAACAGGTCCGCGAGCAGTGGGTCGCCGAGGGCGTCCGCGTCCTGATGACCGCCCCCGGCGACTTCGACCCGAAGAAGCCGACGCGGCTCGTGATCTTCGCCACGCCGAACGGCAACAGCATCGAGCAGACGCTCGGCCGCGCCAACGACGCCGACTGGCACTTCGACATCCAGCACGTCGCCGCGCAGGTCCGCCGGTTCCGCGAACGGACGCCGCAGGAGAACGTCGTCCTCGCCTGCACGGAGGCGGAGGGACTGAGCTGGCCCGCGTGGAAGCGGAAGTTTCCCGACGGCCCGGCGCGGGTGCGGGCCGTCGTCGAAGCGGTCCGCGGCTGGCTGCCGAAGGGGGACGTGCGGCTCGTCCTCGCGGCCCACAGCGGCGGCGGCAGCTTCCTGTTCGGCTACCTCGATTCCGCCGACGCGATTCCGGCCGAAGTCGAACGCATCATATTCCTCGACGCGAACTACAGCTACCGCGACGCGGACAAGCACGGCGACAAGCTGCTCGCGTGGCTGAAGGACGACGCCGCGCGGCAGCTGGTCGTCGTCGCCTACGACGACCGCAACGTCACGCTCGACGGCAAGCCGGTCGTCACCGGCGACGGCGGCACGTACCGGGCCACCGACCGGATGCGCGCCCGCTTCGCCCAGGACGTGGAACTAAAGGAATTGAAGGCCGGCGACATCGTCAGCCGCGTCGGGCTGGACGGCCGGCTGGCTCTGCACGTCCACACGAACCCGCAGAACCGCATCCTGCACACGGCCCTCGTCGGCGAGATGAACGGCCTGCTCCGCGGCCTGACCGACGGCGTGCCCGCCGGCCCGCGCGACTACGCGAAGTGGGTGCAGCCGGCCCCCGCCATCCCGCCGCGGCCGGCGGACGCAATCGGCGGCCGGGCGTTCTTCGCGAAGATCGAGAAGCTCACCCGTAACGAGCGCGAGGACGCCATCGCGAACGAAATCCTTCGCAGCAACATTCCCGACTTCCTCCGCACGTTCCACAAGTTGACGCTGAAGGCGGACGGCCACGCCGCAACCCTGGAGGTGATGCCGGACTACCTGGCCGTCGGCAGCGACGCCGACTTCGTCCGCGTGCCGATGACGCCGAAGACCGCCGCGCGGGTCGCCGACGCCTTCGGCTGTGCCCTGCCGACGCGGAAGCTGGTGGACGACATCTACCGCGCCGCGGCGGTGAAGCTCGACCCGCGGCCGCTGACGAAGGACCGTGAATCGTCCGCGACGTTCCTCGAACACCACGATCTCATCGAGCGGCAGCGCAACGGGAAGAAGCTCGGCGAGTTGGTGGCCGGAATCAAGAAGGACGTGGTGGTCTCGAACCGCGTCGGCGAGCGGCCGGACCGCGTGGCGATCTACGGCTGGCACAAGCCGGACGGCTCGCCGATTCAGCCGCTGACCATCGTTCACGTGAACTGGTACGTCGATTACAGCCACGGCGTCCGGCTGATGAAGCGGGCCGTCACCGTGAACGGCAAGGTGCGCGACGTGCGGCATGTGCTGTACACGAGGGCCCTCGCCCCGCTGCTCAGCGACGAGGGGCCGATCGCGTGGCCGGGGTATTGACCGACTTCCGAAGTCCGGCTTCGACTTCGGAAGTCGATCCCGCGCGGGCGCGTTTCTCCCCTCACGTCCGCCGCCGTCCCGCTCGACTTCCGAAGTCGAAACCGGACTTCGGAAGTCGGGCCGACGGTTGACACACCCCCACAAGAGTGGATACTTGAACCGATAGCCCTCCTCCCGCCGCGGTTCGCTTCAATGCTTCCTTCCCGCGTCCTCCTCCTCAGCCTCCTGCTACTCGGTAGCGTCGCCGCCGACGAGCCGGCCGACCACTGGGCTTGGAAGAAGCCCGCCCGTCCCGCCGCGCCGTCGTCCATCGACGCGCTCGTGCGGGCGAAGCTCGACGGCCTCGCCCCGGCCCCGCCCGCGTCGCGGCCGCACCTGATCCGCCGCGTCACGTTCGCGCTCACCGGCCTGCCGCCGACGCCGGAAGAGACGGCCGCATTCGTCAACGATTCGTCCGCCAACGCCTACGACAAGGTGATCGACCGGCTGCTCGCGTCCGAACATTACGGCGAGCGGTGGGGCCGGCACTGGCTCGACCTCGCCCGGTACGCCGACACGAACGGGTTCGAGCACGACGAGGTCCGGCCGCACGCCTGGCGGTATCGGGATTACGTCATCAAGAGTTTCAACGACGACAAGCCGTTCGACCGCTTCGTACTCGAACAGCTCGCCGGCGACGAGGCGTTCCCCGGCGACCCGGCCGCGCTCGTCGCCACCGGGTTCAACCTGCTCGGCCCGGACATGACCGACGCCGCCGACCAGGCGCAGCGGCGGCTGAACACGCTCAACGACATGACCGACACGGCCGGCCTCGCGTTCCTGGGAATGACGGTCGCGTGCGCCCGCTGCCACGACCACAAGTTCGAGCCGATCTCGCAGGCCGACTACTACCGCCTCCAGGCGTTCTTCGCCGGGGCCGAGTTCAAAACGAACCTCGACGTGGCGTCCTCGACGGACCGCGACCGGCACGCCGCCGCGAAGCGGGAGTACGACCGGCTGACGCAGACCCTCCGCGACGACATCGCCGCGCTCGACAATCCGGTGCGGGCGAAACTATTTGAATCGAAGCTGGCGAAGTTGCCACCGGAGGCGCAGAAGGCGCACCGCACGCCGCCGGAGAAGCGGGACGGCGGGATGATCGAACTCGTCGATCAGTCGGCGAAGAAGGTCGCCGTTACCGACGCGGAGGTCGAGAAGCAGCTCGCCACCGACGACCTGACGAAACTGAAGTCGCTGCGGCAGAAACTGAAGACGTTCGACGCGAAAAAGCCGCCAGCGATGCCGGTCGCGATCGGGATGACCGACCGCCCCGGCCCGCCGCCGAAGACGCACCTCCTCGAACGCGGCGAACTGTCGAACAAGGCGGACGAAGTTCAGCCCGGCTTCCCGACTACGCTGCTGCCGGACCAGAAGCCGCAGCCCGCGGCGGTGGCGGCCCTCGCCGCGTCCAGCGGCCGGCGGCTCGCGCTCGCGAAGTGGGTCGCGAGCGGCGACAACCCGCTGACCGCCCGCGTGCTGGTGAACCGGCTGTGGCAGCACCACTTCGGCCGCGGCATCGTCCCGACGGCCAGCGACTTCGGCGTCCGCGGCGAGCGGCCGACGCACCCGGAACTGCTCGACTGGCTCGCGTGCGAACTCGTGGACGGCGGCTGGAAGCTGAAGCGCATGCACAAGCTGATCCTGCTCTCGGAAACGTACCAACAATCGACGCACGTTTCGGCCGAGGCCCGCGCGAGGGACCCGGACAACAAGTTGTTCAGCCGCATGAACCGGCTGCGGCTCGAAGGCGAGGCGGTCCGCGATTCGCTGCTCTTCATCAGCGGCCGGTTGAACCCGAAGATGGGCGGCCCCGGCGTCTTCCCGCCGCTGCCGCCGGAAGTCGCGAAGGGGTCGAAGGGCGGCTGGCCCGTGAGTACCGACCCGGCCGACCACGTCCGCCGCAGCGTCTACACGTTCGCCCGGCGGAACCTCCGCCACCCGTTCCTGGAGGCGTTCGACCAGCCGGACAGCAACCTGAGTTGCCCGAAGCGGGAGCGCAGCACGACCGCCCCGCAGGCGCTCGCGCTGCTAAACGCGGCCGAGGCGACCGAGGCGGCGAGTGCCCTGGCCGCGCGGCTGGCGAAGGAGCCGGAGGCGACGCGGATCGACCGCGCCTACCGGGTCACACTCGGCCGCACGCCGACGGTGAAAGAGCGCGAGCGGGCCGTCGTCTTCCTACAAGACTCCCCGCTGCCGGAACTGTGCCGGGCGTTGTTCAACCTGAACGAGTTCGTTTACCTCGATTGAAAACAGGCCCGCAGATGACGCCGATAAGAGCGCAGATGAAGAGGATAAAGACTTAGAATCCGTTCCTGGTATTGATCTTCTTCATCTGCGTCCGAAGGTCTGCGTCATCTGCGGGCCATTCTTCTCCCTCCCGGAGGTCGCCATGCGTCGCGTCGCGCTGTTGCTCTCGTTCGCCGCCCTCGCGGCCGCCGTGGTCGTTGCCCAGCCGCCGACGAAGGCGCACACCGCCCTCGTCCACTGCGTCGCCCTGTCCGCGGACGGCAAGTTGCTCGCCACGGCCGGGTTCGACAACACCGTCAAGGTCTGGGACGTGGCCGGCGGCACGCTCAAAGAGATGGCCACGCTGACCGGGCACACCGGGCCGGTGTACGCCGTCGCGTTCTCGGCGGACGCGAAGCTGCTCGTCTCGTCGAGCCTCGACAAGACGGCGCGGGTGTGGTCCCTCGCGGACAAGAAGACGACGGCCGAGATCAAGGGGCACACGGACATCGTGGACACGGTGGCGATCTTCCCCGACGCGAAGACGGTCGCCACCGGCAGCGCCGACAAGGGCGTGAAGCTCTGGAACACGGCCGACGGCAAGGAGAAGAAGGCCCTCGGCACGCACGGCGGGTCGGTATACGCGGTCGCGGTTTCCCCCGACGGGAAACTCGTCGCGTCGGCCGGCGGGGACAACCTCATCAAGGTCTGGGACGCGGCCGCCGGGAAGGAACTGAAGCAGCTCAAGGGGCACGACCAGGCCGTCACCGGGCTGACGTTCACGGACAACACGTCGCTCGCCTCCGTCAGCCTCGACCGCACGGTGCGAATCTGGAACGCGACGGCCGGGACGGAGACGAAGAAGCTCGGCCCGACGGCCGACGACCCCTACGGCGCGGCGTGGGCCGCGAAGGCGAAGCGGCTGGCGACGGTCGGCTACTCCGGGCTGCTGACCGTCTGGGACTTGGAGGCCGGGAAGCCGACGTTCACGCACAAGGTCAACTCCCCCGGCTACGCGGTCGCGGTGGACGCCGACGGGAAGACGCTGCTTTCCGGCCACGACAACGGCACGGTGGCGGTGACCGCGGTAAAATGAGCATCGCCCGCGGGGATGCTCCCATGTCCGACGAAGCCGCCTTCCTGAATCACCTGCGGGACCATCCGCGCGACGACACCGCCCGCATGGTTTACGCCGACTGGCTAGAGGAGCGGGACACGGACGAGGCGACGGCGAAGGCCGAGTACCTGCGGTGCGAGGCGGAACTCGTCGCGTTCGCGGCCGACGACCCGCGGCGGCCGGCCGTCGAGGAGCGGATGCGGCTGTTGTCGCTCGGCCTCCCGCTCGCGTGGCGGAAGACGGTGGCGAAGGTGGCCGTCCACTGCGGCGTGACGTGGACGCCGTGCCCGAAGCGGTGGGACGAGTTGGGCCAAACGACCGCCCCCGGCGTCCGGCACTGCGACACCTGCGACCAGGACGTGACGTACTGCGACGACCCGTCCGCGGCCGAGTCGATGGCGGCGAGCGGCGGATGCCTCGCGTTGGACGTGACGTTGAACAAGAAGCCCGGCGAGTTCCCGCAGTCGCTGGTCCCCGGCGGCGCGACGGGCTGAGGCCGACTTCCGAAGTCCGGCTTCGACTTCGGAAGTCGAGCGGGGTGGTGAGACGTCTATCGGTCAGGTGAGGGCCTCTGCGCCGTTCGACTTCCGAAGTCGAAGCCGGACTTCGGAAGTCAAGTTCCCACAAATTTCATCGACGAATCCCGCCCCGGCCGGGAACATCTCTTCGACCCGACCCGCGAGGCCCGCATGACGACCGCTCTTGGCACCGGCGTCCGCCGGGTGGCCGCCCGGCTCGCGCCGGCCGACGCCCCGGACGGCGACCTCCTCGCCCGGTTCCTGCACGACCGGGACGAGGCCGCGTTCGCCGCCGTCGTCCACCGGCACGCCGCGATGGTGTTCGGCACGTGCCGCCGCGTCCTCGGCAACGCCGCCGACGCGGACGACGCGTTCCAGGCCGCGTTCGTCGTCCTCGTCCGCCGGGCGGCCGGGTTCACCGACCGGGCGTGCGTCGGCAACTTCCTCTACGGCGTGGCGTACCACACGGCCCTGAAGGCGAAGGCGATGGCCGCGAAACGGCGACTCCGCGAGACGAAGGCGGAACCCCCACCCGCGCCGGCCGACGACTCCGAACTGCTGCGGGCGCTCGACGAGGAGCTGGCCGGACTGCCGGAGAAGTATCGCGAGCCGGTCGTCCTGTGCGAACTGGAGGGCCACACCCGCCGCGCGGTGGCGGGGCGGCTGAAGGTCGCGGAGGGGACGCTGTCGAGTCGGCTGGCGACGGCGCACCGGATGTTGGAGAAGCGATTGAAGGCCCGCGGGTTCGCCGTCGCGGGCGTCGCGGCGTTGCTGGCGGCACAGTCGCCGGCGGCGTCGCCGGACCTGGCAGCCGCGGCCGTCCACGCCGCGCTCGCCGGGCCGACCGGCGGCGTCACGCAACTCGTCGCGGAGGTGTCGAAGATGTTGTTCCTGAGCAAGCTGAAACTCGGCGCGGCCGTCCTCGTCGGCGTGGCCATGGTGATGGCCGCCGGCGTCGGCGGGGTCCGGCCCGGACAGGCCACTGCCGAGGAGAGGCCGGCCGGTAAGCCGGCCGAGGTGCCGAAGGCGAACCCGCCGAAGATCGTGAAGGCCGAACCGGCCTGGATGCCGGCGTTCCGGACGGCGTATCAGCTCACGGACGGCCAGTACGTCAAGCGGGTCGAGCTGCCGTTGCCCGCGGAGCGCCGGGACTACATCCTTTCGCGGTTCCCCGACGCCGCGCCCGACGACCCCGGCGCGGAGTTGTGGAACAAGATGGGCGTTCTCTTCATGACCGCCGACGGCCGGGACGTTTTCTACTCGGCCCTCGTTTCGACCGACGAGAAGGACGACCGCAAGCAGATGGGCCTGGCCGCCGTGGTGGAATACGCGACCGGGTTGCGTGCCCCGGAAGTGGCGTTCGACGACCACGCGAAGAAGCAAAAAGTGTCCATGGTCAGCGACTTCGTCATTCGCAAAGGCGCGCCGCTCGAAAAGATCGTCCCCGACTTGGAAAAGGCGCTCCGGCTGTGCGACTTCGATGGCCCGAGGACGCCGCCGACACTCGTCTTAGAGAAGGAAGAGCAAGACGTCTTCGTGGTCGGCGGCGCGTTCAAGATCGCCCGGCGGGAGTGGCGGAACGCCGACGAGGTGGACGTCTACGCGAACGAAGCCGTGGTCCGCAAGGAGTTCAGCCATCGAACGCCGGACCCCTCGGCCGTAATCCACTCGGTTTGGAACACCGGCACCGTGGAAGGGTTCGTCCGCGATGTCGGCACGTTCACCAACACGCGGATCGTGTGGGACGCGGACTTGGACAAGGTCGTCAAGTTCCACTGGTACCGGCACGAGCGTCAGCCCAAGACCGCGACCGCCGAGGAGCGGGTCGCGGACCACGACCGCGAGGCGGTGTTGAAACACGTTTCCGAGCAAACGGGACTGACGTTCAAAAAAGAAAAACGCAAGGTAACCGTACTCAAGGTGTTTGTTACGGAAACGAAGTAACAGGACGGGGGGGCGAGTTCGCTCCCCCTTTTCTCGCCATTCGCGAAGTCGACCTATCGCGTCGGCTTCTTCTCCTCGTAGCCCAGTAGGTACTTCCGCCGCTGGTCGGCGAAGCCGCGGAGCGACATCTCCCGGCCGCGGGCCGGCGTCGCGGCGTCGGCCGTCGTCCGCTCGAACGCCTCGAACGGTTCCAGCTTCCGCGTGTCGATCTTCAGCTCGTCCTCGATCAACTTGCGGTTCATCGCCACCACCGGGCCGAGGTTCTTCCAGTCCAGCGACTTCTCGGCGATCGTCTTCACGTTCGCCAGGTACTTCGCCTTCAGGCCCGGCACGGCTAGAATCTTGCTCCGCAGCGGCTTCGAGCGATCCGTCAGGCCGACGAGCGGGTCGAGCTCGATCCCGCCACCACCGCCCATCGGGCCGAACCCGCCGCCGGGCGGGCCGCCGAAGCCGCCCGGAGGACCGAACCCACCGCCGGGAGGGCCGAACCCGCCCGGACCGCCACCGCCGCCACCGCCACCGGGGGGGCCGCCGAACCCGCGGAACACGTTGCTCTGCATCTCCTTCATCTGCTTCTTCTGCTCGTCCGTCAGCAGCTTCGCCAACTTCTCGTCCGTTTCCTTTTGCAGATTCGCCAGCTCCTTCCTCTGCTCGTCCGTCAGCCGCAGTTGGTCCTGCAGGAACGACGGCAGCACCTCGCCCGGCTTCGGCATCGCGAACATCCGCCCGCCGCCCATGCCGGGGCCGCCGCCGGGGTGGAACGACTCGTTCATGTCGTGCGGCACGAAATGGAACTTCCCCTTCTCGTCGAGATAAATGCTGAAGTCGCTCGACCGAACCCAGTACCCGTCGTTGTTAATCAGCGCCACGTCCAGGGCCAGGAACCAGAGCAGGCCGTCGATGTCGAGCATCGGCTTCAGCGCCTCCTCCAACTTCTCCGGCGGCGTCTCGTTGAGCGTCTTGCACAACTTGACGAACGCCTTCCACGACTTGTCGTCGTCCTTCGACTTGATCTCGTACCGCCGCTTGTACTCGGCCACGTTGTCGCCGAGGTATTCGAGGCCGCCCTGCCCGCCCGGGCTGCCGCGGACCTTCCACCGCGCGCCCTTCTCGGAGCCGAAGGTCTCCTTCGCGAACTCCTTGTTGAACTGCTGGACGTTCGTGTAGACGCCCCAACTCTCGCCGTTGATGACGACCTTCACGTAGTTCGCCTTCGGGGCCGGGATGTACTGCCGGGCGATGTGCGAGTAGAGGACGGTGCTCATCTGCGTCGCGTCCTCGTGGCCGTTGAGTAGGTTGAGCGTCTTGTACCCGCCGATCCGTTGCTTCTTGTCGGCGAGATCGACGGCGAGGTTCATCGACCGCTTGCTCCCGGCCCGGACGCCCATGTAGGACGACATGCCGCGGAAGTGGACGCCGACGTTCGGGTACGTCTTGCCATCCACCGTCACCTTCGCCGGCACGTCCACGTCCGTGCCGTGGAAGTCTTCGAGTTCCTGCTCCCAGTCCTTGTTCTCGAACTCCAGGAAGATCGTGCGGAGGACCGTCGGCTCGTAGAAGCTGGCGTCCGGGTAGTGCTTCACGTCGTTCGGGGAGACGCGCGGGCCGGGCTTGCCCGGTTCGCCGCCGCGACCGCCGCCGGGCGGGCCGAACCCGCCGCGCCGCCCGCCCTCGCGCTTGACGGCCTCGCGGGCCACTTTGCGCTCGTCGGCGTTCAGCCAGCCGTCCTTGTTCTTGTCGTACTCCTTGAGGACCTTCCGCTCCTGGCCGCCGGGGCCGCCGGGCGGACCACCGAACCCGCCGGGCGGCTGGGCGGCCGCGGCCGTCGCGAGTGCCAGGAAGAGGCCGACTACGCGAAACGCACGCGTGTTCATCATCGTTCATTCACGGGTGGGAGAAAAAGAAACGCGACGAATTCCATCGCGCGGTTGCGGGAACCTGACTTCCGAAGTCCGGCTTCGACTTCGGAAGTCGATAGGACGAAGAGGCGGTTGCCAACTCCGCGAGGGCGGTTGCGGCGTTCGACTTCCGAAGTCGAAGCCGGACTTCGGAAGTCAGGTCTCCTTACTGCTTGTCCTTCTTCTCCGGGCCGCGGTCGCCGCCCGGCCGGTCGCCGCCGGGCCGCCGCTCGCCGCCCGGACGATCCCCGCCCGGTCGCCGGTCACCGGGGCCGCGCTCCTTCATCTCCTTCAGTTGCTTCTTCTGGTCGTCGGTCAGCAGCTTGGCGAGCTTCTCGTCCGTTTCCTTCTGCAACTCGGCCAGTTGCTTCTTCTGGTCGTCCGTCAGCTTCAGTTGGTCCTGCAGGAACGGGGGCAGGATTTGGCCGGGCTGCATCCCGCGGCCGGGGCCGCGGTCGCCGGGCCGACCTTCGGGGCGGTCGCCCGGCCGGCCTTCGGGCCGCGCGCCGGGGCGGTCCTTTTCCTTCGCCGGGGGTTGTTGGGCCGAGCCGACGGTCGCGAGGGCGCAGAACCCGGCCACGAGCAGCATTTTCGCAGGCAGACGCATGGAAGAGACTCCGACGTTTCGTGATGGGGACACGATGAGAAACGGCCGCGGCGCGGCCGTCGGGACAGGTGAATGTTCGATGAGTGGCGAAAAAGTGCGGGTCAGCTCTGCTGACTCAACTTGCGGTTCCGCATCCACTCCGGCGCGAGGATGGGGAAGAGTTGCCCGCCGAGCCACCCGCCGGCCGTGACGAGGGCGATGAGGACCGCGGCGATGACGCTCGCGGACTGGGGGTGGAACATCGACTCGAACGGCAGGTCCAGGTACAGGAAGAGGCCGCGGATCGGCGGGTAGTCCGGCGTGCCGCGGGCGAACGCGGCCACGGCCAGGTTGAGCGTCGTGAGGAGCGAGGCGTAGAACCCGTGCCGCAGCCCGGCCCCGGTGTTCGCCCCGGCGATCATGCCGCCGATAACCAGCACCATGGCCGCGATCTGCGCGCCGACGGCCGCCGCCCGCGACGCCCCGCCGGTCTGGAAGAAGCCGACGGACGCCTTCGTCAGGAACGTCCGCATCTGCTCGGACGCGACGACGGCGGCGAACGCCACCAGCCCGCCGATGAGGACGCGGACCCACACTGTCGGCCGCTCGCCCTTCTTCCGGTTGTCGTCCTCGGACAGCCGGGTGAGCGTGCTGGCGCGGGACGCCGTCACCCCGGCCGGGGAGGCGACGTTCGGCAACTCGACCGGCGCGGGCCAGACGCGCGACCCGATCCAGCCGGTCGTCCCGGCGATCAGCGGGAACCCGACGGCCAAGCCGATCGGCCACCAGTTCTCCAGCCCGCCGGACAGGACCACGTCGTTGACGGTCAGCAGCAGGCCGACGAACAGCCCGACGGCGAAGCCGGGCTGCGCCCCGTTGGTCCGCCCGGCCCCGGTGAACAGCCCGCCGGCCGCGACGGCCAGGAACCGCAGCAGGCAGAGCGTCAACACGTCGATGCCGTGCGGCTTGAACGCGGCCCCGAGTTCGCGGAACGCGAGGAACAGGCCGAGGGCGGCGATCGTCCCGAGGAACACGCGGCCGAGGAACGTCGTCTGGACCGGGTCCGGCAGCGAGACGCCGGTCACCACGTCCGAGTTGACGAACGACTCCTGCGGCGCGAGCAACCGACCCCCGCACTTGGGGCAGAGTTGCGCGGCGCTGAACGCGGCCTGACAATCGGGGCAGAATAGTTGCATGGGAGCGTAACCAATCGCGGGGTGTAAATCCCTCGCGCCGCAACTATAGCTCACGGAAACGGTCGAGACGGGGTTCGTCGAACTTCCCGTCGGCCCGGGTGACGGGATTCCCCACAGTCACATGACGAGGCGGCGGCGCTGGGCGGCGGTGGCGGCGCTACAGTCCGCACAAACCCCCCGGACGACCAGCGTGTGCCCGGCGGCCCGGAACTGGTGCTGGGCGGCGATCTCCTTGAGCGCCGCCTCGATGCCGGGGTGCTGGAACTCGATGATCGTGTTGCACTGCTCGCAGACGAGGTGTTCGTGCCACGGGTAGCCGTAGTCGTGGTCGAAGATGGTCCGCGGGCCGATCTCGATCTTCCGCAGGAGGCCGGCGTCCACGAGCTTCGACAGCGTGCGGTACACGGTCGCCCGGCTCGCGAGCTTGTCCGCCTGCCGCAGTTCCTCGACGAGCTGCTCGGCGTCGAAGTGGGAGTGCTTCCGGAAGATGTGTTCGACGAGTTCGCGCTGCTGCTCGGTGAACCGCTGCGGCTTCGGGCGGCTGGCGAGGTACTCGCGGAACCGCTCCTCCGGGGACTGGGACACCGCGACGGACGGCAGGGACACGGGGGAGACTCCGAATAAAAAACGGCCGGGAACTGAGGGGTTCCCGGCCGTTCGCGTCATTCGTCGGCCGGGCGGTTCCCCGCTCGGCATTATAGGCCCCGACTCACCGGCGGTCGTAGACCTCTTGGAACATCAGCTCCTGGGCCATCGCCCACGTCTCGTCGTCGTCGTAGACGCCCGCCGCGATCTCGGCCCGGACGCGGTTCACCAGGCCCCAGCGGATGCCGTCGGGACCGGGTTCCTCGTCGATCGGGGACGTGAGCGGAAACGGTTGGGCCAGGCGGTCTGCCGGAGCGGTCGATTCCATCGGCTGCTCGGGTAACTGCCAACGGCGGGCAAAGTGCGGCATTTCCATTTGTCTCCCCTGTCGCCGCGGCCGACCCGGACGGGGCGGGGCGTGACGGCAGAGCCGGAGTGTAGACCGAACGGGTCGAACCGAACAACCCGTGACGTGCCGCCGGACCCTGGGGGACAGTTTGGGGGTCGGGCCTGGCGGCGGGAAATCCCCGCCCCGCGTTCCGGCCGGACCGTCCTGGCCCACTGCCGTCCCGCAAAGGCGGCCGGGGCGGACGGTTGATCCGTCCCGGCGGGTTCATTGTACGCTGGTGTATCGTCGGGCGCGGCGCGTTCGGGTCAGGAAAATCGCGCCGCCAGTTCGCCCCGCTTGCCACGGCCGGCCGCGTCTCGCGGGTTTCTCACGACGCGCGATGCACGCCGACGACAACACGCGATACGGTAGGTCAGTTGCCCCGGATTCGTCGAAATCCGCTCAAGGTTCAGTGGTTCGGTCAACCTCACTTCGGCGGGTCCGATAACGTCGCCCGTTCCTCGTTGGCCAGCAGGTGGGCCAGTCGCGTCGGCGTCGGGTGGCGGTATCCACTCAGCGACTGCCGTGCCAACTCGACCGCACCGCTCACGTCGATCTTGTGCCCCGGCGAGACGAACACCGGCTTCGCGCCGGCGGCGGACCGGAACGCCGCCCCGAGTACCTTGCCGTCGTGTGTCAGTGGGGTCGCGTCCCCGGCCGCGGGGCCGGGGTCGGCGAAGTCGCCGACGAGCCAGCTCTTCGCGCAACCGACGGTCGGCCGGTCGAGCCACAGTCCGATATGGCAGGCGAGTCCGAAGCGGCGCGGGTGAGCGATCCCTTGAGCGTCCAACATAACGGCGTCCGGGATGCCGCGTAATTGGGCAAACGCGCGCAACAGGGCCGGGGCTTCACGGAACGACAACAAACCCGGCACGTAAGGGAAGGTCGCTTCCGTGTGTACGACCGCGCGTTCGATCACATCCCCACCGGGGTGCGCGAGGACGACGACGGCCGCGACGAGTTTCGGCGACGCGGTGTCGTAGGCGATGTCGCACCCGGCGAGGGTGCGAACCGACGTGCTCAAGGGTGAGAGGTCCACACGCCGCGCGAGGGCGAACTGCAGCGCGAGGGCGTCGGCCGCGGTCGTCGGCCAGTCGTGCAGGTGGGGGATGTCCATGCGGGAAGGGACACAGGCCGTTCGGTCGGTACGAAACCCGACTTCCGAAGTCCGGCTTCGACTTCGGAAGTCGATCCTCCGCGGGCGCGTCCGCAGTGACGGCAAATGCCCCTCCGCCCGTTCGACTTCCGAAGTCGAAGCCGGACTTCGGAAGTCAGGCCCTCGATTCCCAGGGCGGGGTCACTTCTTCGCCGCGAAGTCCGTCGGCAGCCGCCGCCAGGCACTGTGGATGTGGTTCGCCGGGTTCTTCGCCCCGTCCGCCTGCATGTTCAGGAACTCGACCACGAACGTCGGCCCGTGGACGCGGTACGTGTACCCCTTGCCCGGCGTCGGGTCGCCGGCGTACGCGAAGTGGACCTTGTCCAGCCCGGCCGCCTTCACCCGCCCGAGTTCGTCCGCCGCCGCGTCGTCCGGGATGCGGGCCGCGTACGCCTCGACCAGCTTCCAGAGCGTCTTCTTCTGCTCGTCCGTCAGCTTCGCGTAAGAAATGCCGACCGGCTCGCCCACGTCCGCGGTCGCTTGCTTCTCCTTGATCTCCGGCAGCGGCTTCGCCTGCTTCGCGCTCTTGTTTTGCTCGTCGTTCAAGCTCTTGATGAGTTCGCGGGCCAGGTCCTCGATTTCGGGAAGCGTGCGGAGGCCCTTCTTCGGCCCGTCCTTCACCTCGGCCGGGTTCGCCCCGAACATCAGGGGCGTCGCCGCCACCACCTCGCCCTTGTCGAGCGTCATGTTGATCGACATGTGGTGGCCCTCGAACCGCCACGCCCACAGGCCGGTGTTCGACGGCTCGCCGAAGACGCTCACGAAATACCAGTCCTTGTTCCGCACCATCGCCCCCTTCGGCCCCTCCAGGTCGAGCAGGAGGCCTTCGAGCGACATGATCGTCGTCGCCTGGTCGTACCCCTTCGTGCTGAGGCCGGCCTTGAGCACATTCATGAGCGCCGCCCGCTGCTCGGCGTTGAGCGATTCCAGCGGCACGCCCTTGCGGGTCGCCTTGCGGTCCTTGTCCTGCTGCGGGGTGAAGTACCACGCCGTCCGGTGTTCGTCGTCCCACTTGAACGTGGCCTTCGCCCGCAACTCCGGCGGCAGCGTGCCGAGGAACGCGGTCGCGGCGTCGGCCAGTTTCGCCCCGGTCGGCTTCGTCGATTGCCCGACGATGGCGAGGCTCACGGTCGCGGCGACGACGGCGGCCAACAGGAAGGGTCGCGGCAGTTTCATGGGAAATCGTCCTGAGAGGGAACCGGCGGTGACGAAAACATACGGGATCGCCCGGCCGGATGAAAGCCCCCGGACGCGGCGGCCCGGCGGCGCTATATTGATGGTTCGACCGTCTTCCTCTCCCGAGACGCCCCATGTTGGTCACCGCACGGGCCGAGTACGCCTGCCTCGCGATGCTGGAACTGGCCGCCCGCCACCACGACCCGAAGCCGGTGCGGCTGTCCGAGGTGACGGACAAGCACGAGATTCCGCAACGGTTCCTGGTGCAGATTCTGCTCCAGATGAAGGCGGCCGGGCTGGTGACGACGACCCGCGGGGCGGCCGGCGGGTATCGGCTGGCGAAGCCGCCGGAGGAGATCACGCTCGGCGACATCCTCGGCGTGCTGGACCGGCTGGAGGAGCCGGAGGACCGGAAGATCGCACCGTCGGCGATGGCGCGGGCGCTGCAGAACGTGTGGAAGCAACTCGGCGAGACGCGGACGCAGTTCCTGGAAGGCTTCGCACTGACGGACCTCATCCCGAGCAGCGAGACGGCGGATTACGTGATTTGAGTTCGAGTGGCGAGCCGAGCGGCGTAAGCCGCCGGGTGTCGGGCGCTCACCCGGCGGCTTACGCCGCTCGGCTCGCCGGCTTATTTGCTGTCCGGGGTCCGTCTTCGCTTGATCCGCTTCGCCCGCGACAGTACGGTAAAAGCATCCCCTCCCGCGACCGGTGAGACCTCCCCATGTCCGTGCCTGACGTGGACCGCGTGGCCGTCGTGATCGGCCGGACGCGGCACAAGATGGTCGTCGTCGAACTCGAAGAGGCCGTCCGCCGCGGGGCGGCGTTCATCGAGCTGCGGCTCGACTTCCTCAGCAAGGCCGTCGATTTCAAGCGGCTTGCCCCGCACAAGCGGTGCCCGTGGCTGGCCACGTTCCGCCGCGTCACCGAGGGCGGCCGCCACCCGTGCAAGGAGGAGGAACGCATCCAAGTCATGCGGCAGGCCATCGTCTCCGGGCTGTTCGAGTGGGTGGACCTCGAGACGGACATCGCCGATTCCGTCCGGCGGTTCGGCAAGGTGAAGCGGGTCATCAGCTATCACAACATGAAGGAGACGCCGGAGGACCTCGACTCGATCTACGAGGCGATGCTCCGGCAGGACGGCGACGTGTACAAGCTGGCCGTCATGGTCAACACCGTCGCCGACCTGCAGATGATTCTCAAAATTCAGAAGACGGCCCCGAAGCCGACGATCGCGTTCGGCATGGGGGACATCGGCCTGCCGACGCGGTACACGGCCCTGAAGTACAACGCCCCGTGGATCTACGCCGCGTTCAACCGCGAGCGCGGCATCGCGCCGGGCCTACCAGCGCTCGACGACCTGAAGACGACGTACCCGGTGCGGTCGATCAACTCGCAAACCGACATCTTCGGCCTGCTCGGCGACCCGGTCGGGCACAGCTTCAGCCCGATCCTGCACAACCACATGTACCTGCGGACGAAGACGAACGCCATCTACCTGCCGTTCCGCGTGCCCCGCGGGTCGCTGCCGGAGGCGCTCAAAATCTACGACGCGATCCCGGTCGGCGGGTACAGCGTGACGATCCCGCACAAGGAAGAGGCCGCGACGCTGGCGACGGAGGCGGAGGGGTTCGTGAAGCTGTCCGGGTCGGCGAACACGCTCGTCCGGCGGCCGAACGGCGAGTTCTTCGCCGCGAACTCGGACCACGTCGCCGCGATCGAGTCCTTGAAGGCGAACCTGGCCGCGTGGTACCCGGACGGCGACGCCCCGCAGCTGAACCAACTGTCGGCCATCATCCTCGGCAGCGGCGGGGTGGCGCGGGCGATCGCGCACGCGCTGCACCGGGAGGGGACGAACCTGACGATCGCCGCCCGGAACATGGACAAGGGGGCGGCCATCGCGGACGAGGTCCACTGCAAGGTGATCGACTGGCAGGGCCGGCACAACGTCCACCACGACATCGTCATCAACTGCACGCCGGTCGGGATGCACCCGAACGTCAACGAGACGCCGTTCCACCGCAGCGCCCTGACGAGCGGCAAGATCGTGTTCGACACGATCTACAACCCGGAGACGACGCTGTTGATCCGCGAGGCGAAGGACAACGGGTGCAAGGTCATCACCGGGGTGGACATGTTCGTCCGGCAGGCGGCCCGACAGATCGAGCTGTTCACGGGCGCGACGCCGAACGTAGAGAAGATGCGGGAGATCATGCGGAAGGCGCTGTCCCCGATCACGCGGGCGCTGGAGGAGGAGGCCGAGAAGGCCGAGGACGACGCGGGGGACGACGATTGAACCGCCCGAATCAAGTCGAACGCTTTCTTTCTTGTTCCCTCCCCCCTTGCGGGGGAGGGTTAGGGAGGGGGGTCGGCTCCCTGGCCCGACCGCGATCCTTGTGGGGGCGGGACGCGCTCACCCCCCTCCCTAACCCTCCCCCCCAAGGGGGGAGGGGACAAAACCGGTCCCCGCGCGGCGGGCCGTCGTGATTCCCCG
>JAESGS010000386.1_pt1 | contig 37729 bp, 30 predicted proteins | sample 9269761 | NCBI WGS metagenome assembly JAESGS01 (sample SAMN15741799, study PRJNA653493) | algae metagenome | isolation source: Cyanosarcina radialis HA8281-LM2 and co-occurring heterotrophs from damp... | place: USA: Makauwahi cave, Hawaii | collected 2011-01-06 | reverse complement strand
GAAGTTCGTTTCAGCGGGGAAGCCCGCGCGAAGATGCTGCGTGGCGTGGACATCCTCGCCGACGCGGTGAAGGTGACGCTGGGCCCGAAGGGCCGCAACGTCGTTCTGGACAAGAGCTTCGGCGCACCGCGCATCACCAAGGACGGCGTCACCGTCGCCAAGGAGATCGAGCTCGCCGACAAGTTCGAGAACATGGGCGCCCAGATGGTCAAGGAAGTGGCCGTCAAGACGGGTGACCTGGCTGGCGACGGCACGACGACCGCGACGGTCCTGGCCCAGGCGATCGTGCGCGAGGGTGCCAAGGCGGTGGCCGCGGGCATGAACCCGATGGACCTGAAGCGCGGCGTCGAAGCCGCGGTCGAGGCGGTGGTCGAGGATATCAAGAAGCGCTCGAAGAAGATCGGCACCTCCGAGGAAGTTGCCCAGGTCGGCACGATCTCGGCCAACGGTGAGGCCGATATCGGCGCCATGATCGCCGAGGCGATGAAGAAGGTCGGCAACGAGGGCGTGATCACGGTCGAAGAGGCGAAGAGCCTCGACACCGAGCTCGAAGTGGTCGAGGGCATGCAGTTCGACCGCGGCTACCTCTCGCCGTACTTCATCACCAACGCCGAGAAGATGATCGCGGAGCTGGAGAATCCCTACATCCTGATCCACGAGAAGAAGCTCAGCGGCCTGCAGCCGCTGCTGCCGGTGCTCGAGTCCGTGGTGCAGAGCGGCAAGCCGCTGCTGATCATCGCGGAAGAGGTCGAGGGTGAGGCGCTGGCGACGCTGGTTGTCAACAAGCTGCGCGGCGGCCTCAAGGTCGCGGCGGTGAAGGCGCCGGGCTTCGGCGATCGCCGCAAGGCGATGCTCGAGGACATCGCGGTGCTGACGGCCGGCCAGGTCATCAGCGAAGAGCTCGGCATCAAGCTGGAGAGCGTGACGCTCGACATGCTGGGCCGCGCCAAGCGCGTGACCATCGACAAGGAAAACACGACCATCGTCGACGGCACCGGCAAGAAGGCCGACATCCAGGCCCGCATTGCGCAGATCAAGGCGCAGATCGAGGAGACCACCTCGGACTACGACCGCGAGAAGCTGCAGGAGCGTCTGGCCAAGCTGGCGGGCGGCGTGGCGGTGATCCGCGTCGGCGGCGCCACCGAGGTCGAGGTGAAGGAGCGCAAGGATCGCGTCGACGACGCGATGCACGCCACCAAGGCCGCGGTTGAGGAAGGCATCGTCGCCGGCGGCGGCGTGGCCCTGCTCTATGCGACCCGGGCGCTGGCCAACCTCAAGGGTGCCAACAACGACCAGCAGGTCGGCATCGACATCGTCCGCAAGGCGATCACGGCTCCGGCGCGGCAGATTGCCGAGAACGCCGGCACCGACGGCGCCGTCGTGGTCGGCAAGCTGCTCGAGAACAAGAGCGCGAACCAGGGCTTCAATGCCCAGACCGGCGAGTATGTCGACATGATCAAGAGCGGCATCATCGACCCGACCAAGGTCGTGCGGCTCGCGCTGCAGGATGCGGCTTCGGTGGCCGGCCTTCTGATCACGACCGAGGCGATGATCGCCGACCGGCCGGAGAAGAAGGAAGCGGCCCCGCCGATGCCGGGTGGCATGGGCGGCATGGGCGGAATGGACTTCTAAGTCCAACCCGCACCTCTGCTTCTGAAAGAAGGGCGCCCGCCGGGAGACCGGCGGGCGCTTTTTCTTTGCGCCGTGGCGGCGGCCGGCCCAGCCCCTGAATTGCAAAATAACAGAACGGCACGTATCATTTTGGCAGTCGGTCCCCAGGATCGACCGTCCCGGTGGCGACGTCGCGACGTCGGCCGGGATCGTGACGCGGCGCACGCAAAACAAGGACCAGAGCCATGCGATCCCAGGCCAATTCGCTCGAATACCAGTGGATGCCTTTCACGGCGAACAAGCACTTCAAGGCGGAACCGCGGCTGTTCGTCGAAGGCAAGGGCATGTACCTGAAGAACCACCGGGGCGAAACGCTGATCGACGGCGTGTCCGGCCTCTATTGCACACCCGCGGGCCATGGCCGCCGCGAGATCGCGGATGCGGTGCATGCGCAGTTGATGACCCTCGATTTCGTGCCGCCGTTCCAGTTCGGGCACGAGAAGGCCTTCGAGCTGGCGCGGCGTCTCAAGGAAATCACGCCCGGCGATCTCGACTACATCTTCTTCACGAACTCCGGTTCGGAGTCCGTCGACTCAGCGATGAAGATCGCGCTGCAGTACCACCGCACGCGCGGGCAGGCGCAGCGCACGCGCTTCGTCAGCCGCGAACGCGCCTATCATGGCGTCAATTTCGGCGGCCTGTCGCTCGCCGGGATGGTGCGCAACCGCGAGAGCTTCGGCCCGACCCTGCCGGGCGTGAGCCACATCCGGCACACGGCACTGCCCGAGAACAAGTTCACGCGTGGCGAGGCCGAGAAGGGCGCCGACCTGGCGGACGACCTGCAGCGCCATGTCGAGCTGTACGGCGCGGACACGATCGCGGCTTGCGTGATCGAGCCGATCGCCGGCTCGTTCGGAATCCTGGTGCCGCCGAAGGGCTATCTGAAGCGCATCCGCGAGATCTGCGACCGCCACGGCATCCTGCTGATCTTCGACGAGGTGATCTGCGGCTTCGGGCGCACCGGCAAGGCGTTCGCCGGGCAGACGTTCGGCGTGACGCCGGACATCATGACCATGGCGAAGGCGCTGACCAACGGCGTCATCCCGATGGGTGCCGTCGCGGTGTCGGACAAGATCTATCACGCCGTGGTCGACGCCGGCCCGGCCAAGGGCATCGAGTTCTTGCACGGCTACACGTACTCCGGCATTCCGGTCGCGTGCGCGGCCGGCCTTGCGGCGCTGGACATCTACCGCGACGAAGGCCTGTTCGAGCGAGCGGCGGAGCTCTCGTCGTACTTTCTGGACCAAGTATGGTCGCTGCGCGACATTCCCATCGTCACGGACATCCGCGGCCAAGGCATGCTCGGTGCCATCGACATCGAGCCGGGCGACAAGCCGGGCGCGCGGGGCTACGAGATCCTGCAGGACCTGTTCAACGCGGGTCTGCTGGCGCGGGTCACCAACGACACCGTCATCTTCGCGCCGGCCTTCATCGTCGAGCGCAAGCAGATCGACGAGATCTTCGACAAGACGCGCAAGGTGCTGATGCGTCACGCTCAGCGCGCAGGTGTAAGACTGGCCGGATAAGGCCGGCGCGGAGGAAACCGACAGGGTTGCGGCTCACAAGATAGGGGAGGCGAGAATGAAACGTTGGTTCGGCGCGGCGCTTGCCGCTAGTGCATTCGCGTTGCTCGGCGCGGGCGAAGTCATGGCGCAGGCCAAGACAGTTACGATCGCCCACCAGGACATGATGGTGCCTTATCGTACGGCGATGGCCGCCAAGGAGATCGAACAGGCCACAGGCTGGACGATCAATTGGCGCATGTTCAGCGGCGGTGGCGACGTCATCCGGGCGATGGCTTCGGGCGACGTGAAACTCGGCGAGGCGGGATCGAGCCCGATCGCGGCCGCGGTCTCGCAAGGGCTCAATCTGGAACTGTTCTGGATCCTCGACGACATCGGCGATGCAGAGGCGCTGGTCGTGCGCAACGGCTCCGGCATCAATGCGCCGCAGGACCTCAAGGGCAAGCGGATCGGTGTGCCCTTCGTGTCCACGACGCACTTCCACCTGCTGTTCGCGCTGGAGCAATTCAAGATCGGCGCCAACGAGGTTCGTGTGCTGAACATGCGTCCGCCCGAGATTGCGGCGGCCTGGGAGCGCGGCGATCTCGATGCGACGTTCGTGTGGGATCCCGCGCTCGCCAAGGTGAAGCAGACCGGCAAGGTGATGATCACCTCGGGCGTCCTGAGCAGCTGGGGCAAGGCGACGTTTGACGGCTACGTCGTCGACAAGACTTTCGCGCGCCAGAATCCCGACTTCATGGCGGCGTTCGTCAAGGCGATGGCCAAGGCGGATGACGAGTACCGCAAGAACCAGGCGGCGTGGACGACAAGCTCGCCGCAGGTCCAGGCGGTCGCGAAGATCACCGGCGCCAAGCCGGACGACGTGCCCGCCGGCATGGCCCTCTATCGCTTCCCGACGATGGAGGAGCAGGCGTCCAACACCTGGCTCGGCGGCGGCAAGGATGGCGGCGCGGCCCGCGCGCTCGCCTTCACATCCGCCTTCCTCAAGGACCAGGGCAGAGTCGAGAAAGTCCTGCCGGATTACGGCGCGACCGTGAACCCCGAATGGGTCAAGCGCGCGCTGGCGAAGTGAGAGTGCAGGGGCCCGGTGCGGAGCGGCGCCGGGCCCCTTTTTCCATACTGAAAACACGACGATGAGCCTGCTCGAGCTGCGCGACGTATCGGTGGCGTACCCGGTCGCGTCCGGCGAACCGCTGATCGCACTTGCCAAAGTCGACCTGACCATCCGCGACGGCGATTTCGTCGTCGCCCTTGGCGCCTCCGGTTGCGGCAAGACGACGATGCTGAACTGCATCGCCGGCTTCCTCGCGCCGACCGAGGGCGAGATTCTGCTGGACGGGCGGAGCGTGGAGGGGCCGGGCGCGGACCGCGGCGTCGTATTCCAGAAGCACGCCTTGATGCCGTGGCTGAACGTCCTGGAGAACACCGCCTTCGGCCTGCGCATGCGCGGCATGCCGAAGGCCGAACGCCACCGGATCGCGATGGAAAAGCTTACTCTGGTCGGTCTGGACGAGTTCGCGTCCCGGCCGGTCTACGAATTGTCGGGCGGCATGCAGCAGCGCGTCGGTGTGGCCCGGGCGCTGGCCAGCGACCCTGAGCTGATGCTGATGGACGAGCCGCTCGGCGCGCTCGATGCCCTGACCCGCGAGACCATGCAGGAGCTGATGCTCGACGTCTGGCACCGCACGGGCAAGAAGGTCTTCTTCATCACGCACAGCGTCGAGGAGGCTCTGTTCCTCGCGACGCACCTGATCGTCATGTCGCCCCGGCCGGGCCGGATCGTGCACCGCTACGAGCTCGGCTTCTCGCGCCAGTACATCGAATGCCGCGACGCGCGGAAGGTGAAGTCCGATCCGGAATTCATCCGCCTCCGCGAGGAGGTTCTGGCGGTGATCCAGCAGCGCCCCTCCGCAGGGAAGGCCGCATGACTGCACCCGCCGACGGCGATAACGGCCTTGCCGTGGCAGAAAGGCCCGCAAACGCAGGCACGAAGCGGCCCGCGAGAAAGCGCGTATCGTCGCTGCGGCTGATGTCTTATCCGGACACGCGTTCGAGCACGGCGATCAGCGCCGTCACGGTCATTGCCTTGCTGGCCCTGTGGTGGATCGCGACCGACCGTGGCTGGCTGCCGCCGCTGTTCCTGCCGTCGCCGGAGGCGATCCTGCGACGCTTCATGGAGGCAACCAAGGGCGATGTTGGCGGGACGACCCTGGCTGGTCATTTCTGGTGGAGCATGTTCCGCGTGTTCAGCGCGTTCGGGCTTGCCGTCCTCACCGCCGTGCCGATCGGGATCGCCATGGGCGTCAACCGCTATATGCGCGGGATCTTCGACCCGCCGATCGAATTCTACCGGCCGCTGCCGCCGCTCTCGTACCTGCCACTCGTTGTCATCTGGTTCGGGATCGACGAGGCATCGAAGATCATCCTGATCTACCTCGCGTGCTTCGCCCCGCTGGCCCTCAGCGCGCGCGCCGGAGTCCGGTCCGTCTCGATCGAGCAGATCCATGCCGCCTATTCCATGGGTGCCACGCGCCGCCAGGTGGTCTGGCACGTGGTCGTGCCCGCGGCGATGCCGGAGATCCTGACCGGTATGCGCATTGCAATCGGCTTCGGCTGGACCACGCTGGTGGCGGCCGAGATGGTCGCCGCCCAGGCGGGCCTCGGCCAGATGGTGCTCAACGCGTCCAACTTCCTGCGCACCGACATCGTGGTCATGGGCATCATCGTCATCGGCATCGTCGCCTATGCCTTCGACTTGCTTATGCGGTTCATCGAGCACTCGGTCGTACCGTGGAAGGGGCGGATGTAGCCCCGCAGGTTTGTCTTGTTCGTCGTAGATAAGGACTGCCGATAGGATCATTCATGGAAACCCAGCAGCGCCCAAAGTCCAGATCAGCCACGCCGCGCAAGCGCGGTCCGAAGGGTTCCACCATCGACAAGACCTTTACGATCCTCGATGCGATCGTCGAGGCCGACACGCCTGTATCGGTATCGGAGATGGGGGCGCGATTCGGCCTTCCCAAGGCGACCGTGCACCGGATCTGCGTGTTCCTGGAGCGTAAGGGGTTCGTACAGCGCGAGCTCGACGGCAAGCGCTTTACCATCGGGCAGCATCTGATCGACCTCGCGCACCGCACCGCCCGGGCCTCGTTCAAGCTGGCCTCGCGCCATGCGATCCTGCAGGCCCTGTCCGAGCGGATCGGTGAAACCTGCAACATCGGGATCCTCGACCGCGACCGCATCGTCTACATCGATCGCGTCGAGGCGAACTGGCCGCTGACCATCCAGTTCCGCACCGGTTCGGCGGTACCGCTGCACTCGACGGCGATCGGCAAGCTGTTCCTTGCGCACCTGCCGGCGGACCAGGTCGAGCGGATGCTCGGCGCGGCACCGCTGCAGCGCTTCACCGACACGACGATGACGACCGTCGCCGCGATCCAGCGCGAGTTGGAGCGCATCCGCTCGCAGGGCTATTCGATCGACAACGAGGAGTATCTGGGCGGCGTGATCTGCATCGCGGTGCCGATCGTCGATCGGCAGGGCAAGATCTGCGCGGCGCTCGCCATGCAGGCGCCCCGCGCCCGCATGACGCTCGCCGAGATGCAAAAGCACCTGCCGGCGCTGCGCAAGGCGTCCGCGCAGATCGGCCAGGCGCTGTTCTCGAGCGACGAATCCGACCCGCCGCGGGCGAGGCTGTCGCGCCGCGCCTGAGCCGCCCCGCGCTTGCGCCGGACGACGGCGCAATGTTAGAAATGAACCCAATCGTTCCGTTTTGAACAGGGTCGGCCGCGGCGCAAGCCGGCCCGAGACGCAGGGAGGACTGCCATGACCCGGATGACCAGCAGCGAAGCATTCGTCGAGACCCTTGCCGCCAACGGCGTGAAGCATGTCTTCGGGATCGTCGGCTCCGCCTACATGGACGCGCTCGATATCTTCGAGCCGGCCGGCATCCGCTTCATCAGCGTGGCGCACGAGCAGAACGCCGCGCACATGGCCGACGGGTACTCGCGCGTTACCAACCGCCACGGCGTCTGCATCGCCCAGAACGGACCCGGCATCACCAATTTCGTCACCGCCATCGCGGCCGCCTATTGGGCGCATTCGCCCGTGATCGCGATCACGCCGGAGACCGGCAGCGGCACGATCGGCCTGGGTGGCTTCCAGGAGACGGAGCAGCTGCCGTTCTTCGAGAAGATCACCAAGTACCAGGTCCATGTGAACCGGCCCGACCGGCTCGCCGAACTGACCAACCGCGCCTTCCATATCGCGCTTACTGAGCGTGGCCCCGCGCAGATCAACATCCCGCGCGACTATTTCTACGGCGAGGTCGACGTCAACATTCCGAAGCCGCAGAAGATCGAGCGCTCCGCCGGCGGTCCGCAAAGCCTCGAGGAGGCCGCACAGGCGCTCGCCGCGGCAAAATTCCCGGTGATCGTCGCCGGTGGCGGCGTGATCATGTCGGACGGCGGCGTGGAGGCACGGGCGCTGGCTGAACGGCTCTCGGCGCCGGTCGTCACGAGCTATCTCCACAATGATGCGTTCCCGGCCAGTCATGAGCTGAACTGCGGGCCGCTGGGCTATCAGGGCTCCAAGGCCGCGATGCGCATCATCGCCCAGGCCGACGTGGTCCTCGCCCTCGGCACGCGGCTCGGGCCGTTCGGAACGCTGCCGCAATACGGCATCGATTACTGGCCGAAGAACGCCAAGATCATCCAGGTCGACAGCGACATCCGCATGCTCGGCCTGGTCAAGCAAATCTCGGTCGGCATCCATGGCGACGCCAAGGGCGCCGCCGCCGCAATCCTCGACCGGCTCGCCAACCGGAAGATCGAGGCGCACGGCAACCGCGACGCCCGCATGGCCGAGATCAAGAAGCAGAAATCGGAATGGGCCGCCGAGCTTGACAAGATGTCCTCGGCGGGCGGCAGCCCGATCAGTCCGCGCCGCGCGCTGCGCGAGCTGGAGAAGGCGATGCCGAAGAACGCGGTGGTCAGCACCGACATCGGCAACGTCTGCTCCGTGGCGAACAGCTATCTCAAGTTCGAGAGCAACCCGAGCTTCCTTGCGGCAATGAGCTTCGGCAATTGCGGCTACGCCTTCCCGACCGCGATGGGTGCCAAGGTGGCGCAGCCCGATCGCCCGGCCGTAGCCTATGTCGGCGACGGCGCATGGGGCATGAGCCTGGCCGAGGTCCTGACCTGCGTGCGCGAGAACATCCCGGCGACCGCCGTCGTCTTCAACAACGGCCAGTGGGGCGCCGAGAAGAAGAACCAGATCGACTACTACGCCGACCGCTATATCGGCACCAACCTCAAGAACCCGAGCTTCGCCGGCATCGCCAAGGCGATGGGTGCCGAGGGCATTACGGTCAGCCACCCGGATCAGATCGGCGATGCGCTCAAGCAGGCGACGAGCAACGGCAAGTGCACGGTGGTCGAGCTGATGCTGACAGAGGAGCTGGGCGATCCGTTCCGCCGCGATGCGCTGAAGAAGCCGGTGCGCATCCTCGACAAGTACAAGGCCTTCACCGTCACGTAAGCCAAACCCAGGACGATGCGGCCGGTGGGGCAACAGACTGCATCACGACGTGGCCAGCGTCACCACGCAGGCCTTGACCACGTCGTCGACGCTGGCGCCGCGCGACAGGTCGGTCACCGGCCTGGCGAAGCCCTGGAGGAATGGCCCGATCGCCGTGGCGCCGCCAAGCCATTGCGTGAGCTTGTACGCGATGTTGCCCGCGTCCAGGTCCGGGAAGACCAGCACGTTCGCTTGGCCGGCGACGGTGCTCGGCTCCTTCATCTTCTTGGCGGCCACGCCAGGTACGAGGGCGGCGTCGGCCTGCATCTCGCCATCGACGGCGAGGTCGGGAGCGCGCTCGCGCACCAGCGCCAGCGCCTGCGTTATCTTGACGACGCGCGCGTGGGCGGCGCTGCCCTTGGTCGAGAAGGAGAGGAGGGCTACGCGCGGCGGCTCTTTCAGCAGGCGCGAGGCGCTGCGGGCCGACGTAATCGCGATGTCGGCAAGCTCCGCGGCGGTCGGGTCGGCGTTGACCGCGCAGTCGGCGAAAATGAGGGCCTTCGGACCGCTGCCGAGATAATCCGGCACGACCATCAGGAAGTAGCTCGATGGCAGCGCGATCCCCTCGGCCAGCCCGACCGTCATCAGGCCCGCCTCGATGACGCGGCGCGTCGGGTTCGCGACGCCCGCCACCATGGCGTCCGCGTCGCCCTGGCGGACCATCATGCCGCCGAAATAGAGCGGCTTCGCGACCAGGCGCGTCGCCATTGGGGCGCTCATCTTTTCGCGTCCCGCGGCGCAGGCGGCGCCATATGCGTCCAGCCGGGGATCCTTGCGCGGGTCGATGACCGTGATGCCGTCGAGGGCGATACCCGTGGCGCCGACAGCCTCCTGCGTGCCGAGCACGACCGGTTCGGCCAGCCCTTCGTCCTTGAGCCGGCGCGCCGCCGCGACGATGCGGGCGTCCTCGCCCTCCGGCAGCACCACACGCAGGCTGCGGCTTCGCGCGAGGGCCATCACGTCATCGATCACGTCCATCGGCTCCGAATCCTCGCCCTGCGTGCCCTCGCACGAGGAGACAACACATGACTGAAGCGGCTGAAGCCATCAAGATCCAACGTGGCCTCAGGGGTGTCTACTTCGACCGCTCGCCCTGCACGTTCATCGACGGCAAGGCAGGCGACCTGCGCTATCGCGGCTACTCGATCCACGACCTCGCGGAGCACGCGACGTTCGAGGAGACGGCACGGCTGCTGCTTTACGGCGAGCTTCCGACGAAGGCGGAGCTGGCGGTGTTCAGCGGCGAGTTGAAGGCTGCCCGCCAGCTTCCGAGCGCCGTCTATGACATCATTCGCGCGGTCAAACACGCGCATCCGATGGACGTGCTGCGCACCGCCGCCTCGGCGCTCGCCGCCTTCGACCCGGACGTGGCGGACAACTCGGCAGCGGCGACCCTGCGGAAAGGCATCCGCCTGACGTCGCAGGTGCCGATGATCGTCGCCGCGCACAACCACATCCGAAAGGGGCGCGACCCCGTGCCGCCCGACCCGGCGCTCGACCACGCGGCCAACCTGCTGTGGATCCTGCGCGGGGAGAAGCCGAGCGCCGATGCCGCGAAGCTCATCGACCGCGACCTGATCCTCCATGCCGAGCACGGCTCCAATGCCTCGTCCTTCGCCGCCCGCGTGGTGATCGGCACGGATGCCAACCTGCACGCCGCGGTCACTGCCGCGATTGCGACTTTGTCGGGCCCGGCCCATGGCGGTGCCGCGGAGGACGTCATGCAGATGGCGGAAGAGATCGGCGAGGCGTCACGCGCCGCGGACTACGTGCGCGACAAGCGCAAAGCTGGGGAGGCCGTCACCGGCTTCGGTCACCGTGTCTACCGTGCCGAGGATCCGCGCGCCCGGCACATGCGCGCCGGCGTGGAGAAGCTCTCGCGCGAGATGGGCGAGCCGCGCTGGTACGAGATTCTGCAGGCCGTGGTGAAGGCGATGGCGCCCTATGCGCGGCACGGCGTCAATGTGAACGTCGATTTCTACTCGGGCGTTGTCTACCACCTGCTGGGCATCCCCAAGGACCTGTTCGTGCCGGTCTTCGCCATCGGGCGCGTCCCGGGCTGGACCGTGCAGGCCCTCGAGCAGCTCGAGAACAACATCCTGATCCGTCCACTCACGCTTTACACCGGGCCCGACCTGCGGACCTATGTGCCGCTGGCGGACCGCTGACAGGAGCAAGGCCATGAGCAACGTCTCCGCAATGCGTCAGGACTCCGTGGCGCCCGAGCGCAGTATGATCGACGAACTGGTGCGCAAGGGCCGCGTCGCCATGCGTGCGCTGGCCAATGCCAGCCAGGCGCGCGTCGACGAGGCCGTCACGGCGCTGGCCTGGTCGATCTACAAGCCAGAGCACGCGAAGGCGCTCGCCGAGCTGGCGGTGAAGGACACCGGCCTCGGTAACGTGCCGGACAAGATCATCAAGAAGCAGCGCAAGACCTTCGGCACGCTGCGCGACCTGCTGCGCGTGAAGACCGTCGGCGTGATCGAGGAGGACGCGAAGCGCGGCCTCGTCAAGTACGCGAAGCCCGTCGGCGTCGTCGCGGCGATCTGCCCGTCGACCAATCCCGGTGCTACGCCCGTCAACAAGGCCATGATGGCGCTGAAGGGCGCCAACGCCGTCATCATCGCCTCATCGCCGGCCGGCGCCATCACGACGGCCCGCGCGGTCGAGCTGATGCGCGAGCAGCTCAAGCGGATAGGGCTGCCGGAGGACCTCGTCCAGGTCCTGCCGCAACCGGTCAGCAAGGAATCCACCCAGGCGTTGATGGAGGCGGCCGACCTCGTCGTGTGCACGGGCTCGCAGGATAACGTGCGCCGCGCCTATCGCAGCGGAACGCCGGCGATCGGCGTCGGCGCCGGCAACGTGCCGGTGATCATCGACGAGACTGCCGACCTCGCCGCTGCGGCGAAGAAGATCTGCGCGTCCAAGACCTTCGACAACGCGACGTCGTGCTCGTCGGAGAATTCTGTGACGATCGTCGATGCGGTCTACGACCGCGCGATCGCGGCACTCAAGGACGCCGGCGGCTACATGGCGACGGCGGAGGAACGTGCGAAGATCCAGAAGGCGCTGTGGGTCAACGGGCATCTCAACCGCAAGCTCATCGCCAAGGACGCCGACGTGCTCGCACGCGAGGTCGGCCTGTCGGAGACGGCGCGGAAGGCCCGGTTCTTCATGGTCGAAGAGACCGGCGTCGGGCGCGACCATCCGTTCTCCGGCGAGAAGCTGAGCCTCGTGCTGACCGTCTACCGAGCCGCCGATTTCGATGCCGCCATCGCCCGCGTTCGCGCCGTGCTGGACCATCAGGGCAAGGGCCATTCCGTCGGACTCCACACGAATGACATGGCCCGTGCGCGCAAGCTCGCCGAGACGCTCGACGTTGTCCGCGTCCTGGTCAACCAGGCGCATACCTTCGGCAACGGCGGCAGCTTCGACAACGGCCTGAACTTCACGCTGTCGATGGGCTGCGGCACTTGGCAGAAGAACAGCCTCAGCGAGAACCTCAGCTATCGCAACTTCATCAACATCACGCACCTGTCGACCGTGATCCCCGAGGATAAGCCGAGCGAAGAGGAGCTGTTCGGCGCCTTCTGGGCCAAGTACGGCAAGTGAGCGGCGCATGAACTTCGAGGAGCATGCCGCCAAGCCGGTTCTTGCAAAGGCGGGCATTCAGGTTCTCGGAAACAGGCTGTGTACAACGGCCGCGGAAGCCGCCGAGGCTGCCGGCTCGCTTGGACCGTGTGTCGTCAAGGCGCAGGTGCCAACGGGCAAGCGCGGCAAGGCCGGCGGCATCCGCCTCGCCGGCACACCGGACGAGGCGAGGACGGCCGCGGGCGCGATCCTGCAGCTCGAGATCGGCGGGCATCCGGTCCGCAAGGTTCTGGTCGAGGAGCAGGCGAAGATCGCACGCGAGTTCTATGCGGCGATCCTCAATGACGCGGCGAGCCGCGGGCCGCTGCTGCTGTTCTCGACCGAGGGCGGCATGGACATCGAGGAAATCGCTGCAACCAAGCCGGCGGCGCTTGTGCGCCATCCCATCGACATCGCCAAGGGTTTCGATCGCGCAACGGCGGCCAAACTCCTGAGCGGCACGACCGCAGGGAAGGCCGCTGACCAGATCTCGGACGTTCTCGCGAAGCTCTACCAGGCCTATCGCCAGTCCGATGCGGAGCTGATCGAAGTCAACCCGCTCGCCGAGCTGCAGGACGGCCGCATCGTCGCGCTCGACTGCAAGCTGGTGCTCGACGACGCGGCGCTGTCGCGCCAGCCGGAGCTCGCGAAGCAGGGCACGCCCGAAACGCTGACGGAGCTCGAGAAGCGCGGCCGCGCGATCGGCCTGCGCTACATCGAGCTCGATGGCGCGGTCGGCGTGCTCGCCAACGGCGCCGGCCTGACCATGACGACGATGGACGCCGTCCGGCACTACGGCGGGAAGCCTGCCAATTTCCTCGAGATCGGCGGCGAGGCATACACGCAGGCCACGCCGGCGCTGGAGCTGGTGCTCTCCAATCCACGGGTCAAAAGCCTGGTCGTCAATTTCTGCGGCGCCTTCGCGCGGACCGACGTGATGGCGGAAGGCGTGGTCAAGGCGTGGGAGACGCTCAAGCCGAAGCTGCCGGTGTTCTTTTCGATCCACGGGACGGGCGAGGACGAGGCGATCCGGCTGGTGCGCGAGCGGCTCGGTTTCGAGCCGTACGACCTGATGGATGACGCGATTAAGGCGGCGGTGGAGGCGGCACGATGATCGTCCGGCGCAAGGATCGCGTGCTCGTCCAGGGCATCACCGGCAAGCAGGGCACGTTCTGGACCGAGAAGATGCAGGCCTGCGGTACCCATGTCGTCGGGGGCGTGAATCCCAAGAAGGCCGGCGAGACGCATTGCGGCGTGCCCATCTTCGCGACCGCCGTCGATGCCATGAAGACGGCGCCGTTCGACGTCTCGGTCATGTTCATTCCGCCCGGCGCCGCCCGCGCCGCCGCCGAGGACGCGATCGAAGCGGGCGTCAAGTTGCTGGTGATCCTGACGGAACACATCCCGGCGCAGGACGTGATGATGATCCACGCCGCCGCGCGGCTGGATGGCACGCGGATCGTCGGGCCCAACACCGCCGGGCTGGTGACGCCCGGCGAGAGCTTCGTCGGCATCATGCCGGGCTTCAACGCGAACATCTTCCAGCCGGGTGATGTCGGCGTGATCTCGCGCAGCGGCAGTCTCGGCACCCTGATCTGCCTCAACATCGTCGGCGCGGGCCTCGGCCAGTCGGCGTTCATCGGCATTGGCGGCGACCCCATGCTCGGCACGACCACGCGCGATGCGCTGGAGGCGCTGGACCGCGACGAGCGGACCAGGGCCGTGGTGATCGTCGGCGAGATCGGCGGCACGCTCGAGGAGGACGCGGCGGAGTACGCCGCCACGATGCGCAAGCCGGTCGTCGCCTTCATCGCCGGGGCGGCGTCCCCGCCGGGCAAGCGGATGGGCCATGCCGGCGCCATCGTAATCGGCGACCGCGGCAGCTATGCCTCCAAGCGCTCGGCGCTCGAGAAGGCCGGGGTCACCGTGCTCGATACGCCGTCCCAGGTCGGCGCGGCCCTGAAAGCGAAAACAGGCCAACGCATTAACGCCTGAACCTATGCGCTTGCGTTGGCGCGCATCGCCACTATCATGCCCCCGCAATCGTAAATTGGGAGCGGCGTAATGGCGAAAGTGGCGTTTGTCGGTCTTGGGGTCATGGGCTTTCCGATGGCGGGGCATCTGGTCAAGGCCGGTCACGATGTGACCGTCTATAACCGGACGGCCAGCAAGGCGGGGGCCTGGGTCGAAAAGCACAAGGGCAAGAAGGCCGCCACCCCCGCCGAGGCCGCCAAGGGCGCCGAGCTGGTCATGACGATGGTCGGCAACGACGACGACCTGCGCTCCGTTGTCTATGGCGACACGGGCGTGCTTGCCGGGATGGCCAAGGGCACGATCCTGGTCGACCACACCACGGCTTCCGCGCAGGTCGCGCGCGAGATCGAGGCCGACGCCAAGAAGAAGGGGATCGGCTTCCTCGACGCGCCGGTGTCCGGCGGCCAGGCGGGCGCCGAGAACGCCCAGCTCGGCATCATGGTCGGCGGCGACCAGGCGACCTTCGCCAAGGCGGAGCCAGTCATCAAGATCTACGCCAAGGCGCTCACCCTGATCGGCCCGGCGGGATCCGGTCAGCTCACCAAGATGGTCAACCAGATCTGCATCGCCGGCCTCGTCCAGGGCCTCTCCGAGGGCATGAACTTCGCCGTCAAGTCGGGCCTGGACATCGAGAAGGTGCTGTCGGTCATCACGGCCGGCGCCGCGGGCTCCTGGCAGATGCAGAACCGCGCCAAGACCATGGTCGACAATAAGTTCGATTTCGGCTTCGCCGTCGACTGGATGCGCAAGGACCTCGGCATCTGCCTCGAGGAATCGAAGCGCAACAAGGCGCGCCTGCCGGTGACGGCGCTGGTCGACCAGTTCTATGCCACGGTGCAGGCGCGCGGCGGCGGGCGCTGGGACACGTCGGCCCTTATCCATCTGCTCGCCAAGGAGTAGCCATGCCGATCATCAACCGCATCTCCGCCTTCCATGACGAGATGACGGCGTGGCGGCGCGACCTGCATGCGCATCCGGAGACGGCGTTCGAGGAGCACCGCACGGCCGACCAGGTCGCCAAAAAGCTCTCCGAGTTCGGCATCGAGGTGCATCGCGGGCTCGCCGGCACCGGCGTGGTCGGCACGCTGAAGGCGGGGCAGGGGCGCCGCGCAATCGGCCTTCGCGCCGACATGGACGCGCTGCACATCCACGAAAAGAACGGCTTCGACCACGCCTCGAAGAACGTCGGCAAGATGCATGCCTGCGGCCATGACGGGCACACGACGATGCTGCTCGGTGCCGCCAAGTACCTCGCCGAGACACGCAACTTCGACGGCATCGTCCATTTCATCTTCCAGCCGGCCGAGGAGAACGAGGGCGGCGGCCGCGTCATGGTCGAAGAGGGACTGTTCGATAAGTTCCCCGTCGAGGCCGTGTTCGGCATGCACAACAAGCCCGGCCTGCCGGTCGGCAGGTTCGGCATCCGGCCGGGCCCGATGATGGCGGCCTATGACCGGTTCGAGATCACGATCAAGGGCAGGGGCACGCATGGCGCCCTGCCGCATCTCGGCACCGACCCGGTCGTGATCGCGGCCCAGGTCGTCATGGGGCTGCAGACGATCGCCAGCCGCATCACTGACCCGATCGAATCGGTCGTCGTCACCGTCACGCAGATCCACGGTGGCGACACCTGGAACGTCATTCCCGACGATGTCGTCATCCGCGGCACGACGCGCGCCTTTTCACCCAAGGTCCACAAGTCGATCGAGCCGACCATGAAGCGCATCGCCGAGGGCATCTGCGCCGCGGCCGGCGCCTCCATGACGATGCGCTACGAGTACGGCTATCCCCCGCTCGTCAACGACGATGCGCAGACGCAATGGGCGGCGCAGATCGCATCCGACATCGTCGGCGCCGACAACGTGAACCCGAACTACGAGCCGACCATGGGCGGCGAGGATTTCGCGTTCATGCTGCAGAAGAAGCCCGGCGCCTACATCTTCATCGGCAACGGCTCGGGCGAGGGCGGCTGCTTCCTCCACAACCCGCATTACGATTTCAACGACCAGGTCCTGCCGCTCGGCGCCAGCTACTGGGCGCGGCTGGTCGAGCGCACGCTGCCGAAATCGCTATAGGCGTCGGCGCTTCGATGCCGGGCGCGAGTGAGTGTCAGGGTAGGGTTCGCTGGACCTGATGAATACGGCGCATCAACGCGCGCCAGAAATTGACTACCATCAGGTTCTCTTCTGCGGAATTTAAGTCGGTTAGCAAGGTTGTATCACCCGGACGTAGTTCGTAGACTACGTCGGGGTGCGGGCCGGATGTTCATCGGGCGCGTGCGTTGTGTAGCGCAATAGCGGCTGGATGTGACCGGCATCAAGCCGCGCCCGATTTTCAACTCGATTGTGCAAGAGGGGGTGACGACGATGACGCGACTCGTCGATTACGATGCATTGAACGCGAGCAAAGCCAATTTTGATGATGCCTACCGCGCCGCCGATCCGCGGCGCTACTTCCGTGATCTGGGGGAGCTCGATTACGTCATCCCACATTTCGCGCTGCCAGTCTTCCGGCGCCTCGTTCAGGCATGGCGCGCCGCCAATGGTGGCGCCGAGGTGACCGTAGCGGATGTCGGCTGTTCGTACGGGATAAACGCGGCCCTTCTGAAATATCCGTTCAGCTATCGGAGCCTGCAGCATCGATACGTGACGCCGGAGCTGCAGTCCCTGACACCGGCAGAGTTGCTTGCCTTCGACAAGCGCTTTTTCAGCTCGTGGCCGACCTGCGAACCAGTTCGGGTCGTCGGCATCGACATCGCGCGGCCCGCCGTTTCCTATGCGCAGCGCTGCGGCGTGCTTGACGACGGGGTGGTGGTGGACCTGGAGGCCGAGCCTGTGCCGGCCGAAGCCCTGGCACCGCTCGCCGCCCTGGACATGATCCTCTCCACGGGATGCGTCGGTTACGTGACCCATCGCACCTTCCAGCGACTGCTGAGCCAAGTTACGCGCGACGATCCGCCATGGGTCGCCTCGTTCGTGCTGCGCATGTTTCCTTACGACGACATCGCATCGACGCTGCGGCAATACAACCTTGAAACCGAGAAGCTCTCCGGCCGCACATTCACCCAGCGCGCTTTCAAGGATGACAATGAGCGTGAAGACGTGCTTGCAGCGCTTCAACGACTTGGAATCGATCCGCGCGGCAAGGAGAGTGAAGGTTACTACCACGCCGAGTTGTTTGTATCGCGACCTGCGAAACAGATCGAGGAGTGCCCGCTAGAAGACCTCCTTGCGCCGGTGCTCGGGTAATCATTGGGCGCCCGAGAGTGGCGGAGAGGGCGACCGTCTCCACAGCTAGGATAGCAGTGATCATCCTCGTGCTGGCGGCTGTGCCCTCTCATCGGCCTTCACCGCGTCCCAGAGCGCGTCCATCTCGGCGAGCGTCGACTGTTCGGGCGTCTTGCCGCGTTCGCGCAGCATGGCCTCGACGCGCCGGAAGCGCCGCTCGAATTTGATCGTGGCCCGGCGCAGCGCCGTTTCGGCGTCGGCTCCGGCCAGCCGGCCGACATTGACGACGGCGAACAGGAGGTCGCCGATCTCCTCATCCAGGCGCTCCTGTGATCGGACGTCGTGCGCAAGTTCGGTGCGAAGCTCGCGGACTTCTTCCTCGACCTTGTCGAGGGCGGTGCCCGCGTCGCCCCAGTCGAAGCCGACGCGCGACGCCCGCTTCTGGATCTTCTGCGCCCGGGCGAGGGCGGCCAGGTTTACGGGGACATCGTCCAGCACACTGTGCGCGCCATTGCCGCCTTTCGCCTTGCGCTTGCGCTCCGCCGCCTTGTGCTCCTCCCAGGCCGCGGTCTGGCCTGCCGCGGTGCGGACCTCGCCGTCGCCGAAGACATGCGGGTGCCGGCCGACCATCTTGTCGGATAACGCCGCGGCGACATCGTCGAAGGTAAAGAGGTCCGCCTCCTCGGCCATGCGTGAGTGAAAGACGACCTGGAACAGCAGGTCGCCAAGCTCTTCCTTCAGCGCCGGCATGTCGTTCCGCTCGATCGCGTCCGCGACCTCATACGCCTCCTCGATCGTATAGGGAGCGATCGTCGCGAAGGTCTGCTCGACGTCCCATGGACATCCAGCTTGGCGGTCGCGCAGGCGCGCCATGATCGCCTTGAGCCGCTCGATCGGGGGAAGGGCGTGGGTCATGTCTGATCCGGTCGCGTTGGGGCTACCGCCCCCGTCTTTAGACAAGGCCATGCAAAGGCGCTAGGCTTTCCTCGCATCCTGTCGGCCGCGGGTCGTGGCAGACAGGATGACGAAGTAGGGAGGCATGGGAAACCGAGCCTCTTGGACGCGTCCCGTCGAAGGCGGCAAGCACGACCATGGCACCGGCCACGGCGTCGATCAATTTACCGTTCGCGGCACGCTGGCCCTGCTGGTCGCATTCTTCATCGCCGCCGTCGCGGCCAGTTGCGCCCTGCTGAGCTGGGCGGACTATCGGGAGACTCTGAACCGGGCGCGCCAGCAGACCGCCAACGTGGCCGCGCTCCTGTCCGAACAGATCGGCAGCACGTTCGGCGAGCGCGATCTGATCCTGCGGCAGATCAAGCAGCTCCTCGAAAATGACGGGTTCGATGCCCTCAACACGAAGGACTATGGCCGGCTCATCATCGAGCTGGCGACCAGCCCGGAAGGCCTGGGGCCGACCAACATCATGGACGCGAACGGGCGCCTGATCCTCAACACCGGGCGACTGGCGCCCGGCACCGACCTGTCGGACCGGCCATATTTCCGGGCGCACAAGGACAGCATCCGCAATGACCTGGTCGTCTCGGATCCGGTCAAGGGTCCGCTGACCGGACGCGATACCTTTGCCCTGAGCCGTCGCATCGACAACCCTGACGGATCGCTTGCAGGCGTTGTCGCGACGGTGCTTTATCCGGAATTCTTTACGGACATGTTCCGGTCGATCGCGCTGGGCCCCCATTCGGCCGCCGCGCTGATCCGTGACGACGGAACAATGCTGGCTCGCTATCCCGCGGCCGAGTTGGTCCGTGCGGCCGGCGGCACGCGGCCCTTTGCGCACGACATTCCGCACGACGATGCCGGCAGTTTCAACGACGTCTCTCCGGCGGATTCCGTCCCGCGAATCGTTTCCTACCATCGGATCGATGACGTTCCGGCCTCGGTGGCGATTGGCGTGGCGAGGGTCGATGCGCTGCGTGAATGGCGATCGCGGCTATACCGGAACATCGGCCTGGGGGCCGGAATGCTGGCGGCGCTGATGGCGCTGTCTTTCCTTACCCTGCGCGCAATCCGTCGCGAGGAGGTCGTGCGCGGCGCTCTTCATGTCGCCAACGAGGGGCTCGATCGGCGCGTGCGCGAGCGTACCCGCGAACTGGAGGCCGCGCTCGACGATCGTCAGCACGCAGTCGAGGACAAGGACGTTCTGCTTCGCGAAGTGCACCATCGCGTCAAGAATAACCTGCAGATGCTGCAAAGCCTTGTCAGGATGACGATGCGACGGCTGCCCGAGCCGACCCGGCCGGCGTTGAACGACATGGTCCGCCGCATCTGGGCCGTGGGGCAGGTCTACAACCTCCTTTACGCGTCCAGCGAAGTGGCCACGATCGACCTGGCCGCCTATCTGGACCGGCTCTGCGGCCATCTGGGCAACAGTCTCGACGACGGCTCGCACCGCATTGTCCTGACGACAGACCTTGCCCATGTCGTCGCCGACCTGGATACAGCCGTGCCGCTGGGGCTGATCGTCGTGGAAATCATCACCAACGCCTTCAAGCACGCGTTCCCGGGCGACCGGGGAGGGCGTATCGAGGTGATCCTGCGTCAGGCAGATCGCGCCCGGCTGACGATCCGGGATAACGGTGTCGGCATGCCGTCGGAGAGGCCGGATACGTCGACCGGCCTCCAGCTCGTGACCATCCTCGCCGGTCAGATCGATGCGACGTTCGATCTACAGCGGCGCAAGGACGGCCTGACTTGCACGCTGGATTTCGTTTCCGTGCGCGATATCCGCCGCCGCATGGCGAGTGCCGCCCCCTAGGTGCCATGGGCTCTTCGATATGGGAGCGCTTCTCCGGACGCGCTACGCCGCCTTCACTGGCGGAGCGGAAATGCTCGCCGCTGGTTCGATGCCGGTTCTGCCGGACTGGCTCCGGGTGTCCTGCTTGAGGACGAAGGCAGGATCCCCGTACAGGACGTAATCGGCCCAATCGACCGATTTGATCCTGTAGACCTCCTGGCGTCCTTCCATGATCGCATCGCCAAGACGGCTGCCACCGATCAGCCGTGTATAGAACGCCTTCGCGAAGACCATCGCTGCGTCGTCGCCCACCGGCCAGTAGGTGCCGACATAGTTGGCGATGCCGCCGCGCAGGAACGCCTCGGCGAAGCTCACGGTCCGCTCGACGCGGGTCGAGATCGACGGATGCGTCTTGGCGGGTGTCGAGGGCCTGCGGACTCGCGCGGCCTCACAGGCGTTGAAGAAGACGAGGCTCGGCAGGTTGCCGTGTCCGGCCAGATCGGCGCCCGAGAGGACCTCGTTGCCGCTACAGACGATCCCGCTGCGCGACCTGTCGCGGGGATCGAAGAAGGCGTGGCCGGCATAGTGCACGACGTCGAATTCGCCGGAGGCGAGACAGCGCAGCACCTCGTGCTTGCGCGCCTCGCGGCCGGTGAGCCTCCGGATCTTCACGGCGGGTCCGAGGCCTGCGAAAAGCTCACCGATGCGCTCGCCCTCCTTGGCGGCGCCGGGCAGGTCCTCGGTTGGGTTGACGATCAGAAGGACGTCGAGCGCGGCGTCGAGCTGCCGGTCCTCGAGCCATTTGGCGATGGCGAGGTTCTCGGCCTCGTAGCGATGGGTGAGGCCGGCGCCGAGGGCCGGCGCGTTGTCACCGAGCTGCAACGTCTCCCATGGGATGCGCGAGGCGCCGGCATCGTGCACCACGACCAGCGGATGCGCCGTATACCGGTCCAGGATGGTCCTGACGTTCGCCGGCAGCACGAGTTCGCCCAGTCTCTGGCCGAATGTCTTGAGCTTGTCGAAGGTGAAGGCGGGGGTCGCGATCGTCTCCAGCAGGGCGCTCAGATCTGTCTGTGCCACCTCGATGCGCCCCTTGTAGATCGCGGCCTTGGCGCCGGCCGTCAGCACCGACGAACTGAATTCGAGGCGAGGGGCGTCGTCCCGCGATTCCTGCCGCACGATGAGGTAGACGCTCTGATCCGTGGGCGCCGCCGCTGCTCGCGGCACGACATAGGCTGGCGACGGGAACCGGAGTTCGCGCAGGGTCACTTCGATGCCGTCGAACAGCGGTGTCGCGGAGAGGCGCAGCATCTCCTGGCGCAGGGCGACGTAGCGCGCCTCGTCGGTCTCGCAGATCGTGATGCCGCGGAAGTGGTTGTCGCGATCGGCATCCTGAAGCCCGCGCAGGAAGCCGGCCAGAAGGCGTCGCAAGGCCGTGACAGGCAGCATGCCGGACGCGCCGCCCATGAGCACCGTTGCGAAATCGTCGATGCGCGTGGCAACGAAGGTGCGGACCAGGTTCTCGCCGACGACTTCGAGCACATCCTCGCGAAAGCCGTCGAACGGGCCCAGCCCGGCGAACGCGACGATGTCTGCGCGCACAGGATGGCGGCCCGTCGGCAGAATCGTGATCTCGCCGACATTGGCGTTGAACATCCGCCGGGACAGCATCTGCTGGACCGCGCCGTCGAGCATCCCGTCGATCTGGCTCGCCGCGCCTGAAGGCGCCACGTTGCGGAAGAGGCCGAGGACATAGGCGCTCGCCTCGGCATCGGCGATGCTGCCCAGCGCGATCGTCACCTCGAGGCGGTGCTGGCGTCGCCGGCCGACGACGACCTGCTCGGACAGGATGGGCTCCGCTGCGGCGGCCAGGCCCACGGCGGGGACCGCGAGACCGGCGGCGATCGCCGGCACCTTGTCGGGTGCCGCGAATTCCTCCGCCAGGAAGCGCGTCTCGCGCATGCTCAGCGTCCGACCGCGCTGGCCTTCGTATGGCGCTGTCATCCGCAGCGCGTTGTCCGGCACCGCGCGCATGGGCAGGGCACGCCGGTCCATGCGGTCCGGCAGCAGGGTGGTCTGACCGGTCGCCAGGATGGAATCGACGGCCTGCGCCACGGTTTCGTTGTTCGGCAGGCTGCCGTGATCCTCCTCGATGAAGTAGGTCGCCTTGGCGGTGGCGATCAGGGCAAGTTTCAGGGGAACGGTCCCGTCGCCGTCCATCGAGGTCGTGTAGACGAACTCGTCGTTCTGCACGACGGCATCGACGACCGTCTCGCGGTTGATGCCGGCGATCAGATACAGCTCGTCGTACGCGGTGGGCAGATCGCGCTGGACCGCCTTCGCCGCCGTTAGCATGCCCTGGTCGGGCCGGACGCCGCCGACGGGCCATGATGCGAGGTTGAAGTAGTCGGTCGCGACCTTGTCGGGCGACGGCATCATTTCGCACAGGCCGGGGAACGTGCCGAATACGTCGCGCGCGAGATCCTCTGCCGAGTGCTTTACGTCGAGGAAGGCCACCTTGCGCACGATCGGGTGCGTCCCACGGAATGCCTGGATCGGCGAGAACGAGCCGTAGTTCGGCGTGCCGAGCATGACGATCCGGCCCAGCGCCTTGGGCTTGTGCGCCAGCGCCGCGCGGGCCACCAGGCCGCCCATGCTGTGCGGAACCAGGTGTACCGGACCGCCTGACGCGCCGATCGTATCGGCGAGGGTCTTGCCGAGATCGGGAATGCTCAGGCGCCAGTCGAACGCATGGAAATCCGCGTCATAGCCGGCGATGCGCAGGCGGTACCTCAGCGACAGGTACGCGAACAGCAGGACGCCGACCGCGCCGATGCCGGGCACCGCGGGGTCGAGGCTGAGCTCTTCCAGCCGCCCGGCAGCGATGTCGATCGGGTCGATCCACAGCGTGTCGTCGGCGAAACCGAGCTTCGAGCCCATGATGCCGGGCAGGATCAGGACGCGGTCGCGTCCGCGCACGGTGCGCGTCGCGGCCTCCTGGGCAAGCCGACGCAGCTCGGCGTACTGCGCCGCGCCGAAATAGTCTTCCAGAAGGCCCGATTGCTCGCCGGATGCGAGGGCAGCCTCGACGGCCTGGTCGGAGAGCGAGAAGGGCAGGCTTTCCGCGCCGGCGGCGGCCGCGCGGCGCACCGGGCGCTTGCGGGCGACGGAACGGCGCGGGCGAGGTTTACGCGGCTTCCTGGCGGCCATGACGTTTTCCCGGGTGCGAGGCCTGGCTTGGCGCCGCTAGCGTGACGAACGCAGGCGTCGTTTCACATCCGGGGCGCGCTGTACGGGGTGCCGTAAATCGCCGGGCCGTAGGGCTTTGTGGATGGCCGGGGATCTTGGATACGACGGGTTCAAGAGCGCGGTAACGACGCGCTTAGCCCATCCGGAAATCGCATAAGGTATATTATCGAAAATATGTGATGGTCAAATGTACCAGCAACTTACATCGCGCTTCTCAGGAGCCGCTCTCACGCGCTCTGAGACGCTGCCGGTTCAAGCAATTCGATCAATCCGTAGCCCGGCATGTAATAGAACGATACCATCCGCCCGCCGAACAGGACCGCGGGCTTGCGCGGCGACACGCAGGCCAGTCTGTGCCCTGCGCTCTTCAGCGCCGCCAGGCTCGCTGTCAGGTCATCCGTGGCGAAGCACTGGTGATAGAACAGCCCGCTCCCGATCTGGAGGTATTTGGCGATCGGCGCCGCCGGATCGCTGCCGTAGACGACTTCCACAGCCGGCATGGCGGCCGACGTGCACATGACCAGGTCGACCTTCTGCAGCGGATCATGGACCGGTTCGCCGGCGACGTAGCCCAGGCTGCGCAGCAGCGCCAGGGCCTCGGCCGGCCGCGCGGTGGCCAACCCAAAATGATGGAACGTCAGCCCCAGGCCGTTGGCGAGAGTTCTGTCGGCCGTCGCTATGACGCCTGTATCCACGCCGGTTTCCCTTGAAATGCCCACGGATGAGCAACGCTGACGGCCTTGGTCGGTTCTCCCCGGACCGGCGCCCGGCATCAAGCGGAACGTCGCGCGCCCGGGCCGGACATTGGGGGTACCCCGCGCAGCCTAGCCTGTTTCCAGGACCATCCCGTCATAGGCGGGCTCGACGCCGGGCGGCAGCTTCGCCTTCCAGGTTTCGTAGTCGACGGTGTGGTTCATATGCGTGAGCACCGCCCGCTTCGGCTTGACCCGCGCGATCCAGCCCAGCGTCTGCTCGAGATGGCTGTGGGCGATGTTGATGCGCTCCTGCAGGCAGTCGACGACCCAGACATCGATGCCTTCCAGCGCCGCGAACGCCGCCTTCGGCATGTCCTTGACGTCGGTCGAGTACGCGAATTTCCCGAAGCGCAGGCCCAGCGTCGGATCGCGGTCGCCGCCATGTTCCTGACGGAACGGCACGACGGTGATCGATCCGATCGTCGTCGGAGCGCTCAGCTCCTTGGGCCGCAAGGACGGCGCATACCAGATCCCGTCGACATGGCGCGGCGGATCGAAGGCATAGCCGAAGCGTCGTGTTGCCTCGCCCAGCGTGGTGGCGTCGGCCCAGACATCGAGCGGCGCGTTGCGGTGGAAATTGACCGAGCGCAGGTCGTCGATGCCGTGCAGATGGTCCGCATGCGAATGCGTCAGGATCACGGCATCGACGCGCGACAGGCCGTTCGTGAGGAACTGCTGGCGCAGATCCGGCGCGGCGTCGACCAGGATGCGCGTGTCGCCGTCCTCGACGACCACGGACACCCGCGTCCGCTTGTTGCGCGGATCGGTCGACCGGCATACGGCGCACTGGCAGCCGATCAGCGGCACGCCGCCGGAGCCGCCGGAGCCGAGGATCGTGATCTTCATGCGGCTTGTGCCGGTGCCCTGGCCCGCCCGAACAGCGCGAAGAAATTCGCCGTGGTGGCGCGCGCCAGCTCGGCCACGCCGACATCCTTCAGCGCCGCGACCTTCGCGGCCGTGTGCGCCACATAGGCCGGCTCGCACGGCTTGCCGCGGACCGGCACGGGCGCGAGGAACGGCGAATCCGTCTCCACCAGCAGCCGGTCGAGCGGGATCGTTCGCACCGTCTGGCGCAGCGCCTCGGCGTTCTTGAACGTGACGATGCCGGAGATGGAGATGTAGAAGCCGAGTTCGAGGGCGGCGTCGGCCAGCTTCTGCGATGACGTGAAGCAATGCAGCACGCCGGTCAGGCGCGTGTCGCGCACCGCCTCGGTCAGCATCGCCGCCGTGTCGTCGTCGGCATCGCGCGTGTGGACGATCAGCGGCAGCCCCGCTTCCGCCGCGGCGCGCATGTGCGCGCGGAAATTCTCGCGCTGCTTCTCGCGCGGGCTCTTGTCGTAATAGTAGTCGAGTCCCGTCTCGCCGATGCCGACGACCTTGGGATGGCGCGCCAACTCGATCAGCTTCGCGGCATCGGCCGCTTCGTTCTCCGCCTCGTGCGGATGGATGCCGACCGAGCAGAAGACGTTGTCGTTCGCCTCGGCGATCGCGCGCACGCGCGCGAAGTCGCGCAGCTTGGTCCCGATCGTCAGCAAGGTGCCGACGCCGGCGGCCTGGGCGCGCGCCAGCGTGCCCGGCAGGTCGTCGGCCATCGGCGCGTAGTCGAGATGGCAGTGGCTGTCGACCAGCATCATTACGCCCTGCCCTTCGCCCCCGCCGCGGCGTCCTCTTCGACGTAACGCGGGAAGATCCCTTGCGGCGGCGGCAGCGCTACGCCCGGCTTCAGCGCCGCATCGAGCGCCGCGAAGTCGCGCGCCTCCTGCGGCACGGCAAGCAGGTCGAGCAGCCGCGCCATCGACTGCGGCATGAACGGCTGATTGAGGATCGCGAGCCGGCGCAGCGTCTCCATCAGCACGTACAGCACCGTATTCATCCGCGCCGGATCGGTCTTGCGCAGCGTCCACGGCGCCTGCTCGTCGACATAGCGGTTCGCCGCGCCGACGATCTGCCAGAGCGCGTCCAGCGCCTTGTGGAAGGCCTGTTCGTCGAGCTCGGCCCGGACGATCGTCAGCAGGTTCCGGCCGTCGTCCAGCAGCTTCTGGTCCGCCGGCGTAAACGCGCCCGGCTGCGGCACCGCCGCACCCGCGTTCTTCTGCACGAAGCTGAGGACGCGCTGCGCCAGATTGCCGAAATCATTGGCGAGATCGCCGTTCAGCCGGCCGACCATGGCCCGCTGCGAGAAGTCGCCATCCTGGCCGAACGGAACCTCGCGCATCAGGAAATAGCGCACCGGATCAAGCCCGAATTTCGCGATCATCGCGTGCGGGTTGATCACGTTGCCGAGCGATTTCGACATCTTTTGGCCGTCGAAGGTCCACCAGCCATGGGCGAAGACGCGCTTCTGCGGCTTGAGCCCGGCCGCCATCAGGAAGGCCGGCCAGTACACGGCGTGGAAGCGCACGATGTCCTTGCCGACCATGTGCAGGTCGGCCGGCCAGAACGTCTTGAACTGGGCGCTGTCGGTGTCGGGATAGCCGACCGCGGTGATGTAGTTGGTCAACGCATCCAGCCAGACGTACATGATGTGGCCGGGCGCATCGGGCACCTTGACGCCCCAGTTGAACGTCGTCCGCGACACGGACAGATCGTTCAGGCCCTGGCGCACGAAGCTGATGACCTCGTTGCGCCGGCTGTTCGGCGCGATGAACCCGGGATTTTCCTCGTAGAACTTCAGCAGCCGGTCCTGCCAGGCGGACAACCTGAAGAAATAGCTCGGCTCCTCGACCCATTCGACCTCGGCGCCCGACGGCGCGCGCTTCTTGCCGTCCGGACCGGTCGTCAGCTCGTCCTCGCCGTAGAACGCCTCGTCGCGCACCGCGTACCAGCCGGAATACTTGCCGAGGTAGATGTCGCCGTTGCGGTCCAGCGCCTTCCAGATCGCCTGGCTGGCGCGCTTGTGGCGCTCCTCGGTCGTGCGGATGAAGTCGTCGTTGGAGATGTCCATCGCCTTGGCCAGGTCGCGGAAATTCTGCGAGACCTTGTCGGTGAAGGCCTGCGGATCGACGCCGGCCTGCGCCGCCGCCTTCTCCACCTTCTGGCCGTGCTCGTCGGTGCCGGTCAGGAAATGGACCTGGTAGCCGTCCAGCCGCTTGAACCGCGCCAGCACGTCGCAAGCCAGCGTCGTGTAGGCGTGCCCGATATGCGGGACGTCGTTCACGTAATAGATCGGGGTCGTTATGTAATAGGTCTTTGCCATCGTTCCGGTCTGGCCGTGCTTTGAAAGACGGGCCTCATATTTAGGCGACGGTGGTTAAATAAGCCACTGAAAGAAAACATCAACATCGGCAGCAAATTGATTGCTGAAATGCGGCCCGGACCGATAGCATCGTGTCCATAATCATCCGGGGGAGCACATACGATGACAACCATCACGCGCCGTTACCTCCTGTCCGGGGCCGCTGCCCTGGGCATCGCCGCCGCCCTTCCCGTCTCCGCCCAGGCGCAGGCCTGGCCCAGCAAGCCGGTCAAGGTCGTGGCCGCTTTCGCGCCCGGCGGTGTCGCCGACCTGATGGCGCGCCTGATGGCAACGCACCTCCAGGAGGCGCTGAAGCAGCCCTTCGTGGTCGAGAACCGGGCCGGCGCGGGCGGCATCATCGGAACCGATTTCGTCGCCAAGGCGACGCCCGACGGCTACACGCTGCTGCTCACCACGTCGGCCGCGCAGGGCGTGGCGCCGGTGCTGCAGCCCAACGTCCCCTACGACCCGGTCAAGGACTTCACCCACGTCGCCTTCCTCGGGCGCGGGCCGACGGTGATGCTGGCCAATGCGGCGGCTCCCTATCAGTCGCTGAAGGACTTCATCGCCGCGGCGAAAACGAAAAAGGACTCGGTCAATTTCGGCTCCGGAGGCCAGGGCAGCCTGGGTCACCTGACCGGCGAGCTGATTGCCCGCACCGTGAACGTACCGATGTTGCATATCGCCTACCGCGGCTCGGCGCCGGCGCAGGTGGCGCTGCTCGGCAACGAGATCGAGATCATCGTCGACAACCTCTCGGCCCATGCCGGCCTGATCCAGGAAGGCAAGCTGCGCCCGCTCGGCATCGCCTCGGAGCAGCGGCTCGAGGCGTTCCCGAACATCCCGACCTTCTCGGAGCAAGGGTTCCCGACGATCCAGTCCGCGGCCTGGTTCGGGCTTACCGGCCCGGCAAAACTGCCTGATGCGATCGTGACCAAGCTGCATGCCGAAGCGCAGAAGATCGTCGGCTCGGACGCGATCAAGACGCGCATGCGCGAGCTCGGCCTCGTCGCGGACGCGTCGATGACGCCGCAGCAGTATTCGGATTTCGTCGGCGCCGAGAACAGGAAATGGGGCGACATCGTCAAGGCGGCCGGGATCAAGCCGCAGTGAACAGGTACCCTTCTCCCCAGCGGGGAGAAGGAGGGGCCCGCTGCGCAGCAGCGGGAGGATGAGGGGGAGAAGATGTCCGAGAGCGGCACCAAGCGCGCTGTCGCGCGCCCCCTCACCCGCGCGCTTCGCGCGCACCCTCTCCCCGTTGGGGAGAGGGTTTTTACCGCGCGTTGCCGATGACGCGGTCGAGGATCCAGTTGTCGATGTCGTGGACGAGGCGCTCGTAGGTGCAGAAGCGCCCGGGCTTCGCCAGCGGCGAGTCCAGCCCTTCCTGCTGCAGCTCCAGGGCGACGATGTCCTCGGGGATCGTCGTGTCCCAGCGCTTGTAGTACTTCTGCATCGTCTCTTCGAAGTCGGGCCGGTCGCGATGCGCTTTCGGCACGCAGGAGCCGATGATCACCTTGGTGCGGCGTGGGCCCTGCGGCTGGAGCTCCACGTACCACATCAGGTCGATGCAGCAGCCGAACATCGTGTTCGGGAAGATCGACGGATAGTACGTGCCCTCGACATGCCGCCCCTCGAGCGTCGGGATCGGCGGGAAGCCTGTTTCACCCTCGAGCAGCGCGCGGCTGCCCTTGTGGCTGATGAACTTGGCGACGTAGTTGCCGTGCGTCTCGTCGGGCGGATGGATGGTGCGCTTCTTCTGATAGAGCGTGCCTGAGTGGACGAACGGGATGTGGTACTGCTCGGCGAAGTTCTCGAAGAAGAGCTTCCAGTTGCAGCCGACGTCGTATTCCTTGCGCCGCACGCAGACGAAATCCTCGAGATTGTAGGACTTCAGGTGCTGCGCGAGGTCGCCGAGATATTCGGCGAGCGGGACGCTGTCGGCGTCGAGATTGACCCACATGAAGCCGCCCAGCGTCTCCAGCTTCACCGGCGTCAGGCCCCAGTCGGCCTTCCTGAAGTTCTCGGTGTGCTCCATGTCGGGCGCGGCCGCCAGCTTGCCCTCGGGCGAGTACGCCCAGCTGTGGTACGGGCAGCGCAGGACGTTGCAGTTCCCCTCGCCCGTCACGATGCGCGCGCCGCGATGGCGGCAGGAATTGGCGAAGGCGCGCGGCGTCCCGCTGCGGTCGCGGATGATGATCAGCGGTACGCCGACATAATCGACGGTGAAATAGTCGCCGGCATTGGGAATGCGGTCGGCGCGGCCAATGAAGATCCACTGCTTGTGGAAGATCCGCGTCACTTCGCGGTCATAGAAGGCCTGCGACGTGTAGCACCACGGCGGCAGCGTCTCCGCCTGCATCGCCGGCAGGCGCACCTTGGCGTAATGCTGCGGATGGAAGATGTCGTCGGGCGTGTCGAAAGGCATCGGCGCAGTTACTCCCGGAATTCGTATGCTTTTCTGCCGCGCGGGCACGCTAGCATAGCCGCCTCAGGCGGACACGGAAGTCCTCTCCGCCGCGCGCTGGATCGCGAACAGCGCCGACAGCAGCGCCAGCCTGCGATCGAGGTTGAGCCCGTCGGTTGCGTTCGCGAGCCGCTGCACACGCTCCGCGGCATCCGCCCAGGGTTCGGGCGAGCCGCGCGCGGTCCGGATCCGCGCGGCGATCCAGTCGTCCATGAGCTGCAGGATCACACGGAACGAGGCGGCCGCCTCGTCGCCGGCGCGACCGACCTGGTCGGCCAGCGCGTGCGCCGCCGGGATCTCCAGCGTCGGCAGCGTGTCGAGAAGCTGGGTCAGCTCGCGATGCAGCTCGGCGCCGCCGCGATCGGCCAGCTCGATCGCCCGGCCGATGGAGCCCCTGGCCAGCGCCACCAGGACCCGGCGTTCGTCGGCCCCGAGCTCCGGCCGATGCCGCGCCAGCAGGGCGTCCACCTGGGCGTCGTCCAGCGTCCGTAAGGTCAGCAACCGGCAGCGCGACCGGATCGTCGGCAGCAGCCGCCCGGGGCTGTTCGACAGCAGCAGGATCAGGCAGCGCGCCGGCGGCTCCTCCAGGACCTTGAGCAGCGCGTTCGCCGCGTTCCGGTTCATCGCCTCCGCCTCGTCGACGATCAGGATGCGCCAGCCGCCCTCGGCGGCGGTCTTCAGCAGGAACTCGATGGCCGCGCGCACCTGCGCAACGACGATCTCCTGCGTCTCCTTGCCCGTATCGGGATGGATCATGCCCGGCTGGAGGGTGACCAGGTCGGCATGGCCGCCGGAGGCGATCCGCCGAAACACCGGGTCGTCGGCCGGGACCGTCAGGGAATCAGGGGCGCCGAACAGCCCCCCGCCCCCGTCGCCGGCCATCACGAAACGGGCGAAGCGATAGGCCACTGTCGCCTTGCCGATGCCGCGCGGCCCCGTGATCAGCCACGCATGCGGCATCCGGCCCGCGGACCATGCGTCGAGCAGCGTCCGCTCCGCATCGGCATGGCCGGTCAGGTCGGGATTGGCGCGCGGCGGAAGGGTTTCAGCGAACGATGTTTCGGTGTTGGCCATTGAACCCGGGTTTCGGCTTAGGAAGTCATAAACGTCGTTGGGCCTCCCGGATCGTATCCATCACGGCTCTAGCGTGGTCAATGGCCTCAAATTCTGGCGCTGAAGGTCGCGTTCCCGGCATGGTGCTGAACTCAGCCCACCACGCCATCTTATCTCCGAAGGTAATCGTGCCTCGGCCATCGCGTCCTTCACGAAACTGGATCTGCGATAGGCCTTCGAGCTCCAGGGAGCGCAGCTCGCGCCGCCAAACGTCGGACACGATGACTATCCGACGGTTGGTGACCGCGTAGACCGTGCGCGCCCGGCGAAATGCATCCCAAATGAAGCGTCCGATAACGAAGTACAAACCAACGACGACAAATAACGCCCCAAAAAGGAGAAAAAACAGCGGTGCGTTGGAGCGATACACTCCGACGTGCCAGAAAATTACGAAACCGCACCACACCACACAGAACGGAATCAGGAACACATCGCCTGCTTTGAACACGATGCCGCGTCCCGGCCGCCCGGACCAAAGCAGCCGTTCGTCTCTCTCGAGCCACGGGCCGATTTTCTGAGAGATGGTGGGGTCCATATGAAGGCGGATAGGTGCCGGAGGATAGCTTCTCAATCTACAGTCGCACAGCGCTGCAATGACGATCAACCGCCGCCCCGAATACACCCAAGGCGGATCGGCTAGCGATCGAGGCGAATGCTGAGCCGTTTGGCCACGGCGTTGAAAATCTCGGCGGAAACTTCATCGAGTGCGGCCGTTGCGTCGATCACGACACAACGGTCGGGATTGGCCGCCGCAATGCTCAGGAAGCCACGGCGCACGCGCTCGTGGAAGGGGCTGCCCATGCGCTCGTAGCGTGTTTCGTCGTGATTGCGGCTCTTGGTGCGCCCCAGCCCGGCCTCGACGGGCACGTCGAGGATGAGGGTCAGGTCTGGCTTGAAATCGCCGACGGCAACCTTGTAGAGGGCCTCAATAGGCTCCGGCCCGAGCTGATGGCCGTAGCCTTGGTAGGCCATGGTCGAGTCGGCGAAGCGGTCGGAGATGACCCATTCGCCTGAATCCAGCGCCGGCAGGACGACCGTGTCGAGATGTTCCTTGCGGGCCGCGAAATGCAGCAGCGCCTCGGTCAGCGGGCGCCACCGCCCCGGTTCGCCTTCGACCAGCAGCTTGCGGATGCTCTCCGCGGCCGGCGAGCCGCCTGGCTCGCGCGTCGTCCGGACCGTGATGCCGGACTTGGTCAAAGCGCCCGCAAGCCGCGCGATCTGCGTCGACTTGCCGGCGCCCTCTCCGCCCTCGAGCGTGATGAACCGTCCGCGCGAAGGCCCGCGGGTCACTTCTTGCCGTTGCCCCAGACCAGGTAGCTCAGGGCGGCCGCGATGCGGCCCGTGAAACCGAGCTTGTTGACGTCGGTTTCGGCGACGAGCGGCGCCTCGATCGGTTCGATCCCCGGAGCGGTCACGACCAGCTTGCCGACCTCGGTCCCCTTCTTGACCGGTGCCGGCACCGGCGCGTCGAAGGCAGTCGTCACCTTGAGCTGCGGACGGGCGCGGCGCGGCAGGGTCACGTACAGGTCCTGCGCCGCGACGAGCTGCACGCTTTCCTGCTCGCCGAGCCAGACATCGGCCTTGTCCATGACCTGGCCGGCCTTGGCGATGTGGTAGGTGCCGTACTCGCGATAGGCCCAGTCGATCAGCCGCTCGCTCTCCTCGGCCCGGTTCTTCATGCTGGGCATGCCGTTCAGGACCATGATGACGCGACGATTCTCGCGCACGGCGGACGCCGTGAGGCCATAGCCTGCAGCCTCGGTATGGCCGGTCTTGATGCCGTCGGCGCCGGTGTTCTTGTAGAGCAGCGGATTGCGATTGCCTTGCTTGATGGGCACGCCCTTATCGTCTGTCCCGTACGTGAAATCCTTCTCGGCGTAATACTTGTAGTGCTCCGGGAAGTCCTTGATCAGGCGCACGCTGAGGGTCGCGAGGTCGCGCGTGGTCATGTAGTGCTCGGGATCGGGCCAGCCGGACGCGTTGCGGAAGTTGCTGCCGGTCAGGCCGATGCGCTTGCCTTCCTCGTTCATGCGCTCCGCAAAAGCTTGCTCGCTGCCCGCGATGCCCTCGGCGAGAACGATGCATGCGTCGTTGCCCGACTGGATGATCACGCCGCGCAGCAGGTCTTCGACTTTCACCTTGCCGCCGAGCGGCACGAACATTTTCGAGCCCTGGATGCGCCAGGCCTTCTCGCTGACGGCGAACTCGTCCTGCAGCGTCAGGCGGCCTTCCTTGATCTCCTTGAAGACCATGTAGGCGGTCATAATCTTGCTCATCGACGACGGCGGCATGCGTTCGTCGGCGTTCTTCTCGAACAGCACCGCGCCGGTCTGGTAGTCGATGATGACCGCCTGGCGTGCCGTGGTCTGCAGGGTCTGCGACGTTGCGTCCGCCTGCGGGGCCGCCTGCTGCTGGGTCGGCGCCGGGGCCTGCTTGGTGCGCTGGCGCTGCTGGGCGTCGGCGGCCGGGATGGCCAGCGCGGACAGAGCGACTGCGGTCAGTGCCGCGAAGGCGACGCTGCGGATGCCGAACACGGGCTTGATCTGGTTCATCTGGTCTTCCTGCGATCCGACCGGGAGGTCCCGGGTCTAGGCCTAAAATGTGCCTAAAAATGGCTTGAATATCGTTGCCAATTAGTCAACGACGATGCGGGCCTCGGGCACGACAGGGGTCAATTCCGCCAGGAGCAGGTCTGCTTCCTGCACCGACCCGATGGGCCCCAGCCGGACCCGGTAGAGCTGCTGCGAGCCGGCGTTGACCGGGGTCACCTTCGAGCTGCCATAGCGCGAGAGCCGCACGCTCATCCGATAGGCATTGTCGTAGTTGGCGAAGGCGCCGGCCTGGATGAACAGGGTCGTCGGCTGCACCGTCGACTGCGTCACAACGGCCGTCGCCGCCGCCTGCTGGGTGACCGGCAAGGCGGCCGTTTCCGTCACCGCCGGCGCGATCGCTGCCGGCGAGGTCTGACGCGGGCGCGCAACAGGCACCGCTGCCGTGCCCTGCGGGGCGGCCTGTGCGATGACCGGCGGGGCCGGACGCGCCGCTGGCTGCTGGACGACCCTGCCCCGGCTGCGGGAACTCGTCGAAACCATCGTCTCGGCAGGCGGCATGGTTGCTGACGGCGGCGGCAGGGCGGTGCTCGCTACGGCAGTGGAAGACCTGGCACCCGGTGGTGGTGGAAGCGCGTCGCTGGCAACCTCGGCCCGGGGCACCGCCGCGACTTGCGTAGTGTCCGATGCCGGCGCACCGCGTAGCAGCGCTGCCTTCAGGGTCCTGCTCTCCTCGGCCAGGGCCTCGACGCGTACCCGCGCGGTGCCCTGCGGTTCGAAGCCGAGGAGCTGGGCACTCCGCCGGGAGACGTCGATGATCCGGCCGCGGATGAAAGGGCCGCGATCGTTGACGCGCAGCACGACGGACCGGCCGTTCTCCAGATTGGTGACGCGGACGAGGCTCGGCATCGGCAGGGTCTGATGCGCCGCCGTCAGGGCGTTCATGTCGTAAACCTCGCCATTGGCCGTGGAGCGGCCGTGGAAGTTCACGCCCTGGCTTTCCCCGCCGTAAAACGAGGCGATTCCGGTCTCGCTGTAGCCGTAGTCTTCCGCCGGGTAATACCAGACGCCATTGATCTGATACGGGTCGCCGACCTTGTAGATGCCTTGGGGCTTCCCCGAGTCGCGGCCGAGCTGCTTGGCCGTATGGACCGCCAGCGTGGTTTCCGCGCATCCTGCCAGCATCAAGGCTGCGAATGCTGCCGCGACCCCTAGCGCACGTCGCGCCCCCTGCATCTTGTGCATACCCCCGGCCGTCCTGCTCAGATGTAGTAGATTATTAACCCTCGCCGATACGATCAGCAAGAAATCCAACAGCGGTCGCGAAATAAAGCGACCGGTTCCATCTGAGCAATACGCGGTAATTGTTATAAATCAGGAAACTTGGCCCCTCCGCGCCGCCGGGCTGGATGAGCGAGCTGCTCAGCTCGCGCGCCGGCAGGTCGCCGCCATCGGCGCGACGGACACCGAGGCGCTGCCACTCGGACAGCGGCTTCTGCATCTTCGTATGATCGACCAAAGTCCGGTCGAAGCCGGACGGAAGTCGGACCTCCCGCCCCCAGGTCTCGTCGCCGCGCCAGCCGCTTTTCGCGAGGTAGTTGGCGGCCGACGCAAAGACGTCGGCGCGCGTGTTCCAAATGTCGGCGCGGCCGTCGCCGTCGAAATCAACCGCAAAGGCGAGATAGCTCGAGGGCATGAACTGGCTTTGCCCCATGGCGCCCGCCCATGAGCCGCGCATTTCCTGCGCGCTGATATTGCCGCGGGCAACGATGGTGAGAGCCTTGAGCAATTCGTCGCGGAAGAACGCACTGCGCCGCCCGTCATAGGCCAAAGTCGCGAGCGCCTGAATGACCGGGAAGTTTCCGGTGATCCGGCCGAAATCCGTCTCGATGCCCCATAGTGCGACGATGAACCGCGGCTGGACGTTGTAGGCTTGAGCGACCCGGCCGAGGATCTCCCGGTGCTCCTGGATGCGTGCACGTCCCGACTCGATGCGCCCGGGGTTGACGACCCGGGTGATGTAGTCCGCGAACGTGATCGTCGTCTCCGGCTGCCGCCGGTCGAGTTCGAGGACACGCGGAATCGGAATGCCGGTCAGACTTTGGTCGAGTACGGATGCCGGAATGCCGCGCTCGCCGGCCTCTTTGCGCAGCGCCGCCAGCCATGTCGGGAAGTCGACATCCGCGGCGGCTGCAGCGCGTCCCAGGCTTGCAGTGGCGAGCGATGCCAGTCCGGCGACAAAACTACGACGCTTCATGGCTATGGAATCGCACCTTGCAGGGAATCGCGTGCGCGTTCTTCTGCCACAAGCCCCCGGACGCGGGCTAGGCCCAAATCAGGGCTGCGGGAACAGGCTCGTCGTGCGTCCGACCGCGTAGTAGGCGACCAGGCCGATGTATTCGCGCACTGCATCGGACAGGTATTGCAGGTTCGCCCCGAGGCTGAATTGGGGCTGGAACTGCGTTTCGTGATCGGTCGCATAATCGACCGGGAACGCGATCAGGTTGGTCCAGCCGGCCTTGCGGAACGTCCCCATCGCCCGCGGCATATGGCGCGCCGACGTGATCAGCAGCCACTGCTGCTCCGGCTCCGGCTTCATCATTTCGAAGCTGAAACGGGCGTTCTCGACCGTGTTCCTGGAGCGGTCCTCGAACACGATGCGGGTCGTGTCGACGCCGATGCGGGCAAAGATCCGGCGGACGATATCCGCCTCGGTGTCACGGCCGTTGATGAGCTCGATCGAGCCGCCCGTGAAGACGTGACGGGCCATCGGGTAACGCCGCGACAGCTCCAGGAACGCATCCAGGCGCGGCGACCCGGTGGCGGCCTGGGAGCGCGGGATGCCGCGCTTGCCGATGATGTACTCGTCGATGACGCCGCCCAGCACCAGGATCCCGTCGACCCGGCTTGGCAGCGTGACGGGCGGCGGGAACCTGTCCTCGAGCGGTCGCAGCGCCCATTGCCCCAGGGGCAGCATGGCAATCGCCAGAGTCGAAAGCGCGGCTGCGGCGACCAAAAGCCGGCCGAGCCGGAACCATGGCGTCCATAGCAGGGCGGCCCCGGCCAGCCAGCAGGCAAACAACAAGCTGCTGGGCTCGGCGACCAGCCAGAACAGCTTAGACAGCGGAAGAAATGCGTCCATTTCGCTGCACCGCTCTTAATCAGCCAAGCTCTGGAAAGCAAGCCGGCTGGCAAATCTGCAACATGCGCCGAAATTACGACGCCCCTGCGCGCCAAAAGAGGAACAAAGCAAACTGAGCGGCGTCATTACGCGTGGATCACGGCGAACTGACTACGGCGAATGGCGAGCTTGGGCATTGCCCGGATCAAACCTTTGGACAGGGTTGAATACTTCTGGGGAACGAATGTCTCGACCGCGCGTTAGGCGGAATTGCAGTTCGGGTGTTCTCGCCCGGGTGCGCTTTTGAAGCTCGACAATCGAAAAAGTGAAAGGTCCATGCGGTCTCAATTTTGTCTCAGCTGAAGTGGTGTCACTCACACGTACAGAGTGGAATTGGGATTAGCATTCTGGAGTATTGTTAAAGACCAGTTGGGCCAAAAACGGGCAGATGCGGAAACAAACGGAAGACCCCATAGGGGCACGGCGAAAGATCGTTGGGGACAGACCGAGATCACCTCAAATCAAGCGGGGCACGAACATGCAGACATTCCAGATTTTCCTCGTCGATCCCAGCCAGCTGCTACGCGAGGGCCTTCGACGGCTCCTCGACGATCCGAGCTTTGCGGTATCGGGCGAAGCCGCAACCCTCGGCGATGCGCTGGGAAGCATCACGCAGGATGCCACGCCCGATCTTCTGCTGTTGGGACTACACGGCCGACGACAAGCAGCGCCTGGAGGAGATACGCACGCTCCGGCAGAAGATGCCGAAGATGCGCGTGGTGGTGCTGACGGACGCCCTGTCGAGCGTATCGCTCGCGCAGTGCTTCGA
>JAESGS010000385.1_pt1 | contig 37843 bp, 40 predicted proteins | sample 9269761 | NCBI WGS metagenome assembly JAESGS01 (sample SAMN15741799, study PRJNA653493) | algae metagenome | isolation source: Cyanosarcina radialis HA8281-LM2 and co-occurring heterotrophs from damp... | place: USA: Makauwahi cave, Hawaii | collected 2011-01-06 | reverse complement strand
GGGCATCAGGCGCGCCGGCGGGTCGGGGCAGAGCCTTGACCCGCCCTACAAAGCCAAGGCACTTCCCCATGAACATCCTCGTCACCGCCGGGAACACGCAGACGCCGATCGACCGGGTGCGGTGCATCACCAACGTCTTCTCCGGCCGCACCGGGGCGCAGATCGCCGCCGCCGCGTTCGACCGCGGGCACGCCGTCACGTTCATCACGTCGCACCCCGAAGTGCTGGCCGCGATCCCCACTACCCGGCCGCGCGAGGCCCCCGAGTGGCAGGTGAAGACGTACCGCACGTTCGAGGACCTGGAGGCCCGCATGGCCGAGGCGATCCCCGGCGGCGGGTTCGACGCCGTCGTCCACGCGGCAGCCGTGAACGACTACCACGTCGTCGGCACGTTCGCGAAGGTCGGCGACGCGTTCATCGACGTGTCCGCCGGCAAGGTGAAGGGAAGTCACGCCGACCTGTGGCTACGGCTCACGCCCGCGCCGAAGTTGGTGGACAAGATTCGGTCCGACTGGAAGTTCGCCGGGCTACTCGTGAAGTTCAAGCTCGAAGTCGGCGTGACCGAGGCGGAACTGCTGGACATCGCCGAGAAGTCCCGCTTGCACTCGGCGGCCGACCTCATGGCCGCGAACACCCTCGACGGCATGGGCGAGTGGGCCTACGTAGGGGCCGGCGATTGCTACCGCCGGGTCGAGCGGTCGCGGCTCGCGGCGACGCTCCTCGACGCCCTCGAAGCGAAATCGAAGTAACCCGCCCGCACCTTCGGCATCCAACCGTCGCCCATTCCTCCCCGGAGCGACGACGATGATTTCCCTGCGATCCGCCTGGCTGGTCCTGTTCCTCGTCGGCTGCACGTCCGCGCCGGCCGACTCCGCCCCGAAGCCGGACCCGAAGGCCGTGCCGAAGGTCGGCGACGCGGCGAAGGACTTCGAGCTGACGGCCCTCGGCGGCGAGAAGGTGAAACTGTCCGCCGTCGCCGAGAAGGGGCCGGTCGTGCTCGTCGTACTTCGCGGCAACCCCGGCTACCAGTGCCCGATCTGCAGCGAGCAGTTCGGCAAGTTCCGCGGCAAGGGGGACGAGTTGAAGACGCGCGGCGCGACCGTGCTGTTCGTCTACCCCGGCCCGGCCGACAAGCTGAAGGAGCACGCGGACGACTTCGTGAAGGGGAAGGACTACCCGGACCACTTCCGGATTCTGCTCGACCCGGACTACACGTTCACGTCCGCCTACGGCCTGCGGTGGGAGGCGAAGAACGAGACGGCGTTCCCCTCGACGTTCGTGATCGGCAAGGACGGGAAGGTGACGTTCGCGAAGGTGAGCACCGGCCACGGCGACCGCGCGAAGGTTGCGGACGTGCTGACGGCGCTCGACGGGAAGTGAGGCGGGTAAACCCTGGGACCGCGGGCGTCCCGCCCGCCACGGCCCCGGTCACTTGAGGCCGGTCCCCGCGGCCGGGAAGGTGGGCGGGCGGGCCGCCCGCGGTCCCAGGATTGTCAGCGGTTACACCAACTCCGTCACCGCGTCGCGGTCGTCGAGGACGTACATCGGCCGGCCGCTGCCGTTCGGGAACGTCACGGCCGGGTCGATCCCAACAGCCCGGTACAGCGTGCTCAGCAGGTGCGGGACCTTGTACGGCCGGTCCTTCGGGTACTCGCCGCGGGCCGACGACGCGCCGACGGCTTGCCCGACCTTCAGTCCGCCGCCGGCCACCAGCGCGCTCATCACCGGCGACCAATGATCGCGGCCGGCGTCGCTGCCGTTGACCTTCGGCGTCCGGCCGAACTCCCCCCACACCACGACGACCGTGTCCTCCAGCATCCCGCGTTCATCCAAATCGCGGATCATGTTCGCGAGACCGCGGTCGAGCATCGGCAGCTGCTTCTTCAACTCCTTGAAGTTCGACGTGTGCGTGTCCCACCCGCCGTAGCTGAGTGTCACGCACCCGACGCCGGACTCGATCAGCCGCCGGGCCGTCAGGAACTGCTCGACGCCCTTGTACCGGTCGAGCGACCGCGGGTCTTCCTTCTTCAGGTCGAGCGCCTTCCGGACGGTCCCGCTGGCGATCATGTCGAACGCCCGCTGGGTGAAGGAATCGAGGCCCTTCATCGTGCCGCTGGCGTCCACGTCCCGGCGGGCGCTGTCGAACCGCGTCAACAGCCCCTTGCGGTCGTCCATCTTCTCGCCCGCGTGCTTGGCCCGCAGGTTCTCGCGGCCCGACCCGTCCGGCGTGAACGGCCGGTGCGCCACGCCGAGGTAGCCCGGCTCCGTGCCGATGCTCATGCCCCGCAACGAGACGTAAGCCGGCACGTCGTCCCGCCCGCCGTTCAGCTTCGACATCACCGACCCGAACGACGGGTGGCCCGCCGTGCGGTTGATCTGTTCCGGGTAGCCGGTCATGACATAGCTGTCGCTGTGCTCGTCCGTCGCCACGATCGACCGGACGACGGCGAGTTTGTCGAACATCGCCGCCTGCATCGGCATGTGCTCGGAAATTTGCACGCCCGGTACGTTCGTGTTGATCGGCTTGAACTCGCCGCGGAACTCGGCCGGGGCGTCCGGCTTCAGGTCGTACATGTCGATGTGGCTGGGGCCGCCGGGCAGGTAGACCATGATGGCCGACTTCGGTGACGCGAGCGACCGGGCCGCGGTCGGCGACGCGGCCTTCGCCCGGAGTTGGTCGGCGAGCGTCAGCCCGGCCCCGAACGCGCCGAGGGCGAGGAAGTTGCGGCGGTTGACGGTGTCGCAGTGCGGCTGGCGGGAACCCCAGAACGTGAGCATTGGAGAGAACCTCCGAGGCGGGACGGCGCGAGGGCCGCGAGTGTGGTGGGACCGACCAAGGGTTGGACGCGGGCGGCAGGCGGGACGTTCCAAGCATAGACCGACGGGCGGGCCGACGCAATCAGAAAGCCGGGAAGCGTGCGGGGCGACCGCCCTGGGATATCGGCCTTTTGCGTTTTCGAGGGGGCCGTTAGAATCAGCATATCCGCTTCATTCACACCTGCTTGAGACCGCCATGAAAGCCCTTGTACTGTTGGCTAACGGCTTCGAAGAATTGACCTTGTTCGTGCCGATGTACCGCCTCCAGGAGGAGGGGGTCCACGTCACCCTCGCCGGCCCGATGCTCCACGGCATTACCGGGCAGCACGGCTACCACGTCGAGCCGGACGCCCGCATCCACGAGTTGAACCCCAGCGACTTCGACCTGCTCCTGATCCCGGACGGCCCCGCGGCCGAGAAGCTGCGGGTGCTGGAGGCCGTCGTCGATGTCGTCCGCACGTTCGCCCAAGAGGGGAAGATCGCGGCCGTCGGGCACGGGCCGCAGTTGCTCCTCAGCGCCGGGGCGCTCGACGGCCGGACCGTCACCTGCTCGCCCGGCATCCGGGACGACGTGCGGGCCGCCGGGGCGACGTACCGGGACGAACCGGCAATCGTGGAAGGGAACTTCCTGACCGGCCGCGGGCCGGACGACTTGCCGCAGTTCACGAAGATGCTGGTGAAATTCCTGAAGGTCGCCGCCAAAGTTTGACCCGGATTCGGCGAACAACCCCGCGTCCCCTACCCGGACCCGTGGGGTTCGGGTAACCTCTACAGGAACGGCGAAACCCGCCGCCCGCCGGCGGGGTAGATCGTCTAGCGGTTGCGTGCGGACCACGGCCGCGATCCACCGAACCAGGAGAGATTCATGCGATTCGTTCGTAGTCTGGTGGCGGCCGCCGCCATCGGGATCGGCCTGACCGCGACCCCGATCCGCGCCGCCGAGGTCGAGAAGCTGATCCCGGCCGAGGCCGAGTCGTACTTCCAGATCAACCTCAAGCAAATCATCGAGTCCGACCTGTTCAAGAAGTACGCCCTGGCCAACCTGAAGCAGGCGATGGAGGGGAACGAGGCCCAGAAGGCGCTCAAGGACCTCGGCCTCGACCCGCTCAAGGACGTGGACACGATCACCGGCGGGTTCTGGGGCGACGACCCGCAGAACATGAAGGCGCTCGTCGTCGTCCGCGGCAAGTTCGACCCGGCGAAGCTGTTCGAGGCCGCCGAGGCCGCCGCCAAGAAGGACGGGGACAAGGTGTCGATCGTCAAGGACGGCGACTACACGCTGGTCAAGTTCACCGCGAACAACCGGCCGGAGCCGTTCTTCGCCAGCGTCGTGGATAACACTACGCTCGTCGGCGGGACGGACAAGAAGATCGTGACGGCCGCGATGAAGGCGTCCGACGACAAGTCGAAGTCGGCGATGAAGAAGGAGCTGGCCGCGCTCGTCGCGAAGATGGACGGCAAGGCGTCGATGTTCGGCGTCGGCGTGAGCAACGGCAAGGTCGGCGACATTCCGGCCATCCCCGGCATCGACGACCCGGAGAAGCTGAAGAAGCAGCTGGAGAAGATGGAAAGCTCGTCGATGACGCTGAAGGTGACCGGCGACGTGGCGCTGGACATCCAGATGACGATGAAGGACGCGGCCGCGGCCGACGACTTCGGGGCGACGGTGGACGACCTGCTCGGCAAGGCGAAGGCGCTGCTGCCGCTGATCGGCGGTCAGGCCCCGCAGATGAAGCCGATCATCACGGACGTGACGAAGTCGCTGAAGAGCAAGGTGGAGAAGACGGACATCGTGATCTCGGTGAAGCTGACCGGCGGGGCCATCGGCAAGGCCGCCGGCTCGGACGACTGAGCCGTGACCGCCGCAATCGTTGACTCGCCGCCCGCCGCCAGGCGGGCGGTTTTTTTCACCGCGACCGGTCGAGAGGGGTTGAGCTTTCCCGCGGGCGTCGGTATAAATTCCCCACGGAATACCCGGTAGTGTAACGGTAGCACAAGAGATTTTGGTTCTCTTTGTCAAGGTTCGAATCCTTGCCGGGTAACTCGAACAACCCCCGCCGCCGCGGGGGTTGTGTCGTTGAATCGACTCCCCACATCCTCTCGCCCACGCGGCCGGTCCGCCGGCATCCCGTCTTGACACTTTCTTAACGCCCCGGCCCCCACTCTTGACGCCGCCCTGATCCGCTTCCTGCGATACTTACTGTGTCTCGCGGAGGTCGCACGCATGGATTTCGTCTGGCTGGCCATCGTCACCGCCTTCTTCGCCGGGTCGGCCCTGTTGGTCCGGCTCCTGGCCTCGCTCCCAGGGGAGGGGTAGCCGTGGACGGCTTCGTGCTGCTCGCCCTGGTCACGGCCGTCGCAATGGCCGCGTACTTGATCGTCGCCCTGATGAAACCGGAGTGGTTCTCATGACCGCCAACGGCCTCTTTCAAATCGGCCTCGCCGTCGGGTTGATCCTGGCTTGCGTGCGACCGCTGGGTTGGTACCTGGCGCGGGTGTACGCCCGGCCGACGCACGGCCGCCTCGAACGGCTCCTCTACCGCCTCGCCGGCATCGACCCGGCCGCGGAGATGACGTGGCCGCGGTACGCCGGGGCGCTCCTCGCGTTGAGCTTCGTCAGCGTGCTGGCGGTGTACGGCCTCCAGCGGGCGCAGGCGGCGCTTCCGCTCAACCCGCAGGGGCAGGCGGCGGTCTCGCCGGACTCGTCGTTCAACACGGCCGTCAGCTTCGCCAGCAACACCAACTGGCAGGGGTACGGCGGCGAGAGCACGATGAGCTACCTGACGCAGATGGCGGCGCTGGCGGTGCAGAACTTCGCGTCCGCCGCGGCCGGGATGGCCGTGCTGGTGGCCCTGATCCGCGGGTTCGCCCGCCGCGGCGCGGACACGATCGGCAACTTCTGGGTCGATCTGGTCCGCGGGACGGTGTACGTCCTGCTCCCGCTGTCGCTCGTGCTCGCCCTCGTGCTCGTGTCGCAGGGCGTGCCGCAGACGTTCTCCGCGTACCACGAGGTGCAACTCGTCGAGCCGGCCGCCGACGCGGACGGGAAGCCCGTGACGACGCAAACGGTCGCCGTCGGCCCGGTCGCGTCGCAGGTGGCGATCAAGCAACTCGGCACCAACGGCGGCGGGTTCTTCAACACGAACTCCGCCCACCCGCTGGAGAACCCGACGCCGCTGTCGAACCTGCTGCAACTCGTCGCGATCCTGCTCATCCCCGCCGCCCTGTGCTGGACGTTCGGCGACATGGTCGGCGACCGTCGGCAGGGGTGGGCGATCCTCGCGGCCATGTTCGTAATTCTCCTCCCGCTGCTCGGCCTCACGGTCTGGGCCGAAGACCGGCCGAACCCGGCGCTCGCCGCCCTCGGCGTCGATCAGGCGGCCGGGAACATGGAGGGCAAGGAGGTTCGTTTCGGCGTGCCGAACTCGGCCCTGTGGGCGGTCGCCACGACCGCCGCGTCGAACGGGTCGGTGAACTCCATGCACGACTCGTACACCCCGCTCGGCGGGCTGGCCCCGCTGTGGCTGATGCAGCTCGGCGAGGTCGTGTTCGGCGGCGTCGGGTCCGGGCTGTACGGGATGCTCGTGTTCGCCCTGGTGGCCGTGTTCCTCGCCGGGCTGATGGTCGGCCGCACGCCGGAGTACCTGGGCAAGAAGATCGGCGCGTTCGAGGTCAAGATGGCCTCGCTCGTCATCCTCCTGCCGTGCGCGATGGTGCTGATCGGCACGGCGGTCGGCGTCGCGTTCGAGGACGGCAAGAAAGGCGTGCTGAACACCGGGCCACACGGGTTCAGTGAAATTTTGTACGCCTACTCGTCGGCGGCCAACAACAACGGGTCGGCGTTCGCCGGGCTGAGCGCGAACACGCCGTTCTACAACGGCACGCTCGGGCTGGCGATGCTCGTCGGCCGGTTCGGGGTGATGCTCCCCGTCCTCGCCGTCGCCGGGTCGCTGGCGCGGAAGAAGTACACCCCGCCGGGGCCGGGCACGCTGCCCACGCACACCCGGTTGTTCGTGTTCCTGCTCGTGGCCGTGGTCGTCGTCGTGGGGGCGCTGAGCTTCCTCCCGACGCTCGCCCTCGGGCCGGTCGTCGAACACCTGATGCCGCGCTAGTTCCCGGAGCCATCGAACACCCATGAACACCCGAACCGAAACGCCGCGTTTGTTCCGCGCCGACATCGTGCGGGCCGCCGTCGTGGCCGCGGTGACGAAGCTCGACCCGCGGACGCAGCTCCGCAACCCGGTCATGTTCGCCGTCTACCTCGGCAGCATCCTCACCACCCTCCTGTGGGTGCAGGCGGTGCGGGGCGGCGGCGGCGAGTCGGCCGGGTTCGTCCTCGGCATCGCCGCCTGGCTGTGGGCGACCGTGCTGTTCGCGAACTTCGCCGAGGCCGTCGCCGAGGGGCACGGGAAGGCGCAGGCCGCGTCCCTGCGGAAGTCCCGCACGAGCGTCACGGCCCGGCGGCTGACCGACGTGAAATCCCGCGAGGCGACCGACGTGCCGGCCGCGGACCTGCGGGTCGGCGACCTGGTGTACGTGCCGGCCGGGGACGTGATCCCGGCCGACGGCGACGTGGTCGAGGGCGTCGCGTCCGTGGACGAGAGCGCCGTCACCGGCGAGAGCGCCCCGGTCGTGCGGGAGAGCGGCGGCGACCGCAGCGCCGTCACCGGCGGCACGCGGGTCATCTCCGACTGGCTCGTCGTCCGGGTCGCGACGCTGCCGGGGCAGAGCTTCCTCGACCGCATGATCGCGATGGTCGAGGGGGCGAAGCGGCAGAAGACGCCGAACGAGATCGCGCTCGCGATCCTGCTCGCCGCCCTCACCCTCGTCTTCCTGCTCGTCATGGTGACGCTGCTGCCGTTCTCGGCCTACGCCGTCGAAACGGCCGGCCGGGGGCGGACGGTCACCGTCACGGTGCTGGTCGCGCTCTTCGTCTGCCTCGCCCCGACCACCATCGGCGCGCTGCTGTCGGCCATCGGCATCGCCGGGATGAACCGGCTCAGCCGGTCGAACGTCGTCGCCATGTCCGGCCGGGCGGTCGAGGCGGCCGGGGACGTGGACGTGCTGTTGCTCGACAAGACGGGGACGATCACCCTCGGCAACCGGCAGGCGACGCGGTTCGTCCCGGCCGACGGGGTGAAGCCGGAGGAGCTGGCGGAGGCGGCGCACCTCGCGTCGCTGGCCGACGAGACGCCGGAAGGCCGCAGCATCGCCGTGCTGGCGAAGCAGCAGTTCGGGCTGCGGGGCCGCGACCTGGAGCAGGTCAGGCCGCACTTCGTCCCGTTCTCGGCGAAGACGCGGATGAGCGGCGTGGACCTGGACGGCCGTGTCGTCCGCAAGGGGTCGGCCGACGCCGTCGAGGCCCACGTCCGCGCGCTCGGCGGGGCCGTCCCGGACACGGTGCGGGACGCGGTGCGGGCGATCGCCCAGGCCGGCGGCACGCCGCTCGTGGTCAGCCGGGACGCCCGCGTCCTCGGCGTGATCGAACTCAAGGACATCGTGAAGGGCGGGATCAAGGAGCGGTTCGCGGAGCTGCGGCGGATGGGGATCAAGACGGTGATGATTACCGGCGACAACCCGCTGACCGCGGCCGCCATCGCCGCCGAGGCCGGGGTGGACGACTACCTCGCCGAGGCGACGCCGGAGGCGAAGCTGGCGCTCATCCGCGAGTACCAGCAGGGCGGCCGCCTCGTGGCGATGACCGGGGACGGCACGAACGACGCCCCGGCCCTGGCTCAGGCGGACGTGGCCGTCGCCATGAACACCGGCACGCAGGCGGCGAAGGAGGCCGGGAACATGGTGGACCTCGACAGCAACCCGACGAAGCTGATCGAGATCGTCCACGTCGGCAAGCAGTTGCTCATGACCCGCGGGGCGCTGACGACGTTCAGCATCGCGAACGACGTGGCGAAGTACGCGGCGATCATCCCGGCCGCGTTCGTCGCCACGTACCCGGAGCTGAAGGCGCTCGACGTGCTGAACCTGTCGTCCCCGGCGAACGCGATCCTGGCGGCGGTGATCTTCAACGCCCTCGTCATCGTCGCGCTGGTGCCGCTCGCCCTGAAGGGCGTCCGCTACCGGCCGGTGGCGGCGGCCGAGCTGCTCCGCACGAACCTGCTCGTGTACGGCCTCGGCGGGCTGGTCGTGCCGTTCGTCGGGATCAAGGCCCTCGACCTGCTCCTGTCGTTGTTCACCGGCTAACCGGAGGGGATACCCATGTGGAACCACTTACGAACCGCGCTCGTCGTCCTCGGGGTCATGACCCTGCTCACCGGCGTCGCGTACCCGCTCGCCGTCACGCTGCTCGCGCAGGCCCTGTTCCCCGGCCCGGCGGCCGGGAGCGTCGTCACCCGCGACGGCACGGCGCTCGGGTCGGCGCTCGTCGGCCAGCCGTTCTCGAAGCCGGAGTACTTCTGGGGCCGGCTCTCGGCGACCGGGCCTGTCCCGTACAACGCGGCCGCGTCGTCGGGGTCCAACTTCGGCCCCCGCCACCCGGACCTGGCGAAGAACGCGAAGGACCGCATCGACGCGTTGAAATCGGCCGACCCGACGGTCGAAAGCGTGCCGGTCGATCTCGCGACCGCCTCCGGCAGCGGCCTCGACCCGCACGTCAGCCCGGCCGCCGCCGAGGTGCAGGTCCGCCGCGTCGCCGCCGCCCGTAAACTGACCGAGGAGCAAGTCCGTTCGCTCGTGCAATCCCACACCGAATCGCGACAGTTCGGGTTGCTCGGGGAGCCGCGGGTGAACGTGTTGGCACTGAACCTCGCCCTGGACGCGATCCCCCGATGACCCCGCCGCGGCCCGATCCCGACGCCTTGCTGGCCCAACTCCGGGCGGAAGACGGCCGCCGGGCGCGGGGCAAGTTGAAGGTGTTCTTCGGCTACGCCGCCGGGGTCGGGAAGACCTACGCCATGCTCGAAGCCGCCCGCCGCGAGCGGGCCGCCGGGCGGGAGGTCGTCGTCGGGTACGTCGAGCCGCACGGCCGGCCGGAAACCGAAACCCTTCTCCAGGGACTGGAAAGCCTGCCGACCCGACGGGTCGAGTACAACGGCGTCGTGCTAGGGGAGTTCGACGTGGACGCCGCCCGGACCCGCCGCCCGGACCTGCTGTTGGTCGATGAACTCGCGCACACCAACGCCGAGGGCAGCCGCCACGCCAAGCGGTGGCAGGACGTGACGGAGTTGCTCGACGCCGGGATCGACGTGTGGACGACGCTCAACGTCCAGCACATCGAGAGCTTGAACACCGTCATCGGCCAGATCACCGGCGTTACCGTGCGGGAGACGGTCCCGGACCGCGTCTTCGAGACGGCCGACGAGCTGGAACTCGCCGACCTGCCGCCGGACGACCTGCTCGGGCGGTTGCGGGCCGGGAAGGTGTACCGGCCGGAGCAAGCCGAGCGGGCCGTCCAGAACTTCTTCCAGAAGGCGAACCTTGTCGCCCTCCGGGAACTGTCCCTGCGGCAAGCCGCGAAGCGGGTTCACACCGAGGTCGAGACGGCCCGCCGCCGGTCGGCGGCGGACCGCCCGTGGGCGACGGCGGACAAGCTGCTCGTGTGCGTCGGTCCCAGCCCGACGACCGCCCGCGTGATCCGCACGGCCAAGCAGCTGGCCGACGCGCTCGACGCCCCGTGGCTGGCGGTTTGCGTCGAGCAGCCCGGCATCGCCGCGAACCCGGCCGCCGCCCAGCAGGTCGCCGACCACCTGCGGCTGGCCGAGCGGCTGGGGGCCGAGACGGTGACGCTCACCGGGACGGGGGTGGCGGCGACCGTCCTCGACTACGCGCGCACGCACAACGTCACGAAACTGTTCGTCGGCAAGACCCGCGCCCCCCGGTGGCGGCGATGGCTCCGCACGGGCGTCGTCGAGCAGCTCCTGGCCGGCAGCGGCGACATCGACGTGTACCTGATTCAAGGGAGTGAAGAAGGCCGGGGTGCGATCCGTGTCCCCGAGGAGCGGTCATCGTTCTCTTGCTCCGGTTATCTCATCGCCACCGGGGCCGTGGTCGGGGCGTCGGTGGTGGCGGCGGGGTTCGCCCGCCTGCGAGTCGCCGAGGCGAACGTCGTCATGGCCTTCCTGGCGGCGGTCGCCGCGGTCGCCTTCCGATACGGCCGCGGCCCGGCGGTATGGGCCAGCGTGATTTCGGTGCTCGTGTTCGACGTGTTCTTCGTCCCGCCCGTCCACTCGCTGACGGTGAACGACACGCAATACCTGTTCACGTTCGCCGTCATGCTCGTGATCGGGCTGCTCATCAGCGCCCTGACGGCCCGGCTCCGCGCGCAACTCGAACTCGGCCGCCAGCGGGAGCGCCGCACCCTGGCCCTGCACCGCCTCGGCAAGCAACTCAGCGCGCTGGCCGGGGACGCGTTCCTCGTCGCCGCCGCCGGGCAGCACCTGCGGGAGACGCTCGGCGGCGACGTGGCGATCTACCTCGCCCCGGCCGCCGCCGCCGCCAAATCACCGCCCGCCGTTGTTTTTGGAAACGACACGGTCGTCGCCAGCCACCCGATCAGCGGGCCGGCCGCCCACTGGGTCATGACGCACGACCGGATCGCCGGCCGGGGCACGGACACGCTGCCGAACGCCGTCGCCCTGTTCGTGCCGCTGACCGGCTCGCAATCGACGTTCGGGGCGATCGCCGTCCGGGTCGAACCGGCGGACCGCCTCCTCCAGCCCGACCAGCGGCAGTGGCTCGAAAACTGCGCCAGCCAGTTGGCCCTGGCCCTGGAGCGGGACCGCATGGCCGTGAGCGCGGCCGACGCCCGGCTGCGGGCCGAAACGGAGCAGGTCCGCAACACGCTCCTGAGCGGCGTGTCGCACGACCTGAAGACGCCGCTCGCCGCCATCGCCGGGGCCAGCAGCACGCTCCTGCAACTCGACCCGACCGCCGCCGGCACGCGGCGGGAGCTGCTCGACACCATTTCCGACGAGGCCGTCCGGCTGAACCGGTTGCTGGAGAATATCCTGCAAATCGCCCGGTTAGACGCCGGGGCCGTCGCCCCGAACAAGCAGTGGCACGTCCTGGAGGACATCGTCGGCTCGGCCCTGCGGCGGACGCAACCGCTCCTCAACGATCACCGGGTCGAAGTCCGGTTGCCGTCGGAGATGACGCTCTTATTCGTGGACGGGCTGCTGATGGAGCAAGTCTTCGCCAACCTGCTGGAGAACGCCGCCCGGTACACGCCGGCCGGGTCGCACGTCGTCATCTCGGCGAGCGCCGTGGGGCGGGAGTTCGTCGTCACCGTGGCGGACGACGGCCCCGGCCTGCCGCCCGGCTCGGCCGACGTGATCTTCGACCGCTTCTACCGTGGCCCCACCGGCCCGGACGCCGGGCGGGGGAGCGGGCTGGGGCTGGCGATCTGCCGGGCGATCGTCGGCCTGCACGGCGGGACGATTCGGGCCGCCACCCGCCCGGCGGGCGGGGCCGCGTTCACGATCCGGTTGCCGCTGACCGGCGACCCGCCCCGGCTGCCGGTAGAGTAACGGTCATGCCGACCACCGAACCGCTCGTGCTGGTCATCGAGGACGAGACGCCGATCCGCCGGTTCCTTCGCGCGTCGTTGACCGAGGCGGGGTATCGCGTCGAGGAGGCCACGTCCGGGGAAGAGGGCGTCAAGAAGGCGGCGGCCCGGCCGCCCGACTTCGTGATCCTCGACCTCGGGCTGCCGGGGGCGGACGGCCATGACGTGCTCCGGCGGCTGCGGGAGTGGCTGACGGCCCCGATCATCATCCTGTCCGCGCGGGAGCAGGAGAAGGAGAAGGTTGAGGCGCTGGACGCCGGGGCCGACGACTACCTGACTAAGCCGTTCGGCCTGGGCGAGTTACTAGCGCGGATGCGGACGGCCCTCCGGCACGCCCGGCCCCAGACCGCCGACGGGACGGCCCTGCAGGTCGGCGACCTGCGGATCGACCTGGCCGCCCGCGTCGTGACGCGGGCGGGCGAGCCCGTCCACCTGACGCCGCTGGAGTACAAGCTGCTCGTGCTGCTCATGCGGAACGCCGGGAAGGTGTTGACACACCGGCAGTTGCTCCGGGACGTGTGGGGGCCGCACGACGTTCACGAGCACCACTACCTGCGGGTGTTCGTCGCCACCCTCCGGCGGAAGGTCGAGCCCGACCCGACCCGGCCCCGGTACATCCTCACCGAGCAGGGGGTGGGCTACCGCTTCGCCGGCGGGTGACCGACTCCGATTGCACTCCCTTCCCGCCCTTGCTATAGCCGGCCCGTCTGCGCACTCACCCCACGTTCGGGAGCGGTTCGGCATGAGGCCGGGGCTGTGGCTACTCGCGTTCTGCTCGCTCGCCGGTTGCGCCGGGTCGTCGCGGGACCGGTTGCGCACGCTCGACCCCGTTTCGGAAGAGCGCGGCTCCCGCCAGACCCGCGGGTTCGCCGACGCCTTCGACACGAAGTCCGCCGCCCGCGTCGAGGTCACGCCGACGCGGAAGACGCTCAAGCTCGGCAAGGACCAGCTTCTCATCGCCACCGTGTACGACCGGGACGGCAACCCGCGGAGCCGCCGCAAGGTCGAGTGGACCATCGACGGGCCGGGCAAGATCGTCGCCACGGACGAGGGCGGGTTCCTGCCGAACCGCGGGCGGAAGGTCGATTCCAAGTACGCCGTCGTTTACACGAACACGTTCGGCCAGACCGTCAAACGCGACGACCCGCGGGACGACTTCGAGGTGCGGGCCGGGCAGACGTACTGCGTCGTCACCGGCACGGAGCCGGGCGTCACGACCGTGACGGCGTACTCGCCGGAGGTCGTGGACGAGGACAAGGGCCGGGCCGCCGCCACGCTGACGTGGACCGACGGCGACGCGCCCCCCCCGCGCGAGACCTCGACGAGCGACACGACGCCGCGACGGGACGCCGCCAACCTTGCGAGCCGGACCAATGCGCCGCAGGCCGCGCAGGTCAGCCTGGACGTGAAGATGCCGCGGGCCGTCGGGCTGAACCAGGACGTAGCGATCACGATCGCGCTGGCGAACGGCGGCCGCGCGGACAGCGAGCCGGTCACGCTACGGGCGACGATCCCCGACCACGCCGAGTTCGTGCGGGCGGAGCCGGCGGCGATCCGCCGCAGCGGGAACACCCTCACCTGGGCGTTCGAGACGGTCGCCGGCCTGTCGAACCAGGATGTCGCGCTCACCCTGCGGCCGACGCGGAAGGCGGCTCTGAACGTGACGGCCACCGCGGAGACGGCCGACGGGCTACGGGCCGAGAAGAAGGCGAGCACCGAAGTGGACACGGCCGGGCTGGCGGTGACGGTGGACGCGCCGAAGTTCGCCGGGACCGGCGAGGACGTGCCCGTCCGCGTGACGGTGAAGAACACCGGGAACGTCCCGGTCGAGAACGCCGTCGCGTGGGTCGATCTTCCTGATTTGAAGACGAACCCGATTGAAAAGAGCGTCGGCCGGATCGGCGCGAAGGAGTCGAAGATGGTGTCGATCCCCGTGCCGGTCGAGAAGGCGGGGAAGTGCGCCGTCCGCGTGACGGTCACCGCCGACGGCGGCCTCGCCGAGCGCGGCGACGCGACCGTGACCGTCGGCCGGGCCGAGCTGGACGTGACCGTCAACACGCCGGAGACGATCCCCATCGGGCAGGACAACCTGTTCGAGTTCAAGGTGACGAACCGCGGCGACGCCGGGCTGACGGACGTGAAGGTGGAAGCGGCGCTGCCCCGCGGCATCACCGCCGGCGTCGCGACGGAGAACGGCCGCGTCACGACCGCCGGCGGCGCGAACTGGGCCGTCGGCTCGCTCGCGCCGGGCGAGTCGAAGGTCGTCCGGCTCAACACGACGAGCGAGCGGCAAGCCGAGAAGCTGGCCGTCACCGCGACCGCCGACGGGGAACTGGAGTCTGGCACACGGGTCAAGGCGAAGGACGCGAAGGCGGTCGTGTCAATCGTCGGCCGGCCGGTGCTGACGCTCGAGTTGTCCGACCCGGTCGGGCCGATCAACGTGGGCGGGCGGGCCGTCTACCGTGTGACCGTCCGCAATCGCGGCAACTCGTCGGCCCGCGACGTATCACTTGTGGCGACCGCGACCGACGAACTGTCTCCGAAGCGCGGCAGCGGCCCGAACCGCACGACCGCGACGGTGGCCGACCACAAGTTCGCGTTCCCGCTCGTCAGCGAGCTGCCGGCCGGGTCGACGGCAAGCTTCACATTGGAGACAGAGGCGACGAAGGGTGGTAGCGCTCGCGTGTCGGTCGAGGTAAAGAGCCGCGAACTCACGACCGCCGTGAAGGAAGAACAGGCGACGCACATCGTCGGCAAGCGGTGACCCCGACTTCCGAAGTCCGGCTTCGACTTCGGAAGTCGAGATCGTCTAGGAGCGTTCCACTCCCCCTTGCCTCGGTGGCTGGTCCCGTTCGACTTCCGAAGTCGAAGCCCGACTTCGGAAGTCAAGGTCATCGCCACAACTTCCTCTCCCTTCTACATCTCCGATCTTGAGACGCAATCTCACGGAATTCGCACTATTCGACTACCATTCCCCACCTTACAAATCGAATAATGGCAGTGCGGATTCGGTCCGCCCGGTCGTACCTTGTCGCAGGGGAGTAACGCCATGACGCTCTTGAGTCGGAAGGCCGACTATGCGTTGCTCATCCTGTCGCACCTGTACCACAACCCGACCGGCGGGAACGCTCGCACGATCGCCGAGAAGTTCGGACTGAGCCGGCCGTTCGTCGCGAACATCCTGAAGGAACTCACCCACGCCGGGTACGTGACCAGCCACCGCGGGGTGAAGGGCGGGTACGCCCTCCTCCGCCCGGCGTCGTCGGTCACGCTCGCCGAGCTGCTCGAATCCATCGAGGAAGGGTTCAAGCTAACGGTTTGCAACGGGCACGCGGATGCGGTTCAAGACGACGAGGCGTGTTCCGTGTCGCACGTCTGCCCGATGAAGGGGCCGGTCGCGGAGATTCACCACCGGCTCATGGGCGTCCTCCGCGGCGTGACGCTGGAGGAGTTGTTCGCCCCGAACCTGAGCGTGCCGAGCAGCCCGACGATGCACCCGCTCACGATGAGTCACTAACCGCGGGCGAACCCGCGGCCACAAATAGGAACGAGACATGAAGCTGCCGATCTACATGGACAACAACTCGACGACCCGCGTGGACCCCCGCGTCGTCGAAGCGATGCTGCCGTTCTTCACCGAGGAGTTCGGGAACGCCGCCAGCCGCAGCCACCCCTACGGGTGGAAGGCGGAAGCGGCCGTGGACGAGGCCCGCGAGCAGATCGCCGCCCTGATCGGCGCGACCGAGAAGGAAATCATCTTCACCAGCGGCGCGACCGAGAGCAACAACCTCGCCCTCAAGGGCGTGGCGGCGATGTACAAGAAGAAGGGGAACCACATCGTCACGGTCCCCACCGAGCACAAGTGCGTCCTCGACACGTGCAAGCGGCTCGAACGCGAGGGCTGCCAGGTGACGTACCTGGACGTGGACAAGTACGGCCGCGTCACGGCCGAACAAGTCCGCAACGCGATCACGGACAAGACGATCGTGGTCAGCGTCATGTTCGCGAACAACGAGATCGGCACGATCCAACCCATCGCCGAGATCGGCAAGGTGTGCAAGGAGAAGGGCGTTCTATTCCACACGGACGCGGTGCAGGCCGTCGGCAAGGTCCCGGTGGACGTGGAGGCGATGGGCATCGACCTGCTCAGCCTGACGGCCCACAAGCTGTACGGGCCGAAGGGCATCGGGGCGCTGTACGTCCGCAAGAAGAACCCCCGCGTGCGGCTGGAGCCGATCATCGACGGCGGCGGCCACGAGCGGGGCATGCGGTCCGGCACCCTGCCGGTCCCGCTCATCGTCGGGTTCGGCGAGGCTTGCGCGATCACGAAGAAGGAGATGCTGGAGGAGAGCAAGCGGACGTTCGCCCTCCGCGAGCGGCTGCGGAAGGGGATCATGGACCAACTTCCCGAGACGTACCTGAACGGCCACCCGACGGAGCGGCTGCCGGGGAACGCGAACATCAGCTTCGCCTACGTCGAGGGCGAGGGGATGATGATGGGCATCAAGGACGTGGCCGTGAGCAGCGGGTCGGCATGCACGAGCGCGAGCCTGGAGCCGAGCTACGTGCTGCGGTCCCTCGGCGTCGGCGACGAGTTGGCGCACAGCAGCATCCGGTTCGGCATCGGCCGGTTCAACACGCAGGAGGAAGTGGACTTCGTGGTGGACCTCGTCGTCCGCGAGGTGAAGCGGCTCCGCGAGATGTCCCCGCTGTACGAGATGGCCCAGCAGGGGATCGACCTCAAGAGCATCGAGTGGGCGGCACACTAAACTTTCAAGTCAGGTGACACATGCCGACGACGGTTACCAGCTTGGAAGATCGCGTCGATCATTTGGAAAACAAGATCGACGCGATGAAGACTGAGGTTCACCAGATGACGGCCGAGTTCGCCGCGTTCAAGGGGCGAATCGACACGGTGGTCGCGCTCGTCCGGTGGATCGGCGTGTTCGTGGCCGGGCTAGCCGTCACGGTAATCTTCAGTGTGATTTCGTTCGCCCACTCCGCCGGCAAATTGGAAGCGAACGTGGACCGGCTCAAAGAGACCGTCCAACAGCAAGAAAGACTCTACCAGACGCAGAGCGATGCGATCCGAACTCTTCAAATCGAGTTGAAGGAGATTTCGGTCAAGCTCGGCGGGATCGAAGAGAAGCTAAAAAAGTTGCCGTGACGCGATTGCGACTCTAACCGACAGGAGCATCCCATGCCATATAGCGACAAGATTCTCGAGCACTACAACAACCCCCGCAACGTCGGCAGCCTCGACACGAAGGACGCCACCGTCGGCACCGGCCTCGTCGGCGCGCCGGAGTGCGGCGACGTGCTCAAGCTCCAGATCAAGGTCAACAAGCTCACCGGCGTCATCGAGGACGCCCGGTTCAAGACGTTCGGCTGCGGGTCGGCCATCGCCTCCAGCAGCCTCGCCACCGAGTGGCTCAAGGGCAAGACCGTGGACGAGGCCCTCGAAATCAAGAACACCGCCATCGTCGAGGAGTTGGCCCTGCCGCCGGTGAAGGTCCACTGCTCCGTCCTGGCCGAGGACGCGATCAAGGCGGCCATCAAGAACTACCAAGAGAAGCAGGACGCGGCCGCCGAGAAGGCGGAACCGGCTACCGTCGGCGGCTGACGCCGTGTATGATTCCCTCATCGAACCGGTATCCTCTGACACACTAACCGAAAGGTTCACATGTCCACCGAAACCCTGGAACTCGGCACGAAGACCTCGACGAAGGCCGCCCCGATCGTCCTGACGGAGAAGGCCGCGGGCGAAGTGAAGCGGATCGCCGCCGACCAGGCCGCGGACTCGCCGCTGTACCTCCGCGTCCGCGTCGTCGGCGGCGGCTGCTCCGGGTTCCAGCACAAGCTCGACCTCGACGAGAACGTCAACGAGAAGCTCGACGAGGTGTACGAACTCCTCGGCGTGAAGATCGTCGTGGACAAGCGGTCCGCCCTCTACCTGGACGGCGTGACCGTGGACTTCCACGACGACCTGAACAAGCGGGGCTTCAGCGTCTCGAACCCGCACGCGAAGACGACCTGCGGCTGCGGCAGCTCGTTCTCCATGTAAGTGACGTCATGCCAGACTACTTCGAGCGCCTCGGCCTGCCGAGGCGCTTTTCCGTTGACGAGGCCGCGGTCGAGCGGCAGTACCTGTCGCAGTCCCGGCAACTGCACCCGGACTTCCACGGCGGGGCGACGGCCGGCGAGCAGCAAGCCGCGATCGCGCTCACGGCCTCGCTGAACCAGGCCTACGTCACCCTGAAGGACCCGTACCGCCGGGCCGAGTACCTGCTCTCGCTCCTCGGCGGGCCGACGGCCGGGCAGGAGAAGGGGCAGGACCAGGCGTTCCTGATGGAGATGATGGAAACCCGCGAGCGGATGGACGACGTCCGCGCCGCCGGCGGCGATTTGAGCGAACTCGAGGCCGACCTGGTGCGTCAATACGAGGACGTGCTCGCCGACGTGGGCGGACTGTTCGCGAAGCCGGACCCGCAGCCGGCGGACCTGTTGGCGATCCGCAAGCAACTGAACGCGGCGAAGACGATCCAGAGCCTGCTCCGCGACCTGCGGGGCACGCCGGACCGGAGCTGACCGGGCGGCTATAATCTCGACACGGGCGTGTAACTCAGCGGTTAGAGTGCCTCCCTTACAAGGAGGAAGTCGGGGGTTCGAGTCCCTCCTCGCCCACTTCACTTTTTGTCTCGAAATCTGAGCGAAGACGTTAGCTTTTCGACGGTCGAGGACGAGACCATCCTCAGCTTCTGCCTGTCCACGTGCGAGGGTGCTGCGTGTGCAAACTTACTCTTGTGTTGACGCGGGTGCGGCGGAGATGACGGAGGCGGAGTGGTTGTTGTGGAATCACCCCGAGCCGCTCATCGACTTCCTAGACCTGCACGGGCGAGCGGGCGACAGGAAGTTAACCTTGCTCGGTCTCGGCTGTTGCCACCTCGTCGAGGATCGCATCCAAAATGCGGCGTGTCGGGCTGCGATTGCGGCGACCGGAGCCTTGCTCGAACGGACTGTCACCGAGCAAGAGCATCGGATCCTATTTGAACGCGCGGCGGCCGCGTATCGCGATTGCTTCGATTGCTACTCGTTGGGCCACGTCGAAACGCGGGCATGCTCTCTGGCGGCCGCCGCTGCCTTCCAGCCGACCTGTCATCAAACCGAGTATTGGGAAGTGAGGATGCGGCGGACGGGGGAAGAGCAGTACGTTCCGTCGAAACAGGCACGCGAAGTGGCCTGCCTCGCTAGCCTCCTCGCGTCGGCGGGGGTCGCAGATATGCGCGAGGGCATGAGAGTGGAACTCGATGCCGAGGCTCAACAAGCCGACCTCACCCGGTGCGTCTTCGGCAACCCCTTCCGCCCCGTCACCTTCTTCCCCTCATGGCTCACGCCCACGGCCGTCGGCCTCGCCCGCGGCATCTACGACGCCCGGGCGTTCGACCGGCTGCCGATCCTCGCGGACGCGCTCCAGGACGCCGGGTGCGAGGATCAGCAGTTGCTCGCGCACTGCCGCGGCGGCGGGCCGCACGTCCGCGGGTGCTGGGTCGTGGACGGCGTCCTCGGAAAGAGTTAACCTCCGAAGGCGAAGGGCGGCAAAGATATTGAACAAGTTTCGGTCAGATCGTCCTGCTCGTCGTAGGTTCTTGCTTGTATCACGACCCCAATCCGAGTAACATCGAATGGGTTCGATCGGCCCGCGTCATGCGGGATTTTCGCCGACCGAACTGCAAGGACGGGCCACCACTTTCCCCACGGCGCGGCCGCCCTTTCCCCAGCACCGAGGCCGCCATGAGCGTCACCGCCGAACGCCCCGCGTTTGACAATTACCTGTCCGACCTCCGCGCCCCGCTCCTCTCCGCCCGCGAGGAGAAGGACTTGGCCGCCCGCGTCGCCGCCGGGGACGTGGAGGCCCGCGACGAGATGGTCCGGGCGAACCTCCGGCTGGTGGTGAACATCGCCCGGAAGTTCACCGGCCGCGGCGTCCCGCTCGACGACCTCGTGTCCGAGGGGAACCTCGGGCTGATGCGGGCGGTCGAGGGGTACGACCCGGACATGAACACGCGGTTCAGCACCTACGCGGCGTACTGGATCAACCAGAGCATCCGCCGCGGGATCGTCAACACCGGGAAGACGGTCCGCGTGCCGTCCTACGTCGCGCAGTTGCTCGGCCGGTGGCGGATCGCGGCGAACCGCCTGGCCGAGGAGCTGGGGCGGCCCGCCTCGCGGGAGGAGGTCGCGGGGCGGCTGGGGATCACCCGGCGGCAGGCGGCGGCCGTCGTCGAGGCGATGCGGGGGTCGCAGGCGGGGACGGTCGCGGCCGACGAGGGGCAGGGGATGGAGGAACTGGTGGCCGACCCGCGTGAAGGGGAGCCGGGGGCGGCGATGATGCACGCGTCGGACCTGGCCCGGATGAAGGACCTCATGGCACGGCTGAGCCAGCGGGAGTCGCTCGTGCTGCGGATGCGGTACGGGCTGGGGGAGGAGCCGACGAGCCTGAAGGCGATCGGCGAGCACCTCGGGTTGACCCGCGAGCGGGTGCGGCAGATCGAGACCGAGGCGCTGGAGAAACTCGGGACCGGGTTCGCGGATTGAGGGCGGAACGACCCGCACGTCCGACACCGTCGCGGCCGGTCCTGCCGGCTGTCGCAATTCTCCCGGCCGCCGCCCGGCCTTCGGTCCCGCCGACTCTCCTCCGGCCGGAACCACCGCCCCGGATTTGACGATGACGATAGATTGGGTACGCCCTCGCCCCGTGAAGGAATCACCCCGATGAGTTGCCACCGCTTGGTTCTCGCCTGCCTGTTGATCGCGTTCGCCGGGATGCAATCCGTCGCCGCCGGGGAAAAATACTTCCTGCTCATGTTCGGGGCGCAGCAGTTCCCCAAAGACCCGGACTACGCCCACACGTTCGCCACCTTCGTCCGGCAGACGGATTGTGCCGAGGGCCGCCGGCTGGAAGTGCGGACGATCAGCTGGCTGCCGTTGCAGTTGCCGCCGCGGATCCTCCGGCTGCGGCCGGAGACGGGCCGGAACTACGAGTTGCACGAGACGATGCGCGGCCTCCTCGCCCTGAAGGAGCGGGTGTCGATGTGGGGGCCGTATGAGATCGAGCCGGAGTTGTACGAGTTGGCGGGCAAGCAAATCGACCGGCTAAATAGCGGGGCGATCCGGTACAAGGCGTTCGACGCCTTCTACGGCAACAACAACGTCACGAACTGCATTCACGCGGTCGCTGGGCTGACGGAGCGCGGCCGGCTGCGGGTCTTCACCCCCGCCTGGGGGGACTCGGCCAGCTACTTCGTGCTGAACAAGCTGCTGCCGTGGGTCGTCGATCCGTTGACGACGCACGACCACCTCGTCGGCGAGATGGGGCTGGACGCGTACCCCATCGCGTACCGCAAGCCGTTCGAGCGGCACCTCCTACCGCCGGCCACGGGGTTGCGGTTGCTCGTCCACGACGCGCTCCCCGAACCGACCTACGGCCCGCCGGCGGTCCGCGGCCGCGCCGGGCGATGACCGCGGCGATTGCGCGACCGGTTGCGCATGCTGAGAATGCGCGGTGTTACCGCCGGCCGGCCCGGGGGATTTTCCGCCGGATTCCCCGTACATTCGGGCGGGCCGGGCCTTTGGCATCCGGATTGCAAATTCGTTCCTCACTTCGATCGCGGGACTGGCCCACATGATCGAACACTTTGGAGGACGGACCATGGCCAACCCACAAGAACGCGGGAAGAATAACTTCAACGGCGGCAGCGAATCGACCGCCACGGGCGTCGTCGGCGCGGTGAAGGACGCCGCCCAGGGCGTCGCGGACACCGCGTCGAACATCGGCAACAAGGTTTCGAGCTACGCGGACGACGCCTACAAGGGCGCGAAGGACGCGGGCCAGAAGGTTCAAGAGTGGACCGGCGATGCCTACGACGCCGCGGCGGAACGGGTCGGGGACTTCGGCAACGAGGTCGCGAGCCTGGTGCGGAAGCACCCGGTTCCGAGCATCCTGATCGGCTTCGGCGTCGGGTTCCTGCTCGGCCGGGCCGCCAAGATGATCTGAGTAAGGTGCTGATCTGAGAGGGTACTCTCAGCGTCGCCACGGCGAGCGTACTTCGGTACGCTCGCCGTTTTTCGTGTCAGGACTCTGCGCCAGTGTGGCATCGAATCTGCCCTACCTACTGTCGTGGCACCGGTCGCGGTGCGAATCGCTCCTCTAACCCGTGGTGTGTCATGGCCATGCTCAGCCAACCGGCCTTCGGGCCGAAACTCTCGATCGGCCTCATCATCGTCGGCGCGCTGATGGACGTGTGGGCCTTGGTGTGGCGGTTCACGCTCGCCCCTGAGCCGCTCACGCCGACGGCCCGGTTCTGGTACTTCGGGTTCCTGCTCACCGGGTTCACGTTCCTGCTCGTCGGGTTCTTCCTCGGGCAGATCGGCCGGGCGGCGCGGAACGCGGAGCTGCCGCCGCCGGAGGCGACCGCGGCGGAAGCGGCCATTCAACAGACCGGGGCCGCGAACCCGCCGCCGGTCGCGCCGGCGATGCCGGGCGCGATCCCGAACGGCGTCGTGGCGAATCAGCTCCCCACGACACCCGCGGCCGCCCCGGTCGCCAACGCGCGGCCCGTTGTTATCAACGGGCGATGAGCCGAACCCGGAAACGAAAAACCCGCCGGAGGACCGGCGGGTTTTTTCGTGACCGGCTCGTGGTCAGATTCGCACGTTCTTGATCCGGGTCATCAACGAATCTTTTTCCTTGTTCGATGTCGGGTAGTAGCACGCCGGCACGTCGTGACAGCACCGACGAGAACAGCAGCCGACCGACGAAACGGTTATCACCGCGACGAGCAGTGCGAGAAGACGAGTCATGGGACACCTCCGCGAAGGAATTATCGACCGGAGACGTTGCAGCCGTTGCGCCGGGCGAAGGTTCATCATCGTGAATAGACACGGCCGCGTGTGAAAATGGGTCGGCCTTGCGGGTTGGGTTGCTTCCCGCGAATCGCCCGGCTCACTATCTGAACATCACCGCCCACCCTCGCGAGCCGCGTCATGCGTTTCACGTCCGTCCTCTTGCTCGTCGTGCTGGCCCTGCCGACCCGCGCCGCCGACCCCGAATACGACCTCGTCCTCCGCGGCGGCAAGGTCGTGGACGGCACGGGCAACCCGTGGGTCCACGCCGACGTCGCCATCCGCGGCGACAAGATCGCCGTCGTCGGCCGCGTCCCGGCCGGGGCCGGCAAGCGGGAGATCGACGCGACGGGCCTCGTCGTCGCCCCCGGCTTCATCGACATCCACTCGCACTCCGACCTGTTGCTGCTCGAAGACGGCAAAGCCCCGAGCAAGGTCCGCCAGGGCGTCACCACCGAAGTCCTCGGCGAGGGCAACTCCGTCGCGCCGTCGAACCGGTTCCCGGCGCTCGGCGACTACTTCCAGGCCACGCGCAAGGCCGGCATCGCGGTGAACGTCGCCACCTACGTCGGCCTCGACAACGTCTGGCAGTCCGCGATGGGCACGTCCCACGCCCGGCCGACGCCGGCGCAGTTCGACACGATGAAGGCGTTCCTCGACGCCGCGATGAAGGACGGCGCGTTCGGCCTGTCGAGCATGTTGGCGATGCCGCCCGGCTCGCTCGCCACGACGGACGACATCGCCGCGCTGTGCAAGGTCGTGGCAAAGCACGGCGGCCTCTTCTCGACGCACAACCGCAACGAGGGGACGGACGTTCTCGCGGCCGTGACGGAGGCCATCACCATCGGCGAGAAGGCCGGCGTGCCGGTGGACGTGATCCACCTGAAGATCGCCGACCAGAAGCTGTGGGGCCGGATGAACGAACTCGTCGCGCTGATCGACGCGGCCCGCAAGCGCGGCGTGAACGTGCAGGCCAACGTCTACCCGTACACGCGGGGCAACAACAACCTCGCGAGCATCATCCCGCCGTGGGCGCACGAGGGCGGCACGGCGAAGTTCCTCGACCGGCTCAAGGACTCGTCCCTCCGCCCGCGGCTGAAGAAGGAAATCACGGACGGCCTCCCCGGCTGGTACAACCATTACACGGCCGTCGGCGGCGACTGGTCGCGAATGCTCGTCAGCGGCAAGGGCAGCTACGAGGGGCTGACGATGGACCGCGTCATCGCGGCGAAGTCGAAGGGCGTTTCACCAACTCCGGACGCGCTGGACGTCCTCTTCGACCTGCTGATCGCGGAGGGCGGCTCCGTGCCGACGGTGTACGAGCACCACACGGAGAAGGACATGACGCTGGCGCTGCGGCAGCCGTGGTGCTCGGTCGGCTCGGACGGCTCGGCCTACGCGACGGACGGCCCGCTCCGCCGCGGCAACCCGCACCCCCGCAACTTCGGCACGTTCCCGCGAGTTCTCGGCGTCTACGTCCGCGAGAAGGGCGTGCTGACGCTGGAGGACGCGGTGCGGAAGATGACGAGTCTGAACGCGGCAAAGCTCGGCCTCGCCGACCGCGGCCTACTGCGGCCCGGCCTGTTCGCGGACGTGACGGCGTTCGCGGCCGACCGGGTGATCGACCGGTCCACCTACCAGAAGCCGTTCCAGTATTCGGAGGGGATCGAGTACGTGATCGTGAACGGCCAGCTCGTGCTCGACCAGGGGAAGCCGACCGCTGCACGGCCGGGGCTGCCGCTGAAGCGGCCAACGGGACGGTGATCGGCTAGAAGTGCTTGCCCTTCTCGCGGCCGGCGCTCCGCTTCTGGCGGGCGCGGTCGGCCGCGTTCCGCTGGAGCGTGCCCAACGCCCGCTGCACCTCCGAGACGACCGCGCGGCACTCCTGGTAGACCGCGTTGCCCTGTGCCAACAGGACCTGCCGGTCCTTTTGCAGGTGCTCCAACTGTTCCCGCTCCCAGTTCACCCGCGGGAACGGGACGCGCGGCTCGATGTGGCCCTTGTAGAGTTCCCCGAGCCGCTTCCGCTCTGGCACGCCCAGCGACCACGTGGCCCGGTGGACGAGCTCCCGCGCCTTCGGCAGGGCGTAGTGGACGCGGCTCTTGGCCTTGTTCCACTGGGCCACGTCCGCTTGCAGGGCGTGGACCTTCTCCTCGACGCCGAGCGACTTCCGGAACTCCGCCTCCATCTCGGCCCGCAACCCTTCCATGCTCATGCGGACGGATTCGATGCCGGCCTCCAGGCCCAGGATCGTCTTCCAAAGGAGGTCGAGGGCCTGCCACTTTTCCGGCGGGAGGTCTTGCCTGTCATCCTCGTCGCCGGCGGCCGCACGAGCGGCCGGCTTCAACCGGGCGTACACCGTGAGGTGGTCGTCGTCCGGCGGCGGGGCCGGCAGGGGGTGGGTCAGTTCGGGAATGGAATCGTCCCCGAGCCGCCACGACTCGACCTGGTCGTGAGAGATGGTCGCGGCTTCGAGAAGCATTTCGACCGTCATCCGGCGGCTCGCGTCTGCGTCTTCGAGCCGATTTCGCGGGACGAGAAAGACGACCGTGACCCCCTCGCCCTCCGTCATGGACCACGCCTCGGCGACGTCCTCGCCCCCGTGCTTCAGCGTGACCCAATCCGTTGACGGGAGTTGCTCTGCGAAGCTCACACCACACCCCCCGAGAGCGAGAACTTACACCGTCGAACGACCCTGTTTATCTGCCCGGCGGTCGCAGGGAGCAACAACTACGGGAAAGCCTACATGTTCGCCGGGTCAGGTGACCCGCCTGATTCGACTTCTGCGTCCCGGCGGGCCTGTGCAGCGTAGACCCACTGCTCGAAGTCCGGGTGGCGGGCCTGCGCCCGTCGCACCAACTCGGCCCCGGTAGCGGGTGGGCGTATACCGAACTCCGACGCCAGCCAAACACGCAACCGTTCGGCCGTACCCGGCTCGGGCGGCGGTGCGGACAGGTCGCAAAACCCCAACTCGTTATACCCAATGGCCAGTAGGTGGAGGAAGTCGCGGACGTTGTCGGCCAAGACCATCAGGTTGTCGCCTTCCGAGCCAAGATGCACGACGGGGGCGGCCGCGGTATCCGGCCCGGCGTGCAGCCACAGCACCAGAATTGAACCGTCCGGGCCGGACCCGAACCCAGCGAGTTGCCGCCACGCCTCGCTCCCATCGCCGAACCACGCCTTTAGCGCAGCCCCCTCGGGCCGGAGCCGGTGGTAGCCGCTCAGCGGGTAGTCGGTGCGGTCCAGGTAGTCACAGAGCGCCCGCAACTCAGGCGGCATGGCGACGCCTGGCGGGAACTCGGCCGCAATCTTCCCAGCCCGACTCATTCGTTGAGTCTCCGCCGCCGAACGACCCCGCTCACCTGCCCCCGGCGGCTTTGGGCCTGTGTCAGGTGCAGCACCTGGTTCGGCATCTGGGCTACACGCCGGCTACCGCCACTCGATGTCCCCGGTAGCGAAGTCCACCTTGGGGGCGCTGATCTCGCTGGCGGCTCCGGCCGGGTCTACAACCGACCAGCCGTCGTAGTGGCCGGGCTGATACGGCGAGTCATCGGGGAGATCGCTGTCAGAGTCGGCGGCGCGGGTCAGCTCCTCGATCGACGCCCGCAGGTCCGGCGGCCACTCGCCTGGAGCCAGCCGGCCGCACACCCACGGCCAGCCGCAGAGCCGTGCCTCGGTGATGCGGCCGAGCGGTTGCCCGTTCCAGTACAGCGTCAGCCACTCAGGCGCTACCACCCGCAAGCCCTCCGGCCGCCGACCCGGATTTATCCCAGTCCCCAGATTGGCATAAATCCAAGTCGGGTTCGCTCCGCTACAGCCGGGCGCGACGCCCCCCAGCCTAGCGACCCGAACGAACAAGGTCAAAACCCAATCTTCGGACCATAACGATATTCGTCGCAACGGCCGTCAACTCGGCATGATGAAGGACCCGCAGTCGTCGCACGACGGGGCGAATGGACGCTCACGAACCCTGGGGTAGAATGCACCCGCCCCGATCCCCACAGTGCGGAGGCCCGATGGCCGGCGATTCCACGCAGTCCCTGCGGCCGCTCGTGGAGCGGATGCGGCAAGGCGACGCGACCGCCCGCCGGGACCTCCTCGACCGGGCGTGCGGCCGGCTGCACCGGCTCGCCGGGCACATCCTCGCCGGGTCGTTCCCGGCCGTCGCCCGCCGGCACGAACTCGACAGCGTCGTCCACGAGACGTGGCTGCGGCTCGCCCAGGCCCTCGACTCCGTCAAGCCGGAGTCGGTCGAACACTTCTTCCGGCTCGCCGCGCAAAAGGTCCGGCACGTCCTGCTCGACCTCGTGGACCGCGAGCGGCGCGGGTTGGGGCACGAGGCCGTCGGGCTGAGCGGGTCGCAGCCGGACCTCGCCCTCGGCGGCCGCACCCACGACCCGGCGAAGCTGGCCGTCTGGACCGAGTTCCACGCGAAGGCCGCGACCCTGCCGGACGACGAGCGGGCCGTGTTCGAGATGCACTACTACCTCGATTTGCCGCAGGCGGAGATCGCGTCGCTGCTCGACCTGCACCCGCGGAAGGTCAGCCGCCTGTGGATCGCGGCGACGGACAAGCTGGCGGACGGCGTCGTGGACCCGATCGGGTGAAGGGGTGACGGGTGGACACGCAATTCGAGAACACGATCGCCCAACCGCCGCCCCGGTGCGGCGCGGGCGTCGATTCCACGCAGCTCTACGACCTGCTCGCCGAGTGGGAGGAGCGGCGGCAGAACGGCGACGACGCGACGCCGGAGCAGCTCTGCCCGAACGATCCGGCCATGCAGGACGAGCTTCGGAAGCGGATCAAGCGGCAGCGGAACGTCCGGGCTATGATCGAGCCGACCGAGCCTGTGGACATGTCGCCGCCGTTACCGGCGATCGACGGGTACGACATCCTCAGCGTCGTCGGCAACGGCGGCATGGGGATCGTCTACCAGGCCACGCAGGTCCGGCTGGGGCGGGTCGTCGCTTTGAAGATGATCCTCGCGGCCGGCGCGACGCCGCGGGACCTGGCCCGGTTCCAGGAGGAGGCGCGGGCCGTCGCGGCGCTGCAACACCCGAACATCGTGCAGGTGTTCGAGACCGGCGAGGCCGGCGGGCGGCCGTACCTGGCGCTCGAGTTCGTCCGCGGCGGCAGCCTGGCGCAGCACCTCAAGGGGCAGCCGGCCGCGCCGCGCCGGGCCGCGGAGTTGGCCGTGGTACTCGCGCGGGCGGTGCAGCACGCGCACGAGAATGGCATCGTCCACCGGGACTTGAAGCCGGCGAACATCCTGCTCGACCCGGACGGCACGCCGAAGGTCGCGGACTTCGGGCTGGCGAAGCGTCTGAACGACGACAGCGGGTTCACGCAGACGGGCACGGTCGTCGGGTCGCCGAGCTACATGCCGCCGGAGCAGGCCGTCGGCGACGTGAAGGCCGTCGGCCCGCACTCGGACATCTACTCGCTCGGCGCGATCTTGTACGAACTGCTCACCGGCCGCCCGCCGTTCCGCGGCGAGACGATCCTGCAAACGATCCAACAGGTCAGCGAACACCCGCCCGTTCCGCCGGCGGCGTTACAGCCCGGCGTGCCGCGGGATTTGGAAGTGATCTGCCTGAAGTGCCTGGAGAAGCTACCGGGCGAGCGCTACCGGACGGCCGCGGCGCTGGCGGACGACCTGGGGCGGTTCCTGGCCGGCGAGCCGATCCACGCGAAGCCGCCGTCGGTCTTCGGGGCGATGGCCCGGAACATCCGCCGCGGGAACTTCCACCCCGGTTTCCGCCGGTTCTCGAACTGGCTGCTGTGCCTCGCCCCGGTTTCGCCGATCTTTCACCTGAGCGTGTACTTCACGTTCCGCGACCACCCGCAGTACCCGGTGCTGATGACGGCCGCGACGATGTCGATGCTCATCTTCGTGCAGCTCGTCCTGTTCGTGGGCAGCAGCTTCACGCTCCGGCAGGCCCCGTCCAGCCAGCGGCGGCACTTCACGACCGTCTGGAGCGCGCTGACCGTCGGCGTCGTGCTGTACTGGTTCCTGCTGTGGGCCGTGGTCCCGCACGACCGGCTGGACCTGATGTTCCTGGCGTACCCGCTGTGGATGTTGCAACTCGGGCTGACGTACCTGGCGTTCGCGGCCGAGGCCGGCGGGCTGTACGTGCAGGGGAGCATCTTCCTGACGCTCGGGATGCTGTCCGTCCTGGTGCTGCCGTGGATGCCGCTCATCGTCGGGTTCCTGATGTTCACGAACATGACGATCAGCGGCCTGCTCCTCCGCCACGGGTTGGGGCTGAGCGCGGCGCGGCCGTAGGGCGGCGCGTTTCGCGCGTGGACTTGCGGAAATCGGCCGAGGTTCATTACACTGTCCCCACGCGACGCCCACCCCCGAGCGGAAAGGACTCCCGTGGCCGCCACCCTTCGCCTACGCCGGCCGGACGAACAGTTCGCCGCGTTCCTGGACGCCGTACGGGAAACCGCCGACCGCGGCCGCGCCGCGCTGCTGGCCCAACAGAAGCCGGACGGCCACTGGGTCGGAGAACTCGAAGGCGACACGATCCTCGAATCCGAATTCATCCTGCTGCTCGCGTTCCTGGGGAAGGAGACCGAGCCGCGGGTGCGGAAGCTCGCGAACTACCTGCTCGCGAAGCAACTGCCGGACGGCGGGTGGCCGAACTACCCCGGCGGCCCGGCCGAGGTCAGCGTCTCGGTGAAGGCGTACTTCGCGCTCAAGATCGCCGGCCACGCCCCGGACGAGCCGCCGATGCGGCAGGCCGCGGACGCGATCCGCAAGCTCGGCGGGGCGGCGGCGACGAACAGCTTCACCCGCTTCTACCTCGCGCTGCTCGGCCAGATTCCTTACGAGAACTGCCCGACCGTACCGGTCGAGATGGTACTTCTGCCGCGGTGGTTCTACTTCAACATCTACGCAATGTCGGCGTGGAGCCGCACCATCGTCGTGCCGCTGGCCGTGGTGAACGCGTACCGCCCGCTCCGCGACCTGCCGGAGTCGCTCGGCATCCGCGAACTGTTCCTCGAAGACCCGGCCACGCCGTGGAAACCGGCCGTCAAGCCGCGGCGGTTCTCGTGGGCGAACTTCTTCCTGAAGGTCGATTCGTGCCTGAAGTTCGCGGGGCGAACCGGGTTCACGCCGTTCCGCCGGCGGGCGCTGCGGAAGGCCGTGGCGTGGATGCGGGAGCGGTTCCGCGACAGCGACGGCCTCGGCGCGATCTTCCCGCCGATGGTCTACACCGTTGTCGTGCTCAACTGCCTCGGCGTGCCGGAGACAGACCCCGAGTTCCAGTGGGCGATGAAGCAACTGGACGATCTGCAAATCGAAGGAGGCGACACGCTCCGCCTTCAGCCGTGCCTGTCGCCGGTGTGGGACACGGCCCTGTCGCTCATCGGCGTGACCGACGCGGGGCAGCCGCCCGACTCGCCAGAGAGTACCGGGGCCGTGGCGTGGCTGCTGGACAAGGAAGTGCGGACGCCCGGCGACTGGGTTCGCACGGCGAAGCGGTGCGAGCCGGGCGGCTGGTTCTTCGAGTACCGGAACGCCTTCTACCCCGACACCGACGACACGTCGATGGTGCTGATCGCGCTGGCGAAGGTTCGCGAACAGGCTCGACTTCCGAAGTCCGGCTTCGACTTCGGAAGTCCGACCGGCAACGACACGGTGCAAGTCGCGAGTCTTCGCGTGGGGCCGACTTCCGAAGTCGAAGCCGGACTTCGGAAGTCCGAGCCGGCGGCCGCCCGCGCGGTCAACTGGCTGCTCGCCATGCAGAACTCGGACGGCGGGTGGGCCGCGTTCGACCGGAACATCAACAAGCAGGTGCTCACGAAGGTCCCGTTCGCCGACCACAACGCGATGCTCGACCCGAGCTGCCCGGACATCACCGCCCGCGTGCTCGAAGCCCTCGCGCACTACGGCCACCGCGTCGGCCGGCCGCACGTCGATGCGGCGGTCCGGTTCATCGCCCGCACGCAGGAGGCGGACGGGTCGTGGTTCGGCCGGTGGGGCGTGAACTACGTCTACGGCACGTGGCAGGTGCTCGCCGGCCTCGCGGCCGTCGGGTTCGACATGACCGCCCCGATGGCCCGTCGCGGCGTCCGGTGGCTGAAGGAACACCAAAACGCCGACGGCGGCTGGGGCGAAACCTGCGGCAGCTACGACGACCCGGCCCTCGCGGGTCAGGGGGAATCGACCCCGTCGCAGACGGCGTGGGCACTCCTCGGCCTGCTCGCCGCCGGCGAGGCAGACGGCCCGGAGGCCCGCGCCGGGGTCGAGTACCTGATCGCGGAGCAGTCCGCCGACGGGACGTGGGACGAGGAGCCGTTCACCGGGACGGGCTTCCCGAAGGTCTTCTACCTGAAGTACCACCTGTACGCCCACTACTTCCCGCTCATGGCCCTCGGCCGGTACTGGAATTTGAGCCACAGATGAACACAGAAATCACAGATCAAAACAAGGCATGATTTCTTCTGATCCGTTTTCATCCGTGTCGATCAGTGGCCAACCTCTGAAGGAACTTCCATGCGTTTCCCCCTGAGCCTGACGGCCGACATGGCCGGGTACATGGTCAAGAAGAAGCTCCGCCGCGAGAAGCGGTTCCCGCTCGTCATGATGTTGGAGCCGCTGCACGCGTGCAACCTGACCTGCACCGGGTGCGGCCGTATCCGCGAGTACGAGAGCACGATCAAGCAGAAGCTGTCGGTCGCGGAGTGCCTCGCGTCCGTGGACGAGGCCGGCGCGCCGATCGTCAGCATCTGCGGCGGCGAGCCGCTAATTTACCCCGGCATTGGCGAGCTGGCGAAGGGCATCCTTCAGCGGCGGAAGCACATCTACCTCTGCACGAACGGCGTGTTCCTGAAGAAGAAGCTCGACCTGTTCAAGCCGACCAGCCGGTTCTTCTTCAACGTCCACCTCGACGGCATGCGGAAGACGCACGACCTGGCCGTCGAGCGCGACGGCGTGTTCGACCAGGCGGTCGAAGGCATCAAGGCGGCGAAGGCGGCGGGGCACTTGGTCTGCACGAACACGACCGTCTACCGCGAAACGGACATGGCCGAGATCGACGAATTGTACGCATTCCTCACGAAGCTCGGCGTGGACGGGTTCATGCTCTCCCCGGCCTACGGGTACGCGGCCGTGTGCAGCACCAACCCGGACGGGGCGGCGGAAATCTTCCTCACCCGGCAACAGATCATGGAGAAGTTCAACCAGGCGGACGGGCTGTTCCGCAAGTACAAGATGAACACGTCGCCGGTGTACAAGGAGTTCCTGCAAGGGAAGCGCGACCTGACGTGTGCGGCGTGGGCCAGCCCGACCCGCAACGTGAAGGGGTGGAAGGGGCCGTGCTACCTCATCACGGACACCCATCACGCGAGCTTCGACGAACTGATGAACGACACGGATTGGGACAAGTACGGGTACGGCAAGGACCCGCGGTGCGAGCACTGCATGATGCACAGCGGGTACGAGGTCGCGGCCGCCCTCGGCGTGAACCGCAAGATCAGCGACACCTGGAAGATGCTCAAGTGGCAACTGACGTAGTCGTCATCTTCGCCCTCGACCGGGAGGCGGCCCCGTTTCGCGCGATCGCGCGGCGAGACCGCCTCCCGGTTCGCGTTCTGGTCAGCGGCGTCGGGCCGGGGAATGCCCGGCGAACGGCGGAAGGCGTCGGCACCGCGGGCCTGGTGATCTCGGCCGGGTTCTGCGGGGCGCTGAACCCGGCGTTACGGGTCGGCGACGTGGGCGTCTGCACGATGCTCTATGACGGCGAGCCGAGCGGCGTGAGCCGCCGGGTGTGTGACGCAACCCTGCGGCTCACGCCGCTCGGCTCGCCATATCCGGTTCTCAACGATTTCACACTCCTCACCGTGCCGCAGCTCGTCGCCACGCCCGAAGAGAAGCGTCTCCTCCGCGAACGAACTTTCGCCGATGTCGTGGACATGGAGGCCGCCCACGTCCGCGCCGCCTGCGTCGCCCGCGACCTGCCGTTCCTCGCCGTGAAGGCCGTCTCGGACGCGGCCGACACCGCCCTCTCGCCGCGGCTCGTCCGACTGCTGGCCGGCGGTCGCGTCTCGCCGGTTAGGGCGGCCGCCTCGCTACTCGTACAACCGAGCCTCGCCGGCGAGTTCCGCCGACTCGCCCTCGACACGCGACTCGCCGCCGACCGGCTCGCGCACGAGCTGTGGGAAATCGTCACCTGTCGCGGGCCGGCCGGCCGACTACGATAGCCCGACCCGCCCCCGCGAGGTTCCCGATGCCGCCGCCCGCGTTCAGTTGGGTCGATCGCCCGCACTTGGCGGCCCTCGCGTTTCCGGACTCCGCCGACGACCTCAAGTGGCTCCGCCGCAACGGCATCGAAGTCCTCGTCTCGCTCACGGAAACACCGACCCCGCGGCAGTGGGTCAACGAGGCCGGCCTCATGCTCGTTCACGTCCCCGTCCCGGACATGGGCGCGCCGAGCCATAGGCAGTTCGAGACGATCCTCGACGCGGTCCAGCGGGCGAACAAGAGCGGCCTGGGGGTCGCGATCCACTGCGCCGCCGGGAAGGGGCGGACCGGCACGGTCCTCGCCGCCTACTTCGTGGCCCAGGGGCTGACGGCGGACGCCGCCGTCGAGAAGGTGCGGCAGCTCCGGCAGGGGTCGATCGAAACGACGGACCAGATTCTCGCCGTCGAGGAGTTCGAGAAGAAAAAGAGGGGCTGAAAGCCCACGGACGAACGTCCGTGGGCGCGTCGGGCAACTCACTTCACCAGCTTCACTTCAAACACCAGCGTCGCGTTCGGCGGGATCGTGCCGGGGATGCCACGGCTGCCGTAGGCCATCGCCCCAGGGATGAGCAGCCGGCGGACGCCGCCCGGCTTCATGCCGGGGATGCCCTTCTGCCACCCCTGGATGACGCCGTTCAGCGGGAACGTGATCGGCTGCCCGCGGTCCAGGCTGCTGTCGAACTTCTTGCCGTCCGTCAGCCACCCGGTGTAGTGGCACGTCACGGACGCGCCGGCCGGGACGGCCGTGCCCGTCCCTTCGGTAACCTCCCACTGCTTCAGCCCGCCGCCGATGTCCTTCCACTCCGGCGCGTCGATGGGGGGGAATGTCATGATGCCGTGTCCTTGCGTGAGAGTTACTTGGATTCAAACAGTTCGACTTCGAAGATCAGGTCGGCCTTCGCCGGGATGGTCGGCGGGCTGCCCTCCTCGCCGTAGGCGAGCTTCCATGGGATGAGTAGCCGCCGCTTGCCGCCGGGCTTCATGCCGGGGATGCCCTTCTGCCACCCCTTGATGAGGTCGCCGAGCGGGAACGTGGCCGCCTCGCCGCGGGTGACGCTGCTGTCGAACATCTTCCCGTCCAGCGTCCACCCGGTGTAGTGGATCGTGACCGTCGCGCCGGGCTTGCACTCGTCCCCCTTGCCCTCGGCCACGTCCCAGTACTTGATCCCGTCACCGTCCTTGAGTTCCTTCCACTCCTTCGCGTCCGCGGACGGGGCGCTGAGGGCGGCGAAGAGTTCGACCTCGAACACGAGGTCCGCCTTCGCAGGAATTCGCGGCGGCCGCCCGTCCTCGCCGTAGGCGAGCTTCCACGGGATGTGCAGCCGGCGGACGCCGCCGGGCTTCATGCCGGGGATGCCCTTCTTCCAGCCGGGGATGAGGTTGTCGAGCGGGAACGTCGCCTTCTTCTCGCGGAGGACGCTGCTGTCGAAAACGGTCCCGTCGGTCAGCCAACCGGTGTAGTGGATGGTGACGATGGCCGACGCCGTCGCGGCCTCGCCCTTGCCCTCCTTCACGTCCCAGACCTTGAGGCCGTCGCCGTCCTTGAGGTCCTTCCACTCCTTCGCGTCGAGCGGCGGCAGCTTCGGGGCGGCCTTCTTGTCCTCGGCCGCCGCGCCGCCGGCGAGCGCCAGCGCCAGGACGACCGCGGTGATCGTGCGAATCATCGAAACCTCCGAACGGGGGTGGGGTCACTTGGCGGCGAACAGTTTGATCTCGAAGATCAGGTCGGCCTTCGGCGGGATGCTCGGCGGCCGCCCCTGTTCGCCGTAGGCCATCGGCCAGGGGATGTAGAGCCGGCGGACGCCCCCCGGCTTCATGCCGGGGATGCCCTTCTGCCAGCCGGGGATGAGGTCGCCGAGCGGGAACGTGGTCGGCTCGTTCCGCTTCACGCTGCTGTCGAAGATCTTCCCGTCGAGCGTCCACCCGGTGTAGTGGATCGTGACCGTCGCGCCGGCCTGGGCGGGCAACCCGGACCCTTCCTTCACGTCCCAAAACTTCAGCCCCGCGTCGGCCGGGTCCGGGGCGACCTTCCACTCCGGGGCCGTGTCGGACGGCTTGTCGAGCGTCAGCCCGTCCGCGTTCACCTCCTCCGGCTTCAGCCCCTCGGGCAGGTTCGTTTTCGGGTCGAAGTTCACCTTCTTGGCCCCGCCGGGGCCGGACGTGTCCGGGTTGTCCCGGTTCGCGATCAGGAGGCCGATCAGCACGATCACCGCGGCGATCGCGAGGGCGGGCATGACGATCCGCATCATCTGTTCCTTGTCCGGCCGGTCGCTCATACAGTAGTCTCCGGATAAACGTATGCGTGCCATTGTAGGTCCCGCCCGCCGGATGTCCGCGAGGTTCTCGCCATGCGATTCGCACTCCCCGCGCTCTTCGCCCTCGGGTTCGCCGTGCCCGGCGCGGCGGACGACACCGACCCGGAGGCCCTGTACCAGAAGGCGACGGCCCTGGCCGCGAAGCGGGAGCACGAGAAGGCCGTCGAGGCGTTCACGGCCGCGATCAAGGCCGACCCGGACACGCCGCTCCTGTACGACCGCCGCGGCGACTCGTACCTGAAGCTCGGCAAGTTCGCGGAAGCCATCGCCGACTTCGACACGTTCCTGAAGGCGAACCCGAAGTTCGAGCCGGACCACTGGCGGCGGGGCATCGCGTACTACTACGCCGGGAAGCACAAGGAGGGCGTCAAGCAGTTCGAGACGCACAAGACGGTCAACCCGCAGGACGTGGAGAACGCCGTCTGGCACTACCTGTGCAACGTGAAGGTGATCGGCAAGGAGAAGGCGGCGAAGGAACTGATCGACGTGACGAAGGACGCCCGCGTGCCGATGGCCGAAATTCAAAAGCTGTACGCCGGGAAGCTGAAGCCGGAGGACGTGACGGCGGCCGCGGAAAAAGTGGACGCGAAGACGGAGGCTGGGAAGGAGGCCCGGTTCTACGGCCACCTCTACGTCGCCCTGTGGTACGAGGCCGAGGGTGACACCAAGAAGGTGATCGAGCACCTGACGCCGGCCGTCGAGAAGTACGTCATCAGCCATTACATGTGGGACGTGGCGAAGGTTCACCTGGCGGTCGCGAAGGCGAAGAAGTGAGGGCGGTCGTCGTCCTCGCGCTCGCGGTGATGGTGTTCGGTCCGAAGGCGGTCGAGAGCGACGGCCGCGTGCGGTACGACAACTTGCGAAACGTCGTGGATCGCGGCTCGTCCGCCGCCCCGAAGTTCTCGCACGTCGGCCCGGTCTTTTCCGCCCCGCTGCTGCTGCTCGACCGGACGTTCGGGACGGGGGAGATGATCCTCGTCCAATACAACTGGCTCCTCTTCGTCGTCGGCGTGCTGGCCCTTTCCCGACTGCTTCGGCCGATCCTTCCCGACGACGTTCGCAGTCGATTCCTGTTGCTACTCGTCGTCGGTTCGATGTTCCCGGCGAACACGTTGAACTACTTCGGCGAGACGTTCACGGCGATGACGGTCGCGGTCGGTACGGCCGGGGTCGTCGCACGGCGGGCGTGGTGGGGCTGGCCGCTCGTCGCGCTCGGCGTGGCGAACACCCCGGCGACGGCCGTGGGCCTGGCGCTCGCGGTCGCCGTGTACTGCCGGCACGAACGCCGATTCTCTGCGCTAATCGTGCTGCCGGCCGTGGCCGCGGTGATCCTCGGCGAGAACTGGTTGGCCCGCGGGTCGCCGTTCGCGACGGGGTACGAGAACGACGCCGGCGTGCCGACGGTGCTGCCGTTCTCCGGCCGGCCGGGGTTCAGCTACCCGTTCTTCTTCGGCGTGCTGTCGTTGCTGTTCTCGTTCGGCAAGGGCCTCGTCTTCTTCACGCCGGGGCTGTTCCTGCCGTGTGCGATGGAAGACCGCGGGCGGCTGATCGTGCGGATGTGGGTCGCGTTCACGGTCGGTCTGTTGCTGGTGTACGCGAAGTGGTGGGCGTGGTACGGCGGCCTCGCGTGGGGGCCGCGGATGTTGCTGTTCGCGTCGCTGCCGGCGTCGCTGGTCCTCGCGAAGCTGTCCGCCGCGCCGGACGGCGGCCGCGGCAAGAAGCTGCTCGTGCTGCTGGCGGTCGTGCTGTCGTGTTGGGTTGGGGCGAGCGGGTTCGCGTTCGGGCCGGGATTGATGGCCGCGTTCGTCGGCGAGAACTACCAGACCGAGTTCGTGCTCTGGTACGTGCCGGAGTGTTCCGTGTTGTGGCTGCCATTCGTCTTGCCGAGTGCGGTGAACCCGGCGGGATACGTGTTCCTGGTCCTCGGCGGCTTGGCATTCGTCATGCTGGGGTGGCGGCCGGCGACCGCCCTGGCGAGCCGAGCGGCGTCAACCGCCGGGTGAGTGCCACTTACCCGGCGGCTGACGCCGCTCGGCT
>JAESGS010000383.1_pt1 | contig 38404 bp, 36 predicted proteins | sample 9269761 | NCBI WGS metagenome assembly JAESGS01 (sample SAMN15741799, study PRJNA653493) | algae metagenome | isolation source: Cyanosarcina radialis HA8281-LM2 and co-occurring heterotrophs from damp... | place: USA: Makauwahi cave, Hawaii | collected 2011-01-06 | reverse complement strand
ATCATGGCGCGCCCGCCCGGCAAGCGCGTGTCCAACATCTCGCTGCTGTCCGGTGGCGAGAAGGCGATGACCGCCGTCGCGCTGGTCTTCGCCATCTTCCAGCTCAACCCCGCGCCGTTCTGCCTGCTGGACGAAGTCGATGCACCGCTCGACGAAGCCAACGTGGGCCGCTTCACCAACATGGTGAAGGAGATGAGCGAGAAGGTGCAGTTCCTGTTCGTCAGCCACAACAAGGCGACCATGGAAGCCGCACACCAGCTCAGTGGCGTTACCATGCGCGAGCCCGGTGTCAGCCGACTGGTGTCGGTCGACCTGGAAGAGGCCGCGCGCCTCGCCGGGGCTGCGTGAGCGTGCTTCATATGAGCGTGCTCCAGGTGAGCGTGATCCATTCCCACTGCCGGAGAAAACACTAGTGTCCGACATGGCCATGCTTCGTTTCGGGATCATCATCGCCGGCGCCCTGCTGGTGATCGCGATCTTCTTCTTCGGCCGCCCCAAGAAGCCCAGCCAGGGCCGGCGGCTTGAACCCAGCGAGCGCGACAATGCGCGCGTCGAGCCCAGCCTGCCGGGCGACGATGGCGCCGAGCAGGTGCAGGACTACAGCGACGACAACGTCCGCCAGCCCGAACTCGGCCTGGCCGGCGGCACGCCGGTCGCCAATGCCGACAGCGACCTGGGCAAGCGTCCCAACCAGGATTTCGACAAGATCGTCTCGCTGTACGTGGCGGCCAAGGCCGGCCACATGCTGCGCGGCGAGGACATCGTGGTCGCGGCAGAAAAGACGGGCCTGACCTTCGGCCACATGAACGTCTTCCACCGCCTGGTGGAAGGCCACCCCGAGCGCGGCCCGGTCTTCAGCATGGCCAACATCATGCAGCCGGGCAGCTTCGACATGGCCAACATCCGCACGCTGGAAACCCCGGCCATCGCCTTCTTCCTGACCCTGCCGGCGCCGATGACCGCGCTGGAAGCCTGGGAGAAGCTGGTGCCCAACGTCGAGCGCATGGCCGAACTGCTCGGTGGTGTGGTGCTGGACGACAGCCGCAACACCCTCGGCCGCCAGCGCATCCAGCACATCCGCGAAGAACTGCGCGCCTACGACCGCCAGCATGAAGCGCCGCCGCTGACGAAGGCGCCGCGGTGGTAAGCCGGTGTGTCGCGCGTTGACCCGCCGGGCGTTTCTGCAGCGCATCGGGCAATCGATGTCCGACACATCGTCAGGTTCGGCGCGATCCTGTTCGCTGTGTCGTTCCTCCTTGGCATCGCCGAAGGTTTCCTGAGTCCGCATCCTGCCGGCGACGCACGTAGTCTGCTGCATGCCCGCGCGGGTTATCTGGTCACTCTTGTCGCGGTCGCCCTGACCTGCCGGCGCATGACGGTGCGGCAGGCTCATCGCCCTTTCCTTCATGCATCGCTGGCTTTGTTGGCAGCGCAGGCCTTGAGCTTTTGCGTGGCGCTGTCGTTGATGGCGGCATGGCCACGATGGTTCAGGCCGCCCGATTTCGGGATGATGGCGATGGGACTCGCGATTCTGTTCGCGGGCTCGATGCTGGGTGTTGCGTGGGGCATCCATGCAATGCGCCACCTGGATGACACGTTGCTGCGCCGTTGAAAGCCGCTGCGGCCCATCCTGCTAGCGCTTTTCTCGCTTCCGGAGAAATGACAGTGTCCGGCCACCGCATCTTCACCACCCCCTTCGCCAGCGTCTATCCGCTCTACGTGCAGAAGGCCGAGCGCAAGGGGCGCACCAAGGCGGACGTCGATGAGGTCATCCGCTGGCTGACCGGCTACGACCAGGCGGGGCTTGATGGACAGATCAGCGCCAGAGCCGACTTCCAGACCTTCTTCGCCGAAGCACCCCGGCTTCATCCCCATGCAGCTTTGATCAAGGGCGTCGTCTGCGGCGTCCGCGTTGAGGACGTGGACGATCCGTTGATGCAGAAGATCCGCTACCTCGACAAGCTGGTGGATGAGCTGGCGAAGGGGAAGTCGATGGAAAAGATCCTGCGCTGACATCGTGTTGGGATGTGGCGGCTTTACCATGCCCCTATGGACAGAGAACCCGACTTGCCCGTCGCACCACGCCCCATCCATCGCGGCGACATCTTCTGGGTGGCGGCCGATGAATCCCGTGGCTCGATTCCCGGCGTGCCGCACCCGCATGTCGTCGTGCAGGACGATGTCTTCAACCAGTCGCGCATCTCGACCGTCGTGGTCTGCGCGCTCAGCTCCAACCTCAATCGCGTGTCGGAACCCGGCGTGGTGCTGCTGGATGCGGGCGAGGGCGGGCTGGCACGGCAGAGCGTGGTGATCGCGTCGCAGGTGTCGTCCCTCTACAAGCACCGCCTGCAGGACCACATCGGGCGCCTGAGCGACCAGCGGGTGGATCAGGTGATTGCGGCGCTCCGGTTCCTGCAGGCCTCTTTCCTCCGCTGAGCGCGACATCCGCGCGCCGCACTGCGCGCGCTCCGCATGGCATTCCGACCAGCGGCGGCAACCTCTGCCACTTGCCAGCCATCGCTTGACATGCAGGTATTCACCTGCATATTATCCCGCCGTACACGAAGGTAGCGGATGGACATCGACAAGGTTTTCAAGGCACTGGGCGATCCGACACGGCGGAGGCTGCTCGACCTGCTGTGCGAGAGGAACGGGCAGACGCTCGGGCAACTCTGCGAGCAGCTGGACATGGCGCGGCAATCGGTGACCCAGCACCTCGGCCTGCTAGAGGCCGCCAACCTGGTGAGCACGGTCTGGCGTGGCCGCGAAAAGCTGCATTTCATCAATCCCGTGCCGCTGCACGACGTCTACGAACGCTGGGTGCGGAAATTCGAACGTCAGCGCCTCAGCCTGCTGCACGACCTGAAGAAGGAACTCGAAGGAGAATGAGCATGAGCAACGAAAAGACCTGCTTCGTCTACGTGACCTACATCCGCTCGACCGCGGAAAAGGTATTCGAGGCCATCACCCAGCCCGGCATCGCACGGCGTTACTGGGGCCACGAGAACGTTTCCGACTGGCTGCCCGGCTCGGCCTGGCAGCACGTGCGTGCCAGCGAGCCGCACACGGTGGAACTGGTCGGCAAGGTGGTCGAGAGCGTGCCGCCGACGCGCCTGGTCATCACCTGGGCGAACGCGTCGCAGGCCGACGATCCCGGCGCCTACAGCCGCGTCGCCTTCGACATCGTGCCGTACGAGGACATGGTGCGGCTGACCGTGACGCATGACGAGCTCGAGGCCGGCAGCGGCATGGCCAACGGCATCCAGAAGGGCTGGCCCATCGTGCTGTCCAGCCTGAAGTCCCTGCTGGAAACCGGGCAGGGCATGGACGTCTTCGCCAAGCCGAAGGCCGCGTGAGTCGGAGCGGGGCGAGCCCATGGATATCGGCATCATCGGTGCTGGCAACATCGGCTCCACCCTGGCGCGAAGGCTTGCCAAGGCAGGCCACGCCGTCCGCATCGCCAACTCGCGCGGGCCGGAAACCCTGGCGCGTCTGGCCGAAGAGACCGGTGCGCAGGCGGTGTCAGTGCGCGACGCCACGCGCGGGGTGGACGTCGTCATCCTTTCGATTCCCTTTGGCCGTCTGCCGGCCCTGAGGGAATGCATCGCCCCCTTGCCGGATGACGTGGTGGTGGCCGACACCTCCAACTATTTTCCGGTCCGCGACGGACACATCGCCGCCGTTGACGAAGGTCAGGTCGAGAGCCTGTGGGTCTCGGTCCAGATCGGCCATTCCGTCATCAAGGCGTGGAACAGCCTCCTGGCCGTCAGTCTGCAGGACAACGGCATGCCCAAAGGGACCGAAGGACGCATCGCGCTTCCGGTGGCGGGCGACGATCGCGCGGCCAGCCAGCTTGTCATGCGGCTGGTCGAGGACACCGGCTTCGACGCCGTCGATGCCGGTCCCCTTGCCGAGTCGTGGCGGCAGCAACCCATCACCCGCGCCTACTGCTCGGACCTCACGGCGGACAGGTTGCGGGCCGCCTTGCTCGCGGCCGACCGCGCCCGGGCACCGATCATGCGCGAGGACATGGTGAAGGCGTTCATGGCGCTGGGCGACGCGATCACGACCGATGACATCGTGCGCCTGCACCGGACGGCCAGCGCCCACGCATGAAACGAAACCATCCGACCACGGAGTCCACATGACCCTGTCCTATACCGGCGGCTGTGCGTGCGGCGCGATCCGCTACACCACGCCGCATGCGCCCGTCTTCCAGAACCTCTGCCAGTGCCGCGACTGCCAGCGGCGCAGCGGCACCGGCCATGGCGCCTGGCTGACCTTTCCCACGCGCGAAGCGATGGCGATCACCGGGGAAGCCACGCACTGGCAGGTCGCGGGCGACAGCGGCAACGTCAAGGTGCATGCCTTCTGTCCCGCCTGCGGAACGCCGGTCTACCTGCTCTTCAAGGCGATGCCGGACATGATCGCGGTCGCGGCCGGCAGCCTGGATGATCCCGGTCGCTTCACGCCCGGCGCGCTCACCTACGCGTCCCGTGGGCTGGCCTGGGACACGGTCGATCCGTCGCTGAAGACGTTCCAACGGATGCCCACGGCATGATGCAACGCATGGATGCCAGGCCCCGCAACGTCCTCTTCATCTGCACCCAGAACCGCCTGCGCAGCCCGACGGCGGAGCAGGTGTTCGCCGACTGGCCGGGTATCGAGACCGCTTCCGCCGGGTTGGGCAACGATGCGGAAGTCCCGGTCTCGCCCGAACTGCTGGCGTGGGCGGACCTGGTCTTCGTGATGGAGAAGGTGCACCGTACGCGCCTGTCCGCCAAGTTCGGGCGCCATCTCAACGGCAAGCGGGTGATCTGCCTGGATATCCCCGACGACTACGAATTCATGGATACCTTGCTCATCCGGTTGCTCAAGCAGAAGGTGACGCGGTTCCTGCCCACCCATGCGAGCGACGAATGAACCGCCCCCTGCAGACCCACACCGGCCGCTGCCATTGCGGCGCCGTGCGCTTCGAGATCGACACCGATTTCCCCGAACTGACCCGGTGCGACTGTTCCATCTGCCGCAAGAAGAACGCCTTGATGGTGAAGGTGCACGAAAGCGCCTTCCGCCTGCTGGCCGGCGAAGACGCGCTGACCGACTACCAGTTCCACACCCACACCGCCCACCATTACTTCTGCAAGGTGTGCGGCATCTATCCGTTCCACCGCAAACGCGTCACCCCGGACTACTACGGCATCAACGTCTACTGCTTGGACGACTTCGATCCCGACGGCATCCCGGTGCGGATGACGGTCGGCGCGGGCATGCCGTGAGCACGCTCCGCTAGACTGCGGCCATGTGCCGCTTCGTCACCGCCGTTCTGCCCGCCAGTGCGCCGATTGCCGCGCTGGATGCGCTTGCGCGTGCGCATGGCAGGCAGCTCCGTCCGCTGGCAAGCCCGTCGGTGCAGGGGCAGCTGGTGGCCGGCGAGGCCTATTTCCTGACGACGCTCGGCGAATGCGATTGCGGTGGGCCGCTGGGTCGTGGACGTTCGTCGCAGACGACCGACTGGGACGAGAAGGCGCGCCGGCTGGCGCTCAAGGGCTGGAGTCCGGCCAAGGTGGCGCGGGCGTTGGGCCAGAAGCGGGCGCACGCGGACGCGGATGCCGGGGCGGAGGCGCGACGCGTCGACGAGGCGATGGCGACGTGGGTGGCCTTCATCAAGAACATGCTGCAGTCCGGCCATGTGCGTGAACTCGGCCTGCTGCTCCACCAGTACCGCGGTCCGCTGGACGAAGACGTTACCCTCCGCGAACGCCGCCGCGTCAAAGTGACCGCAGCGCTGCCCGAGGTCCTGCGCGACGTGGACGAGGACGTGCTGTATCTGTTCCACGCCTGATCTGACCCGCATCGGGCGTTCCACGGGCCGTGTCTCTCACACTTGCCAGCGGGAGATGGCACTCCGAGCTCCATCAATGGAGCTCGGGGCCCCATCGGCCGGGCTCGGAAGCCCATCGATCGAGCACGGGAGCCCGATCGATGGCTTTCTGACCTCCATCGATGGCTTTCGGAGCTCCATCGATCACATTCCGAGCGCGATCGATGGAGCACGTCAGCCCCATCGATCACATGCCGAATGCCATCGATGGCTTCCCGAGCCCCATTGATGGAGCTCCGAAAGCCATCGATGGCACTCAGAGGGCCATCGATGGAGCAGGTGAGCCTTGCGGTCGGGATTCCAGGCTCCATCGCCGGCGCTCAGAGGGCGATCGGCCACCGGCGGACCCAGCAATGCCACGCGACGGAGGACAGGGACCGTCCCCGACCCGCCGGCGTTGCGCCTTCCCTCACGGCGCGGGGCTTTAGAATTCCCCCATGACGCCGACGCCTGCCGCCCGTATCGCCGACCTCCGCCGCCAGCTGGAGGACGCCAACCACCGCTATCACGTCCTCGACGAGCCCAACATCCCGGACGCCGAGTACGACCGCCTGCTGCGCGAACTGGATGCGCTGGAAACCGCCCACCCCGAGCTGGTCACCGCCGATTCGCCCACCCAGCGCGTGGGCAACGCCCCGGCGGGCAAGTTCGCCGAGGTGCGCCACGCCATCCCCATGCTGTCGCTGGGCAACGCCTTCAGCGACGAAGAGGTGGAGGACTTCGTCCGCCGCATCGCCGACAAGCTGAAGCGGCCCACGCTGCTGTTCTCCGCCGAGCCCAAGCTGGACGGGCTGGCCATCAGCCTGCGCTACGAAGGCGGCGCGTTCGTGCAGGGCGCCACGCGCGGCGACGGCGCCACCGGCGAGGACGTCACCCTCAACCTGCGCACGGTCAAGGCCATCCCCCTCAGGCTGCGGGGGAAGGGCTGGCCGGACGTGCTGGAAGTGCGGGGCGAGGTGTACATGCCGCGCGCGGATTTCGAGACGTACAACGAACACGCCCGCCTGCACGGCGGCAAGGTGCTGGCCAATCCCCGCAACGGCGCCGCCGGTTCGCTGCGCCAGCTGGACCCGCGCATCACCGCGCAGCGGCCACTGGCGTTCTTCGCCTACGGCACCGGCCTGGTGGAAGGCGGCGAACTGCCGGATTCGCATTCGGCCACGCTGAAGCAGCTGCGCGCGTGGGGCTTCCCGGTCAGCAGCCTCAGCGAGACCGTGGAAGGCGTGGACGGCCTGCTGGACTATTACCGCCGCATCGGCGAACGCCGCGACGCCTTGCCGTTCGACATCGACGGCGTGGTCTACAAGCTGGACGACGGGGAAGGGCAGCGCACGATGGGGTTCGTCTCGCGTGCGCCGCGCTGGGCCATCGCGCACAAGTTCCCGGCGCAGGAACAGATGACCGTGCTGGATTCCATCGAGGTCAACGTGGGCCGCACCGGCGCGGTGACGCCGTGGGCGCTGATGCAGCCGGTGCACGTGGGCGGCGTGACGGTGACGCGCGCCACGCTGCACAACGCCGACCAGGTGGCACGCCTGGACGTGCGCAACGGCGACACCGTGATCATCCGCCGCGCCGGCGATGTCATCCCCGAAGTGGTGGGTGTGGTGCTGGAACGCCGCCCCGCCGGCACGCAGCCGTGGCAGATGCCGACGGCGTGCCCGGTCTGCGGCTCCGAGATCGTGCGCGAGGAAGGCGCGGCGGTGTGGCGCTGCAGCGGCGAGCTGACCTGCCCGGCGCAGCGCAAGGAGACGATCATCCATTTCGCCTCGCGCCGCGCGATGGACATCGAAGGCCTGGGCGAGCGGTTCGTCGAAGACCTGAGCGACCTCGGCATCGTGCAGCGCATCGCCGACCTGTACACGCTGACGGTGGACGACCTGCTGGAGATGAAGCGGCGCGCGGACGAGCGCGACGGCACCACGCCTGAGACCGTCAAAGCCGGCAAGGTGGCGACGAAGTGGGCCGAGAACCTCATCGAGGCCATCGACCGCAGCCGCCAGACCACGCTCGAGCGTTTCCTGTTCGCGCTGGGCATCCAGCATGTGGGCGAGAGCACGGCCAAGGCGCTGGCGCAGTGGTTCGGCGACCTGCAGCTGATCCGCCGCCTGCCATGGCCGCTGTTCAAGCAGGTGCCGGACATCGGCGGCGAGGTGGCGCGTTCGCTGGGCCACTTCCTCGACCAGCCGGGCAACCAGCAGGCCATCGACGACCTGCTGGCGCGCGGCGTGGTGATCGGCGACACCCATCCGCCCTCGGGCAAGCTGCGCGCCGGCCTGGACCTGGCCACGCTGCTGGTGGATCTGGAAATTCCCAAGGTCACCCGCGTGCGTGCCGAACAGCTGGCTTCGGCGTTCCCGTCGGCGCAGGCGCTGCTGGATGCGCCGGTGCACAACTTCGTCACTGCTGGCCTGCCCAGCGATTCGGCCAATGCCTTCGCCGCGTGGCTGGAGGACGAGGCCAACGCACAGCTGCTGACGCGCAGTGGCGCGGCGCTGGAGGAACTGCTGAAGGTCACGCCGGAAGACGTCGCCCTCTCTGCCGGTCCGCTGGATGGCAAGACCGTGGTGCTCACCGGCGGACTGGCCGCGATGAGCCGCGACGAAGCCGGCGAGAAGCTGGAAGCCCTCGGCGCCAAGATCGCCGGCAGCGTGTCGAAGAAGACCCACCTGGTGGTGGCCGGCGAGGCCGCCGGGTCCAAGCTGGCCAAGGCGCAGGAACTGGGCATCGAGATCTGGGACGAAGCCCAGCTATTGGCGTTCCTGGAGCGGCATGCATGAGGCGGCGCCCGCTCCCCTGTAGGAGCGACGTAAGTCGCGACCGCACGCCTACAGTGCCATGGACCTTCAACAAAAGCGCGGTGAGGACGCTGCACGGGAGGCGAGGTCTTCCGGTCGCGACTTACGTCGCTCCTACAAGGTGCATGCGATGAGCTGGCAGCCTTCCGCGCCGATGGACGCCCTGCGCCTGCGCGCCTCGCTCAACCGGCTGGTGCGCGAGTTCTTCCATGCGCGCGAGGTGCTGGAAGTGGAGACGCCGATGATGTCGCGGGCGGGCAATACCGACCCGAACATCGCCTCGTTCGCGCTGGAGTTCTCCGGGCGGATCGAGGGTGGGTCGCGTACGCGCTGGCTGCGCACGTCGCCGGAGTTTCCGTTGAAGCGCCTGCTGGCGGCCGGCGTGGGCGACTGCTACGAGCTGGGTCGCGTATTCCGCGATGGCGAAGCCGGTGGCCGGCACAACCCCGAGTTCACCATGCTGGAGTGGTACCGCCTGGGCTGGACGCTGGCGCCGCTGATCGATGAAACCATGACGCTGGTGCAGGCGGCGCTGGCGCTGGTCGGGCGGGAGGCGACGGTTACGCGTCTGAGTTTCCGCGACCTTTACGCGCAGCGCCTGGGCTTCGATCCGATGACGGCCGAGCTGGACGTAGTCCGCAACGCGGCGGCCGGCATCGCCATCGACGGCGAAGGCCTGACCCGCGACGACTGGCTGGACCTGCTGATGACGCACGTGCTGCAACCGGGCTTCGGCCGGGACGAGATCCTGGTGGTGCACGACTATCCCGCCACGCAGTCGGCGCTGGCGCGCGTGGTGGAGCGCGACGGCGTGCCGGTGGCGGAGCGGTTCGAGCTGTACCTCGGTGCGCTGGAGCTGGCCAACGGTTATCACGAGCTCACCGATGCGGTGGAACAGCGGGTGCGGTTCGAACGCGATGTAATCGTGCGGCAGGCACGGGGCGACATCGCGCCGCCCATCGACGCCGCGCTGCTGGACGCCTTGGCGCACGGGATGCCGGCGTGCTCGGGTGTGGCGCTGGGCGTGGACCGCCTGCTGATGGCGATGCGCGACACGCCACGGATCGCGGACGTGCTGGCGTTCGATTTCGGTCGAGCCTGAAAGCCGGCACAACGGAATCGCGCGCGCGGATTCGTGCAAACGGTTTCTTGGGTTCATGTTCATGATGCCGTCGTAGATTCGTCATCAACACAACCAACGAAGGAATCGAGATGAGCCGCCAGGTGATGTTTTCGCTGATGCTGGGTGGATTGTCGGCCGTGGGGCTGTCGTCGGCGCAGGCCGCGCCGCAGTACGGCAACAACGACTACGGCGGCGACGTGGTGCGCTGCGAATCCAACGATGGCCGCTACCGCCAGTGCGCCATCGACACGCGCGGCGGCGTGCAGCTGACGCGCCAGTTGTCCAGCTCGCGCTGCGTGGAAGGCCGCACCTGGGGCTATGACCGTGGCGGCATCTGGGTTGACGAGGGTTGCCGGGCGGAATTCCGCACGCGCGGCGGTGGCTACGGTGGCGGATATGGCGGCGGCTATGGCAATGGCCAGACGCTGCGCTGCGAATCCGACGACGGCCGCACGCGCCGCTGTGCGGTGTCCTCGCGCAGCCAGGTGCAGCTGGTGCGCCAGCTTTCGAAGGCGCGCTGCAGCGAAGGCTACAGCTGGGGTCGCGACCGCGATGCCATCTGGGTGTCGCGCGGCTGCCGTGCGGAGTTCGCGGTGAATGGACGCGGCAACGGCAACTGGGGCGGCGGTGGCTGGCAGGGCAACCAGGGCCAAGTGTTCCGCTGCGAATCCGATGACGGCCGCGAGCGCTTCTGCCAGACCGGCGGCCAGCGCAGCGTGCAGCTGGTGCGCCAGCTTTCCCGCTCGCCCTGCGTCGAGGGCCGCACGTGGGGCAGCGATCGCCGCGGGGTGTGGGTGACGCAGGGCTGCCGCGCGGAGTTCCGCAGCTGGTGAGTTCCGGGGCTGGAACGGTGCGCTCACGGCGGGCCGGTACAATGGCGGCATGAACGACGCCATCGACTACGCCCGCTACGACCACATCCGCCCGATCCGCTGGACCGGCAACGCGCTGGAACTCCTGGACCAGCGCAAGCTGCCGTTCGTGGTCGAGTACCTCAGCTGCACGACCAGCGACGAGGTGGCCGCGGCCATCCATGACCTGGCCGTACGCGGCGCACCGGCCATCGGCATCGCCGCGGCGTGGGGCGTCGTGCTGGCCTCGCGGGACGTGCTGGCCGCCACCCCGGCCGAGGCGCTGGAGAAACTGGAACCCGCGCTGCAGCGCCTCAACGATGCGCGCCCCACCGCGGTGAACCTGGCCTGGGCGCTGGCGCGCATGCGCGCCGCATTGAAGACGGCCGGCACCGACTGGCGTGGCGTGCTGGAACTGGAAGCACTGGCCATCGCCGAGGAAGACCTGGCCGCCAACCGCCACATGGGTGCGCTGGGTGCGGCGCTGATTCCGGATGGCAGCGGGGTGCTGACCCACTGCAATACGGGTTCGCTGGCCACGGCGGGGTTCGGGACCGCGCTGGGCGTGATCCGCGCCGGCGTGGCGCAGGGCCGCATCGACCGCGTCTACGCCGGCGAAACGCGGCCGTGGCAGCAGGGCGCACGCCTGACCGCATGGGAACTGCTGCAGGATGGCATCCCGGCCACGCTGATCGCCGACTCGGCGGCATCGCACCTGATGAAGACCGGTGCGGTGCAGTGGGTCATCGTCGGCGCGGACCGCATCTGCGCCAACGGCGACACCGCCAACAAGATCGGCACCTACCAGCTGGCGATCGCCGCGCGCCACCACGGGGTGGGGTTCATGGTGGTGGCGCCGTCGTCCACCGTGGACATGGCCACGCCCAACGGCGATGCCATCCACATCGAGGAACGCGACCCGGCCGAGCTGTACGGCGTGGGCGGCGCGCGCAACGTGGCGGAGGGCGTGCCGGCCTGGAACCCCGTCTTCGACGTTACCCCCGCGGCGCTGATCGATGCCATCGTCACCGAGAAGGGCGTGATCGAGCGCCCCGACGAGGCGCGCATGCGGGATGCCTTTGGGGGCTGATGCCCGGTCGCCGGGTACGCGCGACACGCTGCAATATGCCGCCCTGCGTCACCGATGGCCGCCCTCGGGCCGTGCCGCGTGCATCCTGCGCTCGCCGGTTGCGCGCCCGCATGCAGGCAACGGTGACCGTATCGTGACGGCGATGCTTCATTCCGGTGCATGGCATGGCGCTTGCATCGCACCGGCCATGTCGCCCAGGAACCGCGCATGAGCGCCCGCGTTGCCACCTCCGGAGCACCCACCTTCCACAGCCTGGCCCAGCGGCTGGGCTGGGCGGTGTCGCGCCGGTCGACGCGCGACCTGACCCCGGCGGAAAAGCACGACCTGATGCTGGTGCAGATCCGCGCCACGCGGCCCATCGTCAGCGGTGTGCTGCTGTGCGGTGCGGTGCTGCTGTCGCTGACCGGCCTGTTCGAACTGGCCGGGGTCACCCCGTCGATCGGCTATCCCTGGTGGCTGGTGCAGCTGGCCGCCCTCGGCGTGGGTGGCTGTGCGCTGGGCGTGACGCGCCTGACCGACTGGCGTCAGCGCCTGGCGCTGACCATGCTGGCAACGCTGCTGATCGGCGTGTTCATGAGCATGCCGCTGCCCGGCTCGGTGGGGCAGCTGGCGCTGCGTGCCGGCCTGTTCCAACTGCTGCCGCTGGCCTTGATGGCGCTGATGGTGCGCCCGGCGTCGTTGCTGGCGCTGGCGGTGCTGATCGTGTCGATAGCCTACGCGCGCATCGTGGTGCACGGCGCACCCGGTACCGGCAGTGCGCTGTACTGGCTCTACACGCTGACCACGATCGGCTTCGGCACGGTGCTGGCCGGCTTCCGCACCGACTTCGCGGTGTCGGCGTGGCGCATGCGCCGCCGCCTGATGCTGCAGGCCTATACCGACGAGCTGACAGGCCTGTTGAACCGGAGCGGCTGGAACGACCGCGCCGCCCACGCGCATGCCTCCGCGCAGGCCGACCTGTCGCCGCCGGCGGTAGTGTTCTTCGACATCGACCACTTCAAGGTCATCAACGACCGCCTGGGCCACGAAGGTGGCGACGCGGTGCTGCAGCGGCTGGGCGGCATCCTGAAGGCACGCGTGGCGGACGAAGGCTGTGCCGCGCGCATCGGCGGCGAGGAGTTCGCGGTGCTGCTGAACGGAAGAAGCGCGGCGGCAGCCGTACAGTTTGCTGAACGGGTCCGGGCGGAATTCGCCAAGGCCTCCGCTGGCCTGCAGGCCACCCTGTGCGCAGGCGTGGCGCACCACCGGGTGGGCGAGAGCCTGCGTGAACAGATGCGCCGTGCGGACATGGCCCTGTACGCGGCAAAGCATGCCGGGCGTGACCGTACCGTGGTCGCGCCCGCGCTGAATACCTGAACAAGTAATCGCGATTCCTTTCGGGATTTTCCTGCGTTAGCATGCCTGTCACACCTGTGATGGGCAGGGTGCTTGTCGGCGCCCCCATCGCTTCCACGACGAAGGGGACCATGACGGAACATTCCGCCCGCTACGCCTGGGGCAAATGGCGATTGCCCGCGATGGGCGTGCTGATCCTGCTGATCGTCGTGGCCCCGGTCATCATGCTGCAGCAGCTGTCGCGGACCAATCTGGCCGCCGCCGATGCCGTCGCCCACACCCACCAGGTGGAAGCGACTGTGCTCGCGTTGGCGCTGGATGTCCGCGAGGTGGAGTCTTCGGCCATGCTGATCGCACTGGGTGCGGACCACCCCTTGGCGCGCGAGCGGCTGGTCACCGGCCGGGCTTCGATGCCGGAGAAATTCAAGGCGCTGGTGGAACTGACGACCGACAACCCCGAGCAGCTGGTGCTGGTCGGCCGCCTGCGCGAACTGGTGGACGCGCGGCTGGAGGTCATCGACCAGCTGCTGGTGGCGCCCGAGAATTACCGGGGTGTAGTGGTGGCGCCGCTGGCCACCCGTTTCCCGATACGCGGCCTGCTGAACCAGATCCTGGACAACGAACGCGCGCTGCTGGCGCAGCGGACCCATGACTCCATGAAGCAACGCCAGCGGGCAGACTGGCTGCGGATGGCTGCCCTGGGCGCCCAGCTGCTGCTGCTGTCGCTGGTACTGATGTCGCTGGGCCGCCAGGTGGCACGCCGGCTGGCGGCCGAGAAGCAGACCGCGCAGGCCAGCCAGCGCGCGATGGTGGTGCTGGATACCGTGCGCGAACCCATCGTGCTGCTGGATGCCGAGCAGCACATCCAGATGCACAACACCGCCTTCGCCGAACTGTACGGGCTGGCGCCCGGCCAGAAGGCCGGCAGCTTGGACGAGCTGGGCAACGCCTGGCAGGACCGCGTGATGCGGCGGCGGCTGGGCGACGTGCTGGCGCGCGGCCGCGAGCTGTGGGACTACGAACTGCAGCAGGACACCGCCGACGGCCTGCGCCGCACCGTGCTGGTGAACGCACGCCGCATGCCGCTGCCGGAAGGCGAGGACCACGCCGTGCTGGTGACGGTCAGCGACATCTCGCTGCAGAAGACCGCACAGCAGGAAATCGCCGCGCTCAACCAGCAGCTGGAAGGCAAGATCGAACAGGTGTCGGAAGTGAACCGCGAGCTGGAAGCCTTCAGCTATTCGGTATCGCACGACCTGCGCGCACCGTTGCGCCACGTGGCCGGTTTCTCCGACAAGCTGTCGCGCCACCTGGGCGACGCCGCGGACGAAAAGAGCCGCCATTACCTGGAGGTCATCGGCAATTCCGCGCGCCGCATGTCGCAGCTGATCGACGACCTGCTGGTCTATTCCCGCCTGGGCCGCAGCGCGCTGCGCCTGCAGGCCGTGGACATGCAGTCGCTGGTGGCCGAGGCGCGCGCCATGCTGGATGCCAATGCGTCGTCCGATGGCAGCACCACGCGGGTCGAGTGGCGCATCGCGCCGATGCCCATCGTGGTGGCCGACGAGAACATGATGCGGCAGGTGTGGGGCAACCTGCTGGGCAACGCGGTCAAGTACAGCAGCCAGCGCGAGCGCGCGGTGATCGAGGTCGGCCACGAGCTGCAGGACGATGGCAGCCACCACTTCAGCGTGCGCGACAACGGCGCCGGCTTCGACATGGCCTATGCCGGCAAGCTGTTCGGCGTGTTCCAGCGCCTGCACAAGGCCAGCGACTTCCCCGGCACCGGCATCGGCCTGGCCAGCGTGCGCCGCGTGCTGAGCCGCCATGGCGGCCGCATCTGGGCCGAATCCACGCCTGACCAGGGCGCCACCTTCCACTTCACCCTTCCCGCGGCGCTCGATGCGTCGCCCTCCCGAGAACGAAACGCATGAGCGACATCCGCACCATCCTGCTGGCCGAAGACAGTCCGGCCGATGCCGAAATGGCGATCGACGCGCTGCGCGATGCCAACCTGGCCAATCCCATCGTGCATGTCGAGGATGGCGTGGAGGCGATGGATTACCTGATGCGCCGCGGTGCCTACAAGGATCGCGCCGAAGGCCTGCCGGCGGTGCTGCTGCTGGACATCAAGATGCCGCGCATGGATGGCCTGGAAGTACTGCAGGCGATCCGCGCGGAGGATTCCCTGAAGCACCTGCCGGTGGTGATCCTGTCCTCGTCGCGCGAAGAGAGCGACCTGGCCCGCAGCTGGGACATGGGCGTGAATGCCTATGTCGTGAAGCCCGTGGACATCGAGCAGTTCTTCCTGGCGGTGAAGACGCTGGGGCGCTTCTGGGCCGTCATCAACGAAATTCCCAACAAGGGTTGATCCCGTGCCATTGAACGGCCACTCACTGGGTCCCGTGCGCATCCTGCTGGTGGAGGATTCGTACGAGGATGCCGAACTGCTGATGGAACAGCTGCTCGACGCCGGGCTGGATGCGTCGTTCACGCGCGTGGAAGACGGCGCCAGCCTGCGCGCCAGCCTGCGGGACGAGACCTTCGACCTGGTGCTGTCCGACCTGGACCTGCCGGGGTTTTCCGGTTTCCAGGCGCTGGAGATCCTGAAACAGCACGATCCGTCCATGCCGTTCGTGTTCTTCTCCGGCACCATCGGCGAGGAAGCCGCGGTCAACGCGCTGCAGAAGGGCGCCAGCGACTACGTGCTGAAGCACAACCCCGTGCGCCTGCCGTCGGCGGTGGCGCGCGCCATCCGCGAGGCGCGCAGCGAGCGTGAGCGCGAACGCGCCGAACGCGAACTGATGCGTTCGCAGCGGCTGGACTGCCTGGCGATGCTGGCGGCCGGCCTGAGCCACGACCTGCGCAACATCCTGCAGCCGCTGCTGATCGTGCCGGACCTGCTGTCGACCTACAGCGACGACCCCAAGATCCTGCGCCTGGGCGCGGTGATCTCGGAGAGCGGCAAGCGCGGCCACGAGATGGCCGATTCGATGCTGTCGTTCGTGCGCGGGTCGCGCAAGGCCAGCGAGAGCATCAGCGTGGCGTCGCTGTTCCGCGCCGTGCAGCTGCTGCTGCAGGGCAGCCTGACGCGCAAGGTGCAGCTGGACGTGGTGATGCCGCCCGAAGACCTGCTGATCGAGGGCAACTACACCGAGTTCCAGCAGTGCCTGATCAACCTGTGCCTCAACGGCATCCAGGCGATGGCGGAGAACGGCGGACGGTTGCTGCTGTCGGCCGAGCGCGTCACCGATGAGCAGGGTGGCGACAGCGTGGTGGTGCGGGTGCAGGATGCCGGCACGGGGATGGACGAAGCCACGCAGCAACAGCTGTTCACCCCGTTCTTCACCACCAAGTCCACCGGTACCGGCCTGGGCCTGATGTCGTGCAAGCGCATTGTCGAGGCGGCCAAGGGCCGCATCGTGGTGGAAAGCGAAGTAGGGCGCGGCACCACCTTCCAGATCCACCTGCCGGTGCACGCGCCGGTCGATGCCCATGCCGATCCGCACCATGATTTCCTGGATGGCGAGGGACGTCGCATCCTGCTGGTGGACGGCGATGCGACCCGTCTGTCGTTGCTGGGCAATGCCTTGGCCAGCCAGGGCTATGACCCGATGATGGCGCTGGACGGCGCGCAGGCGTTGCAGCAGACCGCACGCGACGGCATGCCCGCCTTGGCCGTGATCGATCAGGACATCATGCTGATCTCGGCGGCCGACGTGCTGGCCTCACTCCGCAATGCGGGTTTCAGTGGGCCTGTGGTGCTGTTGCAGGATCATCCCGAAGCGGTGGCGGCCGCCGGTTGCCACGCGGTCATCACCAAGCCGGTGCAGGTCAACCAACTTTTCACCATCATCGAAGAAGCGCTGGGGACGCGGGCCTGAGGCCCGCGTCGCCCGGCATGCGTTCGATTCAGGCGTGCAGGGCGCGGTTGGCGGGCTTCAACCGCTGCCACACTTCGCGCATGATCGGCTGAGCGCGGTACCAGCCGATCGGCGTGGACGGCGAATAGCGTTCCAGGCGCGCACGCAGGGCGGGGGCGACTTCCTCGAACTCCTGCCGGTGGTGCAGCAGGTATCCGTCGTAACCCACCTTGATGCAGGTTTCCAGGTCGTTGATGGTCGCGCCGACCACCTGGAACGTGTTCTCGTGCATGCGTGTCTTCCAGTACGCAAGCTCGGCATCGATATCCACGATCTGCGCGGTTGCATCGGTATTGCGAAATTGACGGCTTCCCATGACTCACCCCTGTGGCTGTGTGGACGACGTGGGGTGATTCTTGGTTTCGCGAAGTGAGTGTTAAGTGAAATAAAGGCCCATTTAACCCGAAAGTAACGCCGCGAGGGCTTTTTCATTCACCTTTGCAGAGACTGCGTGAACGTCGTGGGGCGCGATCCGGTGTCGTTCTGCTGCAGCGCCGCCGCCACGATGCTGCGCTCATCGAGTGCATCTTCGATCCGGAGGATCGAGGAGCGACCGGCATTCTGCAGCGGGGCACCCAGCCGCCGCCAGACCGCGATCAGGATCTCCTGTGCCACCGGCCAGTCCAGGCGCATGGCCGATACGACGTTGCGCTCGTAGCGTGTTGCCAGTGAAGGCATCAGGTCTTCCAGCGCATCGTGCGGCGAGAGCAGGTAAGTGTCGTAGGCGAACTTGAGGGTGGGCACGTAATGCCGGAAGGCGACGCCATTGCGATGGAATGCCTGCTGTGCGTAGTGCTGTTCCCAGAACCTCAATTCGGCCTGGATGTCGATCACTGCGCAGGCCGGGCAGGCTTGCAACTTCCTGGGGTGGGCTTCGTCCAGAGGCACCATGGTGTCCGCTCCATGCAGCAAGGCCTGGCGGCGGAGGATGGGGTGGAATGCGCGCCTCGGTGCGATGACGGTCGCATCAGGCGTATGCCGCATGGCCTCTGGGCCGCTCGGGCCCTGGGCATTTCCCTCGTTCGCCATGCGATTGCACGGCGACTCCCATCGCGTTGCCTGGTCTTGTTATCGCCCCCTGCCTAGCTGTGTACGGCAGGGGACGGGACAAGCGGACACCGTATATCGATTATTTTTCCTTCGAGTAGAGCGCTTTCCGTGACAAGGCGGCCGGTGACACGGCTCAGTGCAGGCGGGGAACACGCGTGTCGTGATGCTCGCCCGGTTCCTGCCCATGCTCATCCAGCCAACGCCAGGCCTCGCACAGCATCGTGCGCGCCACCGGCCAATCCGGCCCGGCATCGCCGCTGAGCTGCTCCCACTGGTCTTCAAGCCGGGCTTCGGTCTGCAGGTCGAGCGCCCTGTCCTGGTCGGTGTGCGTGGCCACGGCAAGCGCGTAGGCACGGCAGGCGTCTTCCCACGCCACGTCGGGATGCAGGCGCACGCGGCGACGGAAGTCGTGGGCGCTGAAGGCCGCGAAGTCGTCGGTGCCATCCACGGCGGGCATGAACGTGGTGGACGAGGTGCGCACGCGCGCCCGTTGCAGGGATTCCAGGCGTTCACGGTAGAGGATGCGATTCATGGCAGGGGCTCATGCTGGGGTGATGCCGTGATATCGCCTGGCGGGTTACTTGACCGTGAGAAAAGCGTAGCCCCCGCGTCACAACACTGACCGGCGCTTCATGCGCCTGAATGCCCACGGCGCACCTGCGTCTCACCAGTTGCGACGCGGGTGCGCTCTGATGCGGCGTCTCTCACCACGAACCCCTCCCATGCCCGGCCAGACGTCCCTGTTGCGACACCTTGAAACGGAAGCATCGCTGCTTCCTTCGCGTACCGGGGACGGCACCGCATTGGCGGCGCGCCTGGCCGCGAAGTACCAGGACCGGGTGACCGGGACGTTCCTCATCCCGGGCCGTGAAGGCTCCTATGCCGAACTGCCCGGCGACCTGCCGCCGGCGCTCGCCCGGGCCTTGCGCATGCGCGGCATCGAACGGCTGTATTCGCACCAGGCCGAGGCCTGGCAGCAGGCGCAGGCGGGCGCGCACCTGGCGGTGGTCACGCCGACTGCATCGGGCAAGTCGCTGTGCTACACGCTGCCGGTGGTGGCGTCGGCGCTGTCGCGCAAGGGCAAGGCGCTGTACCTGTTCCCGACCAAGGCGCTCGCGCAGGACCAGGTGGCCGAACTGCTGGACCTGAGCAAGGCGGGCGAACTGGGACTGAAGGCCTTCACCTTCGACGGCGATACCCCGGGTGATGCGCGCCAGGCGATCCGGCTGCATGGCGATATCGTGGTCAGCAACCCGGACATGCTGCACCAGGCCATCCTGCCGCACCACACCAAGTGGGCGCAGTTCTTCGAGAACCTGCGCTACGTGGTGATCGACGAAGTGCACACGTACCGCGGCGTGTTCGGCAGCCACGTGGCCAACGTGTTGCGGCGCCTGAAGCGGGTGTGCGCGTTCTACGGCAGCACGCCGCAGTTCATCGTCTGCTCGGCCACCATCGGCAATCCACAGGCGCATGCGGAAGCGCTGCTGGAGCTGCCCGTGCATGCGATCACCGAATCCGGCGCGCCGACCGGCGACAAGCACGTACTGCTGTGGAATCCGCCGGTGGTCAATCCGGACCTGGGCCTGCGGGCATCCGCACGTTCGCAGAGCAACCGCATCGCGCGGCTGGCGATCAAGGCCGGCCTGAAAACGCTGGTGTTCGCGCAGTCGCGCACGATGGTGGAGGTGCTGACCAAGTACCTGAAGGACGTGTTCGACCACGACCCGCGCAAGCCGGCGCGCATCCGCGCGTATCGCGGCGGCTACCTGCCCACCGAACGCCGCGACGCCGAGCGCGCGATGCGTGATGGCCGCGTGGACGGCATCGTCTCCACCTCCGCGCTGGAGCTGGGCGTGGATATCGGCAGCCTGGACGCGGTGGTGCTGAACGGGTATCCGGGTTCCATCGCGGCGACCTGGCAGCGCTTCGGCCGCGCCGGGCGCCGCCAGCAGGCGTCGCTGGGCATCCTGGTGGCCAGTTCGCAGCCGCTGGACCAGTACGTGGTGCGGCATCCGGAGTTCTTCGCCGACAGCCCGCCGGAGCACGCGCGCATCGCGCCCGATCAGCCGATGATCCTGCTGGACCATGTGCGCTGCGCCGCCTTCGAACTGCCGTTCCTCGCCGGCGAGCCGTTCGGGCCGGTCGATCCGTCGCCGTTCCTGCAGCTGCTGGACGAGGACAGCGTGGTGCATCGTGAAGGCGACCGCTACGAGTGGATCGCCGACAGCTATCCGGCCAATGCGGTCAGCCTGCGCTCGGTGGCGGACGGCAACTTCGTGGTGGTCGACCGCACCGATGGCCGCCAGGTGATCATCGCCGAAGTGGATTTCAGCGCCGCGCCGCTGACGTTGTACGAAGGCGCCATCCACATGATCCAGTCCACGCCGTACCAGGTGGAACGGCTCGACTGGGAAGGGCGCAAGGCCTACGTCACCCGCACCCATGTGGACTACTACACCGACGCGATCGACTACACCAAGCTGAAGGTGCTGGAGCGTTTCGACGGCGGCATCGCCGGGCAGGGCACCTGCCACCACGGCGAGGTGCACGTGGTGCGGCGCGTGGCCGGCTACAAGAAGATCCGCTACTACACGCACGAGAACATCGGCTACGGCCCGGTGAACCTGCCGGACCAGGAGATGCACACCACCAGCCTGTGGTGGCAGCTGCCGCCGGCACTGCTGGAGTCGGCGTTCGAATCGAGGCAGGAAGCGCTGGATGGCTTCCTCGGCGCCGCCTACGCCCTGCACATCGCCGCCACCGTCGCCGTGATGGCCGAAGGCCGCGACCTGCAGAAGGCGGTAGGCGACGGCGACGGTGCCTGGTTCGCCCTGCCGGACACGAAGGGCCGCGGACAGTTGCGGGGAACGGAGAGCCAGGTGCTGTCGCCGGTATCGGGCGAACGTTTCGTTCCTACCGTGTACCTGTACGACAACTATCCCGGCGGCATCGGCCTGAGCGAACCGCTGTGGCGGCGACAACGCGAGCTGGTACACCGTGCCTCGCAGCTGGTGGCGGCGTGCGACTGCAAGGCGGGGTGTCCCGCGTGCGTGGGGCCGGTGCTGGCGGTGGACGAGGACGCCGCCACCACACCGCGCGCATTGGCCGCGCGCGTGCTGCAGCTGCTGGATGCCGCATGAGCATCAGCCTGGAAAAGCTGCAGCGGCTGCGCCACCAGGCGGGGCAGGGTGCCACGCCGCACCGGGTCGGCATCGACGCGGCACGGGATGCGGTCGCCACGGCGGATGCGCCACCACCGCATGATCCGCTGCCGGCACTGCGCCGCATGCTGGGCCTGCGCGAAAAAGCGGTGCCTCGCGCGCCAATGCGCGCCGCTGACCGGGCGCTGCCCGGCCAGGAGATCGCGCCGGGCGTGCTGCTGCTGGAACAGGTGCTGCCCTTCGATGACGTGCCGGTGCACGTGGACGGCACGTTCGCGCGCTGCGACCCGATGCCCACGGCCGGCATGCTGCTGTTCGACACGGAGACCACGGGCCTCTCCGGTGGCACCGGCACGCGCGCCTTCATGATCGGTGCGTCGGATTTCGTGCCGGGCGGATTGCGTGTCCGCCAGCTGCTGATCACCCATCTTTCCGCCGAGCCGGCGATGCTGCGCGCGTTTGCCGGCTGGCTGGGCGAAGAGACACGCCTGGTCAGCTACAACGGTCGCTGCTACGACGCCCCGCTGCTCGCAACGCGTTATCGGCTGGCGCGGATGGGCACGCCGCTCGCCGGCATCGATCACCTCGACCTGCTGTTCCCCACGCGTCGCCGCTATCGCGGCGTGTGGGAGAACTGCCGGCTGGCCACCATCGAGCGCCATGCGCTGGGCATCGTGCGGGAGGACGACCTGCCGGGCTCGGAAGCACCGGGCGCCTGGCTGCAGTATCTGCGCGGTGGCGACGCCGGCCTGCTCAGGCGCGTGCTGCTGCACAACTTCCAGGACGTGGTGACGCTGGCGCGGCTGCTCGTGCATCTGGCCGAGGGCCCGCCGGATGCTGGCATCGACACACTGCCCGGTCTGCGGCCGGAGAAGCGCGAAACCGACTGACATCGGCCTGCCGGTACGATGGTGATATCACTTTTGCTGCGATATAAAGGCCATGGATCGGCTGCGGACACGCGGAACCCCTCTGTCCGCGTCGGGATCATGGGCAGGTCACGGATCAGCCTGGGAGATCGCGGGTGCTGCATGTCCTGTACATCGTGGCGATCATCGCCGAGGCCATGACGGCGGCGCTGGTGGCCGGACGCAAGCAGATGGACTGGTTCGGCGTCTGCGTGGTGGCATCCATCACTGCGCTGGGGGGCGGCACCGTCCGCGACGTCCTGCTGGGGCATTACCCGCTGACGTGGATCAGGCATCCGGAATACCTGGTGGTGACGGTGGTGGCGGCACTGGCGGTGGCTTTCATCGCGCCCTACATGCGTCGCCTGCGCAAGGTGTTCCTGACGCTTGATGCGGTGGGGCTGGTGGTCTTCACGATCATCGGCTGCAACGTCGCGCTGGCACTCGAGCTGCCGCTGCTGATCGTGGTGGTGGCCGGCATGGTGACCGGCTGCGCAGGTGGCGTGCTGCGCGACCTGTTGTGCGGCCAGGTGCCGCTCCTGTTCCAGAAGGAACTGTATGCCAGTGTTTCCCTGCTGACCGGCGCGCTGTACCTGGCACTGGGGCGGACGCCACTGCTGCATGACGCGGTGGTGGCCATCGCGATGGTGGTCGGGTTCGTGGTGCGCATGCTGGCGATACGCTACGAATGGAACATGCCACGCTTCGTCTACCGTTCCGAATGGGATTGATACGGCCGTCGCGGCACTGCCGGCCATTGCATGGGTGTCGAGGAATTTGTCGATGATTCCGGGGTTGAAGGAGAAAGCTGGATGAGAGCGTTCCGTTACCGCAAGACCACACCTCGCCGGACCTGGCGCTTCGCCTGCGTGGCGCTGGCCATGCTGGCCGGGTCGGCGATGGCGGCCGTTCCGTTCTGGGGCGCGCGTGAATCCAGCCCCGTGCAGACCGCGCCGTCGGCGCTGAAGCCGGGCGAATGGGTGTGGAACGCCTCCGCGGCGCCGGCTGGCCCGATCGCCGTGGTGGTCAGCCTGACCGAACAGCGCGCCTACGTGTATCGCAACGGCGTGCTGATCGGCACGACCACGGTCAGCACCGGGCGCCAGGGCCACGAGACGCCGACAGGTGTCTTCACCATCCTGCAGAAGGACAAGGACCACCATTCCAGCATCTACAACCAGGCGGCCATGCCGTACATGCAGCGGCTGACCTGGGGCGGCGTCGCGCTGCATGCGGGCGGCCTGCCGGGGTATCCGGAATCGCATGGCTGCGTGCACCTGCCGTCGGCGTTCGCCGCGGAACTCTTCGCCGTATCGCCGATGGGCATGACGGTGGTGATCGCCGAACAGGGACGCTCACCGGAAGACCTGGTGCATCCCGCCGCGCTCGCGCCGTTGGCGCCGGGCAGCGGCGAGCCCGTGGCCACGCCGCTGCTGGAGCAGGGCCAGGCGTGGCGCTGGCAGCCCGAGCTGTCGTTGCAGGGGCCCGTGTCGATCATCCTGAGCCGCGCCGACCGTCGCATCGTGGTGCTGCGCAACGGGGTGGAAATCGGTCGTGCGGGCATCGCGCTGCGCGACCCTGCCACGCCGCTCGGCACGCACGTCTACGTGTTGAAGCAACCCGACGCCACGCAGGCGGCGGGGGGCACCTGGAGTGCGATCGGCGTACCGGGCAACACGGCCGAAGAGGGGCGCGTGCTGGACAAGCATGCGATCGACCGTGTCAGCGTGCCGCCCGCCTTCGTGCAGCAGGTGGCCGCGCAGTTGCCGGCCGGCACCACGTTGCTGGTGACCGATCACCCCATGCTGCCTGGCGAACACGCCGCACCGCGCGCGGTACTCGATTCGGAACCCGCCGACAGCAGCCATTGACGCCGGTCCGCGCATGCGTGTCCCGGCGGCGGTCAAATATTGACCACGCTGTCGGGGATTGACCGACAGCCCGGCGCGCAGAGTGTGAAGCGCTGCTCAGTCCTTCACGCGGGCGTTCAAGAACTCCCGGGGGTGGCCGACAACCTTGCTAGATTTCATCGGGAACGGATGCCGCGGGTTGGCATCCGCCGTGGTTGCACGAACGATCCAAGGGGAAATGCTTTGCGTATTCTGTACGTTGGCGATACCGGCTGCCTGCCGCCAGACCTGACTGACTATATCGGCGACATGGGCGACGAATGGACGGTGGACGTGGTCGCCGATGGCAACGCCGCCATCTTCGCCGTGGCCAACAGTCCGGTGGACGTGGTGATGACGGGGCCTGCATTGCCCGACCTGCCGCCCGCGACGCTGCTGGGCCAGATCCGCACGCTGCGCCCGGAAACCATCCGCATCGCCCTGCTGGAAGGCGACGGCGACAGCCTGGCCGCGCCGATCAAGCTGATCGGCGTGGCGCACCGTTTCCTGCCGCTGCCGCTTTCCTCGGAAACCGTGCTGGAAGCGATCCACAGCCTGGAAGAACTGCGCGACCTGCTGGACAGTCCGCGCCTGCGCCGTGCCATCGGCCGGGTCGAACACCTGCCGTCGCCGCCGCACCTGTACTTCGCGCTGACCCGCGCACTGGAAGAGGACGAAGGCACCGCCGGCGACATCGCCACGCTGGTGGCCGGCGACCCTGCCATCGCCGCCAAGGTCCTGCAGCTGTGCAACTCGGCGTACTTCTCCAACGGGCGCGCCATCACCGACCTGCGCGCGGCCGTGACGCGGCTGGGCCTGGGCACGCTACGTGACCTGGTGCTGGCCAGCGAAGTCTTCTCGATGAAGACCGCCGCCAATGTCGACCGCGCCGCGCTGCAGCAGCGCGCGTTGCTGGCGTCGCGGCTGGCGGCGAAGATCCTGCCGCGCACCAGTTCCGAACTCGGCGCCACCGCCGCGCTGCTGGCCGACATCGGCCTGCTGCTTCCCGGCGTGCGCGACGAACGCGACCCGCCGTCCACCGACGGCAGCGTGGACGACCGCCCGGGCCACACCGAAGCCGGCGCCTACCTGCTGGGCCTGTGGGGCCTGCCGATGCCGATCGTGGAAGCAGTGGCGTTCCATCGCCAGCCGCAGCGTTCCAGCCTGCGCAGCTTCTGGGTGCCCGGTGCGGTGCACGTGGCCGGTGCATTGGCCAGCAACGAACCGGTCGACGAGGCCTACCTCAAGTCCTTGGGCGTGCTGGACCAGTTGCCGAACTGGCGCCAGTTGGCCGAAACCCTGCTGGACCGCGTGGAAGGGCAGGCTGCCTGACCTCGGCGGGCGCCGACGGGCGCCCGCCAGCACATCGCCTTCCATCGGGCCAGTCTCGTATCCAGCGACGGAAGGGTGTACAAATGTACACCCATGAATCCCGTCGACCTGCCTCCCCAACGTGCCGCCGTCCTGGCCTTCCTGCGCCGGGAGCTGGCGGCCGGGCGCGCGCCCAGCCTGGCGGACATCGCCGACGCGTTCGGCTTCGCCTCCCGCAATGCCGCGCAGAAGCATGTGCAGGCCCTGGTGGCCGATGGGCTGCTGGAGCAGGCGCCCGGCCAGAAACGCGGCCTGCGCCTGCCTGGCGGTGGCGCGGACCTTCTGCCGCTGCCCGTGCTGGGACGCGTGGCCGCGGGCGCGCCGATCGGGGCCGACATCGGCCTGGACGAACAGCTGTGGCTGGACCGCCGGCTGTTCTCGCCGCAGCCGGATTACCTGCTGAAGGTGCAGGGCGATTCGATGATCGACGACGGCATCGTCGACGGCGACCTGGTCGGCGTGCACCGCACGCCCGATGCGCGCGACGGGCAGACCGTCGTGGCCCGCATCGATGGCGAACTGACCATCAAGCGCCTGCAGCGCGAACGCAAGCGCATCCGCCTGTTGCCGCGCAATCCCGCGCACGCGCCCATCGACGTGCAGCCGGGGCAGGACTTCGCCATCGAAGGCGTGTACTGCGGCCTGGTAAGGCGCGGCTGACATGGGTGCGGTCGTTGCCCTCGACACGTTGCTGGCCGCGCGCACGCTGTGGCACGCGGGCCGCAGCGCCGCCATCGCCGCCGATGGCGAACCCACCGGCCACGCGGCGCTCGATGCGTTGCTGCCGCAGGGCGGCTGGCCCCGCCGCGCCCTGACCGAACTGCTGCTGCCCGCCGACGGCGTGGGCGAGCTGGCGCTGCTGCTGCCCACGCTGGCGCGGATGACCCAGGCCGGCAGCACGGTGGCGCTGATCGCGCCGCCGTACATTCCGTATGCGCCCGCGTGGCAGGCAACCGGCGTGGATCTGGCGCTGCTGGAAATCGTCGAGGCTGCGCCGCGCGATGCGCTGTGGGCGTTCGAACAATGCCTGCGCAGCGGCGCCTGCGCCGCCGTGCTGGGCTGGCCGGTGCATGCCGACGGGCCTGCGCTGCGTCGCCTGCAGGTGGCGGCCGACAGCGGCGAATGCCTGGGCTTCGCGCTGCGTGACCGCCGCCATGCGGCCAATCCGTCGGCGGCCGCGTTGCGCGTGGAGGCCACCCGCGACGCGCAGGGCGGCACGCACTGGCAGGTGCGCAAATGCCGCGGCGGCCCGGCGCCCGCGCAACCGTTCGCGCTGGTCGCGCATTGAGGCGCGCGCATGCTCTGGGCCTGTGTACTGCTGCCGCAGCTGGCGCTGGACGCCGTCCTCCGGCGTCTGCCTGATCCCGATGCGCCGCTGGCGCTGGTCGGTGGCGCCGCACAACTGCGCACCCTGCATGCGGTGAATGCCTCCGCCGCGCACGCGGGTCTGCGGGCCGGCATGCGGCTGACCGCCGCGCATGCGCTGCTGCCGGACTTCGCGATGGTCGAATACGACCCGTCGGCCGAAGCGCGCTGGCAGCGTTTCCTCGCGGCGTGGGCGTACCGGCACAGCTCGCTGGTCAGCGCGCAGTGGCCGGGCTGTCTGGTGCTGGAGGTGCGCGCCAGTTTCCGCCTGCTGGGACCGTGGCCGCGCATCGAAGCGCGATTGCGTGAGGAACTCGGCCTGCTGGGCTTCCAGCATCGCCTCGCGCTGGCACCGACGCCGCGCGCGGCGCACGTGTTCGCCGGCCTGCGCGACGGTCTGGCGGTGATGCAGCCGGCGGCGATGGCGGACATGCTGGACCGCGTGCCGGTACGGCGCGCACGCCTGCCGGACGATGCTGGCGAGCGCCTGCATCGCATGGGCATCCGCGACCTGCGCACGTTGCGCGATTTGCCTCGCGACAGCCTGCGGCGCCGCTTCGGCCTGCCGGTGCTGGAGCATCTGGACCGGCTGTACGGGCAGGCCGACGATCCGTTGGCGTACTACGCGCCGCCTGATCATTTCGATGCTCGTATCGAACTCGGCTACGAAGTCGAGAACCACATGGCGCTGCTGTTCCCGCTGCGCCGCCTGATCGGTGATCTGTGCACCTATCTGTCCATCCGCGATGGTGGCGTGCAGCGTTTCGTCCTGCGGCTGGAACACGAGGAAGGCCACACCGATGTCGAGGTGGGCCTGCTGGCCGCCGAACGCGAACCGGCGATGCTGTTCGAGCTGACCCGCAACCGGCTGGAACGCGTGCAGATCGCGCAGCCGGTGGTGGGCGTGCGCCTGCTGGCGCGCGAGCTGCCGCCGTTCGTGCCGGCCGCGCGTGACCTGTTCGATACGCGACCGCAGCAGCAGTTGCCATGGCCGCAGCTGCGCGAACGCCTGCGTGCGCGCCTCGGCGACGAGGCCGTGCATCGCGTGGCGCCCGGCGGCGATCCGCGTCCGGAACGTGCGTGGCGGCGTGTGCAGGGCGATGGCGGCCGCATCGAACAGGCGCCGGTACGTCCGCCGCGTCCGACCTGGTTGCTGCCGCAGCCGGTGCCGCTGCGCGACCCGCAACCGCGCATCGTTTCCGGCCCCGAACGACTGGAAAGCGGCTGGTGGGATGGCGAGGATGCGCGCCGCGACTACTACGTGCTGGAAACCTCGCAGGGCCAGCGCGCCTGGGCGTTCGCGCCGCCGGGTGAGCAGGGCGGCTGGATGCTGCACGGATGGTTCGCGTGAGCTGGGACGATGCGGTGGATGGCGTCGATCGCGACACACCCGGCGGTCGCCCGCCACGCGCGTGGGAAGTGGCGCAGCGGTTGCGCCGCCATGCCGCCGCCAACGACGATGGCCCCCAGGAAGATGCCTGGCCGGCCTATGCGGAACTGCACTGCCTGTCGGATTTCTCGTTCCTGCGTGGTGCGGCCAGCGCGGAGGAACTGTTCGAGCGCGCGCGCGATCTCGGCTATGAAGCACTCGCGATCACCGACGAATGCTCGCTCGCCGGCATCGTGCGCGGTTGGGAAGCCGCGCGTGCGACAGAGCTGAAACTCATCGTCGGCAGCGAGTTCACCCTGGTGTGCGGACTGAAGTGCGTCCTGCTGGTGGAAACCGCCGCGGGCTACACGCGGCTGTGCGAACTGATCACCACCGCCCGGCGCGCCGTCGACAAGAAGGGTTACCGGCTGACGCGGCAGGAGGTGGAACGCATCCTCTCCGATGTCGATCCCGCGGTCTGTGGCCTGTTCGCGCTGTGGCTGCCATCCCCCGGCATCGACGATGCGCAGGGGCGCTGGCTGCAGTCGGTATTCGGCGATCGCGCGCACCTGGCGGTGGAACTGCACCGCGAGCAGGACGATGCGGCGCGACTGGCGCGCCTGCTCGAAAGCGCGGCACGCCTGGGGATGGTGCCGGTGGCCGCCGGCGACGTGCACATGGACGTGCGCCGTCGCCGCGCCCTGCAGGACACGATGACGGCGATCCGCCACGTCACGCCGCTGGCCGAATGCGGCGAGCACCTGTTCCGCAATGGCGAGCGCCACCTGCGCACGCGGCGGGCGCTGGGCAACATCTATCCGCGCGCACTGATCGACGCCGCGGTGGATCTGGCGCGGCGCTGCAGGTTCGACCTCAAGCGCGATATCCATTACCGGTATCCCGCTGAACTCGTTCCCGAAGGCCACACGCCCACCACTTGGTTGCGCGAACTCACGGAGCGGGGCATGCGCGAGCGTTGGCCGGAGGGTGCGTCACCTGCCATCGTGAAGCAGATCGACGGCGAGCTCGCGCTGATCGAAGAACTCCAGTACGAGGCGTTCTTCCTCACGGTGTGGGACATCGTGCGTTTTGCCAAGGAACAGCACATCCTCTGCCAGGGACGTGGTTCATCGGCGAACTCCGCGGTCTGCTTCGCATTGGGCATCACCGTGGTCAATCCCGCCGAAAGCCGCCTGCTGATGGCCCGTTTCCTGTCGAAGGATCGCGGCGAGCCGCCGGATATCGACGTGGACTTCGAGCACGAACGCCGCGAGGAAGTGCTGCAGTACGTCTACACCAAGTACGGCCGGCGCCGCGCCGCGCTGGCCGCCACCGTGATCCGCTACCGCGGCAAGAGCGCGGTGCGCGACGTGGCCAAGGCCTTCGGCCTGCCGCCGGACCAGGTCGCGCTGCTGGCCGACTGCTACGGCTGGGGCAACGGCGAGGCGCCGATGGAGCAGCGCCTGCGCGAGGCGGGCTTCGATCCGGAAAACACGCTGATCCGGCGCGTACTGGCAGTGACCGACCAGCTGCGCGACCACCCGCGCCACCTCTCGCAGCACGTGGGCGGCTTCGTGATCGGGGATGCGCCGCTGTCGACGGTGGTGCCGGTGGAGAACGCTTCGATGGATGACCGCACCATCATCCAGTGGGACAAGGACGACCTGGAGACGATGGGCCTGCTCAAGGTCGACTGCCTGGCGCTGGGCATGCTGACCTGCATCAGGAAGGCGGTGGATCTGGTGGAGAAGCATCGTGGTTTCCGCCTGGATCTGGCCAGGCTGCCGAATGACGATGCGAAGACCTTCGAGATGATCCAGGCCGCCGACACCGTCGGCGTGTTCCAGATCGAGTCGCGCGCGCAGATGAGCATGCTGCCGCGGTTGAAGCCGGACAAGTACTACGACCTGGTGGTGGAAGTGGCCATCGTGCGGCCCGGCCCGATCCAGGGCGGCATGGTGCATCCCTACCTGCGCCGGCGGCAGGGCAAGGATCCGGTGACCTATCCCTCCGAGGGCGTGAAGGACATCCTGGGGAAAACGCTGGGCATCCCGCTGTTCCAGGAACAGGTGATGGAACTGGTGATCCATGCCGGCTACACACCCTCGCAGGCCGACGGCCTGCGCCGCTCGATGGCGGCCTGGAAGCGCGGCGGCGACATGGAGCCGCATCGCCTGCGCATCCGCGAGCTGATGCTGGGGAAAAACTACTCCCCGGAGTTCATCGACCAGATCTTCGAACAGATCAAGGGTTTCGGTTCCTACGGCTTCCCGCAGAGCCATGCGGCCTCGTTCGCCAAGCTGGTCTACATCAGCTGCTGGCTGAAGCGGCACGAGCCGGCGGCCTTCGCGTGCGCGCTGCTCAACGCGCAGCCGATGGGGTTCTACTCGCCCAGCCAGATCGTGCAGGACGCACGCCGTGGACAGGGCGGCCGGGTGTCCATCGAGATCCGGCCGGTCGACGTCACCGTCAGCGACTGGGACAACACCCTGGAAGGCGGTCATGCGCGCCGCGGTGTCGACGATGGCGGACAGGCGGCGCTACGGCTTGGGTTCCGGCAGGTGGGCGGGCTGTCGGAGGAGGCCGGCAAGGCGATCATGGCCGCGCGGGCGCTACGCCCGTTCGCCGATGTGCGCGACCTCTGCCTGCGGGCCAGGCTCGACGAGAAGGCGCGCAACGCACTGGCTGAAGCGGGCGCACTGCAGGCGCTCGCCGGCCATCGCCACGCCGCACGCTGGGCGGTTGCCGGCATCGAACGGCAGCGCCCGTTGCTGCCCGGCAGTCCGGACGAGGACGTGATCGCGTTGCCGGCACCTACGGTGGGCGAGGACGTGACCTCGGATTACCGCACGACCGGACTGACGCTGGGCGAGCATCCGCTGTCCTTGCTGCGCGAACGCCTGCGGCGGCAGCGCGTGGTCGATTCGCAACAACTGCGCGGGTTGCCGCACGGGCGGGGCGCGTTCGCGGCCGGCATCGTCACCCAGCGGCAGCGGCCGGCCACCGCGAAGGGCACCATCTTCGTCACGCTGGAGGACGAGCACGGCATGGTCAACGTGGTGGTGTGGTCGCACGTGGCGCTGCGCGACCGCAAGGCGCTGCTTGGCGCGCGGCTGATGGCGGTACGCGGCCGTTGGGAACAGGTGGACGGCGTTTCCCACCTGATCGCACGCCGGCTGGAGGATCTCAGTCACCTGCTGGGCGAGATCCAGCCCGGCTCCCGCGATTTCCACTGATCCTCCATGCGCGCCCTGACGTCCCTCACCGACGATCTGTTCGCCCCGGCGATGCACCAGCTGGTGCATGACGACCAGGGCGGCATCCGCTACTGGCCGGGCGCCATCGATGCGGAGACGGCGCAGCGCTGGTTTGACCTGCTGCATGCGCGCGGGGCCTGGACGCACCTGCAGCGCCCGATGTACGACCGCATCGTCGACGTGCCGCGGTTGCTGGCGAACTATGCCGTGGAGGCGCTGCCGGCCGACCTGCCGCTGGCGTCGCTGCTGGCCTGCGTGCAGGCGAGAGCGCCTGCACCGTACTCGCGCATCGGCATGAACCTCTACCGCGACGGCCACGACAGCGTGGCCATGCACGGCGACAAGCTGCACACGCTGGCGGCCGGGCATCCGATCACGCTGGTCTCGCTGGGCGCGCCGCGGCGCATGCTGATCCGTGCCCGTGATGGCGCGCGCGAAACGCTGGCGGTGGACCTGGAACCGGGCAGCGTGCTGTCGATGAGCCACGCCTCGCAGAGCACGCACGAGCATGGCATTCCCAAGACCCGCCGCGCGTTGGGGCCGCGGATAAGCGTGGTGTTCCGGGTCAGGCCGGTGACCTATCCCGTGGGAGCGACGTAAGTCGCGATGGAACACCTGGGGCGCTTCATCGCGACTTACGTCGCTCCCACAAAATGCAAAAAAAAAGCCGCGAGGGAATCGCGGCGCAAGGGCAAGGACTGCTTGAAAAGGGGGCGCGCCGTCGTCAGCCCATCAGCTTGAACAGCGACAGCGACTGCATCTGCATGAAGACGGTCTGGGCCGCCTGCAGCGCGGTGTTCTCCATCTCGTAACGCCCGATGGCCTCGGCCCAGTCCAGGTCGCGCAGCGTGGACAGCGTGCCTTTCAGGGTGATGCTGTTGGCTTCGCGCAGCGCGGCGGCGTCATCGATGGCCGACAGCTGGGCACCACCGCTGGCGCGCGCGTCGATCATCCTGCCCTGGGCGGTGGCGACGTCGCGCATCGCGCTCTGCAGCCCGTTCTGCATGGCGGCGCGCTGCGCATCGGTGGTGGGATTGCTTTCCAGCGTGGTGATCAGGCCCTGCACGGTCGCGAAGATGTCGCGCGTGCCGGCCGGGCCGACCGAGAAACTGTCGCCTGCCGCCGGCTGTCCGTCGATCTTCATCTGCACGCCGGCAAACGCGATGCTCTCGCCCTTGGTGTAGGTGCCGCTGGCGACCAGGGCGTTGCCGGCGTCGCGGACCTCGTAGGTGCCGGGCGCGGTGAAGTTGAGCTGGTAGCTGCCGCCGGTCCAGGTGCTGGTGTTGGTGACGCTGAAGTCCATCAGCAGGCCGGTGCCGGTATTGCCGGCCGCGGCGCTGCCATCGATGCGCCCATCGCCCGTGCGCAGGCGGATGAAGACCTCGCTGCCGGGCAGGGTGTCGGACACGAACATGTCCGGCGCCACTTCCACCTGCCGCTGGGTCTGGTCGCCGCTGTAGATCACGCCGCCGTTGCTGATCGCGAACGGCGTGCTGCCGTCGGCGGTGCCACCGAACAGGTAACGGCCGGCGCCGTCGGTGCTGTTGGCCAGGTCCAGCAGGCCGGCCTGGATGGCTTTCAGCTCGGTGCTGATGGCCTTGCGGCTGTCGTCGCCCAGCGCGGCGTTGTTGGCCTGGATGGCGAGTTCGTTGATGCGCGCCATGGCGTCGCCGACCTGGGTCAGCGCGTTCTCCTGCAGCCCCAGCCGGTTCTGCACGGCATTGCCGTTCATCGCGAAGCGTTCCAGTTCCGCCAGCGCGCGGTCCAGGCCGACGGCGGTGCCCGCCGCGACGGGGTCGTCCTTGGCGCTGACCAGCTTCTGTCCGCTGGAAAGCTGCTGCTGGGTGTGCGCCAGCTGCGCCTGCTTGGCCAGCATGGTGCTGATCGAGCGCTGGTACATCATACCGGTGGAAATGCGGTAGTTCATCGACGCGTGGCTCCCAGCAGGGACTGGAACAGGGTGTCGGCGGCGGCGATGATCTGCGCGGCCGCCTGGTAGGCCTGCTGCAGGCGCATCAGGTCGGCGGCTTCCTCATCCAGGTTGACGCCGGAAATGCTGTCGCGCGCGGCCTGGGCCTGGTCGTGGATGACCTGCTGCGCCTGCGCGGAGTAATCCGCCTGCCGCGCGGCCGAGCCCACCTGCGTGGTCAGTCCGCCGATGGCGCCGTTGAGCGTCATGGTGCCGCCGTTGAGCACGCGCGCGTCGTCCAGGTTCGCGAGCAGCTTGGCGTTGCCGTTGTCGCTGGAGTTGGCGCCGGTCGGGCCGACGGTGAAGGTGTCGCCGGCCGCGGGCGCGCCGTCCAGCGTCAGGCTCCAGCCGTTGTGGCTGATGGTCTGGCCGGGCGTGTAGGTGAAGGGACCGGTGCCATCGATGGTGTACTGCGTGGCATCGATGAACTCGATGTCCGCCGGCGCCAGCAGGTTGGCGTTGGTCGCGTCGGTGACCTTCAGCGCGCTGAGCTTGCCGCTGCCCGTGTTGGTCAGGTCGGTGGTGGCCTTGACCGGGGTGGCGGCCGCGATGCGGCTGGGGTCGCTGATCGCGACCTTGATGTTGCCGGCGGCCCCGGCCGTGGGCTGCAGCAGGAAGCGGTCATTTGTGGCCGGCGTGCCGGAGGCGAGCACCAGCTCGACGCCGTTGACGACCAGCGGATCGGCGGCCGTCCCGGTGCCTGTCATGGGAATGGCCGCGCCGGTGTCCGGATGCGTGGCCTGCCAGTTGGTGCCGTCGAAGCGCAGCAGCACGTTCTGCGCGTTCAGCGCGCCGGTGTTGCCCAGGGACGTCTGGAACGACGCATTGCCGGTATTGCCGGCATGCGACGACATGCGCGGTGCCGACAGGGCGAAGAAGTCCGCCCCCATCTGCCCGTACAGGTCCATGCCGGCGTTGTGGCCTGCATTGAAGGTCTGCGCCAGCGACGTGGCCACGCGGCCGAGTTCGGCGACGGCGGGGTCCAGCACGGTGGTGCGGAATTCGATCAGGCCGCCGATCTGCCCGCCGAGCGCGCGCTTGTCCAGGGTGACGCGCTGGTTGTTGGTCTCCAGCGCGACCTGCAGCCGTTCCGGCCGGAAGGGATCGGCCACGGTGACCAGCTTGCTGGCGGTGGCGCCCACCACCAGCGGCTGCCCACCCGCGCTGAACACGTTGACCAGCCCGCCATCCTGGGTGACGGCGTTGCCGCCGGTGTAGGAAACAAGTTCGCTGATCAGCTGGTCGCGGCGGTCCAGCAGGTCGCCCGAGGGATTCGTGTTGCCGCCGATCTGCCCGTTGAGCTGGGCGATCTCCTTCGCCAGGCGGTTCACTTCGCCGGTGGCGGCGGTGAGGCCGGCGTTGACTTCGACATCCAGCCCGTCGAGGTGCTGGTCGATCTGGCGGAATCGCGTGGTCAATGCATTGGCCTGCGCCAGCAGGCTTTCGCGATCGGCAGAACCGGCCGCGTTCGACGACAGCGCGCTGGCCGCGTCGAAGAAGGACGACCACGGCGCACTGATCCCGGTGGCCTTCTCGGAGAACAGGCTGTCCATGCGGCTGGACAACACCGAAAGCTGCTGCAGGCGGCTGAGTTCACCACCGCTGTCCAGCAGGCGCGACGTGGCCAGCGAGTCGGCCATCCGCCGCACGTCGACGATCTGCACGCCGTTGCCCTGGTAGCCGTAGCCGTAGAACGTGCCGTCGCGCGCCTCGAACTCGGTGCGCTGGCGGGAGTAGCCCGGCGTGTTGATGTTGGCGACGTTGTGGCTGACCGTGGACAGCGCCCGCTGGAAGGCGATCAGGGCGCTGCTGCCGGTGGCGAGGAGGTTGGACATGGGGTCTTCCTGGGTCAGCGCCGCAAGGCGTTACTGATCGCCGAACCCACCGCGTTGCCGACGGTGGAGCCCATCGACGACAGCACCTTGCCCAGCGTCGGGCCGTTGGCGATGGAGGCGATCTTGTTGGCGTAGGTGGGGTCGGTGGCGTAGCCCGCTTTCTGCAGGCCGCGCGCGAAGCCGGCGATGTCGCGGCCGGCGGCTAGCGCCTGCTGGTAGCGCGGATTGCTCTTCAGCAGGCGCACGTAGTCGGCGAAGCTTTCGGCGGGCGAGGCGTAGGCACGGAAGTCCGCGGTTTCGCTGTGCTTCACGCCATTGGTGTACTCGTGGGTGGCGGTGCGGGCGCGTTCGCCCTTCCAGCCGGTGGCCTTGATGCCGAACAGGTTGTGCGCGCTGCCACCGTCGCCGGTCTTGATCACGCGTCGGCCCCAGCCCGTTTCCAGCGCGGCCTGCGCGACCAGTGCGCGCGGGTCCACGCCCAGCTCCTTCGCCGCGCTCTGCGCGTGGTCCCAGATCTCGGCGACAAAGCGCTCGGGCGTGTTGCGGGCGTACCTGGACGGATCGGCGGACGCGACGTTCTCCACTTCGGCGCAGGCCGCATCGGGTCGCACAGTGATGGTGTCCAGCGTGATGGTGGCCGGCACGCTGGCGCCGTCGCGGGCCGCGCTGCTGCCGATGCCACGACCGGCGATGGCGTCGAGCATGGAATCGGCCTCGGCCGACGGCATCATGCGGCGATAGGCGGACAGCGCCGTGTTGGTCGCGACCGGCGGGGTGGTGTCGGTGGCGCCCAGCTGGCGCGCGATCATCGGTGCCAGGCCCAGGCCGCGACCTTCGGTCATCGCCTTGGCCAGCTGCTGGTCGTACATGTCGCGGAAGGTCTGGTTCTCGCCGGGGAACAGCGAATCCCCGAAGCTGGCCTCGCGCATGCACTTGATCAGCATCTGCGCGAACTGGCCTTCCAGCTTGCGCGCCACGTCCTGGATGCGCGCGTTGTCCGGCTTGCCGCCGGCATCCGCCAGCGACATCGCAGGTTGCAGCGCTCCGAGCGGCGTCGTGCCCATCAGATCACCTCGAGCTCCGCGCGCAGCGCACCCGCCTGCTTCAGCGCTTCCAGGATGGCGATCAGGTCGCCGGGGGCCGCGCCGACTTCGTTCACGGCGCGGACGATCTCATCCAGCGAGGTGCCGCCTTCGAACTTGAACATGCGGCTGCCTTCGGCATTGATCGACACCGACGACTGCGGCGTCACCACGGTCTGGCCGCCGCGCGAGAATTCATTCGGCTGGCTGACGTTCGCCGACTCGGTGATGGTCACCGTCAGCGACCCGTGGGTGACCGCGGCCGGCATCACCTGCACCTGCGCGCCGATCACCACGGTGCCGGTGCGTGCATTGACGATGACCTTGGCCGGTGCGCTGCCCGGCGTCAGTTCCAGGTTCTCCACCTGGGACAGGAAATTGATGCGGCGGCTGATGTCGCTGGGGCCACGCACTGCCACGGTGACGGCATCCAGCGCATAGGCATTGCCGGCGCCGAAGTTCTGTTCCAGCGCCGCGACCATGCGCGACACCGTGGTGAAGTCGGCGCGATGCAGGTTCAGCGTGATGGTACCGTCGCCGGCATCCATCGCATTGGGCACCGCGCGTTCGACCGTGGCGCCATTCGGGATGCGGCCCACGCTGGGCACGTTGACCGACACGCGCGACCCGTCCTTGCCCTGCGCGCCGAAGCCACCGACCACCAGGTTGCCCTGCGCGATGGCATAGACCTCGCCGTCGGCGCCACGCAGCGGCGTCATCAGCAGGCTGCCGCCGCGCAAAGACGTGGCGTTGCCGATGGAGGACACGGTGATGTCGATCGGCTGGCCGGGTTTGGCGAAGGCGGGCAGGTCGGCGTGGATGGCGACCGCCGCGACGTTCTTCAGCTGCGGATTGACGTTGGGCGGCACGTTGACGCCCAGTTCGCCCAGCATGTTCTTCAGGCTCTGCACGGTGAAGGGTGCCTGGCTGGTGCGGTCGCCGCTGCCGTCAAGGCCCACGACCAGCCCGTAGCCGACCAGCGGATTGCTGCGCACGCCACCGACCTGGGCGAGATCCTTGATGCGTTCGGCACGCGCGGCGGGTGCCAGGCAGAGCAGCACCAGCCCGATCCACGCCAGCAGCCCGAGCAGCGTATAGGTGTCGATGCGGCGCGGCTTCTTCGCGGGCGTGGGGTTCGAGCGTTCGGCGTTGGGTGTTTCCATGGCGCGATGCTCAGTTGGGGAAGACGGGGGAGTTGAAGAACCGGCCCAGCCAGCCCATCGAGTTGGACTGCGCGATGGCGCCGCGGCCGCCGAAAGCGATGCGGGCGTCGGCGACCTTGCTGGAGGCGATGGTGTTGTCGGTGCCGATGTCGGCCGGGCGCACGATGCCCTGGATCTGCACCAGCTCGTCGCCCTGGTTCAGGCGCATGTTCTTCTGGCCCTGCACGACCAGGTTGCCGTTGGGCAGGCGCTGGATGACGGTGACGGTCACGCTGCCCTGCAGGCGGTTGCTCTGCGCGCTGTTGCCGGCGCCGCTGAAACCGCGGTCGCCGTTGACCGAGGCGCTGAGGATGTCGCGTCCGTTCCAGGTGACCGGGGCACCGGCGATGTTGGGCGCGGCCATGCTGATCTCGCTGCTCTTGTCGACCGAGGTGGTGGCCGAGGTCTGCGCGGCGGTGTTCTCCACCAGGTTGATCGTCAGCAGGTCGCCCACGTCGCGTGCGCGGCGGTCGGCGTAGAGGTTCAGGCCGGGGCCGGCGCGGTAGATGGAACCGGCCGTCGCCGGTGCCTGCACGGCGACGATGGGCTGGATGGGCTGCATCGGCGCATACGGGCGCACGTCGCCGTAGTAGCGTGCGCAGCCTGGCAGCAGCATCAGCGCGCAGGCGAGGGTGGTGGCGGACGTGGAGCGCTTCATGGCGTTTCCCGGGATGCGTGGATCAGACGTTGTTGTTGAGGTAGCCCAACATCGAGTCGGTGGTGGAGATGGCCTTGGCGTTCATTTCGTAGGCGCGCTGGGTTTCGATCATGCTGACCAGCTCTTCCACGACGTTGACGTTGGAGCCCTCCAGCGAGCCCTGCACCAGGCCACCCAGGCCGTTGAGGCCGGGGGTGCCGTTCTGCGCGGGGCCGGAGGCGGTGGTTTCGACGTAGAGGTTTTCGCCCTTGGCCTGCAGGCCGGACGGATTGACGAAGTCG
>JAESGS010000381.1_pt1 | contig 38824 bp, 31 predicted proteins | sample 9269761 | NCBI WGS metagenome assembly JAESGS01 (sample SAMN15741799, study PRJNA653493) | algae metagenome | isolation source: Cyanosarcina radialis HA8281-LM2 and co-occurring heterotrophs from damp... | place: USA: Makauwahi cave, Hawaii | collected 2011-01-06 | reverse complement strand
GGTGAGGATCGCGTTGGAGGCGGGTCGCTCACCCCCCTCCCTAACCCTCCCCCCCAAGGGGGGAGGGAACAAAACCAAAACGACACCTCACGCGGCTTGTTGGGCTTTCGCCAGGGTGACGAACACGTCTTCCAGGTTCGGGGTGATCGGGCGGACTTGCTCGGCCCGCAGGCCGAGGTCGGTCGCGGTCACGTCCTCTTCCACCAGCGTGTGGACGGACTGGCCGAAGATCGTCGCCTCCCGCACGGTCGGCAGCTTGCGGAGCCGGTCGAGCGTTTGCGCCGTGTTCTCGGCGTGAATCTCCAGCCGCCGCGTGCCCGGCGGCGTGACCGCCGGCAGCTTCTTCAACTCGGCCGGCGACCCGAGGGCGAGCAGCCGGCTGAGGTACAGGTAGCCGACGCGGCCGCACCGCTCGGCCTCGTCCATGTAGTGCGTCGTGACGAACAGGGTGACGCCCTCGGCGGCGAGCTTGAACAGCAGGTCCCACAGGTCGCGGCGGGCGACCGGGTCGATCCCGGCCGTCGGCTCGTCGAGGAACACCAGCCGCGGCCGGTGGAGCAGGGCGCACACCAGCGCCAGCCGCTGCTTCCACCCGCCGGACAGCCGTTCCGCCCGCCGGGCCAGGTACGGCCCCAGCCCGGTCAGCTCGATCAGCTCCTGCTGTCGTCGCTTCGCCTCGGCGGACGGCAGCCCGTAGATGCCGGCGTAGAAGTCCATGTTCTCCCGCACCGTCAGGTCGGCGTACAGCGAGAACTTCTGCGACATGTACCCGACTTCCTGCCGGATCGCTTCGGGTTCCTTCACCACGTCGCGGCCGAGGACTTCGGCCCGTCCCTCGGCGAACCGGATCAGCCCGCACAGCGCCCGGATGAGCGTCGTCTTCCCGGACCCGTTCGGGCCGAGCAGGCCGAACACTTCGCCCCGCCCCACGTTGAACGACACCTTCTCGACGGCGGTGAACGTCCCGAACCGGATCGACGCCTGGTCGATGACGATGGAGTTGCTCACGTTATTTCCCCTCCGAGACGTTGAGGAAGACTTCCGCCGCCATGCCGGACTTGAACACGCCGTCCGGGTCGGCGACGCGGACCTTCACGGCGAACACCTGGTGCCGCCGCTCGTCGAGCGACTGCACGTTCCGCGGCGTGAACTCGCTGACCGTTGCGATCTGGGAAACCTCGCCGGCGAACCGCCGGCCGGGATGCGAATCGACCGCGACCTCGACGGTTTGATTCAGCTTGACCTTGCCCAACTCCGTGGACGGGACGAACACCTTCACCCACAGGTCGTCGGCCCGCAGCGCCTTGACGACCGGCTGCCCGGCCGCGACGAGGTCGCCGGGCCGGACGGCCAGCGTCTCGACGACGCACTTCTCCGGGGCCAGCACGCCGACCTCGCGGAGCTGCTTCTCGGCGAACCGTAGGTTCGCCTCGGCCTCGGCGACGGCGGCGTAGGCGGCCGCCTTGTCCTCGTCCCGCACGCCTCGGCGGACGAGCTTGTACCTCGCCTCGAACCGGTCCTTCTCGGCCGCCGCCTCGGCGATGTCCTCGGCGCGGTTGCCGACCAACGCGATCTCCAGGACGGCCTTCGCGCCCGCCACCCGGCCGCGGGCGCGGTCCCGGTTCGCCAGGGCAGTCTCTCGTTCCTGTTCGGAGAAGACGGTCTGCTTGTTGATCCGGGCGAACTCGTCCTCGGACCGCCGGAGGTTCGCCTGTTCGGCTTCCAGGTCGGCGCGGGCCTGTTGCTTCTGCTCCTCGCGGCTGCCGGTCTTCATCCGGGCGTACCGGGCGGCGGCGGCTTCCGCGACGGCCTTCGCCTCCGCGATCTCTTCCGGCAGCGGCCCGTGCTGGGCCTTCTCCCACGCCGCGCGGGCGGATTCGAGCTTGTGCTGCGCCTGGTCGCGGCGGGCGGTGAGTTCCTCCGCCTCGAACCAGACGAGCGGCTGCCCGGCCTCGACGAGTTGGCCCTCCTTGACCTTCACGGCCGCGACGCGGCCGCCGGCCTGGGAGCCGAGGCGAACTTCCTGCACCTCGACGGTGCCGGGCAGCCGGAGGACCTCCGGCGAGCGGTTCAGCGGCCAGTACCACGCCGCCCCGCCGCCGACCGCGGCCAACACGAGCAAACCGGCTGCGACTTTTCTCATGGCTTCTCTCCGCGTCTGTGCTTCTTGAAAGGCACTGCGGCCGCCGAGCGCGGTTCGGACGCCAGAAATGCGAAAAAAGTGCGAAAGGAGTCGCAGGCGGGGGAACTACCGGGGCGGAACCCCCGGCCCCCGCAGTTCCGTCGAGGAGCGGTCCACGCGGAACTCGTCCTCGGTCAGCACCGCGAACAGGTCGCGGAAGATCGGCCGCACGGCGTCCGGCCGCCACACGCGGAACGCGCCGCCTTGCACCCGGCCGCCGACCAGCACCCGGCAGCCGCGGTCGAGCAGCTTCCGCAGGCAGGCGTCCCGGCCGGCCTCGCCGCCGTAGTATTTCGCGTCGATCAGCCGGACGGCCGTGTCGAACCCGACGACGAACGTGCCGCCGGGGAACAGGTCGGCCTTCTTCTCGAACGCCGCCGCCCGCGTCACCCACACGGCCGCCACATCCCGGAACTGCCCCAGCCGGCGGCGGACCTCCGCCTCGTCCAGGTTCGGCTTGTCCACGTTCGCCGTGCTCAGCTCGAACGCGACCGGCCCGCCGAGGGCGCGGGCGGCCGCGGCCGCGAGGGCCGTGTGCCCGTCGTGCAGCGGGTTGAACGAGCCGGGGAACACCGCCGCCGGCAGCGGCGGGCCGGCGCGCAAGACGCCGTCCGGCTCCTGGCAGACGGCGAACAGCTCGCCCCGCAGGTGGGCGGACAGCAGGTCGGGGTTCGACATTTTTTGCTCACGCCCCGGCGGCCGTGCTATAACGGCAACAGCCCATCTCGGAAGGACCGCCTGCCATGACCGAACCCCTCCGGCCGGGAAAGTACCGCCACTTCAAGGGCGGCGAGTACGAGGTCATCGGCGTCGCCCGGCACAGCGAGACGGACGAGTCGCTGGTCGTCTACCGGCCGCTGCACGGGGACGACACCGGCCTGTGGGTGCGGCCGCTGACCATGTTCCAGGAGCGGGTCACGCTCGGCAACCGGACGGTCGCCCGGTTCGAGTTCCTCGGGCCGAAGTCCGCCGTCATCCCGACCCTGCCGCGGAACCGGGACGGTAGCCGCGAATGACCTGGCGATCACGTCGTCGGCCACGAAACACTTTTCTGTTGATACTTTCCCCCGAACTCTGTTCAATGTGCCAGTCACATTCTTGTCACCGTTTTACTGGCGACGTGTGGTGAAGTATGCCGATATTCCCTCAAAACATCCCCAGCGGCTGCCCGCCGGAGGACTCGCGGTTCCCGAACGACGTGACGGTGTTTCGGGTCGTGGCCCACAACCCGCCGATGGCCTCGGACTTCCAGACCACGGTAGAAATGGGTAAGTTCCCGAACCACCCCGAGCAGTGCCGGCGGTGGGGCATGTCGGTGTGTCTGAGCTTGTCGGACGCCCGGCAATTGATGAGGATTTACCCCCAGCTCGGCTCGCATGTTGCCGAGGGGGTGCTAGGCTCGCACCACGGACGGATCAAGCAAACGCCGGGGGTTGTCCACACCCACACCACATGGTGGCCGTGTCAAAACGTCATCCGGGAGAACGGTTTCGCCGTAGTATAGCACGGGGGAAGGAAGACAAGTCATGTGGACCGTTGTGGGTCAGATACAACCGCCCAAGTCGTTCGAGCCGTTCGAGCCACTCGACATCCTGGTCTGGTACGACGGGCCGAAAACGTTCACCGTCGGCCGGGAATCCGGCACGGTCTTTCTCGCGCACTGGTGCTGCAGTTCCGCGGAACTCGACCGGTACCTGTTGGTTCCAATCGCCGACGCGGAGTTGGACCGGCTCAAGGCGGGCACGGACCCCCTCCGCCCGGCCCTGACCGATTCGCCCCGGCACTACGTCCTCGACTTGAAGGCGGACCAATCCGTCGCGGCGGTGTGGCGGGTGAGGATTCAGGACGTGCCCGACGACGTGCTGCCCCATCCCGACGCCCGGTTGAACTTCCAGCCACACGTTTCCTGAGCGGACGGCTCAATTCCCGACGGTGAGCATCCCGCGGAGCACCTTGTAGTCCGTCTTGCCCGTCCCCAGCACGGGGATCGCGGCCACCGTCCGCACCTCGTCGAGCCGCATCACGCCGCGGAAGCCTTCCTTTTGCAGCACCGCGTTCGCGTCGCGGAGCGAAATCTCCTCCGTCGTGAACAGGGCCACGTGCCGCCCGCCGTCCCGCTCGACGCCCTCGACGGCCGCCCGCGGCCCGGCGTCCGTCGGCGGGAACAACTTCGCGAACGGCTCCTCCAGCGCGGGCAGCGAGATCATCTCGCCGCCGGCCTTGAGGAACCGCTTCAGCCGGCCGTGGAACACGATGTACCCGTCGGCGTCGAGGGCCGCGAGGTCGCCGGTCACGTACCACCGTTCGCCGGCGATCTCGCGGAACGGCGACTCCCCCTCGTGCCCGAGGTAGCCGGGGAACACCGTCGGCCCGCCGACGAGGAGGAGGCCCATCTGGTTCGCCGGCAGCTTCGCCCCCGTCTCCAGATCGACGACGCACACCGTCACGTTCGGCAGCGGCTTGCCGATCGTGCCCCGCTTCACGGCGGACACCGGGTTCACGGCCACGCACGGCGAGCACTCGGTCACGCCGTACCCTTCCAGCACCGTCGCGTTCGGGGCCAACTGCTTCGCGCGGTCGAAGATGTCGTCCGGGCACTTCTCCGCGCCGACGACGATCAGCCGCAGCGAGTCGAGGTCGCCGGGCTTCACGCGGTTCAGGATGAACCCGGCGAACGTCGGCGTGCCGATCAGGATCGTCGGCCTGTACGCCGCCGCCTTCCGCGCCAGCGACGATGCGTCCGTCGGGTCCGGGTGGTGGACGACCTTTGCGCCGGCGAGTACGGGGAACAGCCCGGCGATGGTCAGGCCGAAGCTGTGGAACATCGGCAGGAAGCCGAGGACGGAGTCGGCCCGCGTCAGCTCCTGCGGCGGCGTCGCACCCCGCATGTCGGCAATGATGTTGGCGTGCGTGAGCGGCACCGCCTTCGGGGCCTTCTCCGACCCGCTCGTGAACAGCACCACCGCCGGCCGGTGACAGTCCGTTGACAGGCCGCCCAGGGCCGAGCGCTTGGAAACGCCGGGGAGGAACCGCAGCGTGAGCAGCCGGCGGAGCAGCTCGAACTTGCCCATCGTCGCCCGCACGTCTTCGAGGAAGACGAACTCCGTGCCGGGGACGAATATCTGCGTGCGGTCGATGAACCGCTTCGACGTGACGACCCGCCGCAGCTTCATCAGGATGACGGCGTGTTCGAGGTTCGCCGGGCCGGTCGTCCAGTTGAGCGCGACCGGCAGCTTCCCGGCGAGGTGCAGGCCGAGGAACGCGAGGTCGGCGGCGACCGACGCCGGCAGCAGCAGGCCGACGTTCTCGCCGGGCAGGTCGCGGAACCGGGCGGCCATCGCCGTCGCGCCGACGAACAGCTTCTCGTAGGTGACGGCCCCGGCGAGGTCGTCCGCGGCCGCGACCTCCGTGCGGTTCGCCAGCACGCGGTTGACGAACGCCTCCGGGATGGTTTCGCCCAGGATTTCCAGCGGCCGCGTGTCGGACGGCGGGGCGAACCACGCCTTCGGCGCGGGCTTCGGCGGCCCGGACTCGAGCAGCCCTTCCGCGAGCGCCCAGAGCTGCCCGATGCCGGTGGGGACCACGTCGCTGCTGAACCCGGAGTGCTGCTCGACGGCGAGCGCGATCTCCATGCCTTCCAGGCTGTCGAGGCCGAGCTGCGCGAACGTCGTCTCGGCCTTGTTCTCCTCCGGCGTCAGCGGCCGCTTCAGGTGCTCCTCGATCACGTGCGTGACCGTCTCGACCGTCTTCGGCTTCACCTTCGACACGTCGAGGTCGGCCCCGCGGACCGGCGGCGGGAACTCGACCTCCCGCGGGCCGGACAGGAAGTGGTACGGCACGAACGTCGGCCGCTCGCCGCCGTCCGCGTTGTACCACGCCTCCAGCCACGGGTTGAGCTTCTCTCGTGTCGGCTCCGGCCGCTCGGTCGCGGCGAACGCTTGCAGCGTCATCGTCACCCGGCGGCGGGGCATGAAGACGATCAGGTTTGTGAGTAATTGTCGTGCCCCGCGCAAGAGCGACGGGATCAGCCGCGGCTTCTTGGCGTAGGCCCAGCCGAACGAACTGCCCCACAGCCCGCGAGTGCGGACGAGCACGAGCGTGGCGGTCGGGACGGCCTTCAGCACGTCGGCGGCGGTGCGGGCCGCGCCGAGGTAGTCCTTGCCGTCCCGCGACAGCGTGCCGGACGGCCACAGCACGACGTTGTCCCCGGCCTTCAGCGCCTCGATGACTTCTTGAACCGACTTCTCCGCCCGCAGCCGGGCCTCGGCGCTAGCCTTCTCCGTCTCGGGAACCTTGATCGCGCGGAGCAGCCACGCGAGCGGGGCGAGGATCGGCGACTCGAAGTTCGTCTCGAGCAGCATCGGCCGCATCCGGAACGTCCGCCACAGGTGGGCGATGACGTTCGGCGGGTCCACGTACGCCGGGTGGCTCGGCAGGATGAGGTACGGGCCGGGGTGCTTCAGCACTTCGGCCGTCCCCGCGACGGTGACGCGGTAGCGGAGGCCGAGGAGGAACTGCGCGAGGTACGAGAAGAGGACGCGGAACAGGTGCAGCATGTCGAACGCCCCGGCGGATGCCGTTAGGGTACGGACCGCGGCCCGCAACGGACCTTGTGCCGCCGCCGCCCGCGGCGCATTACTGAGCGGGCGTTCAAACCTCTGGGGGAGGGGCGGGGATGAAGGGCGTCATCGCGCTCGACGGCATGAAGTGCTTCGCCGAATACGAGGCCCACGCCGGCGGCCTCCGGCTGCGGGTCCGGGCGGCCGAGTGGCGGGTCCTCGGGTTCGGGGAGGGCCAGGCCGTCGGCGTGCGGCTGCCGGACAAGCCGGAGGTGGCGTACCTCGTCAACCACGTCCACGCCGCCGGCGGGCAGGTCGTCGTGTCCCTCGTCCCGCCGGTCGCGAACAAGCCCCGCCGCTGACCCGCGGTTCGGATACACTCTTCCCCACACCCTCGGGGAAAGTAGTGATGCGACCTCTCCTCGCTCTGGCCCTGTTCGGCGGCGGGTTCCTGCACGCGGCCGACAAGCCGAACGTCATTTTCATCAACATCGACGACCTCGGGTACGCGGACATCGGGCCGTTCGGGTCGAAGATCAACCGGACGCCGCACCTCGACGCGATGGCGAAGGAGGGCCGCAAGTTCACGGCCTTCTACGCCGCCCCGGTCTGCTCGCCGTCGCGGGCGGCGCTCATGACCGGGTGCTACCCGAAGCGCGCCCTGCCGATCCCCGGCGTGCTGTTCCCGAACGACGCCGTCGGCCTGTCGCCGAACGAGGTGACGGTCGCGGAGTTGCTAAAGGCGGCCGGGTACGCGACCGCCATCGTCGGCAAGTGGCACCTCGGCGACCAGCCGGAGTTCCTGCCGAACGAGCAGGGGTTCGACCTGCACTTCGGGCTGCCGTACTCGAACGACATGGGGCCGCCGGAGGACGGGGTGAAGAGCGACCTCGGCAAGCCGCTGCCGAAGCCGAAGGCCGGGGCCGTGCAGCAGCCGCCGCTGCCGCTGCTGCGAAACGGGACGGTCGTGAAGCGGGTGCGGCCGGACGACCAGCAGTCGCTCGTCGAGATTTACACGGCCGAGGCGACGGCGTTCATCGCCGCGAACAAGGACCGGCCGTTCTTCCTGTACCTGCCGCACAACGCCGTCCACTTCCCGCTGTATCCTGGGAAGGCGTGGGCCGGGAAGTCGCCGCACGGCCTGTTCTCGGACTGGGTTGAAGAAGTCGATTGGGGCGTCGGCCGGGTTCTCGACGCGGTCCGCAAGCACGACCTCGCGGGGCGGACGCTCGTGGTCTTCACCAGCGACAACGGCGGCACGCCGCGGAGCGTGAACGCGCCGCTGCGGGGGAACAAGGCGAGCACGTGGGAGGGCGGGATGCGGGTGCCGACGATCGCGTGGTGGCCGGGGAAGGTCCCGGCCGGGACGACGTGCGACGCCGTCGTCGGCATGATCGACGTGCTGCCGACGGTCGCGGCGCTGGCCGGGGCGAAGCCGCCGGCCGACCGCAAGCTCGACGGCGTGGACATCCGGCCGCACCTGTTCGGCGAGAAGGACGCGAAGCCGGCGCACGAGACGTTCTACTACTACCGCGGGCTGCGGCTGGAGGCCGTCCGGCACGGCGACTGGAAGCTGCACCGCCCGCCGGCGATGAAGGCGGACAAGCCGAAGCTGTTCGACCTGAAGGACGACATCGGCGAGTGCCGCGACGTGGCGGCCGACCATCCGGCCGTGGTAAAGAAGCTGGAGGGGCTGATGGCGGCGATGGAACCGGACCTCGGCCTGGACGGCCCGGCTCCGGGTTCGCGGCCGCTCGGCAGGGTCGAGAAGCCGCAACCGCTCATCGGCCGCGACGGGACGATCCGCAGCGGGTTTGAACCGAAGAAGTGAGGCCGCTCACGACCGGAGCAGCGTCGTGAAGTCGATGTCCGCGGCGGCGGGCGTGTCGGCCTTCAACACGCGGCGCATCAGCGCTAGGGCCGCATCTCGATCCGCCGCCTCGTTCGACGCGACGCCGTCGGCCGGGACGACCAGCCGCAGGTCACGCATGTAAGCGTCGTTGGCCGTGAACAGCACGCAGATGTCCGCCGCGAACCCGCCGAGTACGAGCGCCCGCGTGCCGAGGTAGCGGAGCAGCGTGTCGAGCGTCGTGGAAAAGAACGCCGAGTGCTTCGGCTTCAGCACGAAGTAATCGTCCGCGTCGGGCCGTAGCTTCTCGACGAGCGGACGGCCCTTGCAACCGGTCTCCGTACACCGCTCGACGACGGCCGACAGGTCGGACCGCCACTTCCCGAAGTTGTCGTTCGCGTATACGACGGGGACGCCGGCCCGCCGGGCCTTCGCCTTGAGGTCGGCCAGCCGGTCCGCGGCCGAAACCGCGTGGCGGAGCAGTTGGTCCGCTTCGGGGAAGTCGAGCGGGTTAATCACATCCACGAGCAAGAGCGCGACCGGGCACTTGTCCGGGGCGTTGCCGTGCAGGGTCTGGCTCGTTCCGGGCATGGTCAGGCGTGGGTGAAGAGGACCGGCGCGGGCGGCAGCGACGCGAAATCGAACGGCCGGCTCGGGCCGTCGGTCCCGTCCGCGAGCAGAACATCGACCGTGGCGACGTACAACCGCACGCCGCCGACGACCGGCCCCGGTTCCGACCCGACGCCGACGATCCGCAACCGGCCAGCCGGGAAGCCGGCAAACGGGCGGTCGTTGTGGCAGCCCTGCACGCCGGTCTGTAGCACGTCCGAGTGGCCGACCTCCACCCGACGGCACGGCCGGTCCTCGCGCGGGTCGATCCCGGCGAACGCCCGGCGGACGGCCTCCTCGAACGAGCGGAACCGTAATTCCGGCGGCGGGCCGACCGCGGCCGACCGCGCGGGGAGGGCGAACGGGAACGTCAGCCCGAGCGCCGCGAGCATGGACCGTCGGTGCGGGAACATCGTTCCCCTCCTTTGCATCGTGGGTATCCACACGACTGACGGCCGGTCCCTGGGACCGCGGGCGTCCCGCCCGCTCACCTTCCGGCCGCGGGGATCAGTCTTAAGCGGCTGGGGCCGTGGCGGGCGGGACGCCCGCGGTCCCAGGGTGCTTACCGCTCCGCCGCGGCCCGGTCCCAGAACCGGACCTTCCGGCACGCGGCGACGAACGCCTCGCACTCGGCGGCCTTGTTCAGCGGCAGGAACCCCTCGTCCAGCGCGGCCCCGGCCTTCTCCAACAGCGGCGTGGCGGCGGCCGCGTACCCGACGAACTTCCGGTGCGCCGTCGCGTCCGCGACGAAGTCGCGGGCGGCCGGCAGCTTCGCCAGCACGTCCGCCCCGTCCTTCGACGGTAGCACCGCGACCGCGTCGAACACCACGGACGGCCCGCCCTCCAGCTTCTCGTCCGCGTCGTGCCACGTCCCGGCCGAGTCCTTCACGCCGCCGACCTCGGGCGCGATTAGCTTCAGCACCGCCTTCTCGGCCTCGACCGCCTTCCGCAGCGCCGCCAGCACGCCCGCGTCCACGCCGTCCGTCACGAGCGCCCCGACCTTCCGCCCGGCGAAATCCTTCGGGCCGTTCTTGATGATGCTCAGCTTGTCGGACGGCTTCAGGTCCTTCCGCGTCGGCTTCGCCGCGGTCGCCGCGGTCGGCATCTCCTTCAGCCGCAGCCCCTTCGCCACGGCGTCGGCCAGCCCGTCGTCGATGTTCATCAGGTGGGACACCATCCGCGCCCGGATGTCCACCCGCGAGACCTTGCTCAGCTCGAACACGAGCGCGTTCTGGATGTGCTTCTGCTCGATCGGCGTCTGGCTGACGTAGAACTGCCGGGCCTGGCTGTAGTGGTCGGCGAACGTCTCCGACCGCGCCCGCAGCTTCGTCGCCTCGACCCGCACCGGGAACGTCTGGAACCCGGCCGTTGGCGACTCCCGCGGCCCGCCGGCCGCGCCCCACGAGTTCGGCTCGTAGTTCGCCCGCCCCTTCGGGTTCCGCATCGCCATGTGCCCGTCTTGCTGGAAGTTCATGACCGGGCACTTCGGCGCGTTGATCGGGATGTGTGTGAAGTTCGGGCTGCCCAGCCGTTTCAACTGCGTGTCGAGGTACGAGAAGTTCCGCCCTTGCAACAGCGGGTCGTCCGAGAAGTCGATCCCCGGCACGACGTTCTGCGTGCAGTACGCGACCTGCTCCGTCTCGGCGAAAAAGTTGTCCACGTTCCGGTCCAGCACCAGCCGGCCGGCGACCTTCACCGGCACGTCCTCCTCCGGGATGATTTTCGTGGGGTCGAGCACGTCGAACGCGAACTTCGTCACGAACTCGTCGTCGAACAGCTGCACGCCGAGTTCCCATTCGGGGAACGCCTTCATCTCGATGGCGTCCCACAGGTCGCGGCGGTGGAAGTCGGGGTCGGCCCCGTTGATCTTCACCGCCTCGTTCCACACGACCGACTGCATCCCCAGCTTCGGCTTCCAGTGGAACTTCACAAACGTGGACTTCCCGTCGGCCGTCACCAGCCGGAACGTGTGGACGCCGAACCCCTCCATGAACCGCAGCGACCGCGGGATGGCCCGGTCGGACATGGTCCACATGACCATGTGCATCGACTCGGGCGTCAGCGAGATGAAGTCCCAGGCGTTGTCGTGTGCGGTCGCGGCCTGCGGGAACCCGCGGTCCGGCTCCTCCTTGAAGGCGTGGACCATGTCCGGAAACTTGATCGGGTCCTGAATGAAGAACACCGGCATGTTGTTGCCGACCAGGTCCCAGTTCCCCTCCTTCGTGTACATCTTCACCGCGAACCCGCGCACGTCCCGCGCGAGGTCGGCCGACCCCTTGCTCCCGGCCACGGTCGAGAACCGGACGAACGCCGGCGTCTTCTCCCCCTTCTTGAACACGGCCGCGCGGCTGACGGCCTCCAGCTCGCCGTTGCTCTCGAAGTACCCGTGCGCCCCGACGCCGCGGGCGTGGACGACCCGCTCCGGGATCCGCTCGTGGTCGAAGTGGAAGATTTTCTCCCGGAAGTGGAAGTCCTCCAGGGCGGCGGGGCCGCGGGGGCCGAAGCGGAGCGTGTTCTGGTCGTCGGCGACCGGGACGCCCTGGCTGGTGGTGAGCACGGGGGCGTTACCGGCGGCCGTCTGGTGCGTCTCGCCGCCCTTGCTGGGGTTCCTGTCGGGGGAGGGGGAACCGGTCGGCGCGTCTGGCTTTTGGGTCATGGCCGTTCGACCTTAACGATAACGGTGGGAAAGGAAGGTATTGCCGAAGCGGGCAACCCGTGCGCCGACGGAACTCGACGAGCGTGTCGGGAGATCGCGAAGTCGGGAAACGAAAAAATCGGCGGGTGGGATATGTAGTCTGGTGTCGCCCACTCACCTGACTACTGTTCATCCACACCCGCCGATGCCTGAGTAATTGCACGGCCCGTGCCAACGGGTCGGAATCATCCCGCCGGGCAAATCGACCGCGAAAACCGCCTTCCGCGAAAGGCTGCCCGCGGAGTTGCGCACGCAGCTGCCACGCGCGGGGCAGTCGGCCGCCCCTCGGCGCTTCGTTCCACCGTTTCAAAGAGCGGAACGGCGGGCCGTTCGCCGCCCCCGCCGGTATAGTGCCCCCAACCGTGGGGGCCGCCCGATGACCAGCGTTAGCACCATCCGCAAGCTCGACACCGCCCGGCCGGACACGCACGGCAAGGCGCTCCGCATCAACCTGGACAGCCGGCGGTACGGGACGTTCGCCGAGATCGGGGCCGGGCAGGAGGTCGTCCGGTGGTTCTTCCGCGTCGGCGGGGCGGCCGGGACGATCGCCAAGAGCATGTCCGCCTACGACATGGCCGTCAGCGACGCCATCTACGGCCACGCCAGCCGGTACGTCAGCCGCGAGCGGCTGGAGGCCATGCTCGACCACGAGTACAAGCTCAACATCGAGCGGCTGTCCAACGACCGGGAGGACACCACGTCGTTCTTCGCGTTCGCCGACACCGTGTCCGCCCGGAACTTCGCCGGGACGAACGAGTGCCACGGGTGGATGGGCGTCCGGTTCCAGGTCTACCCGCGGGACGCCGAGTCGCAGGTCATCATCCACTTCCGGTTGATGGACCCGTCGAACCTGCTTCAGCAAGAAACCATCGGCATCATCGGCGTGAACCTCCTGTACGCCGCGTTCTTCCTGCACCACGAGCCGGAGCAGTTCATCCAGTCGCTGATGGACGACCTGAACTCCAGCCGGATCGAGATCGACCTGATCGAGTTCACCGGCATCGGGTTCCGGGCCGTGGACAACCGGCTCATGAGCCTGAGCCTGGTCCGGAACAAGCTGTCGAAGGCGGCGATGTTCGGGCCGAACGGGAAGGTGCTGCTGTCCAGCGACCTCTTGCACAAGAAGCCGGCGCTCGTCGAGCGGGGCAGCTTCCGGCCGGTCACGCACGTGAACCTCGACATCTTCCAGGCGGCGACGCGGCGGTTCCGGGAGCTGCTGCCGGAGGCCGACCGGGACAACATCGTGACGGTGGCCGAGATCACGATGCGGAACCTGATGGGCGGCAAGGACACCGGCGGGCCGGACGTGCGGGACTTCCTCAGCCGGGCCGACGCGATGGGGGCGTGCGGGCTGAACGTGCTGATCTCGGACTTCTCCGAGTTCTACCGCCTCGCCGCCCACCTCCGCCGGCAAACGACGAAGCCGCTGGCGCTCGCGATGGGCACGGTGACGGTGCCGGAAATCTTCGACCCGAGTTACTACACGAACCTCGACGGCGGGCTGCTGGAGTCGCTCGGCCGGCTGCTCCGCGGGGACATGACGCTCTTCCTCTACCCGTACCTGAACCGCCGGACCGGGCAGGTAATGACGGTGGAGACGGTGGAGCTACCGGCGGACACGAAGCCGCTGTACGACTTCGCCGTGCGGAACGGCCGCATCCTCGGGCTGGAGAGTTTGAACTCGGAGTTCCTCAAGATCGACAGCCGCGAGGTGCTGACGATGATCGCGTCCGGCAACGACCTGTGGGAGAAGATGGTGCCGGACCCGGTCGTGAAGCTGATCCGGGACCGCGGGCTGTTCGGCTGCAAGCGGAACGGGACAGGGTGAACCTTTTTTGGAACCTCTCTCATGCGACTCCTCCTCTCTCTCGCGTTCCTACTCGCGCTCGGTCTCCCCGCCGACGCCGCGAAACGGCCGAACGTGCTCATCGTCATGACCGACGACCAGGGCCTCGGCGACTTCTCGTTCACCGGCAACCCGGTGCTGAAGACGCCGCACCTCGACGCGTTCGCGAGACAGTCGGTGCGGTTCACCGACTTCCACGTCAGCCCGATGTGTACGCCGACCCGCGGGCAGCTCATGACCGGCCTCGCGGCGCTGCGGAACGGGGCCACGTCCGTCACGGCCGGGCGGACGTTCCTGCGGCCGGGGCTGCCGACGCTGCCGGAGGTGTTCGCGAAGGCCGGCTACCGCACCGGCCTCTTCGGCAAGTGGCACCTCGGCGACACCTACCCGCACCGGCCGATGGACAAGGGGTTCCAGGAGGCCGCGTACCACCTCGCGTGGGGGCTGCTCCAGAGCGCCGCCGAGTTCGACCGCCCGCTGATCGACGGCCGGTTCCACCACAACGGCGTCGAGAAGCCGTTCCGCGGCCACTGCACCGACCTCTGGTTCGACCGGGCGATGGACTGGATGAAGACCTGCCAGGAGAAGGGCGAGCCGTTCCTCTGCTACCTGCCGACGAACGCCCCGCACGCGCCGCACGTCGAACTCGACGAGTTCGTGAAGCCGTACCGGGGCCGCGGCCCGGCGGCGTTCTTCGGCATGATCGCGCACATCGACCGGCGGTTCGGCGACCTCGACAAGTTCCTCGACGAGCGGAAGCTGAAGGACGACACGATCGTGATCTTCATGACGGACAACGGCGGGACGGCGGGCGTGGCGACGTTCAACGCCGGGCTGCGGGCCGGGAAGACGACGTACTACGAGGGCGGCCACCGCGTCCCGTGCTGGGTCCGGTGGCCGAACGGCGGGTTCGGCGACCCCCGCGACGTGGCCGTGCCGACGCAGAACACCGACCTCTTCCCGACGCTCTGCGAACTCTGCGGCGTCGAGCAACCGGCGACGCCCGCGGCCGACGCGATGTTCCGCGGCGCGAGCCTCGCCGGGCTGCTGAAGGGGACGCAGAAGGAGCTGCCGGAACGGACTTTCGTGGTGCAGTACGGGCAGACGCCGAAGAAGTTCGATTCGTGCGTCGTCCGCGGCAAGTGGCGGCTGGTGAAGGGCGAAGAACTCTACGACGTGGAGGCCGACCGCGCGCAGGCGAAGAACGTCGCCGATCAACACGCGGACGTGGTGGCGTCCCTGAAGGCGTACTACGAGACGTGGTGGGCGGCGGTCGAGCCGCGACTGAGCGACTTCGTGCCGCAGAGCCTCGGGGCGAAGCAGCAGCCGGTGGTGGAACTAACGAGCGGCGACTGGGAGGGCATCTACGCGGACAACACCGGGTTCGTGCGGGAAGCGGTCGGCGGGCCGACCGGCGGACACTGGCACGTCCGCATCGAGGAGGCCGGCGTGTACGAGTTCACGCTCCGCCGATGGCCGGAACAGACGGGCGCGGCCCTCGGGGCCAAGTACGAGCCGAGCGCGAAGTCGCCGGCGAACAAGGCGAAGTTGGTGACGGCCAGCTTCCCGACGATCGCGCGGGGGAAGCTGAAGGTCGGCGACTTGCCGGTCGAGGCGACGGCCGACCCGAAGGCGACGGCCGCGACGCTCCGCGTCACGCTCCCGGCCGGGACGACAAAACTCAAGGCATGGTTCGCGGACGCCGACGGCCGCGACCTGTGCGGGGCGTTCTTCGTCACGGTGCGGAGGAAGGCGGCGGACTGACGGGCCGACCGTGGCCCGGCGTCCGGAGCGCGGCGACGACGAGCCCGGCGGCCAACGGGAACGCGACCGCCCCGGCCGTCTCCCTCACGACCGCCCACGGCCGGGCGTAGAACCCGTTCGCGTAGAAGTACAACCCCTCGAAGACGCCCAGGCACGTCACGTAAACCGCGGCCGCGACGGAAAGGGCCGCGTCCCGTCGAACCATCACCCGGAAAGTTGGCCGCGTCGGACGGTCGCGGGGATTGACCCCTTACGGGGCCGTCGTCCGAGCCCCACGGGAGGGAGAGAGATGTCAACGATTACCACGCCGGAGCCGGACGAACTGTCGCAACCCGAAGTCGTTTTCCGCCGGTTCGGACGGCGGCTCGTGGCCCTGGCGCGGCGGCGGATTCACGGGCCGCTCGCCCACCGCATCGACCCGGAAGACGTGGTCCAGTCCGCGTTCAAGAGCTTCTTCGTCCGCCACCGGGCCGGCCGCGTTCAAATCTGGAACGCGAACAGCCTGTGGGGCCTGCTCACCCGGATCACCGTCCGCAAGTGCGCGGATCGCGTCGGCTACCACCGGGCGGCCCGCCGGGACATCGGCCGCGAGGCCCACGCCGACGCCGACGCGGAGCCGCTCTGGCAGGCCGTGGCCGACCGTGAGCCGTCGCCGGCCGAGGCGGCCGTCCTGGCGGAAACCGTCGAGGCGCTGTTCGGCACGCTCGACGAGTCCGACCGGCCGGTCCTGGAACTCTGCCTGCAAGGGTATTCGGCGGCCGAGATCAGCCTCCGCCTCGGCCGGGCGTTACGGAGCGTGCAACGGCTGCGGGAGCGGGTTCACGCCCAGTTACTTCGGATGGGCGACTGCGGATAGGACCACTATTCTCTCGGTCTGCCGATAGCCCATTCCCCCTGTGATTGCCCGAAGGGGTTTCCCCGTCGATGAGTTCCTTCCGAAACGACACGGCCGACTTCTCGGACGAGCACGAGGCCGTCATCCGGCGGTTCGAGGCCGCGTGGCGGGCCGACGCGCGGCCGACGATCGAGCACTTCCTGCCGGCCGAGGGTCACACCCAACTCCTGTACGAACTCGTTCACGTCGATCTCGACCTCCGGCTGCGGCGGGGCGAGGGGGCGCGGGTCGAACACTACCTGACGCGGTTCCCGGCCCTGCGGGCCGACCGGGCCGCGGTCCTGGAACTGATCGCCGCGGAGTTCGCCCTCCGGCGGCAGTGGCAGGGCGCGGCCGCGGCGGACGAGTACCACGCCCGGTTCCCGCAGTTCCGGGACGACCTCCCGCGGCGGCTGCGGCTCAGCCCGGACCCGTCGCTCTCCACGCGGCCCTACCCTTCCCCAACGGCGGCACGGCCGACCGTCCCCGGCTACCAGGTCCTCGACGAACTCGGCCGCGGCGGGATGGGCGTCGTCTACCGCGCGTACCAGCCGGCCCTCGACCGGACGGTCGCGCTCAAGACGCTGCTCCCCGGCCAGGCGACGCCCGAGGAACTCGCCCGGTTCCGCCGCGAGGCCGAGGTCATCGCCCGGCTGAACCACCCGCACATCGTCACCGTCTACGAGGTCGGCGCGCAGAACGGGCTGCCGTACTTCGGTATGAAGTTCTACCCCGGCGGCAGCCTGCTCGACCGCGTCCAGGGGCCGACCGCCGACCCCCGCGCCGCCGCCCGGCTGATGGAAACGCTGGCGCGGGCCGTCCACCACGCGCACCAACGGGGCGTCCTGCACCGCGACCTGAAGCCGTCCAACATCCTCCTCGACGAGGCCGGGGAGCCGCACGTCGCCGACTTCGGGCTGGCGAAGCGGTTCGACCCGACGGCCGGGCCGGCCGTCGGCACCGGCGTCGTCGGCACGCCGAGCTACATCGCCCCGGAGCAGGCCCGCGGCGACCGGGAGGTGACGACCGCGACCGACGTGTACGGCCTCGGCGCGGTGCTGTACGAGCTGCTCACCGGCGAGCCGCCGTTCCTGGCCCACTCGCCGCTCGCGACGCTGGCGGCGGTCGTCGAGCGATCGCCCCGGCCGCCGCGGGAGTTGAACCCGCGCGTTCCGGCGGACCTCGAGACGATTTGTCTGAAATGTTTGGAGAAGGAACCCGCCCGGCGGTACGGCAGCGCCGCGGACCTGGCCGACGACCTGGGCCGGTGGGCGGCCGGCGAGCCGATCAGCGCCCGCCGCGCCGGCCGGCTGGAGCGCGGCCTGCGGTGGTGCCGGCGGCGGCCGCGGGAGGCGGCCATCGTCGCGCTGGCCGTCGCGCTGTTCGTCATGGCCCTCGGCAGCCTGTGGTCGTTGGACCGCCAGCAGGCGCGCCGGCGCGCGGAGCAAGAATTGTTGCAGGAACAGGCGCGCGGCCGGGTGCGGGGCGTGCTGGAGCAGGTTCCCGCCCTCCGCGACCGGTTCCTCTGGGCCGAGGCGAAGGCGCTCTTGCACCGGGCGAACGAGGAGGTCGAGGACTTCGGCCTGGACGAGTTACGGGCGGTCGTCGCGGAGGCGGGCCGGGAACTGGAGTTGGCCGCGGCGCTGGACGAGATCAAGCTCGACCGGGCGACGGTGAGCGACGAGCCGGGGCACGGCCGGGCCGAGGCCGTCGCGGCGTACCACCGGGCGGTCCGCGGCTACGGGCTGGACTTCGCGGCCGCCGACGAGGCCGAGTTGACCCGCCGCGTGATCGCCTCGCCGAGCCGGGAGGAACTGGTTTCGACCCTCCACTTCCTCGCGACCTACGACCCGCGACACCGGGCGGTGATGCGGGCCGTGGCCCGCGCCGCGGAGCCGGACGAATGGAAGCGGGTGCTGGCGGGCATCCCCGCGAACGCCGGCGTGCCGGAAATCCAAACCCGCCTCCGCGAGCGACTGGTCGAGCTGGGGATGCCGGAGCTGTCGCCCGGCCTCGTGTCGCGGGTCGGCCGGCTGCTCAGCGAGACGGCCGAGGGGCAGGCGATGCTCAAGGCCGCGCAGCGGCGACACCCGGCTGACTTCTGGCTGAACTTCACCCTCGGCAACGCCCTCGGCCGGGCCGGGCGGCCGGACGAGGCGGTCGGCTACCTGCACGCCGCCCGCGCCGTCCGGCCGGGCCGGGCCGTCGTCCAGCAGAACCTCGGCGTCTGCTACCACCGGGCGGGCCGGATGCCGGAGGCGGTCGAATACTTCCGCGAGGCCGTCCGGCTCGACCCGGCGAAGCCGCTCTACCTGCTGAACCTGGGGGTCGGGTTGACGGACATCGGGGACTACCGCGAGGCCGTCTCGGTCTTCGACCAAGCCCTGCGCCTGCGGCCGGACGACGCGCGGGTGCATTGCCACCTCGGGTTCGCCCTCCGCGAGACCGGGCAGTTCGAGCAGTCGCTGGCATCGCTCCGGTGCGGTCACGAGTTGGGGAAGAAGGAACAGAATTGGAAGCTGCCGTCCGAGGCGTGGGTCCGTGACGGCGAGCAGCTCCTCGAGTACGAGACCCGCCTCGCGGCCGGCGACCGGCCGCGCGACGCGGAAGCCCGCGTCGGGTTCGCGCGGGTGTGCCGGGGCAAGGGGCGGCACGCGGAGGCGACCGCGTTCTACGCCGAGGCGGTCGCGGCCGGGGCGACGGCGTCGCGGGTGGACGCCGCGCGGTCGGCGGTCGCGGCCGGCCGGCGGGCGAAGGCGCTCGACTGGCTGACGGCCGAGTTCGAGAGCCGCCCCCCGGCGGCGATGTTGCGGAAGTGGCAGCACTACGCCGACCTCGCGGCCGTGCGGGACGAGGCGGCGTTGGCCGCGCTACCGCCGGACGAGGCGACGGCGTGGCGGGCGTTCTGGCAGCGCGTGGCCGACGCGGCGCGGTGAGTCGATTCGCAGCGGTTGACACCTGGGACCGCGGGCGTCCCGCCCGCCCACCTTCTCGGCCGCGGGGAGCTGTCTCAACTGGCTGGGGCCGTGGCGGGCGGGACGCCCGCGGTCCCAGGTTTGCAACCACCGCTACGCCGGCAGCTCCACCCACTCGCCTGACCCGACGTTCGCCGGTTCGCGCGTTAGATACTCCGGGTACGACCCGCGGTAGCCGCACAGCCACGCGACCGGGGCGAGCGCGCCGAACAGTGCCCGCTGCACGACCCGCGGCGGCCGGGTGAACCGGATCACGTCGTCGAACTCCCGCGCGAACACCGCCAGTTGCAGCAGCCCCGGCATCCCCTCCGCGTTCACCCGGCCGTCCTGGGCCAGCCCGAAGATGGTGCGGATCATCGCCTCGAACCGCGCGGCCGGCCGGACCTCGACGCGGACGACGGCCTCGTCGGCCCCGGCGTTCCACCAGTCGTGCGGTTCGCCCGGCTTCACGAGTACCGACATTCCCGGCTCGCCGGCGTACTCGACGCCGGCCACCTTGAACCCGACCCGCCCCTGGAGGACGGTGAACCGTTCCTCGATGTCCGGGTGGTGGTGTTCGGCCGGGACGCCCCCGCCCGGCCGGACGTGAACGTCGGCGATCAGCAGGTCGCCGCGCGTCTCCGCCGTCCCGACCAGGACGACGGCCCGCTCGCCGGTCGCCGGGTTCTCCCACACGTCGCCTCGTTTCGACATGACACAGTCTCCTCGATGTTGATTTCAGGTGGCCAGCTTCGTCGGCACGGGCGGGGCCGGCGGCCGCACGCCGGGGGCCGGGGCGGGCGTGGCCGCCGGCGCGGGCCGGGCCGCGCCCCAGGCGTGGCGGCTTTTGAGCGACCCGACGCAGTTGAACTCGCGGGCCAGCCCCTGGCGGTGGAACTCGCCCATGAACGAATCGGTGATCGTGACGCCGAACAGCGTCACCGACTTGCCGGCGTCCCAGTTGTACCGGTCGAAGAACTTGAACTCGAAGTCGAGCAGGTACGACGCCGCGCCGCCCACGCTCGCCACGTCGGCCGTGCCCTTGCCCCAGACGGAGTACCCGCCGATGGCGAAGTACCAGTTCACGCCGTCGGCCTTCGCGTTGTACCCGTGCGTCACCTTCTCCGAGGTGATCGCGTGAATGCCCGGCGGCAGCGACTCGACGAACTTCCGGGCCGCCCAGTACTCGGTGTTGAACGCGTCCTGCGCGGCCGGCACGTCCTGGAGCATCTTCGCCAGGTCGATCGTCAGGTCGGCCCCGGTGTTGCCGAAGTAGTGCAGCATGTTCTTCGCCGCGTCGATCCCGACGACGGCCGCCGCGTGCGGCAGGTGGTTGACGATCTCCGCGCCGAGCAGCCGGTACTTGAGCTGCTTCGGTACGGAGTTCCAAGCCCCCGCGCCGGGGTCGGGCTTCAAGGTCGGGTCGTCGGTTCCGATGCGGTAGTTGGCCATGACGGCCTCCGAGAGGAAGGTTGAAAGAACGCCCGGCCGCCCGGCCGTGCCGCGCGCCCCCACGCGCGGCCGGCGGGCGGGCCGGGGCTGGCTCACTCCGACCGCGCCGAGATCACTTCCAAATGCAGGTGGTCCGGGGCGTCCTGAAACATGCGGTCGAACGTCGCCCGCGGGTTGCGGGCGAGGGCCGCGTTCACCGCGTCCGCGGCGTCCGGGTTCACGAACTGCGGCGTCGGGTTGCCGAGCGGGAACCCGACCCGCGGCATCGGCCACCCCCGCGGCGGGTCCACCGGTAGGAACACGTCCTTCTTCGGCATCGGCGGCCCCTTCGCCCGCGGGCTGGGCCGCGGCAGCCCCAGCGCGTACTTGCCGGGCGGCAGGTTGTCGATCACCTTCACGACGCCGGCGATGGCGTTCTCCACGTTGTCCCCGTTCAGCAGGTTGATCGGGACGTTGGCGTACGCCTTGATGTCCATCGCCGACCCGATCGCCACGTCGTCCGTCTTCGCCCGGCCGTGCGGCCCCTCGTTGAACCGCATCAGGCTGAGCAGCTCCAGCGGGCCGCCGCGGGCGAGGGCGGCGAGCACCGGGAACATGGCGTCCGCCAGCACCAGGTCCCGCGCGCCGTCGTTGTACTTCCCGGCCTTCTCGACCGCGTAGAGTTGGCCGCCGCCCAGAATCTTCCCGGTCCGCAGGGCGTCGAACACCTCCGCCCGGTCCTCCGCGCTCACCACCGTCGCGCCGGCCGGGACGGTCGGGGCCGCGGTACACGTCAGCTCGAAGAAGTCCCACAGCCCGAGGTCCATCGTGCGGGCCTCGATCCGCGCCCGGCCGCTGGTCGCCGCGGTGATGACCCACTCGCGGCTGTCCCCGCGGACCTTGCCCTTCGTGGCGACGACGCCGGGGCTGTCCGACACGACATCGAGTTCGCCGGACTTCGGGTCGATGTACCCCCACAGCCCGACGGTGATCGAGCCGCGGGCGATCGTCACCGGCTTGGCCGAGATGACCTCGTTCGTCGGAATCTTGTGGAAGTGTGCCACGGCCAGTTTCCTTTCGTCGAATCGCGGGCCACACCCCACGAATCCGCGAACGCCCGGCCGCCGCGCCAACTTTTTTCCGCGCCCGAAAGTTGGCGCACTTCCCCGCGGCGGCGGATGGCCTCGGTGGAGACGTGGGGTTTTACCCTCCCGCTCCGTGTCCGCGACCGGACACCGTCACACACTCTGCCGGAGCCATTCCGTGAAAAACTCGAACGCCTTTCGCTTCCGCCCGCGGTTCGTCCCGTTGGAAGACCGCCACCTCCCGGCGGCGGCCCTGACCGCCACCCTGACCGACGGCCTCCTCCGCATCGAGGGGACGGACGCCGCCGACGCCATCACCGTCCGCCGGACGAACGACCAGGTGAGCGTCGCGAACCTCCTCATCTCGGTGGCCGGCACGAAGGTGACGGTCCCGAGCGTGCCCGCGTCGGAGCTGCGGGGCGTCGAGGTACTCGGCCTCGGCGGCAAGGACTTCATCCGGATCGACACCGAGAGCTTCGGCGGCCAGCCGCTCGGCGCGAACGCGGTCGTCGATGCCGGGGCCGGGGACGACACCGTCTTCGGCGGCAGCGGCGACGACCGCCTCGACGGCGGCCCGGGCAACGACACCCTCCGCGGCAACGGCGGGGCGGACGCGCTCCTCGGCGGCGACGGCGACGACACCCTCACCGGCAACGCCGGGAACGACGCGCTCGACGGCGGGGCCGGCACGGACCAGGTGACGGAATCCGACAACGTCAACTTCAAGCTGACGAACGCCGGCCTGACCGGCCTCGGGGCGGACACGCTGCTGAGCGTCGAGAAGGCGTTCCTCGCCGGCGGCAGCGGGGCCAACGTGCTCGACGCGGCCGCGTTCTCCGGCACGGTCCGGCTGTCCGGCGGCAGCGGGGACGACACGCTCGTCGGCGGGGCCGGGGCCGACGAACTCGACGGCGGCGGCGGCAACGACACGCTATTCGGCAACGACGGGGACGACGAACTCGAAGGCGACGACGGGACCGACCAGCTCTTCGGCGGCAACGGGAACGACGTGCTGAACGGCGCGGCCGCCGGCGACCCGGAAGCCGCCACCGACGTGAACCACCTCGACGGCGGGCCGGGGTTCGACACGATCACGGCCGTCGGCACGAGCGCGGACGACACGTTCACCCTGACGAACACGAAGCTCGTCGCCGGCGGGACGAGCAACTTCGTCTCGATCGAGCGCGGCGCGCTCGACGGCCGCGGCGGGAAGGACAAGCTCAACGCCGCGGCCTTTTCCGGCGGCGTGAACCTCAAGGGCGGCGACGGCGACGACGTGCTCACCGGCGGCACGGCCGTGGACCAGATCGACGGCGAGGCGGGCAACGACAGCATCGCCGGCGGGGCCGGCGGCGACGTGCTCGTCGGCGGCGACGGCAACGACTTCCTGTCCGGCGGCGACGGCGGCGACACGCTCAACGGCAGCGCGGGCGACGACCAGCTCGACGGCGGCGCGGGCAACGACACCATGACCGGCGGGGCCGGGGCCGACCTCGTGGACGGCGGGGTGGGGTTCAACTTCTACTCGAACGTCGGCGTCGAGGACGCCCGCCGGGTCGTGTACGTCCAGTTCGACGGGGCGAACGTCACGCACCAGGACCTGGTCAACTGGGCCGGGACCGACTGGAGCCACAACCTCGCCGACCTGGACGAGGACAACGACGGGGCGGCCGTGGCGAAGTTCCTGCCCAACGCCGGGGACTTTCGCGAGACGGCCATCGGGCAGGTGATGGACAACATCTACGACGACTACCGGGCGTTCGGCGTGGACGTCGTCCGCCGCAACGCCGGGGAGAAGGCGGTCGTCGGCCAGAACGCGACGACGCTGTTCATCGGGCCGGCCAAGTTCGAAGGCTTCTTCGGCCTCCGCGGAATCGCCAGCGACGTGGACTTCGGCAACAACAACAAGACGGACGTGGCGTTCGCCGGCATCGAGACCGACCTGCCCGGCGACAACCTGTTCCAGGACATCCAGTACGTGTCGAACACCGCCGCCCACGAGATCGGGCACACGTTCGGCCTCCGGCACGTGGACAACCAGGGGCTGAACGAGTCGATGCGGGTCGGCTTCCTGGCCTCGAACGACCAGAACGCCCAGTTCAATTACACGTTCCTCGACCGGTCGTTCGACGCCCGGGAGGCTTCGGGGTTTCAGCTCGACGCGAACGGCAACCGCATCCAGCAGAACAGCTACCGGACGCTGGGGCAGAACCTCGGCGTCGCCAACCTCCCGGCCGGGCCGCTCGGGACGCCGGTGCCGGCGGTCGGGACGGCGGCGGCCGACGGCGGACTCACCATCGGCGACGGGTGCGGCTGCCCGCTGTGCAGCGGCATGTTCGACGCGACGGCGGACCCGGCGGAAGTCGAGATGGCCGCGCTCCTGAACCCGTACGTCGGCGCGGAACCGTCCGTCGCTCGGCCGTCACGGGACGAGCGAAAGCACCGACCGACGGACGCCGGCGTGCCGACGACGCCGGAGCAGACCATTCCTCTGCCCGACGCCATCGACAACGTCTTCGTTCAGAACACCCGGTCGATCCCGTCGCCGAACTCACTGGTGCAAGACGCGTCGGATGACCGAACGGCATTCGACCGCCGAACGGCACTTTGATTCCGCGCCGCTTCTAATCTTTCGCGCGTCCTCCCGACCGGGCCTTCTCCGAAGAAGGAGGCCCGGACCGGCCGCGCCCGGTCGCGGCCGGTCAAATTGACATCGGCGGAAGCGGGTCCGCTCGAGGCGAGCGTTGCGAATGCTGGAGAGGCACGTCCCGCGCCGGCCGTCAGCCCTTCTTGCCCGGATCGAGGAACGTCACGCACGACGGGTTGCCGACCGGCACGTACTGGCCGGTGAACGCGAGGCCGCCGGTCTTCTCGTTGACGCGGAAAACCGTGACGTGGTCCGCCCGCTGGTTGCAACAGTACAGGAACCGGCCGGCCGGGTCGAAGGAGAAGCTCCGCGGGTAGTTCCCCCGCGTCCACTCCTCGCCGACGTAATCGAGCGACCCGTCCTTGCCGACCGCGAAGACGCCGATGCTGTCGTGCAGCCGGTTGCCGACGTACACGAACCGGCCGTCCGGCGAGACGAGGATTTCCGAGCAGAAGTTGCTCCCGGCGTACCCCGGCGGCAGCGTCGAGAGCGTCTGCCGGGCGGTCAACCGGCCGGCGGCGTAGTCGAACAGCACGACCGTCGAGCCTTCCTCCTGCACGGAGTAGAGCCACTTGCCGTTCGGGTGGAAGTGGACGTGCCGCGGCCCGTCGCCCGGCGGCAGCGCGACGGACCCTTGTTCCGTCGGCGTCAGCTTCCCGGCCGCCGCGTCGAACTGCCAGGTGAAGATGCGGTCGAGGCCGAGGTCCACGTGCAGCACGACCGCCCCGGTCGGGTCGGGGAGGATTTGGTGCGCGTGCGTCCGGTCGTGGCCGCTGAACGCGAAGCTGCCGGGCGGCGCGTGCTTCGCCTTCGTCGGCCCGACCGTGCCGGCGTCCGTCTTCACGTCCGTGGCGTCTCCGAGCTTGCCGTCGGCGAGGATCGGCAGCACGGCAATCGAGCCGCCGAAGTAGTTGGCGACGAACAGGAACTTCCCGTTCGGGTGAACGCTCACGAACGTCGGCCCGGCCCCGCCGGAGCGGACGGTGTTGAGCAACGCCAGCTTCCCGTCCGCGCGGTTGACGGCGAACGCGCTGACGCTGCCTTCCTTCTTCTCGCCCTGCCGGTCCGTCTCGTTCGCGGAGTAGAGCCGCGTCCCGTCGGCGCTCACGGCGAGGTGGCTGGGGCTGGTCCCCATCTCGTGGACGCCGGCGGCGGTCATCGCGCCGGTGTCGCGGTCCATGCGGAAGACGTGGATGCCGCGGCCGTTGCCCGGCGGCAGGTCCACCTGCGTCGGCAGCACGTCCTTGAGCGGCGAGCTGAACGTGCCGACGTAGGCGAACAGCGGGCCGGCGTCGGCCTTCGGTTGGGCGCGGGCGAGCAGCGGGGCGGCCCCGGCGACGGCGGCGGATTTTAGAAACGAGCGGCGGGCGGGGGGGGTGGTCATGATGAGATGGTGTTGGTGTGGCGGGCGGGCAAACACGATTTTACGAACCCGCCCGTCGTGCTCGACTCCCCGCGGATGTTCATTTGCGGTGGTCTCGCCCCAAAAAACACCGGGCGAAAGCCCGCGGATGAACATCCGCGGGAACGTCCCTACCATATCGCTGTCCCTCTCCCGACTCGCGCTCTCATCAATTTCCGCTCCTCTTCAAGGGGGTTCGTCATGCGTCCGTCGTTCGCCGTCGGCTGGCTGCTCGTCATGTGTGTCGTCGCGCGGGCCGAGCCGCCCGTCAAGGTCGCGTCCGTCGAGGGCGTCACCGAGTACAAGTTCGCCAACGGGGCCAGGGCGCTGCTCTACCCCGAGCCGTCGCGGCCGACGGTCACGATCAACATGACCGTCCTCGTCGGCAGCCGGCACGAGGGGTACGGCGAGTCCGGCATGGCCCACCTGCTCGAACACATGGTGTTCAAGGGTACGCCGACGTACCCGAACGTCCCCAAGGCGCTCCGCGACCACGGGGGGAACTTCAACGGCACGACGAACAGCGACCGCACCAACTACTTCGAGACGATGCCGGCCACGGACGCGAACCTCGAGTTCGGCATCGCGATGGAGTGCGACCGGCTGGTGAACAGTTTCGTGAAGCGGGAAGACCTGATGAGCGAGTTCAGCGTCGTCCGCAACGAATTTGAACGCGGCGAGAACAGCCCGGCCGCGATCCTCGGCCAGCGGATTTCGGCGACCGCCTACGAGTGGCACAACTACGGCAAGTCCACCATCGGTAACCGGTCGGACATCGAGCGGGTCCCCATCGAGAACCTGCAGGCCTTCTACAAGAAGTACTACCAACCCGATAACGCCGTGCTGATCGTGGCCGGGAAGTTCGAGGAGTCGAAGGCGATCGCGCTGCTGGAGAAATACTTCGGCTCGCTCCCGAAGCCGACGCGGAAGCTCGACGCGACGTACACCGAGGAGCCGCCGCAGGACGGCGAGCGGGTGGTAACGCTGCGGCGGGTCGGCACGGTAGGATCTGTCGGCGTGGCGTACCACGTCCCGGCCGCTTCTCATGCTGATTGGGCACCGCTCAGCCTGCTCGGCGGCATCGTGTCGCAGTCGCCCAACGGCCGGCTGTACAAGGCGCTCGTCGAGTCGAAGCTGGCGACCAGCGCGTTCGCGAGCATGGAGAACTCGCACGACCCCGGCCTGTTCTACGCGAGCGCGTCGTGCGACCCGGACAAGCTGGACGCCGTGCGGGACGCGCTCGTCAAGACGCTCGAAACGCTCGGCGACGAGCCGTTCACCGAGGACGAGGTGAGCAAGGCGAAGCTGCGGAGCAAGCGGAACGCGGAGGAACTGCCGGCGAACAGCTCGGCGATGGCCCAGGCGCTCAGCTCCGCGGCCAGCCGCGGCGACTGGCGGCTGCTGTTCGTCCAGCGGGATCGCGTGCAGGCGGTTACGGCGGCGGCGCTCAACCGCGTGGCGAAGGCATACTTCCAGAAGCCGAACCGGACCGTCGGCGTGTACATCCCCGCGAAAGAAGCGACGCGGCTGGCGATCCCCGCCGCGCCGGCGATCGACACGATCGTGAAGGACTACAAGGGCGGCGACGCCGGCGCGGCCGGCGAGGCGTTCGACCCGACGCCGGCGAACCTCGACGCCCGGCTGAAGACCGTGACCGACGGCGGGCTGAAGGCCGGGTTGCTCCCGAAGAAGAACCGCGGCGAGACCGTGTCGCTGGTGCTGACGCTGCACTACGGCAACGAGGAGTCGCTGAAGGGCCAGACGACGGCCGCCGCGATGCTGCCGGGCCTGATGATGGCCGGCACGAAGAAGCACGACCGGCAGGCGCTCCGCGAGGAACTCGACTCGCTCGGCATTCGCATCAGTTCCGGCGGGGGCGGCGGCCGCGGCCGGGGCGGGCGTGGCGGTGGCGGCGGTGGCGGGGCGGCCGGGCAGTTGACGTTCTCCGTCGAGGCGAAGAAGGAGACGCTGCCGCGGGCGCTCGAGTTGCTCCGCGAAATCCTCCGCGAGCCGGCGTTCCCGGCCGAGGAGTTCGAGACGACGAAGCGGCGGATGGTGTCGATGCTGGCGGCCGGGAAGACGGAACCCGGCGTGCTGGCCGGGAACAAGCTGAGCCGGGCGCTGTCGCCGTACTCGACGGACGACGTGCGGTACGTGCCGACGCTGGAAGAGACGATCGAGCGAGCCGAGGCCGTGACGCTCGACCAGGTGAAGAAGCTGTACGCGGAGCAGGTCGGCGGGGCGCGGGCGGAACTCGGCGTCGTCGGCGACTTCGACCCGGACGAGGCGGTGAAGCTGGTGAAGGCGATGCTGGCCGGGTGGGAGGCGAAGGTGGACGCGAAGCGGATCGACCGCAAGGCCGCCGACGGCGTGACCGGCGCGACGGTGGACATCGTGACGCCGGACAAGTCGAACGCCGAGTACCTGGCCGGGCTGACGTTCCCCGTTTCGGAAACGCACCCGGACTACGCGGCCCTGCGGATCGGCAACTTCATCTTCGGCGGCAGCACGCTGTCGTCCCGCCTCGGCGACCGCATCCGCCAGAAGGACGGCCTGTCCTACGGCGCGACCTCGTCGTTCTCCGCGTCGTCCCGCGACCCGGTGGCGTCGTTGACGGTGACGGTCAGCACGAACCCGGAGAACATCGACAAGGTGACGGCCGCGGTGACGGAAGAGCTGACGCTGTTCCTGAAGGACGGCCCGACGGCGAAGGAGCTGGCCGACGCGAAGCAGGCGTTCCTGGAGGCGCAGAAGATCGGCCGGACGAGCGACGCCGCGATCGCCGCGCAGATCGCGTCGAACCTCGACCTGGGCCGGACGTTCGCGTACGCGGCGGAGCAGGAGAAGGCGATTCAGGCGCTGACCCCGGCGGCGGTGGCGGCGGCGTTCCGCAAGCACGTCGATCCGAAGAAATTGGTCGTGATCCGGGCCGGCGACTTCAAGAAGTGACGGCGGGCGGCCGCCGAATTTTACCCCCTTGTCGCCGCGGGGGCGGCCGGTAAAAAGATGTGGGTTGGGGGCGTAGCTCAATTGGTTAGAGTACCGGACTGTCGATCCGGTGGTTGCGGGTTCGAGTCCCGTCGCCCTCGCTAGTACCACTCGCCGGTTATCGTGGAAACCCCTGAGAAGTCAGGGGTTTCTTCGTTTTCAGGCCGTCGCCTCGTTCGCCCTTCCCGACAGCCCGAGCGCCTTGATCCGCGACGCGAGCGTGGTCGGCCGGACGCCCAGGAGGTCCGCCGCGCCGCCGGGGCCGGACACCTTGCCGTTCGCAAGCCGGAGGGCCGCCCGGATGTTGTCCGCCTCCAGCTTCCGCACCTCGGCGTCGGTCAGGACGCGGTCCGCGGCGGGGGGAGCTGCCGCCGGGGCGGGCCGCGGGGAAGCGGTCGGTAGGTCGAAGGTCGGCCGCCCGCCCTCGGCGGTGATGACCGCCCGCTCGACGACGTGCTGCAACTCCCGCACGTTCCCCGGCCACGGGTACTGCTGGAGCTGCCGGACGGCCGCGAGCGTCAGCTTCGGGACCGGGCGGCCGAGCTTGCGGGACGACACCGCCAGGAAGTGCTCGGCCAACAGCGGGATGTCCTCGGGCCGCTTCCGCAGCGGCGGCAGCTCGACCGGGAACACGCTCAGCCGGTAGTACAGGTCCGACCGGAACCGCCCGGCCTCCGCCTCGGCCCGCAGGTCGCGGTTCGTCGCCGCGATCACCCGCACGTCCACCCGCCGCGTCCGCTCCTCGCCGACCCGTTCGAGTTCGCCTTCCTGAAGGACGCGGAGCAGCTTCGCCTGAAGTTCCAGCGGGATCTCACCGACCTCGTCGAGGAACAGCGTCCCGCCGTCCGCCAGCTCGAACCGCCCGGCCCGGTCGCGCAGCGCGCCGGTGAACGCCCCGCGGGCGTGGCCGAAGAACTCGCTCTCGTACAGCTCCCGCGGCACGGCCGCGCAGTTCACCTTCACCAGCGGCCGGCCGGCCCGCTTGCTCCGCCGGTGGACCTCGCGGGCGACGAGTTCCTTGCCCGTGCCGCTCTCGCCGAGGACGAGCACGGCGGAGTCGGTCGGGGCGACCAGGTCGATCTGCCGGGCGACCGCCCCGAGCGCCGGCCCCTGCCCGACCAGCTCGCCGAACGCCCCGGCCCGCGTCACCTCCTCCCGCAGGTACTCGTTCTCGGCCTCGAGTTGCTTCCGCAGCGCGTCGATCTGCTCGAACGCGCGGGCGGTGGCGAGGGCGGCGGCGGCGTGGTCGGCGATCGTGCGGAGCCAGTCCATGCACGCCGGGCCGATGGCCCCGCGGCCGAACACGGCCAGCACGCCGAGCGTCTGCCCGCGGTGGACGAGCGGCTGGCCGCCGAACCCGGCGATCCCCTCCGCCCGCATCCAGTCCGGCCCGACGGCCCACGTCGGCGGGTCCGGCCACAGGTCCGGCGCTTCGACCGGCTGCCCCGTGGCCGCGATCCGCCCGACCTTGCGGACGCCGAGCGGGAACCGGCGGAACGCCCCGTCCAGCCGCGTCCACTCGACCCGCGGGTCGGCGACCGACCGGCCGGCGCTGGCCGCGAGGTGCAGGCACAAGGACCGGTCGGGGCACTCGGCCATCATCGGGCAGCCGGTGCAGTCCGCGGACTTCTGCACGAGCCAGACGCGGGCCATCGCCACCCGCGGCGACGCCGCGAGGCGGTTCACGACGAGCCGCAACAGGTCCGCGACGGCGTGCTCGCGGGCCATGTCCAGGAGCAGTTGCTTCGGGTCGAGGAACAGCGGGGCGTCGGGGTCGTCTGCCATGTACCCCTCCTAACGAGGTCTCGGAGAAAGGTTACGAAAAATCGTGTATCGACGAGAATTCGTTACCGTCACCGCGGACATCATATTGCTGTAAATCTTTCTCGTAAAGCGAGTTGTGCATTCTGCTCGAGTTTGGCACGGGTCGTGATTATCTCCAGGGCAACTGCAACGGAACTTCCCGACGCAGCCCTCAACCGCAAAGGAGCACGACCATGTCCCGTATCCCCGCCATTCACCCCGACGCCGCGACCGGCCGCCCGAAGGAACTACTCGACGCGGTCAAGCAGAAGCTCGGCATCGTCCCGAACATGACCCGCGCGATGGCGAACAGCCCGGCGACGCTGGACGGCTACCTGCAGCTGAGCGGGGCGCTCGCGAAGGGCACGTTCCCGCCGAAGGTCCGCGAGCAACTCGCCCTGACCGTCGCCGAGGCGAACGGGTGCGAGTACTGCCTCGCCGCCCACTCCGCCATCGGCAAGGCGGTCGGGCTGACCGCCGACCACGTCCGCGACGCCCGCCATGGTGCCGCGGTGGACGGCAAGACCGCCGCGCTGCTGGCGTTCGCCCGCCGGGTGGTCGAGACCCGCGGCCGGGTGGCCGACGCCGACCTCGCCGCCGTCCGGGCCGCCGGGTGGGACGACGGGGCCGTCGCCGAGGTCGTCGCCCACGTCGCGGTGAACGTGTTCACGAACTACTTCAACAACCTCGCCGAGACCGACCTCGACTTCCCGAAGGCCGACCCGCTCGCGGCCGCCGCGTAACCGCCATCCATCCCCCGGCCCCCCTGCCGGGGGGCCTCGCCGGAAACCTTCGACTCCCACCGTTACACGGAGACCGACCATGTTCCGCACGCTTCTCGCACTGACTGCCGTGACCCTGACCGTACCCGCGGCCGTCGCCGCCGACCCGCCGAAGACCCGGCACAAGACCGTCAAAGTCGGGGACCTCGACGTGTTCTACCGCGAGGCCGGGCCGACGGACGCCCCCGCGATCCTGCTGCTGCACGGGTTCCCGACCAGCTCGCAGATGTTCCGCAACCTGATCCCGAAGCTCGCCGACAAGTACCGCGTCGTCGCCCCCGACTACCCCGGCTACGGGCACAGCGCCACGCCGGCCCGCGACACGTTCGCGTACACGTTCGACAACCTCGCCGACGTGGTCGAGAAGTTTACGGAGAAGGTGGGCCTCAAGAAGTACGCCCTGTACGTGCAGGACTACGGCGCGCCGGTCGGCTACCGGCTTGCGGCCAAGCACCCGGACCGCGTTACCGCGATCGTCGTCCAGAACGGGAACGCCTACGACGAGGGGCTGGACAACGAGTTCTGGAAGCCGATCAAGGCGTACTGGAAGGAGCCGACGAGCAAGGAGCGGCGGGACGCCCTGCGGCCGTTCCTGAAGCTCGACGGGACGAAGTGGCAGTACACGCACGGCCTCCCGAACCCGGATCTGGTGCCGCCCGACGGCTGGACGACCGACCAGTACCTGCTCGACCGGCCGGGGAACGACGAGATTCAGCTCGACCTGTTCCTGAGCTACGGGTCGAACCCGCCGCTGTACCCGAAATGGCAGGAATACTTCCGCAAACACCAGCCGCCGGTGCTAATCGCGTGGGGCAAGCACGACCAAATCTTCCCGCCGGCCGGGGCCGAGCCGTACAAACGGGACCTGAAGACGCTGGAGTTCCACCTGCTCGACGCCGGGCACTTCGCCCTGGAAACGAACGGCGACGAGATCGCGACGCTGATGCGGGACTTCCTCGGCAAGCACGTCAAGTAACGGCGGCGGCCGTGCCCCGAAAAGAAAGACGCCCACCCGTGCGGGTGGGCGTCGTCGCTTTTCGCTCGCCGAGTGGTTACTTGATGAACAGCATCTCCCGGTACGTCGGCAGCGGCCACAGGTCGTCGGCCACCAGCGTCTCGAGTGTGTCGCCGAGCTTCCGCAGCTCCTCCATGCCGCTGACCACCTTCTCCTTCATGTACTTCGCGTGGCCGTAGGCGTCGCCGCCGTTGTGGTGGTTCGCCGCCTCGTCGAGCGACTTCGTCGCCGACTGGAACTTCCCGATCGTCCCGGCCAGGCCCTTCAGTTCCTCCAGCTGCGCCGTCACGTCCACGCCGGCCGCCTTCGTCGCGTTCACGGCCGCGGCCACCTCGCCCTGGTAGCGGAGGGCGGCCGGCAGGATCATCGTCTTCGCCATGTGGACCATCATGTTCGCCTCGATCGTGATCTCCTTGACGTACTTCTCGCTGAAGATCTCGTACCGGGCGTGCAGCTCCTTCTCCGTCAGCACCTTGTACTTCGTGAACAGCTCGACGCTCGCCTTGCTGATGATCTGCGGGATCGCCTCGACCGTGTTCTTCAGGTTCGGCAGGCCCCGCTTCTCGGCCTCCTTGTGCCACTCCTCCGAGTACCCGTTGCCGTTGAACACCACCTTCTTCGATTCCTTCAGAATCCCCGGCAGCAGGTCCTGGATCGCCTTGTTCAGCGACTTCCCGGCCTTCACGTCGGCCTCCAGCTTCGTCGCGATGAAGTCGATCGACTCGGCCGCGATCGTGTTCAGCACGACGTTCGGCCCGCCGATGCTGAAGGAGCTACCCACGGCGCGGAACTCGAACTTGTTCCCGGTGAACGCGAACGGCGACGTGCGGTTCCGGTCCCCGGCGTCCCGCGGCAGCTTCGGCAGCACGCTGACCCCGACCTCCATGTACCCGCCCTGCTTCGTGCTCTTCAGATTGCTGGCTTCCAACTGGTCCATGATGTCTTGCAGCTGGTCGCCGAGGAAGATCGAGATGATCGCCGGCGGGGCCTCGTTCGCGCCCAGGCGGTGGTCGTTCCCGGCGCTGGCCACGCTGACCCGGAGCAGTTCCGGGTACTTCGCCACGGCCCGGATGACGGCCACGCAGAACACCAGGAATTGCGCGTTGTCGTGGGGGTTGTCGCCGGGGTTGAGCAGGTTCTCGCCGGTGTCCGTGGACATCGACCAGTTGTTGTGCTTGCCGGACCCGTTGATCCCGGCGAACGGCTTCTCGTGCAACAGGCAGCACAGGCCGTACTTCTCGGCCGTGCGGCGCATGATGTCCATCGCCAGTTGGTTGTGGTCGGTCGCGAGGTTCGAGTCCTCGAAGATCGGGGCGATCTCGTACTGGCTCGGGGCGACCTCGTTGTGCCGGGTCTTGACCGGGATGCCGAGCTTGAACATTTCCGCTTCGCAGTCGGCCATGCACGCGATGACCCGCTCCGGGATCGTGCCGAAGTACTGGTCCTCCAGTTCCTGGCCCTTCGGCGGCTTCGCCCCGAACAGCGTCCGGCCGCAGTTAATCAGGTCGGGCCGGGCGTAGAAGAAGTTCTTGTCGATCAGGAAGTATTCCTGCTCCGGGCCGACCGTCGTGAACACCTTCTTCGCGTCGGTGTTGCCGAACAGCCGGACGATGCGGAGGGCTTGCGCCGACAGGGCTTCCATGCTGCGGAGCAGCGGGACCTTCTTGTCGAGGGCTTCCCCCGTCCACGACACGAACACGGTCGGGATGACGAGCGTGGTCCCGTTGGGCGTCTCGCGGATGTACGCCGGGCTGGTCGGGTCCCAGCCGGTGTACCCGCGGGCCTCGAACGTGGACCGCGTCCCGCCGCTCGGGAACGAGCTGGCGTCCGGCTCGCCCTTCACCAACTCCTTGCCGCTGAACTCGGCCATCGCCGTGCCGTCGCCGGACGGGGAGAGGAACGAGTCGTGCTTCTCGGCCGTCAGGCCGGTGAGCGGCTGGAACAGGTGGGTGTAGTGGGTGGCCCCGTGCTCGATGGCCCAGTCCTTCATGGCGCTGGCGACGGCGTCGGCGATGGCCGGGTCGGTGAGCTGCGCCCCTTGCTTGATCGTCTTCTGGAGGGCCTTGAAGATCGGCTTCGGCAGCCGGGCCTTCTGCTCCGCCTCGTTGAACACGTTCGACCCGAACAGGTCCTTCAGGGACTTTTCCTTGAACGTGATCCGGTTGAGTTGGTGCGTGGTCGTGGCGATCGTCTGGATCGCTTGCTGGCGAGCGGTGGCTGACATTTCGGCAAAGTCTCCGGAAGAGATGGGCTAGCCCCGAAGGTTTAGTGGGGACCGTTCCCTGCGCGGCGCGTCGCAGCGGCCGGGGGGCACGGCCGCGATGGGTCGGGTCCGGGAGAGGATGCAAGCGTTATAGAAGGGGTGAAGAAAATCGTCCGGTCGGTTTCATAAAATGCGGGAATGATTTCGATCTCCGTGGCCAACCCTTACGAGCAACCGCTCGACTTCCAGGCCCTGAAAGCCGCGGCGAAGGCCGTGCTGGAGGGCGAGGGCGTGGCGGCCGCGAAGGTCGTGGTCGCGTTCGTGGACAACCCGCACATCCACCGGCTGAACAAGCAGTTCCTGAACCACGACGAGCCGACGGACGTGATTACCTTTCCCTACTCCGACCGCAAGGCGAAGAAGCTGGAGGGCGAGATCGTCATCGGGTACGAGATCGCGGCCGAGTACGCCGCGGACCGCGGGCACGCGGCGGACCGGGAGCTGATTCTGTACGTCATCCACGGCTGCCTGCACCTGTGCGGGTACGACGACACGACCGCGAAGGCCGAGCGGCAGATGCGCGTCAAGGAGCGCGAGTACTTACAGAAGCTGGGGCTACCCGACATCACTGAACGAACCTGAACTATATAGCCGCCGGCTTGCCGGCGGGGTTCTGCGATCCCCAAAACCCCGCCGGCAAGCCGGCGGCTATATAACGCAGGCATGATCCCACAGATTCACCCGACGGAATTGAAGGCGAAGCTCGACGCCGGGGAGCCGGTCTACCTGCTGGACGTGCGGCAGCCGAACGAGCACGCGTACTGCCACCTGCCGGACAGCACGCTGATCCCGCTGCCGGAGTTGCCGGGCCGACTCGACGAGGTCGAGCCGCCGCCGGGGGCGCTGGTGGTGGTGTACTGCCACCACGGGGTGCGGAGCCTGAGCGGGGCGGCCGTGCTGCTGCACGCCGGGCTGACGGCCGTGGCATCTCTCAGCGGCGGGATCGAGGCGTGGAGCGTGCTCGTGGACCCGAGCGTGCGGCGGTATTGAGTTTCGCATTTTTCATTTCGCACTTTGCATTGGTCCGAAAAGATTGGACCAATGCAAAGTTCAAAATGAAAAATGCGAAATGGAAGGCGCGGCTTCGGCTACTTGATCCCGTGCATCCACTTCTTGATGATCGGCGAGAGAGCCAGCAACAACACGCCCGACCCAAGAGCGAACAGCCCGACGTTGTTGAACACGCCGAGCGCGAGGTCGAGCGTTTGCTCCGGCGTGGCGTCCGGGGCCGCGGCCGTCTCGTTCGCGATCCACTTCCCGGCCTGGTGCGCGATGGCCGACGACAGGAACCAGAACCCCATCATGAACCCGACGATCTTCGCCGGGGCGAGTTTCGTCACCAGCGACAGGCCGACCGGCGACAGCGCGAGTTCGCCGAGCGTGTGCAGCAAGTACAGCAGGATCAGGAACATCGCCGGCATGATCCCGCCGACGGCCGCGGCCTTGCCGAGGTTCAGGACGAGGAACCCCGCGCCGAGCAGTAACAGGCCGAACGCGAACTTGACCGGGGCGGCGGGCTCCCACCCGCTCTGGGCGAGTTTGATCCACATCACCGAGAACACCGGCGCGAAGAGCATGATGAAGAACGCGTTCGCCGCCTGGAAGTTACTCGTCGCGAGCGTCTGGCCGAACAGGCTCTTCTCGACGTTCTTTTCGGTGAACAGGTTGAGCGCGCTGCCGGCCAGCTCGAAGAACGTCCAGAACACGGCCGTGAAGACGAGCAGCACGATGATGACCCAAATCCGCTGCCGCTCCTCGCGGGGGTACTGGAACGAGAGGTACAGCATGTACCCGACGGCGGCCAACCCGACCACGATCAGCAGCAAGTCCATCACGTCGTTCTTGTGAATCAACAGCCCGGCAATGGGGACGAGCAAGAACGTGCCGGCGTAAATGGCGAACTCGGCCGGGAAGCCGAAAATTTGCTTGCCCGCGGCCTCGGCCGGCGGGTCCGCGTGCTGCTCCAGGACGCCGCTGTTCGCGGTGTACAAGAAGATGCACAACCCCAGCACCATCCCGATCCCCGCGCACAAGAACCCGTACCCCCAGCCTTCCAACTCGCCGATCGTGCCGCACGTCAGCGGCGTCAGGAACGCGCCGATGTTGATCCCCATGTAGAAGATGGTGAACGCCCCGTCCCGCCGCGGGTCGCCCTGGGCGTAGAACTTCCCGATCAGGCTGGAGATGTTCGGCTTGAAGAACCCGTTCCCGATGACGAGCAGGGCGAGGCCGGTGTAAAGGATGATGTCGTTGCCGGCACTCTGCGAGAGGGTGAACTGCCCGGCCGCCATCAGCATCGCGCCCCAGATGATCGACTTGCGGAAGCCGAGGATTTTGTCCGAAAGGAACCCGCCCAGCAGCGGCGTCAGGTACACGAGTGCGCCGTAGGCGGCGTAGATGCCGTAGGCGGACTTCTCGGGGAACCCGAACCCGCCCTTCGTCGTCACGGACGTGAGGTACAAGACGAGCAGCGCCCGCATCCCGTAATAGCTGAACCGCTCCCAAAGCTCGACGAGGAATAGGAGGAACAAGGCCCGCGGGTGGACCTTCCGATTCGCGAAGATCACGAACGCCACCCAGATGCTCACGAGCACCCAGGCCACGGCCATAATCTTGTACTCGTCACGCATGGAGTTCCCTCGGATGAAATGGACGCGGCGCGGTGAGGCCCGTCCGGTCGGCGGTTATTGCGAGTCGGGAAAGTGTTGCGATCTTAACATTCCTGGCCCCGGCGTCCACTGGAACCCGGCCTTTTCCCGATGTCCGCGCGTGCGTCCGACATGTGAACAAAAAGTCATTATAGGTGTCGCGTCAACCCAGGTGGCGATTCCGCCACGGGGGGCCACCCGTGGCGGTGGCGGCGGTGGCGGTCTCGCCGGCCGGGAGGGCCGTTCCGGGCCGTCGGAATCCGCTTGTCGCGGCCGGCATTCGCGTTACGATGACACTCGCCGCCGGTCGATTCCGCCCCCCGGCTCCCCCGGAGTTCCCACCCATGTCGCGTCGGACCGTGTTGAAGACGTTCCTCGGCATCGCCGCCCTCGCCCCGCTCGGCCTCCACGGGTTGGCCGAGGACAAGCAACAGCCCGCCCCGCCGCGGGCGTTCGAGCGGAAGGACCCGAAGTTCGACGAACTCGTGCCGAAGGACGCGAAGGTCGAGGAGCTGGCGGCCGGGTTCACCTGGTCCGAGGGGCCGGTGTGGGACAAGAAGAACAACCAGGTGTTGTTCTGCGACATCCCGAACAACCGCGTCCACCGGTGGTCCGAGAAGGACGGGTTGCACGAGTTCCTGAAGCCGAGCGGGTACACCGGCACGGAGAAGTTCACCGGGTACGAACCCGGCTCGAACGGGCTGACGTTCAACAAGGCCGGCGAGTTGGTCCTCTGCCAGCACGGCGACCGGCGGGTGGCGAAGTTGGTGGACGGCAAGTTCGTCACACTCGCCGACAAGTACATGGGCAAGCGGTTGAACAGCCCGAACGACCTCGTGTTCCACCCGAACGGCGACCTGTACTTCACGGACCCGCCCTACGGCCTGCCGAAGCAGATGGACGACCCCGGCAAGGAACTCGAGTACCAGGGCGTCTACCGGCTGAAGCCGAGCGGCGAAGTGACGCTGCTGACGAAGGCGATGAGTCGGCCGAACGGGATCGCGCTGTCGCCGGACGCGAAGACGCTGTACGTGGCGAACTCCGACCCGGAGAAGGCGATCTGGATGAGCTTCCCGGTGAAAGACGACGGCACGCTCGGCGACGGCAAGCAACTGTTCGACACGACCGACCTCGTGAAGGCGAAGAAGCCGGGGCTGCCGGACGGGTTGAAGGTGGACCAGCAGGGGTACATCTGGGCGACCGGCCCCGGCGGGGTGTTCGTGTTCGACCCGGCGGGCAAGCACCTCGGCACGATCGTGACGAACGACAAGACCGGCAACTGCTGCTTCGGCGACGACGGCAGCACGCTGTACATCTGCGCGAACCATAACTTGGTCCGGGTGAAGACGAAGGCGAAGGGGATCGGGTTCTAGTCATCCCCGCGGACGTTCGTCCGCGGGCTTTCCGTTGGGGGCGAAAGCCCGTGGA
>JAESGS010000202.1_pt1 | contig 38835 bp, 37 predicted proteins | sample 9269761 | NCBI WGS metagenome assembly JAESGS01 (sample SAMN15741799, study PRJNA653493) | algae metagenome | isolation source: Cyanosarcina radialis HA8281-LM2 and co-occurring heterotrophs from damp... | place: USA: Makauwahi cave, Hawaii | collected 2011-01-06 | reverse complement strand
CAGTTAGTGCGGTTTCGGTGGCGTTGCTGGGTGAGTGAGTAGCGACCGACCCCACGCATTCCCTATCTTGGGTTCAGATCGACGAGCGCCGGGCTGTTGCACGACGGCATACTTTCATTCGTTGCGAGCTTCTGGCTGCAGACGCAACAGGCGTGATCGACTTTAGCGCGCCAATCACGATCAATGTTGCTCGAGATCGTCCGCGGTAGGAAAGCGCAACCGGGTTTCGCGAGCGAGGCTTCTTGGTGCGTTCGAGATCACATCGTCGATGAGCGCAGCGTCGCCGACGAGTACGGCCGTCGCGATGGCCCTCGTGACAGCGGTGTACAGCATTGTCCGGTCGAGCAGCTTCGACTTGGTAACCGGAATGATCACCCGCTTGAAGGCGGAGCCTTGTGCCTTGTGGACGCTGATGGCCCAGCCATATGTCAGTTTCTCGAGGTCGGCTGCCGTCACGACATCTGCGGCCCCATCGTCGAATGTGACCCACGCGCCTCTGGCATGCGGCTTTCGTAGCGTTCCCAACGAGCCGTTCATGAACCCGGAGAAGATCGGTTCGCCCGTTCGCTCGTCGATCACGGGCTTGCCCTCGAGATCAATCCGAGGCGCTTTGCTGTAGTCGTTTCTGAGCCACAGTACCTTCGAGCCGATCCCTAACCCCCAATCTTCGACTTTGGTCTGGCGCGCCATGTATTCTTCTTCGATCGCGCGGTTTAATTCCCTCGAACCCGCTGGACCGCTCCTAGTCTGCGTCAGGATCTGCACGTCGAGGTCGTGCAGGACATCCGTCTTCCCGTTCGCGGGAGCGGGGCCGCACATAGCTCGGAAGGCCGCGAGCGTTTTCGCCGCGATATCGTCGGCCGACGCTGCGAGCAGGAATACGCCCGTGGACATCGGCGCGTTGGGATCGAACACCCGAAGGCGAGGGGGCTTCCCGCTGGAGACTGACGCGGCCACGGCCGGGATGCCGGTGTCCGCCGACTGCCTATGGACAATGTCCAAAGTGACGGATGGTATCGTTTCCGAGTTGACCATGGCGTGGAATGGCAAACCTGCGCCGATCGGAGGTAGCTGGCTGGGATCGCCAATGAAGATGAGGTTCGTTTCCTCGGGTATCTGGGAGAGCACCCGGTAGATCGACGGCGTGTCCAGCATGGACGACTCGTCGAAGATCAAGATGCCGCCGCGAACGCGCCTTCCGGCGTTTTCGATCTCATGAATCAATCGTGAGAGGGTACTGGCGTTCCGGCCTGTCGCCTCCTCAATTTTCCGCACCGCCCGGCCTGCAAGGGCGACTTGCAGGTGTTCCTGAGCATCACGCTGCGCCGCGGGAAGTCCTTCGCGGAGCGCCTCCCAAGCCTCCAGGATCGCTCTTACAACCGTCGTCTTGCCCGTACCCGCGCCACCGCTGATCACGCAGGCTCGGCACGACGTCGCCATATGTACTGCTTCGACTTGCGCCGCAGATAGTCGGTGCCCAGTTTGCGACGCGACCCTTTCGATCGCATTCCCGACCAACCTTCCGTCCACTGTGGGCGCTGGCTTACATATGCGAACGCCGACCAGTCGAGCGACCTCGTCCTCCATGTACCGGCAGGCCAAGGACTGGAGTATCTCCCGTTCCACGGCGACGATCCGTCCAGCTTTCAGGGATGTTCGGACCGCCTCGTCGGGATCGCCGCTCCATGGGGACAGCAGGTTGCGCACCAATTGTCGGACGACATGTGAGGGGGATGCCATGTGCCCGCCGCGGAACCTGACGGCGAGCGCTTCGTCGACGGCGGCGACGAGCCGGCGAGTGTCGTCGAGCTTCAATCCGAGGCGTAGCGCCCTGGCATCGGTTTCCGACCAAGGCTCGAGAAGCGTCAGCGTATAAGGATCGGCTAGGATCCGGCCGACGGCGTCCATCCCCCACAGGCGGGCTGCGGTTCCTGCTACGCGAGGCGACACCCCGTACCGGTCCAGCCACTCGTAAATCTCCACCTCGTCGGCGAGCAATCCAAAGCCGTCGACGATCGCTACGGCTTGTCCGGGACCGACGACCGCCGCGAGAGATTTCAGGTCCCGGCTGCGGATCGCCGCATAAAGAGAGTCGCCGAACGCCGACCAGAGCCGTTCGGCTGTAGCCCATCCGACGCCCGAAAACCTCTTGTCAGTCGCCAGATGACGGACGATCGCGCGCCCGCTCGGCATCAAGGGCAGTGACACGAGAGCGTGGAGCTGTGGACCGTAGCCCGGGTCCGAAAGAACCGGGCCCGTGACGCGCCAGGTCTCCCCGACGCTTGGAGGCCGTGGCGATAGCCTCGACTGGACCAGCGCTCGCCGAAGGCACTGAAGCTCATCCCGTCCGATCACGACGTGGTCGCCAAAACGACTCGTGTGCACGGAAGTGATGCAGAGTTCCCAGCTCTCCGTCGGTTGCTCGGAACGCCCACCAGGGACCACGCACGTCTGGTCCCCAAAGCCACGACGTCGCGTTTCGCCCCCTGCCATGGTGCCCGGCTCTCCGTTCACTGCGGCCACCCACGCCGTGCCGGCGCGGGTCCCTGCGCCTCGTTCACTGCGTGCCGGTCACCATGGCGTTTCGGGGGCGCGACGGCGCGGCTCCGGGGACCAGACTTCAACGAACTGATCAAGGTAGCCTCCCGGTCTCCGCCATGATGGCGCTGAGCCTCTTCAACCGGTCGAGCTCGCGCCGGAGGGCCGCATTCTCGGCGAGAAGCTGCAGGTTCCGGTCTTCCAACGCAAGTTGACCCAAATCCGCCTTTGCCTTCTGCTCACGCGCGGCTTCCGCCTGCTCGAGTTTGGAGAGGTGGATATTGCGGTCGCGTCCATCGGCTTCCCTGAGAATCTCCGAGCATCTGGGATTGGTCCGGAACACTTGTCTGTCAAACCCGCATTCCTTGGCGATGAGGCTCTTGTTCAGGTCAACGCCATAACGGGGGAGGGGCTGGCCGTTGCGCCGCTCCAGATAGTCGATCAGCGCGTCGACATGGTCCTGCGCTATCTCGACACCACTCTTGCCTGTACCCCTGGCCATCAACGTCGCCTCGCCTTCGGATCGAACGGCAACGGTACGGCTTCGGGCAATGACCGCATGGCCTCGAGCGCGTCGACTGAGGTCTGATACCGATCGAAGAAGCGCTTCCAGACGGAGAACCCGCCCATTTCGGTGATGGACAGGATCATGGCCTTGTGGGAGGCGATCAACAGGTCTTTCTCGCCCTTCAAGCGTTCGATCTCGGCATTTTTCGTCGCGACGAGCTTTTCCAATTCGACGCGTGAGCGCTTGCCGGAACGCTCGACGGCCGAACGGATCGCCAATTGCCTGGCGCAGAATGCAGCGAGGACCGCCTTTCGGTTCTCGTTTCGAGTGATGTCCGTGGCGTGCTTCAAAGCGCCGTTGCTACGTCGGACGGCTGCGCGGGCGCTGATCGTGACGTCTTCCACCAACATGCCTTCGAGGGTTTCCTCGAGAACGGCGTCCTTGTCAGTCATCGAGTTCCCTCAGCGATTCCAATCTACCGAGCACGGAATCCTTCGCGGCCGCGCCGGCCAACTTCGAAAGGTCCTCGCCATCCGGGAACGGCTTCATGCCAGGACGGGCGGCGATCGCCTTGTCGATGTTGTCGAGGCGGGTCCGCGCATGCGCCAGTTGGTTCCGCCAGCCGACCGTCCGCCTGGCTTCCGGGACCTCGGTAATCTGCCCGACGACTCGCGCCATCCTGTCTCTCAAACGCTCGAGATGCACCAGTTCATCGCGGACGTCCGTGCGGGTCAGGTGAATGCATCCGTTGAAGCATTCCAGGTGCTTGGGGCAGGGGTCCACGGTAAAACTGTTCACGCAAAGTCCATAAGGCGTCACGTGCAGCCCGTCGGCCTCGGCGCTGAGATATTCGAACGCGACGGTGTCGCCATGTTCCGCCTGCACGCGCTTGAACTCGTCTACGATGGGTCCGCTGGCGCGGTTGGCGGCGATCAAACGGTAAATCTGGCGGGCGTTCTCGCCGAGCTCTTCGGCCGGTTCGAGAGGAGCGTCGACGTTGTCCAGATCCTCCGCCAGGCTACGATGGTCGTATTCATAGCTTTGCGCCACGCCTCGGCGGTTGAACCGTTTCGTGATGATGGTGTCGGCTACGCCGAGCCGGAACAGCTCCGTCGTCTGGAGGTGCCGCAACGCGTGGCTGTTCAGGACGAGATTTTCGGGGTTTTCGCTGCCGTAGCGCCGGAAGATAGACTCGCCGTTGCGGCCATCGAGGATATTGTCGATATCGGAAGAGGAGATCCGCCCGATAGCGGAATAGAGCGTCGGATCGAGCAGGCCGTCGTTTCTGCCCTCGATCAAGTTCCGTACGGGCATCAGGAACAGCAGCTCGTGCGGATGAAGCGCCGACCCGTCCAGCAAGGCGGCCGGGGATACGTCCGACAGCTTCGTGGCGCTGTTCGCGCGGATGTGGTCTTCGACTTCGCCGACGCGGAGGAGCGCTTGCCGCCATCTGATCTTCCCGACGACCGCGGCACCCTCCGCATCCCTGATGATCAGGCTCCTGTTGCTGCTGTTCAGCCAGTATTGTTTGACCGTGCGCCAGGGCCCACCGCTCGCGAGCTGGAATGCCCGTATTTCACCGAGCGCTATCGTTTCACCGCTGCTGCGGTATCGGGTGACAAGTTCAGGTGGTATTTGGACGTTCGAGAACATCGCGTTGCCAGTCACGCGAGTGTACATCTCCCACGCCGGGACGAGCGCGTCACGCGGGTACTCGGGAAAGATCCGCCCCGTTTCGGTTTGCCGCTTCAGACGCGAGCGCAAAGGCTCGGTGATCCGGTCGATATCGGTGAGGGTCTCCGTCAGCAGGTCCTGGAACATCGGCGGAACATGTTGCGCGCTCTCATAGAGAGACAAGCCTTCCGGGCGTTCGTCGTCGACCTGCTTTTCCGCGAAGTGGCGGATCATCAACGATCGCGACACACCGCCCGCTTCCCCGGCCGGGCGGCCGTCGCCGTCGACATATTCCCGCCATCGCTGCCAATCGGCGGGAAGAAGGACCGCCTCGCCGATCCTGAAGCCCGTCAGCAACAACGTCTTCAGCACGCCGAAGCGCACGGCGTCGGAGAAGCTGCGTGGAGTTTGCGTGAAGACGATCCGCACCAATTCCCAGAACGCCCGTTGTTCGGGCAGTTTGGACGCCGACTTGCGTTCGGACAGGTTGCCCCGGAGCCGGTCGGTTCGGTGGTGGGCGCTCTCCCGACGTCTTCGCGCCTGCACGTTGCGTTGCGCCGACCCGGCGACGGTCGACACGAAGGGAAGGCAGAATCGCGCTAGGGCAGGGGTGTCGGCGAGATGCTGCGCGTCGAACACGGCGCGAAGCGTCATTTCGAAGTTCATGGCGACCTTGCCGGACTGGCCGACCTGCAGGACGGCGTTGTAGGCATCGCGAACCTGTTCCGGGGTCACGTCCCATGGCATCGTCCAGCCCGCCACCGGCGCGAGCTGGCGGATGCCACGCGCGAGCTGCATGGCGGTGCCGGGTTTGTTCTTGTCGACGACGAGTTGATGGATGATTACGGCTTGGTAGAGATCGCACCACTCCCGCGGCATGACGCGAACCGTCAAGGGTTCTAAGCCATCGTTCGCGCGCATAGCGTTGAGGGCTTCGATGACAGCCCGGTCGCCACCCAATTGGCCGAGATAGGTGGTTGGCGGCGGCAACATCCCGACCAGCGCCGTCAGGTTCCAACGGTGTCGTGCGATCACATGACCCGCATCATCGCAGTCGACGTTCCACTTGAGGTCGCGTGCGGAAGCCAGAGATTTCGCAGATTCGATATAGGCGGCGAACGACGGATTCAATCGGCCTCACCGTCCCGACGGCTTTCATGATCGGTGACACGCAGTGACTCGACGACGTGCTTGACCGCGTTCATGGTCGATCGCAATTGGGCGTATGCTGGCGACATGTTGTTGCCGCGCGAGGCAGCGGCAAATTCGGTGACGACCGGGCGCAACTGCGTCAGGACGCTCTCGTGGATGTCGGCATCGGCGAGGGGCATGAACTGGCTGCAGCCGTAACAGGACAGAACGGGGTTTTTAACGCACAACGATTGCCCCATCTCGCACCCGCCTATGCCGCTGACGGGGATGCCGTGCGGCACGCCGCCGATCTGCTGGTCCGGATCGAGGCCCATCAACCGTTCGACATCGATGGTCCCGGTGCGCGCGATCCGCTCGACGGCGGAGTAGATCGGCGAGATCGCCAGCGCCTGGTTCACGCGCTCGGCCTGCGCCGGGGACGCGTCGAAGTAAACGTTGGCGGTGCGGATGCTGGAATGCATCATGAACTCGGACAGTTCGACATGGGCCACCCCGGCATCCGCGAGCCGCTGGGCCGCCGTGTGGCGCATATCCGTCGGGGTCCACGCTTCGCCGACGATGGCGCTCGATAGCGACTTGATGACATCGCTTACGCCGATCGGCGTCAACGCAAACAGCAGGCGTTGCGGCACCGCCGGGGTCTCCATCTCGCCCGCGCGGCGGCGCTTCAAAAGCTCCGCGAACAGCGGCGACCATTCGCGTTTGATCCTGCGCGTCACCCGCGTGCGCTTGCGCGCGTCGACCTGTTTGGAGGCTCGTACGGCAAGGTGGACCGCGCCGGTGTCGAACGCGCGCACATCCGCCAGTTCGATCCGCGCGATCTGGCCGGGCCGGAACGCGTACTGGAACGCGACGACCAATATGCAGACGTCACGCAAATCTTGGGAGGAGATGTCATCGGCCGACCGGCAGAGCAGGGCGCATTGGTCGTCGATATGATTGACGATGCGGGCCTGATCGTCGAGCGGCAAGAAGCAATCACCTGTTCGAACAATCCGGTATCGATCCTTTCGCGGTAGTCGGAAGGTGCGCAGGAACTGCTCTTGGTCTTTGCTCCAAGCGCCGATCGACAGATCGCAGAAAGATCGCAGCAGAGCCTTCAGGGCGGACGCATGGTGCTGTTCGGCATGTGCGCGTACGACGCTGTTCCAGTGGGCTTTGGCCTCCCACGGAGATCCCGCCGCAAGCGTCCAGAAAGCGTCGAAGCCGTAAACACGGATGTATCCAGTGAGGCTGCCAAGTCTGAGTAGTACGGTCGTTATGTCGGCGTGCTGGACCCAATCGACGATGGCATGCTTGACCAAAGGCTTTGCGATGCCGAAGACGGTCAAGTCAGCAACCAGCTTCTGGCCATCTGCGACTATCTCAAGCCGATGGGCCGTTGAGAGATCGCGGATTGAACGCATCGTATCGGTAAAGTCATCATGGTAGCGCAGCACCGTCGGCAGCGGCGGGAGCGAGATGTCCAGGTTTCGCGAACGACCAGTGTCGAGACTTTCGACGTGCGATCTAGTCGGCATGCAGATTCTCCGGTGACGTGCGTCGGAGCGCGTCGACGAACGTGTCGAAGCCCTCGTTCCAGACCTCCTCGAACCTCGTTTCGAAGAAGGCGCGGGCGTAGAGGCGCGGCATCTGCGATTCCGGCGTCCAGCCGAAGTACAGCCGCAGCTTCTCCTGGGCGCGGTCGACGTCATGCCCGGCATCCTGATAGCGCCGCATGCGGACGACGGCGCATGTGTGACGCAAGTCGTGACAGGACACCGACGCAATGCCCTGATCGGACAACGCATTATGGGCTTCGGATGACAGGTGTTTGGTGGCAATCTCAAAAATTTCGCTGATCGAGCGAAGGGAGAGCGGGAGCGCCTTTTGCGAGATCAGCATTTGCGGAAAGCCGGCAGCGCCGCGGTAATTGCGAATGTAGGTTCTGGCCAGATCTGCCAGTTCGCGCTGTATCGGAATTTGACGGCGCGACGATGGCGTCTTCAGGCCGGGTTGGACGTAACGGGGGTCGTCGTCTTGCGTTTGCTGGACGTCGATCCAGGTCACCGTCTCGGCTTTCACAGGATCGAACTCTTCCTTGATCGAATTCGTCAGCAAGAGCGCGAGTTCGCCCCGCCGGAGGCCGAGCCGCAGGAGAAGCATAAAAACGAGCAGGTTGCGCCAGCGCTGGGCTTCGGTCTTGAACGGGTTGCGCGGCGAGTGCGGATCGAAAAGCTCATAGAGATCTTCCAGGACCGTGGCTGGCAACGCGCGGATGGGCGGCGGCGGTCTCTTCGGGTTCGGCGTCAATTGCGCGTACAGCATCTCAAGGCGGTGCAACCGAGCATGCATGTCGGACGCGCGCCTGCCCGCCGGACCGATCAGCCGCAGAACGTCGAGGACGAACCGGACGGAATTCTTCCAAACCTTTGCACGGCCGACGGCGTCGATCGCCGCCTCGTTCCGCAGTTGGCCTAGAAATCCGGCCAGGCATTCCTCGATCGCGTCGAAGTCGGCGGCGGCGAGTAACCGGTCGAGAACGTCCGCGCCGCACTGCCGATGAACCGACGCGTAGAGGCGATCGAGGTTGGCTAGATGAACGCGGCGCGTGGAGGGTTTGACATCCGCGGCACACACTTCGCTCCAGATCGTCGCCCAGAACCGAGGAATTTGCATGTCGCTGACGCAAACAGGCCCGGCAAGCGCCAGGGGCGTCATTCGCGCTCGGAGTTCGCAAACAGGCATCGGTTGACCATCGCAGTGACACGCCGGGATGGTTCACGTAGATTGTGGAATGTGCAACGGTTCAAACCGCAGTTTCCACAGTTTCGCGCAACGCGTTTATCATGCGGCTTTGGAGCAAAACGCAACACTTCTGAAACCGCGCGTTCGTTCCATAAACCAGATTATGCGACTTCACATCGACCAGAGAAGTGACAACGGTGCGGCCTGCAGCTTTTCACCAAACGGCGTCACCCGATCATGGTCATGGAGCACGAGTCCACGCACGAAACGGTCGCCAACCGCTTCCTGCAGCTGGCGCAGCCCGCGAAAATCCTGCGCCCGCACCGTTGCGCTGGCCTTCACCTCGATGCCGATGATCCTCCCGCGACGATCTTCGATGACGACATCGACCTCGTCTTGGTCCTTGGTCCGGTAGTGCGAGAAGGAGACGCGTCGCTCCGACCACGATGCGAGCTTAAGGAGTTCCGACACGACGAAGGTTTCGAGCAAGGCTCCGAACCGCGTCCGATCCTGCTGCAGCGTTCCGTCCTCATCCTCGCGCAACGTCGCAAGTAGCCCGCTGTCGAGAAAATGCAATTTCGGCGTCTTGATGAGGCGGCTCAGCCGGTTGCTCGACCACGGCGCCAGGGTCCGGACCAGGAAAAGGCGCTCGAGGATAGCCACATACTTCTGTGCCGTCACGCTCGATAGACCGAGAGCGGCGCCGAAACTGGAATGGTTGACGAGTTGACCTGCGTGCTCCGCCAGGACCGCGAGAAGTCGCGGCAAACGATCGAGCTGATCAATATTGGCGATATCCCGGACGTCCCGATCGAGGATTTGGGTCACATAGTCTTCGAGCCAAGCGGTGCGACGCGCCTGGCTCGATCGTCGTAAGGCCTCCGGATATCCGCCGCCAAGTACCAGTGCGATCAGTTCGTCCCCGAGCACCACATCGCCCGCGACTGTCAGGTCTTCACCTGCGTATAGTCGGTCCAATAAACGTCCTGGCGTTGAGCGGACCTCCGATTGGGCAAACGGCAAGAGCGAGATCGTCGCCATCCTGCCGGCGAGGGAATCGGCAATCGCCGGCACCGTGGCGAGATTGGCTGATCCGGTCAGAAGAAACCGACCTGGAGCATCGTCTCGGTCGACGCTCTCCTTGATCGCCAGCATGAGTTCTGGCGCGCGCTGGACCTCATCAATGACCGCGCGATCGATGCCTCTGACGAAGCCCACCGGATCGGCGCGTGCAGCGCCTAAGGCGCCGGCATCATCCAGAGTGATATACGGTCGGGCCGTTCCGGAGAACTGCCTGGCCAAGGTTGATTTTCCGGCCTGACGCGGCCCGATTATCAGGACGGCGCGGGTATCTTCCAGCGCCGCTTCGACAAGCGGGCGGATCTTCCGATCAATGATTTTGCGCGGCGATGTCGAGTCAATCATGCGTCCATCTTTAACGTATCTCCCGTCCAACTTAAAGTGACGTATCGACCAATTCGTATCGAGTGGGTCGAGCCGACGCGGGGACACGACGCGGTGGATTTCTCGTAAACACTCATTATACTGCGTCGCTGTTTACTGCGCATTCTGTTCCGTCTCGGCTATGAAGCTGAGGACGGTGGTAGCGCAAAACCTGCGACGGATGCGCTACAATAAAGGCATGTCGCAGGAGGAGTTGGCCGCGCAAGCAGGCCTATATCGAACCTATGTCGGCCACCTGGAGCGTGAAGTCCATTCTCCCACCGTCGACATGCTGGAAAAGTTGGCTGAGATCCTCGACGTTGCCCCGACCGACTTCTTCATCGATCCGCCACCGCCCATCCCAGACCGTCCGGCGCGAAAACGAAAGCGGTCGTGACCCGGTGGACGTCATCATCGGGCATCGTCTGCGTGCCCGACGCCAGTTGCTCGGCCTGAGCCAGCGGAAGCTGGGCGAAATCGTCGGTGTCAGTTTTCAGCAGATCCAGAAATATGAGCGTGGGACGAACCGGATTGCCGTGACCATGTTGGTGCGTGCCGCCGCCGCACTGGACGCACCGATGTCGTTCTTCTTCGAGGGCGTCGGTCCTCAGACCGACGAGCCCGAGCAACCAATGCTTCATGGACGCGACAGCATGGTTGCGCAGGCGTTGGCAAAGATCGAGGACCGCAAGGTCCGCGCCGCACTTCGAACTGTTATTCGAGCCTTGGGCCAGAGCTGACGCTCAGGTGGAATCGGGGAACGCTTCTGTTATTGATACGAGATTGCCCAGCCCGATGCATCGATCGCGAAGATGTCGCTTGCCGCGTAGCGACGATTGCTGAGAGCCATGCGGGCCACACTCTTTTCCGTGCTCGACCTTCTGCCAGTAGCCAGTGCCACGATGTGCTACTTCCGCACCGTAACAGGCGCTCGCGACATGTTGGTCGCGCACGCCGAATTGCCGCGGAATCTTCGTAAGCGGCGTCGACCTGACCAGGTCATGCAATTGCACGTGGGTCATTTTCATTGACTGTCGTGGCGCTTCTAGCCCAACACAAGCTCCCTGACGGGTACCATCCAACGATCCGCCGCATGGTAGAGATCGACAATCCAAGCTTCGATCGTGCCAAGCTGCGGCCCAAAATAAATGAACGGCGCCACAATCGCGAACGCTAGAATCGCGATCGAGATGAACCCGTCCGGTCGATCTTCCGAGCCTTCCGGTGGCGGAAGCTGATTGTTGCGCCAGTCGCTCTTCATGACCAACTCCTACCTTTCGCGATCGTCGCGATCACGGTCCTGTCGCTCCTCGAGTTCCAGTTCGATCTGACGAAGACGCGGCACATGCTGCTGCGGCGGATCGGATCTGGCCAGTTCCGCGTCGACGGGCGGCTTCCTGTCAGCCGATCGGTCATCCGGATGCCTTGTCCGTTGCTCGGACGGCATAGTCGTCGGCTGTTCGACGATCTGGTCATCGTGCTCGAGCGTCGAACGATCCTCCCGAACCGGATCGCGATGCTGCTCGGCCTCGGAAGCACCGTGGAAACCACCGGGTGCCCCATCGGTCCGGCGATTTGCGCCGGCGTCGATTGAAGCAGCTTCCTGATCGCTGTTTTGGCCCCTCTCGCTTTGCGTTTGCTCGGCGCGTGATAGCTCGATCTGATAGATCACACGCTGCAGCTCCTGATCAGATTTGGCGGCTTCGCGCATATATTGGTTGTCGCCATCGACCGCCATTTCGGCGGCCCGGTAGATTTCCCGGTCTAGCCCTGCCCGATAGCTCGCCAGGAAGGACTGCGGCAGCTCTTCCGCTTCGATCCGCTCGAGCCCCTCGCGATAATGACTGACCTGAACGAGAGCCTCGTTCGCGGTTTCGACCGCCTCTAGCCCGAACCGCGCCACGGCCGCATTCCACTGAGCGTTGGGATCTTCAAAACGATCATTACGTGAGCCGCGCGGTTCCTGCCCGCCCTCGCGGTCGACCTGGTGTTCGGTGAAGTCGAGATATTCCCGGCGGATGTCGACCACCTCGCGCGCGGTCGCGGCGATATCGTCGAAATCGACACGATCCGCATCATTGAGCGTTCGCTCCACGGACGAAAGGACCGCTTCCACACGATTTTCGTAGGCCTCGAACTCCGGACGCGTCATCTCTCGCATCTGTCCATCCTCACCGTAAACGAACTCGGTCAACTCTATCATATTGGTTATGTTTTTAACAGCTTTGTCTGCGCTTTCTGCAAAAACACGCTTATTTTGAGTGTTCCCCATCAATCCTTCCAAGCGACTACTCTGAAGCACTGCAAACGCGCCCTCGCGCGTGCCGCCCGCCTCATTGGCAAGATCGCTCCAGGCCTCGGCCGCTGCCGCCGCGTACTCTCGGCTGCGGTCGGTGGTAGCGAGGTTCATGTCGTTCGAGCGCTTTGCCCGATAGCGGCTATGCGCGGCTGAGCTCGTGCCTTCGTGTTCGGTGCGCCCGCGATAGCTGACAGGCCGGACCTGGTTGCGCGTATACGCCGGTGCGCTGGCAAACTCGCGACGATCGGTAAGCTCCATGTCAATGCCATGCTCGCGCGCCTTATCTGCCATCACGGAACGCCATTCCCGGAACATCTGCGGGCTGGTGACGATCCTCTCGCCGGTCTCCGAGCGCATCGCGACGATCGCATGGGCATGAATGTGTGGCCGCTTGCCGCCCTCGACCGCTTCCTTTGGATCGAGCGCCGGATCGTGAACGGCAAACACGTAGCGATGGCCGGCGAACTGGTCTCCGAGGAACTCGCGCACGGCAGCTTCGAAGGCCGGTCCATCCGTGCCGGCCCGCGCCGAGACGATCAGGTGCATGACGTCCCTTCCGTTGCGGCTGTGTAATTCCCGGCGCCATTCCTTCTGAACGAGATCGCCTGCCTGTGCGGCGTCACTGATCAGTCGGCCCGTCTCGTCGCGAACTTCTCCTTCGGTTCCGGCAACCAGTTCGCGCACGCGGGCCGTGCCCCATTCCACGCCATTGCCGTAGCCATGGAATCGGAACCGGGCCTCAACATCACGGCCGGCCTCGGAATCCTCAAAACGCTGCTGGACGATTTCGGTAGCCTTGCGGTCACCGGTGAGCCGCTCGCCACTGCCGTCGCGCAGTACGACGATTCCGGAAACATCGAGCTCGTCCGGAGATCGCTCCCGCGCGGTGTAAGCGAACCGGCGATCGCCAAATCCCCCGCGCAGGATTTCGCGCAGCTGGTCGTCCTGGTCGACATCATCGCGCAACGATGCCGTACCGATCGAGACATGGAATACGCCGAGATCGCGGCTGGCCGTGCGATTGTCGAAAAGATGCTTCCACTCGGCGCGCTGTTCGGCGAGTGCGTCCCTGCCGAGCACCCGCTCACCGCGCTCATTCTCGACCGCCAGTTCCCCGCCCCGCGACGTGTAGCTCATCATCGCGCCGGCGCGTGCGCCACCACCATAGGAAGCAAGCTTGACCACGGCCGGCTGGCTCCCCCTCGCCAGCGCATCAAAGCGCGTCCGCATCGAGCGGCCAGCCGCTCCCGCGCCGCCACCTGACCACCGTCCACCGCTTCCGCCCTGCCGCCGCCGCGCCCGGCCGAAGCCGCCAAGCGTCTCATCGCCGATCCGCGCCACCCCTCCCCTTCGCGGCTCATCCCAGTCGCTCTTTTCGATCTTGCCGAGCTCCAGTTCATGCAGCAGCATGGCGCGCCTGCTCTCCCACTCGCGTTGGAAGGCGCCCGGAAAGAACTCCATCAGGCGCCCTCCCCGCGTCGGGCTGCAGCCGAGCGCCGTGTCATCTCGGCAAGTTCGGCCGCGAGTGCGGTCGCAACGCTGTGCGCATCCCTGATGCTGCCTGCGATGTCGCCTTCGGTCGGCACTCTGCCGGTGTTAATGGCACGCGCAATCTGATTGAGGTTGCCGCCGATCGCACGCATGCCGTCCGCGAGCAGGCCAAGCACCAGGCGATCACTGTCCCCGAGAAACGGCCGCACGCCGGCGCCCTCCATCGAAAGCGACCGCACAAAGGCCGAAACAGTCATTTCGGCTGCGCGCGCGGCCGCCTCCAGTGCCTCGAACTCGGTCGGCGAGAAGCGGATATGCGCTACCCTGTCCTTGCGTTTCGACGCTTCTGAAGCGCTGCGAACCATCGTCAGCCACACCTCTGATCGTGGTGGTTGCGGCTGCAGGCCGCAGATCGAGGGCCTGTCCCTCGATCGTCAGGAAAATGTATCACATTTTTCCGTATCCTGCCAACTCTAATGATAGCAATTTCTGCGATAATAACCGGTAAATGACATTTTTCCATATCAATAGAGTTGTGTTTTTCGTGTTCGTGTGTTTCAATATCGATGTGAATCCACGTCCACACGGAAATCGATTCATGTGTGAGTAGAAACACATTTTCATGGGAGATGAGCCGATGACAGTCGTGATCGCTGCCATCAACGGCAAGGGGGGTGCTGGCAAGACCACCGCCTTGATGAACATTGCTGGCGAGTATGCCCTGCGTGGAGGACGCGTCGCCATGATCGACATGGACGCCCGCAACAACCTGATGAAGTGGTGGACTGACTGTCAGGAGAAGGATGCGCAACCCGAGGGGATCGAGGTCTACAGTCATAAGACAGCGCGAGGACTGGAGCGGTGGATGGGGGACAACGCCGGTGCGTTTGATCACTTGCTGATCGACACGCCGGGCGAGGACACCTCGATCGTCGATCCGGTGATCGCCTCGGCCGACCTGGTGATCTCGCCGATCCAGCCGTCGAAACGGGAGGTGCTCGGCGCCATCGACAGTTTCGAGAATGTCTTGCGCGTCAATGAAACACTCGGTCGGAACTGCAAACACGGCGTGCTGCGGACGCGGATCACGATTACCGTCCGGCACACGGAGCTTTACCGGAAGATCAGGCCGATCATCGAAGACAGGGTCGGGACCTACCTGTTCCGTACCGAGGTCTTCGAGCGCAACGTCTACAAGGACATCCACAATGGCACCGGAACGCTTCAGATGCAGGAGCTGACGGAAGCGATCGCCAAGGCGCGACGGGAGACTCAAGTGCTGGTCGACGAGGTCGACGAAGTGCTCTCCGGCGAGGCGACAACGGGACGCGCGGCATGAGCGGAAAGGAGAGCCTGTCGCTGGATGAATTCGCCACCGCGCCGCGCCGGCAGCGTGCCGCGCCGAGTTTGGCGCCGCGTCGCACTGGAGACGAAAAACTCGCTGCGCCGAAGAGTGCGCCAACATCGGCAGCCACGGAGGAGACGGGGAAAGGCGCGGCGTCTGGCGAGGCGAGCAAGGCCCTGCGCCAGATGAAAAGAACGCGCATGAAAGGGGCAAGCCATTTCGTCAATGTCAATCTGGACCGCGAGACGAAAAGGCGGCTGAAGCTGGCGTCCTTCAATACGGAGACGTCGATGCAATCGATCATGGAAAAGGCCATCCGGCAGTATCTCGACGCAAGCGGCTATTGACGAGAAAGCGACGCGTCAGATCGAAAGGCGAGTTGAAATCGAGCCGGATTCCCTGCTAGGAACACAACAGTTTTGGTTCTATTTTATGGGGCTTTGAGCCAACTCTGGGTGTTTCCTCGTCTTTTTTGGCGGGGATGGGGCAGCGAATTCAAAACGAGCCAGGCAGATGGCCATCAAGGACGTCCAGACATATATCGACAAGCGCGGGCTTGTCGAAACGAACGACTCCGAGGTCGACAAGCCGATCTGGCGCAAGCCAGGCTTCAACGGTGTGCGCAGCCTTCTGGAAATCGAGGAGGAACTGAGCCGATACCTTCGGGAGCGTCGCGATGCATTGAACCTCAATCGCGAGCAGGTCGGTATGATGGTCGGACTTCATCACGAGATTTATGCACGGCATGAGCGGGCCGGCGCCAAGCTCAGGGTCGCGCGCCTGATTCATCTGGCCGAGTTGCTCGATTTCTCGCCAGTCGAGGCGCTGTATGCGGCCGCGCCCCATCTGTTCGGAGAGAGTGAACAAGAGGCCGACATCAAGTTGAAACTGATGTTGCGAATGCTCGATCTGCCGGCCTCGACAGCGCAACACCTTCTGATGATGATCGAGGAACTGTCGCCGGACAGCGCGACGGCGAACGCGGCGAACCCGACGGACGCAAAACGTCGGGTGTGAATGGGCGCGAGGGCGCCATCGACCGAAAGCTCAAATCGACACGGGTGCGTCCCGGGCCGCAAACGGAAGATCGAGGCGACTTGCACCGCCTCGATCATTGGTCTCATGAGCGGCCGGCTTCGGAAATTGCAAAGACCTCGTCCGGATTGGCTCCGGTTCCTTCCCACCACGCCGCCTCGGCTTCCGCCTCGCTGTAGTAGACATTTTCAACGCTGAACCGTGCTCCGCTGATGTCCTCGATCTCGGCGATGATTTCTGCGAGACCGCAGAGCTTGTCTGCCGGCACCGGCACCGCAATCGGAACCTCGCCGTCGCGATTGTGCCATTCACCGGTGTTGAAATCGAAATACTCGTTCGTGAGATCGTCGACCAGATACTCGTCCAGCAGCGCAACCGGCTCAATCAGCCACGTTTCATAGTATGCCGTCTGGTGATGGTGCAGGTCGTAGAAGGCATCCTCTTCGTCCTCCGTGCCGCGCGCTGCGACACGCGCCCGGTCGGCTGCCAGGATGTTGCGCTGCGCCGCGATCATTTCGGCAAGCTTCGCCGCGAGTCGGTCGTGCACAGTACGTGCCGTCTCGGTATCGCAACCAAGGCGGTTCGCGAGAACGAGGATGCGCAAGCCGGACAGCCGCGCGACAAGCATGAGAGTGTTGTGTGCCATGTCATGGTCTCCTTCATCTTGATGACGGAGGCCGCGCGACGGGCAAGTCGAGCATCGGGTCAAGGAGCGCGAAGCGACCGCCGGAGGCGGCAAGCGGAGGAACCGATTTTCTGGCGACGCCCTCCTTCAGGGCGACGGCGGAAAATTGGAGGCGCCGCGCAGTCCTTGAGGCGATGGGAGCGGCCAGTACACTGGGACGTCAGAGAGATAGAGACCCGCATCCTCGACAGGGGATGCGCCCATATCCGGCGACCAGCCGGCGGGGTGCGGGAGGGGTTGCACCTCGTGACGTCAGGGGTCGGTCGACCCGGTCCCTGACGTCCGCGAGAGGCGATCGTTACCTTTGGCGGAGACTGCTTCAGCAGGCTCCGTGAGCGGCGGCACGCCGCGAATAGAGCGCGGTCGGCCGCAGGCCGGCTTCGCCCTCATATCTCGCTTCCGACCAATGCATCAACGTCCTGAATCGATGCCTACGAACCGATTCACGGAACTCGTTGGACGGCGACGGCTTACGCCGCGACGATCACATGATGCAGACAGACGACGTTATCCATCTCCATCGCATCGATCCCGCGCGCAACATGGCGCGCTTCTATCGATTGTCGTCAGCGTCGAGCTTGTTCGGCGACATCTGCGTGGTGCGCGAATGGGGAAGGATCGGCAGGCCCGGCCGGATCCGAATCGACCTGTACGAAAAGAGCGAGGAGGCCGATGCGGCGCGCGAGGCACTTTCGCGTGTGAAGCGCCGACGCGGCTATCGGGATGCGGTCGGGGGAACTGACGTTCGAGAGTAGCGCTCAAGCTGGCAAAAAAAGAGGCCCGCGCCGGACGAGCGTCCGGCGCGGGCCTCTTTTGCGAACGCTAGTTGCAGATGTCGCAGCAATACGGCGAGCGGACCGTCATGCGGTGACCGGCCGGCCTCCGCCGCCAAGTCGGCCGCGAGCCCGGCGATGATGTCGGCTGGAAGCGGCATAAAATCGAAGCCCCTGGCGAGCGCGGCCGCGTGCAATTCTTCGAGCGTGTCGTATTCGCGGTCGTTGGTGCCGAGCCACAGAGCGAGATCGTCGCCGCTTTGGTCGGGGAACGCCTGCAGATAGAAGGTGCGCAGCGGCGGATCGTAGCCGATGACCGCGTCCGGATCGCAGCGGCCATTGCGGGTGACGATGATGGTGTAGCGGCTCATCGAAACCTCCTGATCGTCTGGAGCGAAGAGAGAGCCGGCCCCTTGCGGGGTCGGCTCGCTGCGGTTCACTGCGGGTTGTTCCACAGGATCACCTTCTTGTTCTCGTCGCCGCCGGGGGCGGGAGCGAGGTTGCCGAAGATCACGCCGATCTCGGGGGCTTCCAGCTTGACCGAGAGGTATTCCTCGCCCGAACGCTGGGAGATGCGGTGCCAGCCGGCTCCAATCTCGAAGCCCGTGCGCTTGTTGACGATGCGGTAGTCGGGGGCATCCTCGCGGGTCTTGTTGCCGTTCGGGATCAGGGTGATCGGGGCGTTGACCCGCAGCGTGGCGAACACGCCTTCCATCGAGCCGTCGGCCTTGGCGGTGAGGTTTGCGATCGTGGTGGCCATGGTACTTCTCCTTCGGTGGCATCGGGACCATTCCCGATGGCGCCAAAGGAGGGGGCCGTCCTGCTGCGGTCACTCGGCACAAATTCTAGAAAATTCGATTTGCCGAAGCTGGAGGGCCGCACTTTCGAAGGGCCCCGCTTGCGGGAAGGAAAGTGCCTGGCCCGCAAACAGGAATCCGAAATCGAATTTTCCAGAATTTTTGTCGAGCGTACCCCCAACGGGGGTTGACCGCAAAAGCAGGCGGTCCACTACAAAGGCGACATAACCACGGGAATGGTCCGGATGTGAGCGAAGGCGATGCCTCCGGCCACCATCGCAGATCCTCCACCCACGCACGCCGCTCGCAGGCACGGATTTGCCCTAACTGCGGCTCTGCCTATCACCTTGCCGCACCCGACGCCCGACCTGCGTGGGATCCCCTGCCCCGTCTTCCGTCACGCGCCCGGCTTTGCGGTCGGTGCCGGCTGGTGATGCTCGATTCCAACACGGGCGAGGAATGCCCTGGTTCAAGCGTGGCCGCCGGGAAAGCTGCCTGATCCGCAACGCCTGCTGTTCCTGGCGCGACGGACAGGTGGGATCTCCCTGAGGATTGCCGATGGATCGCGAGAGTCGGTTTTGCAAGGGTCGGCTTCGAGGAGGCGCGAAAAGACGATCGCCGCGGGCCAGCACAGGCGCCGGGTCGGCCTTCGGCCGGGTCAGGGCGGGCGGCTGACGCCGCCGCTCGCGAATCTGTCGAGGCGCTCGCCGCGATCAGTTCTCCAGTGCGAGGCGCTCGTCCGCCGTCATGCGGGTTTCCACCTCGCGGCGAACGTCAGGCCCTGCATGCTGCAGCATGGCGCGCCAGTCCGCGACGGTATGGACGGTTCCTACCGTGCCGCGCATTGTGTCGTAGACGACGCAGGGGCTGACGATCATGGCCAGGCGCAGCACGTTGAGGCAGGTGCCGGGCGAAATGCCGTCCCATACCATTAGGCCGAAATCGGCGCGGCTAGCCATCTCGCGGTCCTTCGCGGCGTGCACCGCAAAACCCTTCGCGCCAGTCGGCGGCGGAACGTGGTAGGCGGCCCAGTCACCGAGATTGTTGCGGGGTTCGGCCCGGGCATGGAAGACACCGACATGCTCATAGTTGTAGCCTGCGAGCAGGCCCTGCATTTCGGCATCGGTCCCCGGCGCATCGCCGATCACCACGCCGTGCTCGGCCGCGACGATCGAGCCGATCCGTTCGATCGCGGGGGCTGGAAGTTCGAATATGTCGCGTGAACCTCCGAGGAATATCATCGCCATGGCCGCTCTCCTTTCTCTTTAACGCAGCTGCCCCGTCCCAGCCTCCCTCTCCCCTCTCCCGCGCTGGTGCAGGCGACGCGGGTCGCTTCGTGCTTGGCGTGGCGGTTATCCGCCGTCGCGCGCGGGCGAACCCGACCGCACGCGGCCGGTTCGGTGAAGCGAACAGGAGGAAACCGGCGCTCACGCGCCGGCCTCCGTGAACCGCCACACGGGGATGCCGAGGCGGCGGGCCTTATCCGCCAGGTTTTCGGTGATTCCGGAGCCGGGGAAGACGATCAGTCCGTAGGGCATGACGGACAGCAGCTGGTCGTTGCGCCGGAATGGGGCAGCCTTCGCGTGCCGGTTCCAGTCCGGCTTGAAGGCGATCTGCGTGACCTTGCGGCTTTCGGCCCAGCAGGCTGCAATGCGCTCGGCCCCGCGTGGGCTGCCGCCGTGCAGCAGCACCATGTCCGTGTGCTTCTCGCGGGCCTTGTCGAGCGCGTCCCAGATCCGGTCGTGCTCGTTGCAGTCGAGGCCGCCGGCGAAGGCGATCTTCGTGCCGGCTGGCACCAGCACCTCGGTGTCGGCGCGACGGCGTGCGGCGAGGAAGTCGCGGCTATCGATCACCGCAGCTGTCATCGACTGGTGGGAGACCTTGGAGCCTGTGCGTGGCCGCCAGGCCGAACCGGTCTGCGCCTCGTAGAGGTCGGCGGCCTCGTCGCGCATGATTTCCAGCACGTTACGACGCTCGATGTAGGTGATGCCCTCGGCCGTGAGTCGTTCCAGCTCGACGGATTTCACCTCCGAGCCGTCCTGCTCGTTCTGGCTGGAACGCTGCGCCTCCTCGTTGCGGTCGAGGCTGCGGGCGACACGCTCGGCTGCACGGTGGAAGACGTTGGTGAAAGACCAGAGCAGGTCGTCGAGGTCGGGTTCGAGCCTGGTGTCGCCGAGCATGCCGGCAAAGGTCTCGACGATCCCGGCGAGGCCGGCCCGGACCACCTCGTCGTCGGGCAGCGGGCGGGGATCGGGCTCGTCCTGATGCGGACGATGGCCGTACATCTGGAGTTCGAGGATGACGCGATCGGTCGGCGAGGAGGCGTGGTAGGGCTCGTAGGCGTCGTCGAAAGGAAGCTCGTAGGTCATGGCGTGTCTCTGTCGGTTGTGGCCGCGCCCATCGCGGCCTGACAGCGAAATCCGGCCGCGCCGCGGGCGCGGCCGCACCGAAGGCCGGAGCGAAGCGGAGGACGGCGCAGCCGTTGCGGCCGTGACCGGGGGGTGGCAGGGATCGCCTCTCAGGCAGGCCGCGGGCGCGGCCTCTCCGATGGACTGCCGCCATGCCTGCAAGGCTTCCGGTGACGCCGGCTCTACCCGCCTTCCGGCGACCGCCATTCATCCGGAAGGCAGGAAACGATGGGCATCTTCCGGGAGGAGCTGATCGCGCAGCCGCGCTGCGAGACATCCGGGGCCGAGATGGCGCAGATCGTCGTTGAAGTCGCCGAGCTGCGGGCGAAGCACCATGGAGAGGACGCCGGCCTCGCCTGCACGCTGGCTGAGACGTTCGATGCCATGCCGGCCGGCGGCGTCGGCATCGGCCGCGATGTAGATGCGGCGGCAGCCGGGCGGAAAGATCAGCCCGGCAAGGTGATTGGCCGAGGTGGCGGCGGCGACCGGCAAGATGGGCATCAGCGTCCGAAGCGAGGCCATCGTTTCGAAACCCTCGCCGGCGGCCATGACCGGAACGGGTGCGCCAGGCTCGAGGCCGAGCCAGATGGCGTTGCCGAGAAGATTCCCGAGCGAGCGGCGCGAATCAATGAGTTGCGCCTTGCCGGTACTGGCCGGGTCCAACCACGTGCGTTGCATGCCGGTGATGCGCCCGTCGAGGGACGTGACGGCCACGATCAACGCGGGCAAGGTCAGCGTCTCGCCGGTCGTGAGATCGCGGTAGTAACAGCCAGGGTGGAAACGCAGGGCTGGCTCGTGTCCGGTGAGCAGGATGCCGCGACCGGCGAGATAGCGTTCGGCCAGCGTGCCGACGACCGGCCACGACATGGCAAACAGGCGACGCGCAGCATCAGGGGAGCCGCGTGCCGCGGCAGGCTGGCGGCCGGTGCCGGCGTCTTGCGCCTGCGGTCGCGGAATGGCGAGGAACTGGCGGGCCTCGTCCGCGACCTCGCGGAATTCGATGAGACCGCAGCTTTCGCGGATCACGTCGAGCAGATCGCCGTGTTCGCCGCTTTGTTCATCGACCCATTTTCCCGCCGCTCCCTTGGCATTGGCCTTGAGCCGCACATGCATGGAGCGCCCGCGCGTGTTGCGGACATCCCCGACGATCCAGTGATTGCCGGAGCGATGGCCGTTGGAGAGATATTCGCGGCACACCGCCTCGGCATGGTCACCCAGCCGGCGTGCCAGCTCGGAGGCCGAGCCGGTCATGGTCGCCTCCCCTCAAGCCGCCGCCGTGCGGTCGGTGACGCCGACCAACGGGTGGCGATCGAGAAGTGAGGCGAGCATGGCGGAGCCCGGGCCCGCCGTCGGGATGAACAGTCGGAGCTTCCAGGAGATGATTTCCGAAATCAGGCCCAGCGCCTTCAGGCGTGGTACCATCGCATTGGTGAAGCCGATTAGCTCGACGCGATAATCATTCATGACGCGGCTGCGGCGCAGGATCAGACCGTCCGCAAGCTGCAGTCCGATTTTGCCTTCGACCAGCCCGGTCCAGGCGTCCGCCGGCGCCAGCGTCGGCACATTGTCGATGCCGAGATTGCGCAACATCGCCGCGACCAGCGTCGGCGCGATGTGACGGCCAATGATGCGTTCCCCGGCATCGGTCTGGATCCGGTAGACCTGGCAGTCATGATCGGGGAGCCGCCGCCAGATCGGCAGAAGCAAGCCGGTGACGATGTGGAACGTGCTGGTCGTGAATTCTGGGACGGCGGCCACTTCAGCCTGCCAGAGTTCGCAGAATAGTTTGCGGTCGGCCGGCTGCCAGTGTGTCTCGGCAAGGGCATCGAGACCGAAGCGCAGCTCGTCGGTCGGCCGCAGCAGACGCACGCGGTGCTCTATGGCGCCATCGTCGAGCATCAGGCTGGCCGTCGGCAGCTGAATCGCTGTGCGGTTCGATCGCGTATTGACCAGCAGGACCGACTGCGGCTCCGCGCGCGCGATCGCCAGCGCGTCGGGCAGGCCGAGCGGCCGGACCCGATCCTTGCGCGCGACGGTCAGCACATGCGACTGCGCGCCGGAGACCGGATGCGTGTAGACGGTTTGCCGATCGGTGACGATGATGCTCTCCGCCGTGATCGTCTCCAGGCCCTTGTCATAGATGCCGGCGGCGATTGCGCCCTCGACCTTCGCCGCCATCAGCTGCTCGAACACTTCGAACAACAGGTTCTGGGTTTCGATGCGCAGCGCCAGCAGCCGGTTGAGCCAGGTGATGATCGGCGGCAGCTCGTCGCGAAGGCCACCCTCGTCGGTGGTGAGGGATAGGCCGGTGACCGCCTCGAAAGTCGTCAGCGAGCAGCCCTCGATCTTGCCCTGGTGCAGCACATAGTAGAATTGGCGGAGTGCTGCGCGGGCATAGGGGCTTTCGAGATTGTCTTCCGACCGAAACAGCCCTGCTCCGCCGGTCTGGCGCTGGCCGCGCGTGATGGCACCCAGCGTGTCGAGCCGTCGCGCGATGGTCGAGAGGAAGCGTTTTCCCGCTTTCACATTGGCGGCCATCGGCCGGAACAGAGGCGGCTGCGCCTGGTTGGTGCGGTGCGTCCGCCCAAGACCCTGGATGGCGTTGTCGGCGCGCCAGCCGGCTTCCAAAAGATAGTGTTTGCGCAGTCGCTGATTTCTCGCGCCGAGATCGGCGTGGTAGGAGCGGCCGGTGCCGCCGGCATCGGAAAAGATCAGGACGCTCTTGTCGTCGTCCATGAAACTTTGCGTCTCGGCGAGGTTGGCCGAGTCGGGACGGTTCTCGACGGCAAGCCGGTCGATGCCGTCGCGGCCGGTCTTCTTCACGATGCGCCGCGAGCGGCCGGTCACCTCGGCGACAACATCCGTTCCGAAATGGTGAAGGATCTGGTCGAGCGCGCTGCCGACCGGCGGCAGCGAGGCCAGCTTTTCGACCAACTCGTCGCGTCGGCGCAGGGCCTCGCGGCACAGGACGGGATTGCCGTCGGCGTCGTGCACGGGCCGTGAGTAGATGTTTCCTTCAGCGTCTGAATACTCCTTAAACAGCTGCGTCGGAAACGAGTGCATCAAATACCCGCCGACATATTCTCGCGGCGTCACGTCGACATGCAGGTCGGACCACTCCTCGGTCGGTATCTCGGCCAGCCGCCGTTCCATCAGCGCTTCGCCGGTCGAGACGATCTGCACGACCGCGGAATGACCCTCGGCGCGGTCCTGCTCGATCGCGCCGATCAGCGTAGGCGTCATCATCGACGTGATCAGGTGTGAGAAGAAGCGCTGCTTGGTGCTCTCGAAGGCCGAGCGTGCCGCCGCCTTGGCGTTGCGGTTCAGCGTGCCCCTCTCGCTGGTGATGTTGACCGCCTCGAGCGCGGCGGTCAAATTGTTGTGGATGATCTGGAAGGCGTCCGCATATGCATTGTAGATGCAGATCTGCTCTTCGGTCAGCGCGTGCTCGAGAAGGTCGTATTCGACGCCGTCATAGGAGAGCGAACGCGATGTGTAGAGCCCGAGCGATTTGAGGTCCCGGGCAAGCAATTCCATCGCGGCGACACCGCCATCCTCGATCGCCGCGACGAACTCGGCCCGGTTGGCGAACGGGAAATCCTCGCTGCCCCAGATACCGAGCCGCTGTGCGTAGGCGAGATTCTCGACGGCGGTGGCGCCGGTCGCCGAGACATAGACGACGCGGGCATCGGGCAGTGCGTGCTGAAGCCTGAGGCCAGCCTTGCCCTGCTGCGAGGGTGCGACGTCGCCGCGCTCGCTCTTGCCCCCGGCGGCGTTGGCCATGGCGTGGGCTTCGTCAAAGACAATGACGCCATCAAAATCCTGCCCGACCCAGTCGAGGATCTGGGCAATCCGAGACTTCTTGCCGTCGCGCTCCTGCGAGCGCAGCGTCGCATAGGTCGTGAACAGGATGCCTTCGGCAAGGCGGATCGGCGTACCCTGCCGATAGCGCGAGAGCGGCTGGACGAGAAGACGTTCCTGCCCGAGTGCCGACCAGTCGCGCTGGGCGTCTTCAAGCAACTTGTCCGACTTTGAGACCCAGACCGCCCGGCGGCGGCCCTGCAGCCAGTTGTCGAGGATGATGCCGGCGACCTGCCGTCCCTTGCCGCAACCGGTGCCATCGCCCAGAAACCATCCCCTGCGAAAGCGGATCGCGTTCTCTGCGCCGTCGGGAGCGGCCGAAACGACATCGCAGGTCTCGTCGATGGTCCAGGCGCCTGCGAGATGGCCGGAATGGGCTTCGCCGGCATAGATGACGCTCTCGACCTGGGCGTCGGACAGGAGGCCTTCGTCGATGATCTGGTCAGGGAGGAACGGCCGATACGATGGTTTTGGCGGCGCGACCGCTGCCATCGCCGCGGACTGGACCAGCGGTGTCGGGTGGGGTTTGGCGCGCGGGATCTCGATCGACTGCAGCGCATACGGCTCGTAGATCGTGTCGGTGAGCCGGCCGCCGTCCTCCGGCATCCAGTCGCGCAGTTCATAGGTGAGAGGAACGGCAGGTGTGCTCGCTACTGTGGCTGGACGGGCGGGCTTCGCCCGGACGATCGGACGGGACGGCCGCGTGGGCTTCGCTTCAGTCACTGATGCTGCGATGGGTACGGCTCTGGCTGCCGAGCGCGCCGCCATCTGAATGGCGGCATTGCGCAGGATACGGTCCGACAGGGCGCCGATCGAATCCGGAAAGCCACCCGGCGTGCGGGGCGGCAGGTCGGAGATCCAGGAGAGCAGCGTCTCGACATCGGTGGCCTTGCCCGGTGACGCCACAAATGAGGTCGGATCGGACGCTGGTGTTTTGTCGATGATGGTCAGGCGGGTTTCGGCGGTGGTGCCGTGACGTGCATAAACGCGGCCATCGATCGCCGCCGTGAAGACCACCCTACCCTGCTGCTGCAGCCGCTCGAAGGCGGGCCGCCATTTGGGGCTTTCGGGAGAAAGCCCGGTGCCGGTGATGGCGACCAGGCGGCCGCCGGCGCGCAGGCGGGCAAAGGCCGAAGACAAATGTCGCCATGCCGCATCGGCGACATGCCCGTCGACATAGGCGCCGACGGAGAAGGGTGGATTCATGAGCACCACGGACGGCTCGACCGCTGGATCGAGATGATCGTCGATATGGGCTGCATCGTGCCGGCAAACCGCAACATGTGGAAACAGCAGGCCGAGTAGATCGGCGCGTGTCGCGGCAAGCTCGTTGAGCGCGAGCGAAGCCCGCACAATCTCGGCATGGACGGCAAGAAGGCCGGTGCCGGCCGAGGGTTCAAGAACGAGATCCGACGATGACATCCCGGCAGCATGAGCGGTGACGAAGGCGAGCGGCAGCGGCGTCGATAGCTGCTGCATGGCCTGGCTCTCGTCGGAGCGGCGCGTGTGGGTGGGAACAAGGTCGGCAATGCGTTTCATCATCGCCAGCGCCGCCTGCGGCGAGGTTGAGCGAGACAGGATCGCCGAGCCGAAGCGACGCAGAAACAGGATTTGGGCGGCTTCGAGCGTCTCATAGGCGTCCTTCCAGACCCAGAAGCCTTGCGCATCGGTGCCGCCGAAGCTGTCGGTCATGGCAAGGCGCAAGTCCGCGGTGGCGATCGGTTTGCCCTGTTCCAGAAGGGGCAAGAGCCGCTCTGCCGCCTGGTTGATTGCCTGGGCGGTGTCGACGGTGTCGGATGGCGGCGTGGCAAGGGGAGCGGCCGTGCGGGCGACGGCCGATGTGATCGTGACGATATTCATGGAAATGTCCTTCGAGCGAGAGTGCCCGCCCCGCCGGCGCACACTCTCCGCACCGGCAAGGCCGCACTCCTCCCGGCCTCGCTCTCACTCCAGCGACGCAGACGGAGAGAACCGGCGAAGGACTTCTGGAGTGGCGGCTAGCTGTCGCCTTTGCCACTCGGTCCGGACCACGGCGGAACGACCGGCGACATGTCGCGCGCTTCCAGCACGAAGCCTGTGAGAAGTCGACGCAGGTCGGCCTCGCCCTGCACGCCATCGACCTCAAGTTGCACGAGGCGCGCAATCAGGGTCGCCGCCTTTGGGAAAAGGGGACGCCGGCCCTCGAACTCGATCGCCTCGGCGACCTCGTTGCGGCCCTCCGCGTCGACGCGGTCGATGTAAGAGATGAGCCCCTCGCGGCGCTCATCGGCCTCGATGGACTCCGGAACGCTCGCCGAAAGCATCATCTCGCGGGCGACCTGCGGAGCCATCGCAATCGCGTCGGCGTCATTGTCGACGTCGATTGTCATGCTGTCCCAGCAGCGAAGCCAGAAGCGGAGCTTGACGACATACTCGGTCATTGCTCCACCTTTCGTGCCTTGCCGGACGTCGCGCGGGGGCCGATCTTGGCAGGCGAGGCTATGTCGCTGCTTTCCGGAACGTCGAGGACAACGGTGTCGTCGTCGAGTTGGTAGGAAAGCCCCTGGGAGAGAAGGAGGACAGCGTGCTCCTTCCGGCAGGCCGGGCCATGTTTCCGTGACGACACGCAGCATAACGGTGCGATCGCGCGGGAAGGCATAGGCGTTGATTGCCCATTCGATCAGGCCTGGAGCATGAACGAGCGGGCTCGATCCGAGTCGATAGGTCGGCATGGGAATCTCCTGTGATCGGGTTGAAACGGAACGTCTGATTTTCGACCGCCATCGCGTTCGTGCAGAGTACATGTCAGGTCAGGCGGCGGTCCGGGGTGGGCGACAAGGGGGAACGGTCCCGCATCTGAGGTCGACGTGCCGGGTTCGCGCTGTGCCTTTCGGGGCGCGGAGATGGTGGACCGCTGGTTACCGGCGACGTAAATGAGTGTGGATTCGTCGACCGGATCGATTCTCATCAAGGACCAAGTGTATGAAGCGGCCTGCCCGACCGTTCGTCGTGGAAGTCAGGAAAAAGCGTGGCAATCCGGCGAAACGGCATTCGATCTGGGGCGACCTGGATCTTTCCGCTATTGCGGGGGATCCACTCCGCGACCCTGTCAGCAGTTCGGAACCGCCCAGCGGGCGGCCCCAGATTAATCCCGTGCCCGCTGGTGACCGCGTGGATGTCCTTGAGGCGGGGCAAGAGGTATCCTCCGAAGGCGAAGACCGCCATTCCGACGATGTCGGACTGCAGAGTGGCGTGGGCGCTCCAAAGGACACTGCCGAACAACCAGCGCGGCAATCCCGCAAACGGGTAAGGCGGCGTGATGAACCGACCCTGCCGCGAGGACAGCGTTGGAAACGACGGCTGCCAAAGGCGCTGCGCCGCTGACGTGATCGTCAATTCGTTTCGTCAGGATCACGGCGCTCCTCGATGATCGCCCTGGCCTTCTCAACCGCCCTCATCGCTTTTGGCAGCCAGCGTGCGAAGTCCACCTTCGAGATACCCATCGGCTGCGCGACGAAGGCGAGTTGGTCGACCAACTCAGAGAAATGATCGGCCTTGCGCTGGATCGTTTCGTCGAAATGCGAGGGCACCGGGATATCCTCGCCCTCATAGACAGCGCCGCCGCCTTTCCAGATGCCCGTGACATAGGTGGGACCGTCGCACTCATGATCGGGCTGTTCGCATGACCAGTCGTCATCCTCGATGGCGAGCCGGCACGCTTCCTCGGGCGTGGCGGCGTCATAAACGCCATGCCGGTAATACGGAATGCGGTAGGTGGTCTCGATCGTGAATCTTGGCATGGTCTTGCTCCAGTCGTGAAAAGGCGATGCCCGGCGCCAGTGCCAACAAGGGAGAGAAGAAGCCTCACGATTGCCGGCTCGGTCCCCGGCACCTCGATTTGCGTCTAAGAACTCGCGTAGCGACGTGCGCGGGCGGATCGTTGGTCATGAAGGGGTCCGTGCGCCTGCGATCGTCTCGCGGACTTCGACGGCATCGGTCGTCCGTTGCTGTTCAAGCCAGGCGTCGAATTCGGCCGTCCGGCGCGCGCGTGTTTGTCGCGCCACTTCGGGCAATCTTCTGGTGGAAACATCGGCCAGCCGTTCTGCGGCAGCCTCGATGGACGCGAGACTGAGATAGCGATGGAGGTTGGCAGCCAGACGGACGTTCTTTTTCGCGCGGCGCAGGATCACAGTTGCGACTTCGTCTCCGTCATAGTTTTCGAAGCAATTGTCGAAAGCACGGGTCGGACGTCGTCCGTAGGAGATGACCTGAGCGGCGTAGTTGACCCGACCACGGAAATTGTCCGGATCGTTGAGGCGTGACATGGGTTTCTCCTTGACTGAAATACCTCTTGGGAAGGAACGAAAAATGCAGAAACCCGGCAGGGACGGGCTTCGGGAGATGGCGAAGAGGAAGATGCTGGTCAGATCCGCTGATCGTTCGAGGACTGGTTGATCATGTCGTCAAGCCGGTCGGCGGCAGATCGCGCAGCCTGCTCGACGCGTTCGCGGTCCGTATTCTCTCGAGGTCGTGCGCCCTGAAGGGCGTTGCGGGCCGCGGCTGGGATCGCGAGGATCGCGTTCATCACGTCATGCGCGGCATCCTTCGAGATGATGTCGCCGATCGCAGAGGTCGTGTTCCGGTCAACCCCATAGAGTGACCAGAATGCGCGGAATTCCCTGTGCGCTTTCTGGGATCTGGTAAGTTCGGCGGTGAACTCGTCCTCGTCGCGGTAAGATGTCACCTGGCGATCACGTTCGATGCAGGGCCTCACCTCGTAATATTCGAAGGCCAGCGTGTCGCGCATCCTGGGAAAGAGCTGGTCACGGTATGATGCGGCTCCACTGACAGGCGGTGTCACGAAGTCATTGCTCGTGGTGCTGCGATCGACACCACGGTCGGTGCACGAGTCGTCACCACGGTTCCAGTGGTTCGCGGGGCCGGCCTCTGGTGGGTGCTGGACCCACGGTTGGGCGCAGGCTGATCACCAGAAAGGTAGTCGATCGTTATGGGGCCTCGCTGGCAATGTTCGGCGATCAGGTCGTCGGCGGAATCCCAGACGACAATATGCTCAACGCCGGGCTGCTCACCAAAACTCGACTGAGCGAGATCCGGGGCAACGAAGTGATGGTCTACGGGTCCAGGCTCGGGCGTATAGCTGCCTTCATCGATGATGAAGGCAGCTATGAATGCTTTTCTAGCCATAGAATTTTCCTTTCAAGATTAGATCGCGTGCTATCGCGCTCGTCGAATGGGCGACGATCGGTTTGACTTCGCGATGAGTGCGGGGAGATGTGCTGGCAAGCCGTGAGCGGGGGGCCCTATGCCGTCCGGATCGGTGAAGCTAGGTAATCAGGATGGTCCGGCATGGACGTGTTTCGGCCGGTCGGGCACGGTCGACTACGAAGACCTCGTCCGTATTGGCCTCGAACAGCATCAGAATGCGGTTTTCGACCGCAACGCACTCGTTAATCCAGTGACGATCGGTATCGCGGTATTTTGCGGCACGATCGGGAGGCACATAGACGATGGTGAAATGCGACAGCGTTTCGCCCGTCGGTGCCGCATAGAAGTATTCCTTCACCTCAACCACGACACCGCCGGTGCTGTAGGAGGTCGAGACCGTATCGCCGGGCCGCACGAGGTCGGCGACGGTCGGGGAGCCTGGCGGTGTGCGACGGTACTGGCGTCTGTCCGGAACGCCAAGGTCGGCGGTGTAGGTCGAGTAGGCCTCCCAGGTCGGCTTGTCCGCCGGCGGCGACTGTTTACGATGATTCCGCATCGTTGCCTCCTCCCCTCCTCGCTCGTGCGCGGACTGCCGGCATGCGGCTGTCGATCTCATCGTCGGTCAAATCCTCCAGAAGCTTGAGGGTGGTACCCTGCCCGCCGACGTGGATAAGGATGGTCCGCTTGCCCCAATGTTCCGGCGGCCAGGCATCGGGGTTGGCCTCGCCGGCGATGCCTCTGAAGTCGGCATGCGTGGCGGACCAGATCGCCTCGAGCTTTTCCTCACGCGTCATGCTGTCGACGGCGCCCGTCTCATGGGCGATGATCGCTGCGCGCATGGCGTCTGGACTGCGTTTGTCGGTCAGATCGCAGAAGCCGTGGAACCAGCGTTCGCGGCCGCGGATCCTGATTGGGAAAAAGACGCTGGTGACATTGCCGGCCTTGTATTCGGAGATGCCGAACATGCCGGTTCGCTGGAAGAGCGGCGGCAACAGACCGAGCATGAAGTGGTGTTCGCTGGCCGAGATTTCGAACCATTCCGATGCATATGGAATGCCGGACAGGGGATCGACACCGGGTGTATCGCCGTGGCGGTTGAAGAGGGCAAACATCTGCGAACGTGTCGCGACGCCTTCGAACACCTTTCGAAATGGGGGATGGGTGGACATCACATGTCTCCGGAATAGCCGAGCCTGCCGCCGCGGGGTGTCGCGGCGAGAGAAGGTCGGCGGGTGACGGTAGGGTGGGCTGCTTCAGGCGGCGCGGCGATCGGCGGACTGTGCGGCGTCGCGTCCGACACCGGTGATGGCGCGGACGGCGGCGGCGAGCGCCGGAACATCGTCGAGCATTCTCAGCGCGACGAAGTGGTTGGCTCCGCCGGTATAATCCTTGCGGCCCTTGCAGGTGCGGATCAGGATGCCGTGGCCCGAGGACATGCCGAACTGGCCGACCTGGATGTATGCGCGGTCATGGTGCAAGGTAATTTCGCCGGAGACGGCGATGCCCCCCTTGTTGGAACGCAGGTCATAAGATCCTAGCGGGAGGGCCAATTCGGCAGCGAGCTTCTTCAGCCGCGAGCGCGCTGTCGTGTGAAAACGTCTTTTCTGCTGCTCGTCATAGGAGCAGCTCCTGGTCAAGTCGAACATGTCGATCTCCATGAAAACGGAACAGGCCCGGCGATCGCTCACGCGATCCCGGGCCCGTCTTGGGTTGGGTTTATGCGGTGTGGAAGTCAGGCGGCCGAGCGGCCCTCGATGATGTCGGCGCCGATCTCGTCGGCGGAGACTTCTTCGAGATAGGCTCGGCTATACCGATTGCTCGCGAGCCAGCGTTCCGCCGCCTCGCGGTTCTTGGCGAGATGCAGCAGCTCCGGGCTGTCGCCGAGATCCTGCAGCACGCGGACCATGCCGATCGAAGGACGTTCGACGATCTCGAAACGCAGGTCGCTCTCGACGGAGTAGGTCCGGCGAACCGAGACGACGATGACACCGCCCTCACCGAAATCCCCTTCATGCAATGTAAAGTACGCTGGCGAGCTATATGTCGCTCGCGTTCGCGCAGGCTCCTTCTTCACGAGCCGGCCGGTGCCGTTGCGACTTTCCCAGGTGACCAGCTTTCTTGTGAAGCGCGCTGGTGGTTTCGGGGTGGAGTCAGAGTAGCGAATGACACTTCCCAGGCTGGCGCAATCGTAAATTGTATGGGCTGACATGTGGATCTCTCCATGTCGGAAAACGAAAAAGAGCCCGGCGACGATGCCGGGCCCGGTGCGAAGCGGGAGACCGATTACTCGGCGGCCTCGAGGTGGTCTGTGTCCTCGTCGACGACGGACGGTTCCTCCGATGCTGGATCGACGAGGAAGGCCGGCAGCTCGGCGGCATCGCCGTCGAGAGCCGTCTCGTCCGTCACATTCCCGATGACGGTCTCGCTGGCATCGACCGACGCATTGTCACCAGCGAGGCGCAGGGGCTCGGCCAGCCAGTTCGATCCTTCGAGAAGACGGGCGGCCTCACGAGCCATCAGGTCCTTCTTCATGTGATCGATCAGCTGCGCGGAATCCTCGCCGCGGGCCTCGCGCACCGCCTGGACGATCCGGGCCTTGGTGACCCGGCCGAGATAGTTGTCGACGGTCGGTTCCCAGCCGGCCGTCACCATGTCGAAGCCAAGCGTGGCTGCGAGCGCATCGGCATGGGCAAGTGCACCCGGCCGCCTGTTCCAGGGCTCGACGACGGCGTTCAGCGAGAGTGATACGCAGTGCGCGAGCAGGGCCTTGCGGCTTGCTTCGTCGAGGCCGAGCAGGAAATGCCACAGTCTGTCGCTGTCGGGCATATCCCGGTCCCATGCCTCGTGACGCTCGGCGATCTCCTTCGCCCAGGGGGTTTCGGCAAGACCCTGGACCTGGCCAAAGCTGTTGCTAACCATGGCGACCTCAAGGCAGCTGTCCTTGGCGAAGCGGTAGAACACCTGCAGCACGAGGACATGGAGAACGGTGACGAAGGCTATATCGACGTCGCTCGCCAGCGCGTTGCGGAGCGCCAACGTCTTTTGCGCAGTGAGATCGAAGACAAGCCGTTCCGGCAGCGGCTTGATGCCGTCTTCCTCGGGCTCCTCGGGCGCGTCGGATGCACCATTCGTGGACCGACCGTTGACGACGACGCCATTGGTGCCGTCCTCTTCTGACTGCGACGCGTCGCGATCCCCGCCGTCGGCCTCCTCGTCACCATCGTCCACCTCGGCCCGGGGCTCATCCTCAGGACGGACGAAGCCGGCTTCGACCTGCAGCTGGCCGTTGGCGCCGAGCGTCAGGAACACGCCGCCAATGGCCTTTTGGACGGGATCGTAAGCCTGGGGACGATCGCCAAAACCGTCGAGCTCGGCGCCAAGCTGATCGAGCTTGTCCTCGATCTCCTGGTCGGCGTCCTCCATCTCCGCATATTTGGCGTCGAGCGCATCGTACTCGGCTTTCGCCGCATCGTAGCGGGCGATCTCCTCGGCGCTCATTTCCGCGGGCTCGGCATAGATGCGCCGCATGCCGGACGTGTGGCCATAGGGGTAGCTGATCGCCGCCTCGACCCACTTCCAGCCGTCGGCGCGGATGGTCTCGGCGTCTGCCTTCAGCCTGTCGAAGACCAGTTGCTCGAGCAACGCCGCATCCTGGAACCAGCCGCCGGAATCCTGTTCGAACAGATCGCGTAGGATGACGCCGCCGGCCGCCTCATAGGCCTCGGCGCCGACATAGACTGCTCGGCGATCATCGGCGCGCACTGTCGTCTCCGTCAGCAGGCGCCGGATGTAATAGGGCTCCTGCATGTGCGGATTGCCAGAGATGCGCTCCCAGACCTGCTCCTGGCGGGCATGGTCGTCGGAGATCGAGAACGCCATGATCTGCTCGAGGCGGATTTCGTCCTTCTCGTAAAGCTCGAGCAGCTTTGGCGACACCGAGGCGAGCCTCAACCGCTGCTTGACGGTCGCCGCCGACACGAAGAAGCGGGCAGCGATTTCCTCGACATCGAGCCCCTGCTCTTTCAGAACCTTGAACGCGCGGAACTGGTCGAGCGGATGCAGGTTCTCGCGATGCACATTCTCGGCAAGCGAGTCTTCTTGCGCCGACGTCGTTCCGCTACGGTTGACGATGCAGGGGATCGGCTCGTTCTTCGCCAGGCGCTTCTGCTTCACGAGAATGCCGAGCGCGAGATAGCGGCGGCCCCCGGCGGGCACTTCGTAAGTGCCGGTCTCCTCGCCGTCGCCATCGAGGACGGGTCGGACGTTGAGGCTTTGGAGCAACTTTCGGCGACCGATATCCTCGGCGAGCTGCTCGATGGTGACGCCGTCCTTTACACGACGGACATTCTCCTGTGACAGGACAAGCTTGCCGTAAGCAATGTTCTCCGAGGGGTTCATTGCGATCTTCTGAATGGCGCTTTTAGCCATGGTCAGGGTCTCCATGACGGGCGGTCCAGGGTCTCTCCCCGAACCTCCAAACCCGTCAGGAACCCTCCCTCCGCCCTCTGCCTCTCGCGGCCGCTGCGCCGGCGCAGGCCGGCGGCCTCAATGAGGTTCGGCGACATCGACCCGTCCAGCCTTGCGCAGCGCTTCGAGCAAGCGGGCATGATCCATGAGGATGTGGATCAGCGCCTGGCGATCGACGGCTACCGTCCTGCTGGTGCTGCGCGTGCGATCGTGTCGCTCGTGCAGGGTCTCGAACTCGACCATGGTGGTGTACAGCTGGAGGATCGGGCGACCGCTCATGGCGCGGTCCTCCGCTCGGCCGCGGGCATGGTCCGCACGCCGGGTATGTTCCAGATTTCGGCCGCAATTCCTGCGCGACCTCCTGACCCGTCACGGCGGAAAGCGCCGTCCTCCTGGCTGGGAGGAGCGGCGCCTTCGATCGCCGTTGAAGACAGGATCAGTTGGTGAGGTCGAACAGCTTCTTGGCCTTGCCTTCCAGTTCGAGCCGTACGTCCTGATGCTGCTTGTCACGCGCGACACGAGTGATGCCCTGTACGAAGTCGAAGACCGACGATGGCGGATGACCCTCATCGGTGAGCACGGCATCGATGATCCTGGTGGTTTCGCCCTTCGAGAAGCCGCGCTTGCGCAGGAAGGTCGTGCGATCGTCGTCGTCACGGGCGACGATGCGTTCGCGCGCTGCCTTGATGCCGTTGATAAAGGGCATGGGCGAGGATTCGGCAAACTGGATCAGTGCCGGTTCGGCTTCGAGCGCGAAGCGGGAGGCCGCATATTTGGAGTGCCTGATGGTGATTTCCTGGAAATCCTCGACCCCCCAAAGATTCCGATTTTGGCACACTGCTCGCAGGTAAAAGCTTGCAATGCCGAGTGTTTTCGAACCGACCTCACTGTTCCAGGCGTAGAATCCGCGGAAGTAGAGATCGGGTTCTCCGCTTGGGAGGCGGCCGGCTTCTATCGGGTTGAGATCGTCGACCAGGAACACGAAGATGTCGCGGTCCGACGCATAGAGCGTCGTCGTGTCCTTCGAGATATCGACGTTGGGGTTGTAGATGCTGGTCGGCCAGTCGAGCACGCCGGGCACTTTCCAGCGTGTGTCGCCCGTGCCGTTGCCGGCGATCTTCTGGACGGCGTCGATCAGTTCATGGTCAAAAATCCTGCCGTAGTCCGGCCCCGTCACCGCCCGGAGTTCGAGGCGGCCGTTCTCGATCTCGAGCGTCTTGACCTGCTCGGCACGGTGCGTCGAAAGCCCATACTGCAGATTGATCCCGGCGAGCGCGGCCGGCAGCTGGCGCAAATAGGTCGCAGGGGCCCCGACCAGGCTGGCGAGCTGGCCAAAACTCCAATGTGTGGGCGTCACCGGCGTATGGGTATCCGGTAGAATGAGATTCAGGCGCTCGGGATTGTCGCGAGAAGCTTCGACGCGGATTGCTTCGCTTTCCACGATCCGTGTCTTGCTGCGTTCGGACCGCCGCTTCACCGCATTGTTGAGGTCGGTGAGCGACAGAAAGCGTTCGTCGTCCGGCCGGTTGAACCATTCCGACGACACGCGGCCGATGCGCTGTCCCCGGCCGAAATCGACCTTGTAGCCGTTTGAAACGCTGCGCGCCGGCGCCTGGATTTCCATATGGGTCATGATCGTTCTCCGCGACGGGCGCCGGGAGCCTCTCTCCTGGCCTCGGCCCGCCATCGCATTCCGGCCTCCCCTCTGCCTCTCCCTGCTCCGGCCTGCGCGCGAAGCGCGCAGGCATCCCGGGCGCACTCTCCGTTCGCCATGTTGAAGGTTGCGTCGCCACCGAAACCGTGAATCAATGTGCGAGGGGATGCGGCGGCGCCCGGAGCGATGGAGGCGATGCGACGATTCAAACTTGCCGGGGAGGTGATCGGAGAGACGGCGCCGGACCTCCAGGTCGCGTTAGCAGACGCTTACCGTAAGCGCATTCGACCGCTCTGCCTTTGTACAGAAGCTGGGCTTTCGATGTATATTGCTCAGGTCGGGGAGCAATACATCGTCAAGCGCATGCCGATGTCAGGTCGCGGGCACGATCCGGCCTGTCCATCTTACGAGCCGCCTGACGAGCTGTCCGGTCTCGGCGTGCTGATGGGCAGCGCGATCCAGGTCGATCCGGAGAGCGGAATATCGGCGCTGAAAGTCGCCTTCAGTCTGACGAAGATCGGCACGCGGGCTGCGCCGAGAGCTGGGACAGATACGAGTGACACCATCGCCGGCGACGCAAAGAAGCTCTCGTTGCGCAGCTTGCTCCAATATCTCTGGCACCAGGCCGAGCTGACTGCCTGGACCTCGCGATGGGCTGGCAAGCGTCACTGGTGGAATATTCGCTGGCACGTGATCGAGGCCGCAGGCCAGATGATGGTGAAGAGCGGACCACTTAGAGAATTTCTCTTCGTGCCTGAACCGTTTCGAGCAGTCGACAAAGCCGCGATCGAGCAGCGCCGGACCGCGGCTTTGGTGCCCGCACTTCCGCCCAAGGCCGGACCACGCCGATTGATGATTTTGGTGGGTGAGGCGAAGGAATTCGCCCCGACACGCAGCGGCCACCGCTTGACAGTCAAACACATGCCGGACTTTCAATTCCTGCTGGACGAAAGCCTGTATTCGCGTCTGAAGGGTCGCTTCGAGAACGAGTTGGGGCTGTGGGATGCTGACGAGGCTTCTCACCTGGTGGCAATCGCGACGTTCGGGTTGACGCCGGCAGGCCTTGCGGTCGTCGAGGACATGGCGCTGATGGTCGTTGCCGAAAACTGGGTTCCCTATGACTCCGCATACGAAAAGAGACTGGTCGACGCACTGACCAAGCTCCGGGATCGCAGCGTCAAGGGGTTGCGGTACAATCTGTCAGCCGAGACGCCAAGCGCTGCAGCGATGCTGCAGCGTCAATCGCAGCCGATCGCTCTATATGTCGTTCCGCCTTCCGCGGACGCCGCTTACGAGGAGGCACTGGAAGAGTTGATCGCGTCACGGCCGGAAATCGGTGCGTGGATATGGCGCACGGCTGAGGGCGAGATCCCTCCCCTGCCCTTCCGCTGAGCATTGCGCATTCGGCTTTGGTATTTCGCACGTGCGATACGAAATTGTGCATTGCAATATCCGCGCCGCCGGGTATCATCCCGCTATTGGCCATCTACTCCTCCCAGATGCGATGCCGATGCTGGATATGGTGCACCTCCTCCCGCGCCGTATCCATAGATCGAGCCCGCTGCCACCTCCTCCCGGCAGCGGGCTTTTTCATGACCCGGCCGCTCGGCGTCTAGACAAGACGGATGAATCGAACTTCCAGGCCCTTCTTGCCTTGCGCGGACTGGAAAACCACCCGCTGTCCCTCTTCGAGCACGCTGAGCCCTGACCGCGTCAACGCGGTGGCGTGTACGAAAACATCCTTCACACCGGTGTCGGGAGATATGAAACCGAACCCCTTTTCGGAATTGTACCATTTGACCGAGCCTTCGATCTCCAACTGCACGTCGCTCCCATCCGTTCTATCGTCGCGCTGGCGCATCGAAGCCGGTGCTTTCGGATCCTGGAAGTCGAGGACTTTGACGACTTGGCGCCCTCGAGGAGCATCTTCCACCACGACCTTGAGCTGCGTTCCCTCAGGGAGGTCTGTGCGGCCAGCCGCTTCGACGACCCGAATGTGCAGGTAGGCCTCGGCGCCATCCGGCAATTTCACGAATCCAAAACCCTTGTCGGCGTTGAACCAGAGTACTTCGGCCTCAAAAACAGCTAGAGCAGCGGCTGGCGCCTCCTGAAAGTAGCCGGGCTCGGGACGCTGCTCGAAAAAACCATCGTCCGCGGCATTGCCTCGACTTTTTCCGCGTCGTTCGCGATGATCTCTGTATTTGCCCATGTCGTCCTGGCCCGGATCGAGAGCGCACCCCACCCTTCCGTAAGGTAATCTCCGTCGAGCGACGCAACCGTGTCAAATGACGATTTGCTCACGAACTCGGGGGCAGCGGCGGCCGTGGTCGGCAGAGCGCAATTGCGTCCTCCATCAGCCGGCCCTCCGTTCCGGCGTCGACGAATTGGCCTTGAAGGCTGCCATAAGCATGGGTCCGACGGAGAACTGCCCTGCCCTTGCCTTCTCGGTCAACGCCCGCAGGTACCCACCGGCAGAGTTGATATGTTGAGCGCGCTGTAGGATGCAGGCGATGACGATCGCCGCGGTTTCCGGCCCCATGACGTGGCAGGCGTCCTCGTAGGCTGATGGCGAGACCCCGAGATATCCCCTCACCTGGGCAGCAGTCGCCATCAAATCGCGCCAGTTGGAGATTCCGGCGGCGGCGTAATCAGCAATATCGGGGCAGGCTTTCAGCACAAGTCCAAGGTGATACGTCTTTGGCGGCTCCTGGGGTTCTCGTCTTGGCTCGCCCGACCACCTGGCTTTCTCGAAAGCGGGTTCAAATTCAAGATG